>Ga0299906_10001357_pt1 | contig 21063 bp, 19 predicted proteins | sample RVTome_14_FD_200259 | JGI IMG/M metagenome (GOLD analysis project Ga0299906, IMG submission 200259) | Soil microbial communities from uranium-contaminated site in the Upper Colorado River Basin, Wyoming, United States - RVT145D125 (version 2) ...
GCTGACCGCGGAACGGGGATCGTTCGGCGAGCGCGGTGTCCGTCGAGCAGCCTGAACGGATACTGGTACGCCGTACCTATATCCATTCGGCACTCCAAAACGGATTGGTACGGCGTACCAATATCCGTTTGGCACCAGAAAACGAAACGGTACGGCGTACCGCTGTCCATTGGGCACCGGAAAACGGACCGGTACGCCGGCCGACTATCCGTTCGGGCCTGAAAAAGGCGTTGGTACGCCGTACCAAGACCTTTTCGGGCACCGGGCGTCCCCGCGCGCCCGAGCGGGGTGCCGATGTCTTGTCTACGCGCGTGCGGGAGGTCGGCGATGCCGCGGCGGGCTCGTGACGCCGAGGCGGTGCCGCGCGTCGGCGCGGCGCTGCGCACACTGCGCGAGAGCGCCGGCTTCTCGGTGGCCAGAATGACGGCGATCTGCGGCGTGAATCGCAAGACGTGGTATCGGCGCGAGGACCTCGGCATCGTGCCGCCGGCGGCGGAGCTGGACGCCTTCGCCCGCTCCGTCGATCCCCAATGCCCCCTTCGCGCGAAGATCAAGATCCTTTTGGCGGCGGGGATCCTGACGGACCGCGAGGCCGAGGCCACGCTTGCCTCCTGGCTCGGTCATGAGACGCGACCGGACCGCCAGGGCTCGCACCAGGGCGACTGCACCACCGAGGAGCCTCGGTGATGACGCTCAGGCGAGCGGCGAGGCTTGCTCAGAGCGATCAACGGACACCGGGGCTTTGGTACCAGGAACCGAGGAAACCTCCCTCTCGCACCGCGTCCAGTTGGGCGCCCTCGCCAACCTACTTCGGCACCTCCACCTCCGCCGCCACCCGCTCCAGGATGCGGCGGGCGCTGTGGCCTTCGAGCTCGGCCTCGGCGGTCAATAACAGGCGGTGCTCCCAGCAGGGGACGAGGAAGCGCTTGAAGTCGTCGGGCACGGCAAAGTCGCGCCCCTCGACGAACGCCGCGGCCCGCGCCGCGGCCAGCAGCGCCAGGGCGCCGCGTGGGCTGATGCCGAGCTCCAGGTGCTCGCAGGCGCGCACCTGGCGGGTCAGCCGCCCGAGGTAGTCGAGCAGGTCCTCGGCGACGTGGACGCGCGCCGCGGCGTGGCGCAGGGCCGCGGCCTCGCCCGCCGTGACCGCCGGCTCCGGGATCGCGCCGAAGCCCCAGACGCCGGCGTCCTCCTCGGCGCGCACCGCCCGGCGGTAGAGCTCGAGCTCCTGCTCGGGCGGCGGCAGCGGCATCTCGATGCGGGCCAGGCGTCGGTTGCGCACGGCGGGTGACGCAAGTACACCGATCGGCCGCGTCGCCGACGCGAGTCGTTCGGCGAGGGCTCTCAGGCGAATTCGACCCTGAGCCTCTTCCCCAAGGCATGCGCAAGGCGCTCGAGGGCCTCGAGGGTGATCGACGTGTTCTCGGGATCCAGGAGTTGGTCCACCTGATCGGAGCTGGCGTGGAGCTTCTCCGCCAATCGCGCTCTGCTCATCTCGGCTTCTTCTAAGAAGTCCCCGAGCTGCATGGCGAGAAGCCTTTTCCGGGCACGGGCGGAGACCTCTTCGAGGATCCCTTCCTCTTCGAGAAAGCTGTCGAAATCACTGCCGGTATGAGGGTTCATCGTTCAACCTCCGGGCGATCCGACCGCCGCTCAGGCTGCTCCTCACTTCCCAAAGCTCGGCCTCCATCTTCCGCACCAACGGCATACCGAGAGGCCATCGGAACTGCACGAGCTTGACGTCCTCACCGATGACCTTCCGATCGTCCCGATCCAACCGCCTGAGCCATTCACGGACAGGCTCACGGTGTGAATCGGTCCGGAAGAAGACGACGGCGAGGATCGGCAGGTTCTGCATGCTGAATCCGGTCCCTGGGCCGTCGAATCCCCAGCCAAGCCTCGGCCTTGGTGGCCTTCAAGGCCCTGGTGGCCTTCAACGAACATCTTACCAGTCGGCAGCATTGTGAGCCAAGCGCTGGCGGCGTCGGGCCTCTACGCGCTGGACCATGCGCGCCAGCTCGATGCGCATCGACTCTCTTGACGCTCACCCCGGAGGCTCTGGAGCGGATCCGCCGAGGCTTCCGCGCCGCCTACCTCCTCGGCGCCATGTGGTGCAGTCTGGCGGTGCTCGGCTAGGCGTCCAGGCGCGCGGCCGGCGGCGGTGGCTGGCGCCGCTCGTGGCAGGGCTGTGGATCGTCGAGCTCGTGGTCTTCGCCCACGGGGCGAGCCCGCAGAGCGATCCCCCGGCTCCCCTATCCGCGCATCCCGGTGCTCCGGCTCGACGCGGCGCCGCCCGCGGGTCGGGTCAGGAAGCGTGGTGCACGGCCTCGGGCAGGGCTGTGGGTCGCTTGGGTCGTCGGCTATCTTGTGGACTTCTCTTGACAACGAGACCCCATTGAGTTACGCTGGTGTCCATGAGAAGAGACCGCGGCGGTAACGCACTGCATGATCAAGGAGCGGGAGGAGCCGATGCAGCACGCCAACGATTGGATCAGAGAATCTCCAGATTGGTTTCGGTCTTACTTCGGACAAAAGGACAGTACCTGGACGGACCATAGGTTTCCTGGGAGTCCCCGCGCTCCTACAGGGCCTCCTGGCAGCAGCAGGAGTAGCTCGACTGAAGAGTCAAACCTGGTTCGCGTGGACCCCCGTCGCTTAAATTTGCACATTTCATATTCCGAAGGGCTTGAAAACGGTCCAATCATTCAAAGGAGCGGCGACAGCTCGCCGGTCATGGAGCATCTGGGAGATCTCGGCAGCTACACCACGGATCCGGATCTCCAGAGATTGGGGTCCTACTACATTACCGAGGAGAGGAAGCGGGCCCATATCCGCGACATATTCTACAGATTTGTAGGTAGTTACATAATGTATTCCGATCTGGTGGGCGTTCCCAAGGCAAAAGAAGAGGCCAAGAACATCATGCTGAACTATTACACGGAGGTGGGCATAGAGAGCTTTGAGGAGCTCTTGAGTAAAGCGCGGTTGGAAATGACACATCTTGCAGGTGACATAGTCGGTCAGATCGGCTCTCTCACGGGCTTCATCGCTTCGAATGGAATAGATCTAACTGCCTTGTTTGAAACGCCATTGAACAATGCCGCTTTGGAGCACGAGGCGACGAGATCGATGGGTGACCTATACAGGAAATCGTATCCTCACTTCGACGACGGATACGCTGAGCTAAGGACAAGGAGGGGCTTCATTGATACCGTGGCTTACAACGCCAATAAATATCTAAAGCTTCTCATGTTCTTGATCAAGACCCCTTCGCATGAGCGGATCATTCGCGACAGAAGCCAAGGCAGACTCTTGCTCATTCAGGGGTGCGGCGATCTCACCATGAATGAATGGAACATAGCCTTCATCTGCAATGAGTATCAGGCGACCGACCGAGATCGTAGCGATGGGTGGAAACTGCTATATCCTTCAGGAGAACCTCTTAATGACAGAACTTATACATGTCTGATAAAATGGCGTTTGCCAAGGAATGATGAGCGGCTAATCAGCCTCTCCGAGAGAACGAGAGTTGTCTACCCATACCAAATTGCGCAAGTGCGATTCAAAGCTCCCTCTTTGGAAATTGGACCGGCCGACCGACATGTTTTCTTAGATGGCGAACCGATTGGACATATGATAGAATTCGCCGTATATGGACAGCAGTTGGTCAGAGCGGGAGAGCTAGTGCGACTCCACTCGGTCGTCCATGAGTTCGGTGACATTCGACACATATACATGCTCCCCAACATAAATCGGGATGACGACTATCGGCAAGAGTCGGAAGACTTGGGCATTCCAGAGTATGCGCAGGTGCCCAGAAGCCTATTCAATCAACGGACACGGGATGATGTATGGCTTGGAGAGGCGGCCTTAATTCAAGGTGATAGAAATCTAAGGGTCGCTGCTCTTGAGCAGTCGATACAACTGGACAAGCGACAACTTGGCGCTCCCGAAGAGTGGATTGACATAGTGTTGGCTAGAGAAGATAAAAAGCTGTTCACTTACAGTCAGGCCGACCCTGTTCTTTTCAGTGGCCAGTGGCGATGGGTTGCTGAGGGCCGAAGAAAGTGGTTGGAAGTTTTCTTCTTGCGCGCCCGGTATCCATGTACAATGATCGGGGTCAAGGCTGCGGATGAGGGGCGGAGTTCCAGGATTCAGCAGGGACTTGTTGATACAGAGCACGTCTTCTTTCTCGCTCACGGGCACAATTATGACTGGCAAGGCTGTTCGCTCGAGGAGACGGCGGAATACCTCCGCGATCAAGGCTCGTGGAACGCCTTGCTTTTTGATGAGGGGAACGACGTGTTCCAGATGGTCTCTGCTCCTCTTACAAACGAACTAAAGGAAAGAGTCCCTCTTAAGAGGAATCAGTTGCGGTGTGTCTTCTGGGCCGAAGAGAATGCAAGCGAAGATCAAGGCGCTCGGTCTTAGGCACAGGGACGGAGCGCTCCAAACCAGAAGTCCCGCCGCGCCAAATACTGCTTGAGATCACAATCTGTGATCTCACTACTTCGGCACCTCGACCTCCGCCGCCACCCGCTCCAGGATGCGGCGGGCGCTGTGGCCTTCGAGCTCGGCCTCGGCGGTCAATAGCAGGCGGTGCTCCCAGCAGGGGACGAGGAAGCGCTTGAAGTCGTCGGGCACGGCGAAGTCGCGCCCCTCGACGAGCGCCGCGGCCCGCGCCGCGGCCAGCAGCGCCAGGGCGCCGCGCGGGCTGATGCCGAGCTCCAGGTGCTCGCAGGCGCGCACCTGGCGGGTCAGCCGCCCGAGGTAGTCGAGCAGGTCCTCGGCGACGTGGACGCGCGCCGCGGCGTGGCGCAGGGCCGCGGCTTCGAGCGAGGTGACCGCCGGCTCCGGAACCGCGCCGAAGCCCCAGACGCCGGCGTCCTCCTCGGCGCGCACCGCCCGGCGGTAGAGCTCGAGCTCCTGCTCGGGAGGCGGCAGCGGCATCTCGATGCGGGTCAGGAAACGGTCGAGCTGGGCCTCGGGCAGCGGGTAGGTGCCCTCGAACTCGACCGGGTTCTGGGTGGCGATCACGAAGAAGTCGCCGCCCAGGCCGTGGCGCTCGCCGTCGATCGTCACCTGCTTCTCCTGCATCGCCTCGAGCAGGGCCGACTGGGTCTTGGGGGGCGTGCGGTTGATCTCGTCGGCCATCAGGACTTCGCAGAAGATCGGTCCGCGCACCAGGCGGAAGGACCCTTTGTCCTGGTCGAAGACGTTGGCGCCGATGACGTCGCCGGGCATCAGGTCGGGAGTGAACTGCACGCGCTGGAAGCGCCGGCCCAGGACCGCCGCGAAGGTGCGGGCCAGCAGCGTCTTGCCCACCCCCGGCACGCCTTCGAGCAGGGCGTGGCCGCCCGCCATGTAGGTCACCACCAGGGCCTCGCAGGTCGCGCGCTGGCCGAGCACGTGGTCGTCCAGCACCGCCAGCAGTCGGTCGGCGACGGCGGCCAGCTCGGCGACGGAAGGGACGGATGCGGTCATGGCGAAGCTCCTCGGGTCAGCCGGCGGGCGAAGCGCACCAGCTCGGCGTCGTTGGTCACGTCGGGTACGGGCACCTCCGGCAGCGCGGGGTCGAGCCGGCGCGCCCGCTCGGCCAGCAGCCGCGCCGCCGCGCGGTGGTGGCCGAGCTCGCGGTGCAGGGCGCCGAGCTGGCGCAGGTAGGCGGCGGTCGAGCCGGCGGCGGCCGCGGCCTCGCGCCAGGGAGGGCCGAAGCGGCGCGCCAGCCCCAGGAAACCCAGCGCGTAGAAGAGGGCGAGGTGGAGCATGAAGAGGTCCCAGGCGAAGGTCGAGCCGCCGGCGGCGGCGCTCCGCGGGTCCACGAGCCCGTGATGATACTCGTCGAAGCGCCACTCCTCGCCCAGCCAGCGGCGCAGGCTCTCGAGCAAGTCGGCGTGGCCGGCCGCCAGCAGGTAGCCGTTGGCGAGCACGTCGGCGGGCAGCGCCACCACCCGGCCGCGGTGGAACGAGTAGCTGAAGATCAGCGGCAGGTCGACGCCGGCGTCGCGCCAGCGGTAGAGCACCTCGGCGCCGGCCGGCGAGCGCGGCACGGCGCGACGCGCCGGCACCGCGAGCTCGGGGGCGGCGCCGTCCCAGCCGTCGGCGCCCTCCAGGACCCACGTCCGGCGCTGGTAGGCCCACCATCGCCACGGCACCAGCGGCGGCGGCCCCTGAAGCTCCCTCGTGTCGAGCCCGAGCGTTTCCAGCACCGTCTGCTCCTGGTACTGCTCCAGGGTCCGCGAATAGGCCAGGAGCACCGTGCCGCCGGCGCGCAGGTGGGCGGTGAGGGCGGCGAGCTCGCCGTCGCCGAGCCGGCCCTGCCAGGGGAACGCCAGCACCCAGGTGCCGGCGCCCGGCGGCGCCGCGCCCAGGGGGGCGTCGGCGAGCGTCACCGCGGCGCCGCGGCGCTCGAGGTAGCGGCGGGCGGCCAGCCAGCCGCGCGAGTCGGCCGCCAGGGCGCTGGCGTCCGCCCCCTGCCGCGGCACCGCGACGAGCGTCCCGAGGACGACGGCGGCGGCCATCGCCGCGCACCCCCAGGCGAGGGCGCGCCGGCTCATCCGAGGGCCTCCTCGAGCTCGCGCCACAGGCGCCGGACGTCGTCGACGGCGGGCGCCGCGGCGCCGTAGGTCATGCGCTCGAGCCGCCGCACCGGCGCCGCCAGGTCGCGGCGTCCGGTGCGGGCCAGGAGCTCGCGGCTCGTCCACGAGCCGGCCACGGCGTCGCCGGCGAGGGCCTGGGCGAGCCACCACCAGAGGGCCTCGCAGGCGGCGGCGACCTCGCCCGCGGCGAGCCGCCGGCGCAGCTCGCCCGCCCAATCGAGGCGCGGTCGCTGCGCCTCGGTGCCGCCGGCCACCGTCACGGCCGCCTCGCCTCGTCGGCGGCGGGCGAGCTGGCCGCGCAGCACGCGGAAGACCAGGACGGCGAGCAAAGCGAGCGCCACGGCGAAGATCAGGCCGGCGCCGACGCGCGCGGCCTCCACGACGAAGGCGTCCATGTCCGGCGCCAGGCGCTCCAGCAGGTCGGCGATCCACTCCATCACGACGTCGCCCAGGTCGCGGGCGTAGGCGGCGAAGCTCGGCGCTTCCGGCACGGCGACGACGCCGCTTTCGGCGACGATCTCCGCGAGCGCGTCACGGTCGGCCGGCGCGAGGCTCGGCCGCGGCTCGGCCGCGGCCAGGGGCAGGGCCACCAGGGTGAGCAGCGCCAGGGCGCGTCGCGTGCTCCTCATGACGCCACCAGCCGCTCGACCGCCTCTTCGAGGTCCGGCGCTTCCTTGCGGCGGCGCAGCTCGCGGAAGAGCAGGCAGATCCCGAAGGCCGAGTAGAGCCAGGTCACCGCCGACGCCAGGGCTCCCAGGAGACTCGCCGGGAGCTGCAGCCACAGCGCCACCCTCATGGCGTCGGCGGCCTCGGGCCCGGAGAACGTCTCGCGCAGGAAGAGGAGCTGCTGCACGACGACGAAGGGCATCTGCACGACGAGGTTGGCCGCGTAGTTGAGGACCGCGCCCACCAGCAGGAGCAGGAAGACCTGCAGCCAGGGGCTGTGGACGAGACGCCCGGTGGGGTTGAAGCGCACCAGCTCGGCGCTGCGCCGCAGGGCGTCGAAGCCCACCAGGCCTTCGTCGACCATCGCCGGCAGCGTCAGGCTCAGGAGCGGCACGACGTAGAGCGCCGGCAGCACGAAGGCGCACAGGCTCAGGGTGTCGAGCAAGCCCACCAGCACCAGGGTCGCGAAGACCGGCGGGCGGAAGACGAAGCCCCAGGCCCGCGCCATGCGCACCTCGCGGCCGGAGACGGCGTCCATGGCGGCCACGGTCAAAGCGTTGAACGCCATGCCGAGCACGAACCAGGCGAGCGCCAACAGCAGCATCAGGACCACGCAGCCGGCGAAGAAGCTCCCGAGGTCGTCGGGCGCCGTGACCAGCGCGCTCTGCGACCAGCGGACCTGGTACACCGCGGTCGCCACGCTCATGACGGCCACCGGCAGCCCGATCGGGACGAGCGTCTCCCGCACGTGACGGCGCGCCGGCACCACCACGTGGTCGAGAAGGGTGCGGAAGGGGATGAGGTCGAGCTCGTTCACGGCGTCACCTCGCGCCGCGGCCGTCCCTCGTCCCGGGTGAAGGGGTTGAAGGCCACGAAGAGGAAGAGGGCCTCGAGCAGCAGGCCCAGCGCCGCCTTGAACGCCGTGCCCACCTCCTGCGAAGGCGAGACGTAGCCCTCGACGAAGCCCAGCAGCAAGATCCACGGCAGGCAGCCGGCGAGCACCACCAGGGCGTCGCGGGCGGCCTCGCGCAGGAGCTCGGCGCGCGGCCGGTCCGTCGCGACGACCAGCGCCCTGCCCACCGCCAGGCCGGCGGCGGCGCAGATCACGATCAGGCTCAGCTCGAGCGGGCCGTGGGCGGCGATGAACTCGAAGAGCGGGCCCGCCATGGAGTAGCGCGCCGTGGTCGCCAGCACCGCGCCCAGCATGAGGCCGTTCACGAGCACCACGTAGAGGGCGCCGAGACCCGCCAACACGCCGCCGGCCCAGGCGGTGATCGCCACCGAGAGGTTGTTGGTGGCGATCGCCGACGACACCACCGACCCGGGCACGACGCTGAAGACGGACTCGGTCCACAGCCGGCCCCGCTTGAGGTCGTCGACGGCGCCGGGCGTGAGGAAAGACGCGCCCACCGCCGGCTCGACGGTGGCGAGGCTGAAGCCGAAGAGCCCCGAGACGAGAAAGAGGCCGACCATCGCCGCGATCAGCGGCGAAAGGCGGCGCATGGCGGCCGGGAAGTCGTGGAGAAAGAAACGTCCGACCCCCGGTAAGTGCTCGCCGACGTCGCGTTGCAGGTAGTGGGTGCCGGCGAGAGCCAGGCGGGCGAGGCGCCGGGCCACCGCCGTGCCCGGGTAACGCGACGAGGCCAGCGCGTGGTCGTGGAGGACCTGCCGGTAGCGCACCGCCAGGTCCTCGAGGTCCTCGTAAGAGAGCTGCCGGGGCCGCGCCCTCGCGGCCCCCAGGCGACGCTCGAACTCGGCGCTGCCGCGTCGGCGCAGCTCCTCGAAACGGGCGTAGTCCATCAACCTCCCTCGGCCCGCAAAAGACGCCGTAGCAGGGCTACCCGGTCCTCGCCGGGCGAGAGGCCGGCAAGGACCTCGGGCTCGCCGGCCGCCGCCACGAGCTCGCTCTCCTCGCGGGCAATCCAGCCGAGGAGCTTGCCCGCGAGCTCCTGGGCGCGGCGCGGCTCCATGCGGTCGGCGCGGCGCAGGAAGCTCTCCGCCACCACGACTTCGCGCGCCCCCCAGCCCGCCGGCAGGCGGCGCAGCGCCACCTCGTCGCCGGCGCCGGGCGGCCGCTCGTGGACCACGAGGGTGCCGGCCGCCATGTCGCCGAGGCGGCGCGAGCGCCGGTCGACGGCCATCGCCGGCAGGCCGAAGACCAGGTCGAGGGCGCGGATCAGGTTGCGCACCAGCAGCGCCCCGGCGCTCGCGCGTCCGCCGCGGTCGGCGACGACCCGCAGCCCGACCACGTTCTTGCCGGGCGTCTGCCCTTGCATGACGATCTCGAGCACCGCGAAGTAGCCCCACTGGATGAGGAACGAGCCCAGGACGAGGATCGCCCAGAACCACCCCTGCGCGAGCGCGAAGAGGCCCATGGTGGCGAGTCCGGCGGTCCACCAGACGCCGAGCAGGGCGAGCAGCAAGAGGTAGTCGACGAGCCCTGCCAGCGTACGGCTGCCGACGCCGGCGATCGGCAGCTCGAGGGGGACGTTGTCGAGCCCGAGGATCTCCGCGCCGGTGGGGACGTTGAGGGACTGCGAGCTCATGGCCGGCTAGTCTAACGAACGCCCGCGTAGCGAAGTCACTCCTCCCTCCGATATTGTGGGCGCCGCCCATGACGAATCCCACGGCTCGCCCACCCGCCGCCGAAGCCTCGCTGGTCCGGCGCCTCGGCCTGCTCGGCCTCGCCGCCACCGGCATCTGCTCGATGATGGGCGGGGCGATCAACATCCTGCCCATCGCCTTGCAGCGCAACGTGCCGGGCATCGGCCCGCACGTGCTCGCCGCCTACGCCCTGGGGGCGGTGCCGGCGGTGCTGGCGGCCCTGGCCTACGCCATCCTCGGCTCGGCGATGCCGCGCGCCGGCGGCAGCTACATCTACGCCAGCCGCTCGCTCTCGCCCTACCTCGGCTTCGTCGCCAGCTTCTCCCACTGGTTCGGGCTCTCGATCGGCATCGGCGTGGTCTCCTACATCGCGGTGCCCTTCTTGCGCGACGTCGCCAAGCCCCTCGGTCTCACAGGTCTGGCGGCGTGGCTCGACGCGGGGCCGGTGCGGGTGGGCGTGGCGCTCGGCTTCCTGTGGCTCTTCACCGGCGTCAACGTCCTCGGCGTCAAGGCCTACGAGCGCACCCTGGTTCCGCTCATGTTCCTGATGTTCGCGCTCGGCTCGGTGGTGATCTTCGCCGGCTTCGGCCACGACCCCGCCGACTTCGCGGCCGCGGTGGCGGCGCGCGAGGGCGTCGAGATCGTCCTGCCCGCCGCCGCGCCGCCCCTCGACCTGTGGAAGCTGCTGGCCGCCTCGGCGATCCTCTTCTCGAGCTTCATCGGCTTCGACTCGATCGCCCAGGCGGGCGGCGAGGCCCGCGACCCGGGCCGCAACCTGCCGCTCGCGGTCGGCATCGCCGTGGTCACGGTGGGGACCTTCTACCTGCTCTTCACCGGCGCGGTCTACCACACCGTGCCGTGGACGTTCATGGCCGAGCGCTCGGCGAGCGCCGACCTGACGGCGCCGGGGCTGCTGGGCTACGTGCTCTCGCCGGGCTGGACGGTGGCGATCGTCGGCGGCGCCGCGATCGCCCTGGTCAACGACCTGCCGGCCATGCTGCTCTCGGTGTCGCGGCTGATGTTCGCGTGGGCCGAGGACGGCATCTTCCCGCCCGTGGTGGCGAGGATCCACCGGCGGTTCCACACGCCGCACGTGGCCATCGTGCTCTCGGCCCTGGTCGCCACCGGCGGCATTCTCGGCAGTCACCTGGCGGGCGACTTCTTCCTCGGCGTCGACGTCCTGGTGACGTCGATGCTGGTCAACTTCCTGCTGATGTGCGTCTCGGTGCTCGCCCTGCCGCGCCGCAACCCGGCGTTGGCGCGCGAGATCCGCTTCGGCCGCGGCCGGACGCTGCAGCGCGTCGTCGGCGCCGGCGGCGCCCTGGTGCTGGCGGGCTACCTGGGGATCCACGTCGTCAAGGATCTGAGTGCCGACGTCCCCGCCTGGTACCTCCACTCGACGTGGATCTGGATCGGCGTGCTCAGCGCCGCCAGCGTCGTGTTCGCGGTGGAGTGGCGGCGGCTGAAGCGTCGGGGCGTCGACGTCGACGCGCGCTTCTCCGTCTTGCCGCCGCAATAACCCCCGAGTCCTTCGTCCCGTCTGGCGGAGCGTTCGTCCCCAACGCTCCCTTCCGGCCGAGCTCTTGCAAATAGCAGAACGCCGGAGGCGTTGAAGACCTGGATTGACCCATCTCCGACCAGGACTCGTCCTTGCCCGAGGTGATCCAAGCCGAGAGCCTCAATGATCGCGAGCGGCAATGTGAGGTGCCCGGAGAATCCTGTGTCGATGATGGCGGCGACGCCCTGGCTCTGACCGTTTGGGCCACGGACCGTCAAGGGCACCCGTCCCCGCTGGGAGCGCAGGCGTCAACCCCGACGCGCCAACGCCACCCAACCTCGATCCGCTGCCCGACGACCGCTTCCGGTCCTTCAACTTCAGCCTCAGCGCCTCGTTCTGACGCGACGCGTCCTGATGGTATTCTCCACTGGATCATGCGCGTCCGGCCGATTCTCCCCCTGCTGCTCGCCGCTGCCGCGGCGGCGGCCTTGACGGGAATCGCCGAAGACGCCGATCCGCTCGCCGCCTTGAACGAGGGCAACCGCCTCTTCCGCAACGGCCAGCTCGAGGCGGCGGTGGACGCCTACCGGGCCGGCTACTCGCCCGACGCCCCTCATCCCACCCTGGCCTACAACCTCGGCACCGCGCTCCACCATCTCGATCGCCTGCCGGAGGCGATCCTCTGGTACCGGCGGGCCGGCGACTCGGACGATCCGTGGGTGGCCGAGAACCTGTGGCTGGCGCGCCGCAGCCTGGGCACCCAGGCGCTGCCGCCGGGCGGCCTGGCGGGCGTGCTGGCGCCCCGCGCCGACCTGCTGCGCTGGCTGGCCGTGCTCTGCGCCTGGGGTGCTGCCGCTATGGTCGTGGCGCGCCGCGAGCTGCCGCTGTGGGCCGCTGCCGTGGCGCTCGCGGCCTGCGTCGCGCTCTACGGCACCGCGGTGGCTGTGGAGCGTTGGGGGCCGCGGCCGGCGGTGCTCCTCGCGGCCTGCGCGACGAGCGCCGGCGAGCTGCCGGCGGGCACCGAGGCCTGGGTCCGCCGGCAGGACGACGGCGGCTTCAAGGTGACCGCCGCCGACGCGGTCTGCCCCGCCGCGGCCGTGGCCCTCGTCGCACCTCGACGGCGTTCACGTCGCGACTCCTAGAAACGCGCGCCGATCCAGAAGGAGGTCTCGAAGCTCGACGCCGACTCGTCGAGATTGGTCAAACGCGCGAAGTCCCAGTTGAGGGGGAGCCCCAAGAAGTTCACGGTCACGCCGAAGCCGAAGGCGGCCACCGCGTTCTGGAGACGGTCGTCCTCGTAGAGCTCGAAGTCGGTGACCTCCGGGAACCAGGCGCTGCCGACGTCGAAGAAGACCACGCCGCGGATGCCGTTCAAGGCGAAGCCCGGGAAGCGCAGTTGATCGATCAACGGGAAACGGAGCTCGGCGTTGCCGTAGAAGCCGCGGAAGCCGGCGAACTGGCGGAACTCGTAGCCCCGTACCGTGTCGAGACCGCCGACGAAGCGGACGTTGGGGAAGTTGCCGTCCGAGGTGAAACCGACGAAGCGGAACGCCAGATTCGCCCGCCGCCCCGCCGCGACGTACTTGCGGGCATCGAGGGTGACGTCGGTGAAGAGCGTCCCCGACTCGTCGAAGTCGGGCGCGTAGGTGCTCGAGAGGCGGACCCGATGGCCGTTCAAAGGTCCCCACTGATTGAAGATCGTCGAATCGCTGACGATGGCCGCCGAGATCGTCGGGTAAGCGTCGGTCCGTGGCGAAATGACGGTGACCGGATTGCCGTCGACGTCGGCGGCCGTGAAGGTGAAGCGGTAGTCGCGGTAGTAGTAGCCGCCGGTGACCTCGAACCGGTTCTTGCGGTTGAAGGGATATATCCGCGCATATTCGGCGCCGGTGATCGAGAACGCGGTGCGCCGCTCAAAGCGCATGTCCTCGAAATCGGGCGCGTAGGTGATGATCTTCTGTTGGAACAGGCGCGCCGACCACTGCCAGCGGTTCCTCAGGTTGTAGTAGGCGATGTCGAAGTCGGAGAAGATGTCGTCCGCCGCGATGACGCCGACGATTCGCCGGTCTCCCAGATAATCGCTCAGGGTGACGATCACCTGGCCGCGGAAGACGTTGTTGGAGTCGAGGCCGACGAAGTTCTGGATGTCCTCGATGAAGAACTTCCTGCCGCCGTAGCCCTCGATGTTGTCCTCGTCGATGGCCACCTCGATGTCGGGCTCGAAGCGCGCGAGCTCGGCCATGGCCGCGGGCTCGCTGGCGATCTCCGCCGGCTCGGGCCCTTCGACCGGCTCTTCGACGTCGGTGGTGTAGAGGTTGAACTGGCCCTTCCAGTACCCGGTGTAGACCAGCCGCTCGCCGCCCTCGGGCAGCGGCAGCACCATCGGCTGGTCGCAGCCGGTGAGCGCGTTGGTGTATTGGCGCACCTCGGCGCGCTCGAGGTCGAGGCCGTAGACGTTGTCCACCCGGCCGTCGCGGTCGGAGGCGAAGTAGATTCGCTGGCCGTCGCCCGAGTAGATGGGCTCCTTGCTGTGGAAGTCGCCGGCAGTGAGCTGATAACGCTTGCCGGGATCGGCGAGGTCGATCCGGAAGATCTGGTGGTATTCGCCCACCACCGCGCTGTAGGCGAGCCAGCGGCCGTCGGGCGAGTAGGCGGGGCCGGCGTCGTGGACCTCGTCGTTGGTCAGGTTGGAGATCTCGAGCGTCTCGAGGTCGATCACGAAGATGTCGAACTGGCCCTTCAGGTTGCCGGAGAAAGCGACGTAGCGGCCGTCCGGGCTCCAGGCGGGCGCGAGCTGCTGCTCGACGTCCATGGCCACGATCTTGTGCAGCCCGCCGTTCAAGACGTCGATCAGGATCAGCGCGTAGCCCTCCTCGCGGCGCGCGAAGGCCGCCAGGTAGTTGCCGTCGGGCGAGAAGGCGAGGTCGCGGCCCACGAAGCGCCCGTGGGTCGCCTGCTGGGCCACGATCCACTGGATCTGGGTGTCGAGGCCCTGGGTGAGCAGCTTGATGCGGCGGCGCTTCTGGGTGTCGAAGAGCGAGATGTCGACTTCCTGCTTGTCGGTGGTCACCGCCGCCAGCAGGTCGCCCGAGGGCGAGGCCGCGGGCGACATCTCCCAGGCGTCGCCGCGTCCGGGCTCGAGGCGGAAGGGCTTGCCGAAGTCGCCGGGCTCGCCGGTCTCGAGCAGCTCGGGCAGGTACTTCTGGCGCGCCCAGCGCCGGAAGTCGGCGTCGAAGTCCTCCACGTCCATGCGGAAGGTGCGCTCGATGGCGCGGCCCACGCGCGAGCCCAGGGTGTTGCGGAACTCGTAGAAGAGGTCGAGGATGGCCTCCTGGCCCCAGCGCTCCTCGATGAAGTCGAAGATCGCGTGGCCGAAGCGGTAGGCCAGGAAACCGCCGCCCTCCACCTCGACCGACGGGATGCGGTCGTTGACCACCATGTCGATCATGTACTTGCGGTCGGAGGCGTCCTCGTCGTCGGCGAAGTAGCTCGCCCCGCCCTCGATGAACCATTGCGGCGGCGCGCCGCGCAGGCCGGCGCCGAGGCGGCCGCGGAACAGGATGTGGTACTGGAAGATGTGGGTGAGCTCGTGCTGGATGAGCTTCAACAGCGAAGCGTCGTCCATGTCGAGCGGCAGCACCATGCGGAAGCGCACCGGCGAGGCGAACGCCTGCGCTCCCTCGGGCACGCCGTAGACGATGATGTTGTTCTGCAGGAAGGCCGAGTGCGTCTGATAGATGATCAGCGGCGTCGGCTCCTGGATCTGGTAATCGAAACGCCGCGAGAGCTCGTCGTAGGCGCTCTCGGCCAGCGACACCGCCTTCTGGAGCTGGTGCTGCTCGGCGCTGTAGTGATAAACGTCGAAGTGCGGCGAGTGGTAGATCTGCCAGTCGAAGTCGCGGTATTGGATGCGGTTCTTGCCGAAGTAGCCGCCGTATTGACCGCTCGCCGGCACGGCCGCCAGGACGGCGCCGAGGAGGAGGGCCACGGCGGCGCGATGGACGATGGAAGCGGGGTCGGTGTTGGAGCGTGACACGGATTCTCCTTTCGCTAGTTGGAGAACAGGACGCGGGAGGCCTCGACCTGCTTCTGCGAGAAGATGCCCACGATGCGGTCTTCCAGCGAATAGAGGTTCTGGAACATTCCGACCAGCGGATCGGCGCTCTCGCCTTCGTATTCCTTGAAGTCCTTGAAGTTGTCGGAGTAGAGCAGGGCGCCGGTCAGGCCGTCGAAGACCTGGATCACGATGTCGTACTCGAAGCCGGTCTCCTCCACCAGCACCTGGCGGCGGTAGGTGCGGCCGTCGTAGGGCGAGACGTACTCCTCGGTGCGGTAGCCGCTGCGGTCCTGGACGTCGAAGTCGAGGCTGCCGGTGAGCAGCAGGTCGGCCTGCGTGCGTTCCCCGAGCTGGCGCCAGAAGTCGCCGTCGCGCCCCAGCATCTCGAGGTCGTAGGTGGGGAACTGGATGGGGCCGGTCTCCACCACCTTGAGGTCGGTCTCGCGGCGCAGCAGCTTGAGCAGGTAGCGCTCGAACTCCTTCTGGACGTCGACGTCGTGCCCGGGCAGCCGGCCTTCGCCCTCGCGGCTGACCATGATGAAGGGCACCGGCGCGATGGTGCGGCGGCCCTCGAGGTCGATGCGCGCGCGCACCGGCAGAGAGAGCTTGACCTCCACCGTGTTGGCGGCGAGCGGCAGCGTGGCGAGAAACGACGCGGCGGCCGCCGCGCCGACGAGGAAGAGCGTGGACTTGACGAGGATCCTGCGGTTGTTCATGGTCGAGCTCCTTGCTGGGGTCGCGGACCCCGGGTCTGTCTTCTCAAGAGGTCGGAGGCGTCCTCACGGGGCGTCTTCAGGGAGTGTCCTCCTCTCCGGCGGATCTTCATGGGTCGTCTTCGCCGACCGTGGCCTCGCCGGTCTCGACGCCTTCCTCGCCTTCGCCCGCGGTCTCGGCCCTGAAGTTGCGGTAGAACTCCACGAAGCGCGAGTAGTTGCGCCGCAGGTCGCCGTCGGCCGGCGAGGCCTTCAACGCGCGCTGGTAGTAGTCGAGCGCGACGTCGAACTGGCCCAGGGCCTCGTAGGCCACCGCCATGTTGTTGAGCATGCGTGGGTTGCCCGGCTCGCGGCGCTCGGCCTGCTGGAAGCGGAAGAGCGCCTCGCTCCACAGGCCGCGCCTGGCCATCTTGATGCCGAAGGCGAGCTGGGCGTCGGACTTCTCGGGGTTGACCTGACCGGCGCCGCACGACGCCAGGGTCACGGCCGACAGGGTCAGGCTCATCAGGGCGAGCCGGGCGAGGATCGCCGCCGGAGCGGCGCGACGGGTCTGCTTCATCGTGCCTTCCCTTCGTGACGGCGCGGCCGCGCCGGGGCTTGCGCCCCTCGAAGAGCGCGCCGGCCGCGAGATCTGGCAGGGTCTGGATCGTACAACTTTCGGCTCCGCGAGCTCGGTGTCCGGGAGGTGCCGTAGGGCTCCTCCGCAGTATATACGAGACCGTCGAGGGCGCCAGATCCTCTCGCTCCGGCCGGCCTGGGCCGATTCGCTGCAACTTCGGCGTCAGAATTCGAGGCTCTCATTCGTCTATATGCACGTGGACAGTTGTGCGGGACCGACTGTACGCGTCCCGGGTAAGCAACCCGAATGCCAACCCCGGCGGCGGGCGCCGTCCCCTCGGTCGGCGAGGGGCGATCCGCCGGCCTGCCGGGACCAACGGAGGAACGACAAGGAGCCTGACGATGGATGAGCGCCGATTGTTGATCGCCCTGAATGCCGCCTCGAGCCTGACCCGCGCCGCCCTGTGCCGGCTGGCGCAGACCCTCGCCGCGTGGCGCGACGCCGAGCCCGGCGACGCCGTCGCCGTGGCGGCGCGCGTCGGCGTGCCGCCCGAGCAGTTGCGCCGCGCCCTCGCCGCCCGCGGCCGCACGGGCGAGCTCGCCGACGGCGAGCTCGCCCGTGCCGAGAAGCACGGCGCGCGGCTGGTGACCTGTCTCGACGAGGACTACCCGCCTCCCCTCGCCGACCTCGGCCTGCCGCCGCCGGTGCTCTACGTGCGCGGCGCCCTGGGCGCCGCGCCGGCGGTGGCGATCGTCGGCTCGCGGCGCATGGACGCCTACGGCCGCGAGGTGGCCGAGTGCTTCGCCGGCCGCCTCGCCGCGGCCGGCGTGGCGGTGATCTCGGGCTTCGCCCGCGGCATCGACGCCGCGGCCCACCGCGCTGCTCTCGCCGCCCTCGACGGCCGCACCGTGGCGGTGCTCGGCTGCGGCCTCGACGTCGACTATCCGCGCCGCCAGCGCGACCTGGCGGCCGCCATCGCCGAGCGCGGCGCCCTGGTCTCGGAGTTCCCCTTCGGCGCCGAGCCGCGGCCCTGGCACTTCCCGATCCGCAACCGGGTGATCGCGGCCCTGGCCTGGGCCACCCTGGTGGTCCAGGCGACGCCGCGCTCGGGATCGCTGATCACCGCCCATCACGCCATGGAGCTCGGTCGCGACGTCTACGCCGTGCCCGGCCGCATCTTCGACGAGAGCTCGCTGGGCACCAACCACCTGCTGGCCGACGGCGCCCTGGTGGCGCGCTCGCCCGAGGACCTCATCGAGGGCGGCGCCCGCCACGGCCTGGCGCTGCCCGGCCAGCGTCCGCTCTTCGCGCCGGGCGCCGCCGCCGAGGCGCCGCCGGAGCCCCTGCCGCCGCCTCCCGGCGGCACCGCCGGCAAGGTCCTGGAGGCCCTGCCGCCGGGCAAGGGCCAGACGGCCGAGGACATCGCCGGGCGCCTCGAGGTGCCGGTCGACCAGGTGCTGGGCGTCCTGCTCGAGCTCGAGCTCGGCGGCTGGGTGCGTCGTGAGCCGGGGCCGGTGTACGTGCGGTGAGATCTTCCTGCCGCAGCAGGGCGCTCGGGTACGGTTCAGTCTTCCAGGCGATCGGTCACGGACGTTTCCATAGACCTCGTCGGGGTCGATCTCCAGCGTCGCCAGATCGTACCGTTCATCCTATGCCGTAACGGCGTCGAAGACCGGCCCATGGGACTCATTTCGCCCATCCGACGCCGTCGGATGAGCTACATGAGACTCATTTAGGCTTCCGCGATCCGGATCCGTGGCGTCGACGCCGGGTTGAGCACGCGAGGCCGACCGAGTAGAGTCGTGGCCGGCATGAAGCGTTCCCGAAGCCACGGTTCCCGCAGCCACAACGTCGTCCCGAGCCGCGGCGAGGAGCCCGAGATCCCCGAGCCCAGCCACGCCGAGCGGGCGCGCACGCTCGTCCACCTCGGCCGCGTCGGCACGTTGTCGACCCACTCCGTCCGCCGGCCGGGGTTCCCGTTCGGCTCGGTCATGCCCTACGCCCTGGACGACCGGGGGCGTCCGCTCTTCCTCATCAGCGCGCTCGCCATGCACACCCAGAACCTGCGCGCGGACGGACGCGCCAGCCTGCTGGTCGCCGACGGGGACTCGGGCCGCGATCCTCTGGGCGCCGGCCGGGTGACGCTGCTGGGCGAGGCGTCGGCGGTGCCGGACGACGAAACAGGCGCGGTGCGCGACCTCTACCTGGAGCGTCAGGGCGACGCGCGCTACTGGATCGACTACTCCGACTTCGGCTTCTACCGTCTGGACTGCGTCGACGTCTACTACGTCGGCGGCTTCGGCGTCATGGGCTGGGTAACGGCCGCCGACTACGCCGCGGCGGCCGCCGATCCGCTCGCCGAGTCAGCCCCGGGCATCCTCGGTCACATGAACGAGGACCACGCCGACGCCCTCGTCCTGCTGGCGCGTCACTTCGGCGGCCAGCCGGCGGAGGAGGCGACGATGACCCGCGTCGACCGTCTCGGCTTCCACCTGCGGCTGAAAGCCGGGGGTCGCTTCCACGGCTGCCGGATCGCGTTCCTGCGCGAGGTGGCGAGCCCGGGCGAGGTGCGCAAGGTGCTCGTCGAGATGGTCGGGCAGGCGCGGGCGGCGTCGTAAGCGTGCGCGAGCCCAGCCGGGCGCGAAAAGGCTGGGAGCGCGGGCGTCCCCGCCTCCCGATGCAGGCGGACCTGGGATACGATGGCGCCACGGAGGAGGCTCACCATGTCGATGTCTGCCCAAGAGGTTTACGCTAAGACCGTCCGGCCGCTACCACCGACCGAACGTCTCAGGCTGGCCGCGCTGATCCTGAACGAGCTGCTCGGTCGTGCGACGCCTGAAGGTCCTGTCGACGTCTCGGACGTCTGGACCGCCGAGGATCGGAAGGACCTCGCCGCCTTCTCTCTCCAATACGCCGCCACGGTCTATCCCGAAGACGAGGACTTGGTCGGGTGAAGGTCTTCCCGGGCGACGTCATCGTCGTCGACTTTCCCGGCGTTTCCGGCACCAAACGCCGTCCTGCCGTCGTCCTCTCGTCCGAGGTTTACCATGCCTCGCGCCCTGACGTGATCGTCGGCCTCCTCACGAGTCAGACGGCAGCCGCGTTGGCGCCAACGGACTATCCTCTTCAAGACTGGAAGAGCGCTGGATTGCGAATCGCCTCGGCTTTCCGATGCTTTGTGGCCACACTACCGCTGATGGCGCAGCCGATTATTGTGGGGAAGCTGTCCGAGCGGGATTGGGAATCCGTAAGAGAGCGCGTCAGGAGAGCTTTGGCACTGGAGCTGTCGTCCGGCAGTGGCTCCGAAGGATAGCGACCATCGCGAAGCGTTCCCGAAGCCACAACGTCGTCCCGAGCCCCGGCGACGAGCCCGAGATCCCCGAGCCCAGCCACGCCGAGCGGGCCCGCACGCTCGTCCACCTCGGCCGCGGCGGCACGCTGTCGACCCACTCCGTCCGCCGGCCGGGGCCCGTTCAGCTCGGTCATGCCCTACGCCCTGGACGAGGCAGCCGCCGATCCGTCGCCGAGTCGGCCCCGGGCATCCTCGGTCACATGCACGAGGACCACGCCGACGCCCTCGTGCTCCTGGCCCGTCATTTCGCCGGCCAGCCGGCCGAGGAGGCGACGATGACCCGCGTCGACCGTCTCGGCTTCCACCTGCGGCTGAAAGCCGGGGGCAACACGGTTCCGTTCTTGAGGGCAGTTCGTGATTCTGGTCAGGGACTTGTAGGTCGCCGCCGGTCAACTGAGCGCCCCGTCGACGCCCACCGCGAATCCCAGTAATCTACGAGATCAGCTCCGGCGTAGGGGTAGGCCCCCGTGCCTACCCTCCCCTCGTCGACAGACGAGGGATTCGGCCAATGCGGCGGTTGCCAGCGTTCCTGATGTAGAGCACAGAAGAAAACGACAGACGACAGACTGAACGCGCCGGCCGTTACGAGAGCCGATGCTCCGACTGTCACCCCTTGTCCTCCCGTGCCATCCGAGTCAACAACGAAAGCTGCGCTCGAGTAGCGGTGAGGAGGGCTTGGTGCCCGAGCGTCCCAACGGCGGCCCAGTCGGTGGGATCCACTGTCGCCAGATCGGGAATCAGGCGCACGAGCGTGTTACGTCCGCTCCTCGAGGGTCGACTGAGCGGACGCGGGCTCCTTGGATGCGGTTGGAACTGGACGAGGTTTTCGCGGTTTGGCCATGACGTTAGCTCCTCCCGGTTCTATCGTACTGCGAGATCGCTCCAGAGGAAGGAACTTAGCGCTACGCGCGAACTTTTTGACTCCATAGGTATGTCGGCTGCCAGCGATTGATCGTGGTTCCCGGGGAAGCGAAGCACCGCGGGCCTCGATCTCGGGGCGCAGACCCCAGCCGGCATC
>Ga0299906_10001358_pt1 | contig 21061 bp, 15 predicted proteins | sample RVTome_14_FD_200259 | JGI IMG/M metagenome (GOLD analysis project Ga0299906, IMG submission 200259) | Soil microbial communities from uranium-contaminated site in the Upper Colorado River Basin, Wyoming, United States - RVT145D125 (version 2) ...
GCAGTAGAGAAACCCGCCCGTTCGCGCCGCGACGAGGGCACGCCGCTCCGGGGGCGTCGTCGGGGCGACGAGGTAGACGACCGCGAGCCCCACGGCCGACGCGACGGCCTCGAACGGGCCGCCCTCGTCCGGGGTGAGGTCGGCCACGATGACGCCGGCCGCACCCGCCCCGGCGAGCCGGCCCGCGACCTCCGCGCCGTCGCCACCGCCGATGACCTGGTTCGCGTACGCCATCGGGACGAGGGGCAGGCCCGGGCGCGCGGCGGCGATCCGGCCGACCAGTTCGACCGACCGGTCGAAGGTCGCACCGGCACGCAGCGCGGCGGCCGACGCGCGTTGGAGGGTGGCGCCGTCCGCGAGCGGGTCGGAATACGGCAGGCCGACCTCGAGCAGGTCCGCCCCGGCGTCGGCCGCCGCGAGGGCGATCGCGAGGCTCGACTCCGCGTCCGGGTAGCCGGCCACGACGTACGGGATGAGCGCCGCCCGGCCCGCGGCGCGCGCCCGCCCGAACGCGGCCGCGATCCGCCGGGCGCCGGGCGTGTGGTTCGTGCCGCCGGGCGCGTCCACGACGGCGGGCGCGACCGCCGCGCCCGTCATTCGGCCGCCTCCGGGTGCGCATCTCGCCAACGGCCGAACGACGCGAGGTCCTTGTCGCCGCGCCCGGACAGGCCGACGAGGACGACCGTCTCGGCCGGGAGCGGCGCGCCGGAGTCCTCGACCCCGGCCAGAAACCGCGGCAGGACGGCGAACGCGTGTGCCGTCTCGAGGGCCGGCAGGATCCCCTCCGCCCGGGTCACCGCCTGCATCGCCGCGAACGCGTCCGCATCGGTCGCGGCGGCGATCTCGAGCCGGCCGGCGGCGTAGAGCGCGGAGATCTGCGGCCCGACGCCCGGGTAGTCGAGCCCGGCCGATGCCGAGTGCGCCTCGAGCACCTGGCCGTCGCGGTCCTGGAGCATGAGCGAGCGGGCGCCGTGGAGGATTCCCGGGCTGCCACCGGCCAGCGCCGCGGCGTGACGGCCCGTCGGGATCCCGTCGCCGGCGGCCTCGGCCACGGCGATCCGAACCGACGGCTCGCCGATGAACCGGTCGAGCAGGCCGATGGCGTTCGAGCCGCCGCCGACGCAGGCGAGGACGAGGTCCGGCAGGCGCCCCTCGTCGGCCTGGACCTGGACCGCCGTCTCGTCGCCGATCCGGCGCTGGAGGTCGCGGACGATGGTCGGGTACGGATGCGGGCCCATCGCCGAGCCGAGCACGTAGTGGGTCGTCTCGACGTTCGTAACCCAGTCGCGCATCGCGTTGTTGATGGCGTCTTTGAGCGTGGCCGTCCCACTCGTCACGGACCGGACCTCCGCGCCGAGGGCGCGCATGCGCAGGACGTTCGGCTGCTGGCGCTCGATGTCCTCGGCGCCCATGTACACGACGCACGGCAGGCCGAGCAGCGCGCACGCGGTGGCCGTCGCGACGCCGTGCTGGCCGGCGCCGGTCTCGGCGATGACCCGCGTCTTGCCGAGGCGGCGGGTGAGGAGCGCCTGGCCAAGCGCGTTGTTGATCTTGTGGGCGCCGGTGTGGGCGAGGTCTTCGCGCTTGAGGTAGAGGCGGAGTCGGGACGGGACGGCGTCGCCGCGGCCGGCCGCCGTGGCGAGGTCGCGGGCGTCGGCGAGCGCCCGCTCGGCGATGTTGTCGGCGCGGTAGAGCGGGGTGGGCCGCCCGGCATAGCGTTCGAGGAGCATCCGGAGCTCCGCCCAGAAGCGCGGGTCGTGCCGGAGGTCCGCATACGCGCGCTCGAGCTGCTCGAGGGCGGCCATGAGCGTCTCCGGCACGTAACGGCCGCCGAACTCGCGCCCCGTCCCCCACCGGCCGCGGGCATCCGCCTCGAGGAGGCCGGGGTCGACGGGGGTGGGCCGAACGGCGAGGTTGGGCCGATCCGTCCGGGCGGCGCGGGCGCGTTTCGCGAACAGGGCGACCCGCAGAGGATCCTTGCGCGGACGTTCGCCGTCCTTCCGCGGGCCGAGCCGCTCGACGCCCGACGCGACGTCGACACCGACGGCCGCGACCTCGCGGAGGGCCGGGCCGACGGTTGCCGGGGTGAGGCCGCCCGCGAGCACGACCGGCACCTCGCGGGCGACTGCGGCGGCGAGGCCGGCGGCGGCGCGGACGCCCGTCCCGCCGGGATGGCGGCCGGCGGCGGTGTCGAGGAGGACCCGCTCGGCGCCGGCGCCGAGCCAGGCGCGCGCCCGGGCGACGAGGTCTGCGGCGGCGGTCGCTCCCGCCTCGTCCGTCCCCTCGGCCGGGAGGTGGAGAACCTTCCAGGCCGGCCGTTCCAGGCCCTCGAGGACGGAGAGCGCCTCGTTCCCGGACAGCTGGACCGCATCGGCCACGATGGCTCGGGCGAGGGCGTTCAGGTCGTCGGTCGTGCGGTCGACGGTGATGAGCACGATCCGCGGCCGGCGGCCGGCCGGCGCGATCTCACGGACGAGACGGGCCAGCGCCGTCGCCTCCTCGGACGACAGCGCGCGCGGCGTCCCCGGGACGAGGTTGAGCCCGATCGCATCGGCGCCCGCCCGAACCGCCGCGGCCGCCCCATCGGCGTCGACGATGCCGCAGATCTTTACGAGCGCCTCGTTCGCGCCGTTGGCGAGATCGCCCGGGTGCGCGCCGGCGGCGACGAGTGAGCGCGCGGCCGCCGCCGGGTCCGGAGCGCGGACGAGCGTCTCCCCGACGAGCGCGGCGTCGAAGCCGGCGGCGCGCCAGGCGGCGATCGTGGCGGCGTCGCGAACGCCGGACTCGGCGACCACGAGGCGATCGTCCGGGACGAGCGGCCGAAGGCGGACGGCGCGCTCGGTATCGACCTCGAGCGACCGGAGGTCCCGGTTGTTGAGTCCGATGAGGCGCGCGTCCGTGGCGATGGTTGCCCGAAGCTCCCGCTCGTCGTGGGCCTCGACGAGCGGCTCGAGACCGATCCGCAGCGCCTGCTCGACGAGCCGCCCCAGCTCCTTCGGCCGGTGGAGGGCCGCGAGCAGGAGCACGACGTCCGCCCCGGCGGCGCGCAGGAGCGGCAGCTGGAGCGCCTCGACGACGAACTCCTTGGCCAGCACCGGGACGGCGACGGCCGCCCGCACGGCGCGCAGGTCGTCGATCGAACCGCCGAACCAGTGCGGCTCGACGAGGACGGAGATCGCCGCCGCGCCACCGGCCTCGTACGCGCGCGCCCGGGCGACGAGGTCGTCCCCGTCGATCGCGATCGCGCCGGCCGACGGCGAGCGCCGCTTCAGCTCCGCGATGAGGTGGAGACCGGGTGCGGCGAGCAGCTCGACGATCGGGCGCGGTGGCGGTGTCGCCGCGATCGCCTCGACGGCGGCGCCGATCGTCGCCGACAGCGACACGGCGAGCGACCGCACGTCGGCTCGCCGGCGCGCCGCGATCTCCTCGAGCACGTTGCGTCCCCGCCCCTGAGTCCGGCGGGTGCGCTCGTCGACGGTCATGCCGGGGCCTCCGCCGCCTTCGCGGCATCGCTGGTCCGCCGCTCCTCGCGGAGCCGCTCGAGGAGGGCGGACGCCTCGCCGGCATCGATGACCAGGGCCGCCCGCTCGATCCCCTCCTCCATCCGCTCGACGGCGCCGGCCACGAGGAGTGCCGCCGCCGCGTTGAGGAGCACGACATCGCGGCGGGCACCCGGCTCGCCGCGCAGGACTGCCTCGCTCAGGCCGGCGTTCTCGTCCGCCGTGCCGCCCGAAAGCCGCGTCGTGGCGGCCCGCTTGAAGCCGAGAGCCGTGGCGTCGATGACGTGGCGCTCGATCCCGTCACCGGCAACGAGGTAGGCGACGCCGCTTCCGTCGAGCGGCAGCTCGTCGACGCCGTCGCCGTGGATCACGAACGTCCGGTCCGTGCCGAGACGGCGGACGACCTCCGCCATCCGCGCCGCGGCCGCCGGGTCGGCGACGCCGAGCAGCTGCCGGCGTGTTCCGGCCGGGTTCGTCAGCGGTCCGAGCAGGTTGAACGCCGTGCGGACGCCGATCTCGCGACGGGTGGGGCCGGCGTGGCGCATCGCGGGGTGGAAGTTCGGGGCGAAGAGAAAGGCGAAGCCGTGTTCGCGGAGCGCCGCACCCGCGGAGGCCGCGTCATGGTCGATCCGCACGCCGAGCGCATCGAGCACGTCGGCCGAGCCGGCCTTCGAGGTGATCGCTCGGTTGCCGTGCTTGGCCACCGGCACCCCGGCCGCCGCGGCCACGAGCGCGGCCGTCGTCGAGATGTTGAACGTGCCGCTCCCGTCGCCGCCGGTGCCGACCACGTCGATCGCCCCGTCCGGCGCCTCGACCCGGACGACCCGCTCGCGCATCGCGGCGGCGAAGCCGGCCAGCTCGTCGACCGTCTCGCCGCGCATCCGGAGGCCCATGAGGAGGGCGGCCAGCTGCGACGGGGTCGCTCCGCCGTCCATGACCGCGCCCATCGCGCCGCGCGCCTCGTCCATCGTGAGCGTCGCGCCCTCGACGAGCCTGGCCAGCGCGGCCCGCACGAGCTCGCTCATCGGGCGGCCTCCGCCCCGGCCGGCGCTCCATCTGGCGCTGCGTCCGGCTCCGCGCCGGCTGGCTCCGCATCCGGCTCCGCCATGCCGGCGGTCGCAAACGAGCCGGTCAGCGCATCGAGCCGGCTCGCCTCCCCCTCGCCGGCGAGGCGGAGGAAGTTGGCGAGCAGGTGCGGGCCGTCCGGCGTGAGCACGGACTCCGGGTGGAACTGGACACCTTCCAGGGGAAGTGTCGCGTGGCGGATACCCATCACGACACGATCGTCCTCGCTCATCGCGGTGACCCGCAGCTCCGGGGGCAGCGTTGCGGCATCCACGGCGAGCGAGTGATACCGGGCGGCCATGAACGACGGCGGCATGCCCGCCAGGAGGCCGGCGCCGTCGTGGGTCACCTCGGTCGCCTCGCCGTGGACGAGCGTCGGCGCCCGCACGATCGCCGCCCCGTAGGCGGCCGCCATCGACTGCATCCCGAGACACACCCCGAGGAGCGGGATCTGCCGCTCCGCCGCGACCTTGATCGTGTCGACCGACACGCCGGCGTCGTCCGGGTCGCCCGGTCCCGGCGAGATGACGATCCCGCGCAAGTGCGCCTCGGGATCGGCCGCCAGGGCTTCGACCCCGGCTCGGTCGATCGCGTCGTTGCGCACGACCCGGACGTCCGCGCCGGCTGCCTGGAGTGCCTGCACGAGGTTGAACGTGAACGAGTCGTAGTTGTCGACGACGAGGATCACGGTCGGGCCTCCGCGGCCGCGGGAACGTCGGCGTCGGGCGCGGGCGCGCCGGTCGGTCGGGCAGCGTCGGTCATGCCGGCGGCGAGCTCGATCGCCCGGCGGAGGGCGGCGCCCTTGTGCTCGGTCTCCTCGAACTCCGATTCCGGCACGCTGCCGGCCACGATTCCGGCCCCCGTGTGAATGTGCGCCTGGCCGGCCCGCAGGACGGCACTCCGGATCGTGATCGCCGTGTCGAGATTGCCGTCGTAGCCGAGGTAGCCGACCGCGCCGCCGTACAGCCCGCGCCGCTCCCCTTCGGCGGCGGCGATGAGCTGCATCGCCCGGACCTTCGGCGCGCCGGACAGCGTGCCCGCCGGGAACACGGCCCGCAGTGCGTCGAGCGCGTCAAGTCCCGGTGCCAGCCGGCCCTCCACGTGGGACACGAGGTGGAGGACGTGGCTGTAGCGCTCGACGTCCATGTACTTGCTGACGGTCACCGTCCCGGGTCGCGACACGCGGCCGATGTCGTTGCGTCCGAGATCGACGAGCATGACGTGCTCGGCGCGCTCCTTCGGGTCGCGCTGGAGCTGCTCGGCGAGGAGCGCGTCCTCGCGGGCATCGGCGCCGCGCGGCCGCGTCCCGGCGATCGGGTGGGTGGTCAGCCGATCGCCCTCGACCTGGAGGAGGAGCTCCGGGCTCGCCCCGACGACCTCGAACGCCGGCGTCCGGACGAAGAACAGGTACGGGCTGGGGTTGACCCGCCGCAGCGCCCGGTAGAGGGCGATCCCGTCGAGCGGCGCGCCGGTCGCCGGATCGGTCGGCAGGTCGAGCGTCTGGCGCCGGGCGAGGACGACCTGGATCGCCTCGCCGGCGGCGATGGCGTCCTTCGCGACCTCGACCGCACGGATGTACTCGTCGCGCCCGAGGCTCGTCTCGACCCGGTCGTCGAGCGTGCCGGCCGGTCCCGGCTTCGGCCGCGCCGTCGCCCCGGCCAGCTCCGCCGCGGACGGCCGGGCCGTCTGCTCGAGCGCCTCGAAGACCGCCCGCTCGGCGATCGCGTAGCGGCCCTCGAGGTCCGGGGTCTCCGTGTGGAGGGAGGCGAGCGCACTGAGCGTGTGGGTCAGGTGGTCGAACACGAGGACGAGATCCGTCTCGATGAACGCGGCCGTCGGGACGCCGACGGGATCTCGCGCCGGCAACGGGACGGTGGGCTCGAAGATCGACACCGCGTCATACGCGAGGGCGCCGACGGCCCCGCCGGTGAAGCGTGGGTTGCCCTCGGCGGGCACGACCCGGCGACGCGGCACGAACCGGCGGATCGCCGCCAGCGGGTCCGGCGCCTCGTCGACGACGACCGGCAGGTCCGGGACGTACTCGCTGACCGTCACCGGTCGCGTCTGGGTCCGGGCGATCCCGTCGCGCACTTCGAGCAGCCGGCGCGGCCCGGTTCCGAGGAACGAATAGCGACCGAGCCGCTCCCCTCCCTCGACGGACTCGAGCAGGTAGGCGGGATGGCCGTCATCGAGGCGGATGAACGCACCGATCGGCGTCTCCAGGTCCGCCGAACGGGTGGCGCGCAGAAGGATCGTGTCGGCGTTGGCGGCGAGGCGTTTCGCCTCGGTCAGGCTGAGCGGATCGGCTGTCGACATCGGGTTTGGCCTCCGGGAGGTCCACGATCGGGCGGGACCGCCCGAGAAATCAAGAACGACCTTCGTCTCCCGGGACGAAAGGTCGTGCCTTCCGCGGTGCCACCCTCATTCGGCGATGCCGCACTCGTTCGTGACCGACGGGCCGCGTCTCCGCTGCCGATCGGCGCTGCCCGCTAACGCTGGCGCTCTGCGCCGGAGCCTACTGGGACGGTGCGGCAGTCCGCGGCGCCCGTTCGGTCCGGAGGCTCCCGGGTCCATTCGCCGCCGCCGTCGCTCCCGTTTCCACCAGCCACGGGATCTCTCTGCCGACGCTCGACGGGTACTCGTCCCGTTCACAGCCCGCTGTTCGTGATGTGGGGCGGAGTATGGGTTGGACGATGCGGGGCCGTCAAGCGCGGATCAGGAGGTCGATCCGGCCTCGCGCCTGGTCCGGCGTCGGACACCGATGCCCGCCAGCCAGCGGCGGACAAACGGGAGCCAGGCCAGGCCGCCGGCGACCTGCGCGGCCACGGCGAGAACGAGCAGCAGGCCGGGCACGGTCAGGACGAGGGCGGGGACCGCCCATTCCATGACCACGCCGAAGCCACCGAACGAGGCCTCGAACAGTCCGTCGATCGTGCCGATCTCGATCGGTTCGACGTCGAACGTGTCGGCACCCGGCGCGATCGGCGGCGGTCCGACCGGGCCGGCCGCGACCGGCGGCTCGGTCCGGTCGGGCTCGTCCGAGCGGCCCGGCTCCGCGGTTGGTTCCGGCTCCGGGTCCGGGCGCGGTGCGTCGGTCTCACCCGGGTCCGGACTGGCATCGGGCGTGGCGGACGGGGCAGCCGTCCGTGACGGCGCCGGTGAGGGGGTCGGACCGGGACTGGCCGACGGCGAAGCGGTCGGGACCGGAGTCGGCGCGGCCGATGGAGCCGGGGTCGGGGTCGGGGTTGGCGCCGGTGTCGGGGTCGGGGTCGGAGTCGGAGTCGGCGCGGGGGCGACGACGACGAGGGTGACGAGCGCCGGCGGCGACCAGTCCTCGCCGTCCCAGACACGGTACGAGAAGGCGTCGGCGCCGGAGTAGCCGGGCGTCGGTGTGTACGTGAACGAGCCGTTCCCCGCGAGGCTCACGGTTCCGTGCGTCGGCGACGTGAGCAGCGCGGCCGCCAGCGGATCACCGTCGAGATCGACGTCGTTGGCGAGGACGCCTGGCGCGGCGACGGTCCGGGTCCCGCCGGTCACCGTGTACGCGTCGTCCAGCGCGATCGGCGGCGTGTTCACGACCAGCAGCGCCACGGTCGCGACGGAACTGGCGTCGATCCCGTCGGTGACGTAGTAGGTGAACGCGTCGACGCCGACGAAGCCCGGGCTCGGCGCGTACGTCCAGCCTCCGTCCGACGCGAGCGCGAGCACACCGCCCGACGGGCCGGCATCGAGGATCGGCGTCAGCGGGTCGAGGTCCGCGTCGACGTCGTTGGCGAGCACGCCCGGTGCCGGCACGACGAGCAGGACGTTCTTCAATGCGGTTGCGGCGTCATCGACGGCAATCGGTGGAGCGTTCGGGGTCGGCCCGACATCGATCGTGACGCTGGCGACGTTCGACAGGCTGCTCCCGTCGAAGGCCTGGTACGTGAAGCCGTCGGTTCCGGTGAAGCCGACCCCGGGAACGTAGGTCACCCCACCGTCGGGCGCGAGCATCAGGCTCCCGTCGGTCACCCCGGTGACGAGGATCGCGGACAGCGGGTCGCCGTCGGCGTCCGTGTCGTTGGCGAGGATCCCGGGTGCGGCGACCGACAGCGGCACGTTCTGCGTCGTGGCGAGCGCGTCTCCCGTTGCGACGGGCGCGGAGTTCGGCGCAGCCTCGACGACCAGCGTGACCGTCGCCGGGGTCGAGGTCAGCGTCCCGTCCGACACGACGTAGGTGAACTGGTCCGTGCCGAGGAAGCCCGGGTCCGGCGCGTAGCTGAACGACCCGTCTGCCGCGAGGGCGAGCACGCCGTTCGCCGGCGGCGTGTCGACGGCGGCGGTGATCGGGTCGTCGTTGGGGTCGACATCGTTGCCGAGCACGCCGGGTGCCGCCACGACGAGCGTCGTGTCCGCGGTCACCGAGTAGGCGTCGTCCGCGGCGACCGCTGGGGCAGCTGGGTCGACGACCGTGAGCGTCACGCTCACCGAGCCGGCGAACGAAGCTTGGCAGTCCGTCCCGGTGTAGGCTGACGCGGTCCACACGGCCAATCCGGCCTGCATACCGGTCACGACGACGTCGAATGACGCGGTCTCCGGCTGGATGCCCCCGATGATCCGGTCGCCGAGGCCGGCCGCCTGCAGGGTCAGGGTCCCCGCGTCGATCGAAGCCACCCACGCCTTGCCGTTCGAGGCACCCACGACCGTGACCGAGTCCACCCGCGTTTCGACCGGGACCGGCACGATCGAACAGCCGAGCGGACCCCCGCCGCCGCCGTTGGTCGAGGTGTTCGTCACGTCCAGCCGGATCGTCGTGGCCACGCCCAGATCGAGCAGTCGCGGTGCGGCCTCGAAGGTCCACGACTGAGTCGCGAGCACCGCAGCCGGCACCATCGCGCCGAGCCAGACCAGGATCGCGAGTGCGGTCCCGGTCCGGCGCAGCGTGGCCCGCTGGCTGATCACCGTGGCGCGCCGATCAAGCGACCCGACGGCGCGGCGTCCAGATCGTTGCGCTCGGCGCGTCCGCCCCGGGCAGCGGCGGATCGGCCGCCGTCTCGATACCGTCGACGAACGCCCGGACGAGCGTCCCGTCGAGCTGGCTCTCGGCGGCATCCTCGAGCCGCTTCAGGGCCTCGCGCACGTCGAGCGCCTTGCGGTACGGGCGGGTCGTCGTCATCGCCGAGAAGGCGTCGCCGACGGCGAGGATCCGGGCGATGAGCGGGATCTCCTCGCCCTCGAGACGATCGAGGTAGCCCGCGCCATCCCAGCGTTCGTGGTGATGGCGGATGCCGGCCCGGACGACATCGATGTCCGGCACGTCGCGCACGATCATGTCCCCGAGTGCGACGTGCTGCTTGACGACCTCGTACTCGTCGGGGGTGAGCCGGCCGGGTTTGCGCAGGATCGGATCCGGGATGCCGATCTTGCCGACGTCGTGGAGGAGCCCGGCGAGATGGATCGAGCGAACGGCCTCCGGGTCGAGACCGACGCGCTCGGCGAGGAAGACCGCATAGCGTGCGACGTCCTCGGAGTGGCGCTTCGTGTACCGGTCCTTCGTGTCGACGGCGAAGACGAGGCCCTGGAGGACGTCGAAGCTCGAGGCCGTGCGGGCATCCTCCTCGTCCGCTCGCGCACCGGCGACGACGACCCGATCCCCGCCGCTGGCCTTGGCCTCCTCGAGCGTCCGCGCGGTCGCCGCGAGCAGGACCGTCACGGATGAGCCGTGCTCGGGGTACGTGCAGATGCCGCCACTCACGGTCACCGGCAGGCGCTCGGTGGACTCGAACTGGAGGCTGAGGTCGACGAGCGCCGTCCGCAGGTGATCCACCGCCGGCTCGAGCTCGACGACGCCGTCCGCCGGGGCGATGAGGAGGAACTCGTCGGGACCGTACCGCCCAAGAACGATCGAGTCCGGGAGTTCCAGCTGGAGGACGTCGACGACGGCGATGAGCGCGTCGTCGCCCGCGCGATGGCCGTGGTTGTCGTTGAGCAAGCGGAAGTTGTCGATGTCGATGAGGGCGACGCCGAGGGTCGTGCCGTCACCACGCGCACGTTCCATCTCGACCGCGAGGTGGGCGACGAGCGCGCCGTGGTTGAGCGTGCCGGTCAGTGGATCGAGGCGCGTCGATTCCACGAGCGCCGTCGTCTGGCGCGTCAGACGAGCCTGCGCGGAGCGGAACACGAGGAAGAGCAGGGCCGCGGCGAGGAGGCTCGCCGTCACCGTGAGCAGGACAACGTCCCGTCGGACCTCGTCGAGGCTGGCGAGGACGGGCTCGCCGTCGCGCCAGATCGCGACCACCGCGCGGACCTCACCATCCGCGATGACGGGCAGGAACTCCCTGAGCAGGCTCGACGTACCGAGATCCGCCGACCCCGCGAGATCGGCCCGCGCGTCGAGAAATCCCGCCTGCGCTTCTCCGGCGACGGCCGTCGCGAAGGCCGCGTCGGTCGGCATCGGCGCTGTCGCGCGACCGAGGTCGCCCGTCGCGAGGACGGTTCCGTCCGGCAGGCGCACCTCGACCCGCAGGATCTCGTCCGGCCGGACGAGCGTCAGCAGCTGCGATTCGAGTCGCGCCAGTTCCTCGTCGGTGGCTCCGTCCGGCTCGAAGAAGCGAAGCGCCACGTTCGCATTGATGAACCCGCGGATCGTGGCGGAGTCGCTGCCCACGATCGCATTGAGCGTCGACGTCGAGAAGTGTGCGGAGACCATGACCGCCTGCGCGGTCGCGGTAATGCCAACGAGCGCGATGAACACGCCATACACGAGGATGAGCAGGATCGGTCGACGGACGCCGGGCTGTGATCCGAACACGCCGGAACTGGCCTCTCGGGTGCGGGCTCAGGTGACGCGAGGAAGCGTATGGTCCGGAGCGGTGCGGTCCTACCGGACGATGGTCAGGGAGGCGGTGGCCCGAACGGGTGGTGCGTCCGGTCGCTGCTATCCTGTCGCCGGCCGCGGAGAGGTGGCCGAGTGGTTGAAGGCGGCGGTCTTGAAAACCGTTGAGTCGCGAGGCTCCGTGGGTTCGAATCCCACCCTCTCCGCCAGGTCTGCTACCGAATCTGCTACCGAAATGCCGTACGGCGCGCGCCGTTAACCGGCCGCCGAAACTCCGATCCGCTCAACGCCCAGGTACGGGCGGAGCACATCCGGGACGACCACGGTTCCGTCCGCCTGCTGGTACGTCTCGAGCAGGGCGGCGACGACGCGCGCGAGGGCCAGGCCGGACCCGTTGAGCGTGTGGACGAGCTCCGGGCGGGCCCCGGGTTCCGGGCGGAACCGGATCGCCATCCGGCGCGCCTGGTAGTCGCGGAAGTTCGAGCACGAGCTGACCTCGAGCCAGCGCTCCACGCCTGGCGCCCACGCCTCGAGGTCGTACTTCTTGGCCTGGACGAAGCCCATTTCGCGCGTGCTCATGAGGACGACCCGGTAGGCCAGCCCGAGCCGCTGGAGCAGCACTTCGGCGCGTCCCGTCATCCACTCGAGCGCGTCGTCCGAAGCCTCCGGCCGCTCGAACAGGACCATCTCGACCTTGTCGAACTGGTGGACGCGGAGAATGCCCCGGGTGTCCTTGCCGGCGGCCCCGGCCTCGCGCCGGAAGCACGGCGTGTAGGCCGCGTAGCGGATGGGCAGGTCGCCGGCCTCGAGGATCTCGTCGCGGTGGAGGTTCGTGACCGGCACCTCGGCAGTCGGGACCAGGTACAGCTCGTCGCGGGTCACGACGTACATCTGGTCTTCCTTGTCCGGGATCTGCCCGGTCCCACGGGCGGACGCGGTGTTGACGACCGCCGGCGGCCAGATCTCGGTCATGCCGTGCTCGCGGGCATGGACGTCGAGGAACCAGCTGATGAGTGACCGCTGGAGCGTGGATCCGAGTCCCCGGTAGACCGGGAAGCCGGAGCCGGTGATCTTCGCCCCGCGCGCGTTGTCGATGATCCCGAGCGCCTCGGCGACGTCCCAGTGCGGCCGGCGCTCCCAAGGGGTGTCCCCGTCGCCGGCCTGGCGCGGGAGCGGGTCGCCCCAGGTGCGAATCGTGACGTTCGCCTCCTCGCCCCCGACCGGGACGTCCGGATCGGCCGGATTCGGAATGCGCAGGAGCAGCTCCTCGAGCTGCGATTCGATCGTCTCGAGGCGAGCCTGGCGATCGGCGATCCGGGCGCCAAGGTCACGGGCCTCCGCGCGCAGCGCCTTCGTGTCGCCACCGGCCCTCAGAGACGATGCCACCTCGGCGCTCTTGCGCTTGAGATCCGCCCGGAGCGAGTCCGCACCCGCCTGGACCCGCCGCCGTTCGGCGTCCATCTTCAGCGCGCTGTCGACGAGCGACGGGTCCTCGCCCTTGTCGATGGCGCCCTGGCGGATGACGTCCGGCTCGTCGCGCAGCCGCTGCATTCCAACGCTCACGCCGCACCTCCGCTGGCCGCCGCGGCCGCCTCGCGCAACCGGCCGATGACGAACTCCGGCTGGTATGGCGCGAGGATCCAGCCGGCGCGCGGTCCATTGTCGCGCCCCAGGAACGCCCGGTAGAGGGCGGTGAACGCCCGCCTCGCGTCGACCTCCGTCGACTTCGCCGTGTCGAAGATGGTCGCCTGCCAGGCGTCGCCGGTGGCCGGCCAATGCTCGGCGAGACGGTCCGCCAGGGCGGCCGCGAACCGGCGCTGGTCCGGGTCGAGCGCGCGCGCCTCATCGGGCACACCGTCGGTATGGACGGTGATCCGATACCGATCCGGCGCATACGTCGGGAGCCAACTGCCGACGGCCTGCTCGCGCTCGTCGAGGATCTCGAGCTCCCGCGCCGACAGCGGCGCTCCCTTCTCGGCCTCGAGCAGGCGCAGGTACGCGGCCCGGTCACTGCTGACCGGCGACTGGACCAGGAGTGCGAGGTGGAGGAAGGCCGGCCGGAAGGCCGCTGCCTCGGCGGCCACGTCCGCCGACGGGGAGAGAAGCGAGTAGCGGAAGACCTGCTCGTAGCCGGCCGGAAGCTCCCCCTTCACCTCGCGCCCGGCCGTCGCCGCGGCCAATCGGTCGAACTCGTCGAACAGGCGCGGGATCGCGTCCGTCCCGACCGGGTCGAACTCGATGGCTTGGTTCGGTCGTGGCCGAACGAACAGGAGGCGGAGCTGCTCAGGCGGGATGACGTCGGCCATCTCGTGGGCGGCCGCTCCCCGGCCCTTCGAGGTCGACATCTTGCGGCCGCCGATGTTGAGGAACTCATACGCGACGTTCCGTGGTGGCTCCCGCTCGAAGACCTCGCGCGCGATCGCATCGGACCGGTCGCGCGACCCGCCGGCGGTCGACAGGTCCTTGCCGCCCGGCTCGATCGTCACCCCGAAGTACGACCACTGGGCGGCCCACTCGAGGTTCCACGGCAGCTTGGCGCGGCCCCCGAACGGCGACACCCAGCCGCTCTGGCCGCACCCGTGCGCCCACGCGACGAGGTCCGGCCTGCACTCGTACCAGACGCGCTTGCCGTCCCACTTCGTCACGATCGTCGTGCCGACCTTCCCGCACTGCTCGCAGATCACGCTGATCGGGTGCCAGGTATCCGGGTGGCGGACGTTCGCCACCCGCCGGTAGATCTCGCGCACGCGGTCCGCGCGATCGAGCGCGAGACGGATGTACGGGTCGAGATCGCCGGTCGGATAGATCTCGCTCATCCAGTAGTAGCGATCCGGATGAATGCCCAGACCGGCGAACGTGTCGATGAACACCTGGGCGTGGTGACGCGCATACGAGTCGTGCCCGTCGCCTGCCTGATCCGGGACGTGGGCGAGCGGGCGCCCCATCGCGGCCTCGACCGCGTCCGCCGTCAGGAGCGCCTGGGCGTCCATCGGATCGAGGTCGTCGACGCCGTACAGGAACGTCGTCTCGATCCCGTTCGCGCGAAGTGCGCGGGCGATCACGTCGACGAGGACAGGACCGCGCAGGCTGCCCACGTGGACGGTGCCGGACGGCGTCTTGGAGTCGTTGACGATCTGCGGCCCCCTGACGCTGGCCGCCAGCTCGTCTGCCCAATCCAACCCTCGGTGCGATGGCGTCGCGGAGCTCCGCCTCGGTCCTGGGAGAGCGGGTGCAGGCTCCACGGGGCGGGTGGTGCTCCTAGCGAATGCCGACGATCTTGTACGTGAAGTCGCCGGCCGGGACGCGGACGACCACCTTCTCGCCCTTCTTCTTGCCGAGCAGCGCGCGCCCGACGGGGCTCTCGTTCGAGATCCGCCCCTCGGTCGGCTTCGCCTCGGCCGACCCGACAATCGTGAACGTCTCGGCGCCGTCCTGGCTCTCGACGCTGACGGTGGAGCCGATCTGGACGTGATCCGTGGAGTGGTTCTCGTCGATGATCGTGGCGTTCTTGATCAGCGCCTCGAGCGACTGGATCTTGCCCTCGACGAAGGCCTGCTCGTTCTTGGCGTCCTCGTACTCGGCGTTCTCCGACAGGTCGCCGTGCTCCTTCGCGTCGTGGATGCGCTGGGCGACCTCGGGCCGCTTGACCGTGACCAGCTCGTCAAGATCGGCGCGCATCTTCTCGAGGCCGTCCTTGGACAGGTAGGTGGGCTTCGTGTTCACGCGGGTCTCGCCCCCGATCAGGGTTCGTTGGTCGGCCGACCGGGTCGGGCGACCGGCGGTGAATAAAGGAAAGAACTCCAGGCGTCCGCGGTCGTCGCGCGCCTGAAGTTCGAGCCGGCGCGTATCCTAGCCCGCCCCCTGACGGGTGTCAAAGCCCGCACGGGGCGACCGGACTCAACCCAGACGCCGCGATGACGCACGGCTGCACAATCGCTCGTCGAGGCTCCTGGGCGCCGGTGGGCGGTGCCGGCCTCGTGGGGAGGGAACTGGCGATGCGCCGACTCGTCTCTGCCGCCGTGTGCGCGGTGCTTCTGTCCGGTCTGGCGGCCGGGTCTCTGTTCGCGGCCAAGCCGACGAAGTTCGTCATCGACATCAGCGACCCGGAGTTCATCGCCGGCGGTGAGGAGCAGCTGTCCGAGGACTGCGGGTTCGCCATCGACCTCGAGGCGTCCGGCCACATCATCGTCCACCAGTTCGACGGCCACGCCCGGCTCATCGAGATCGACAATTACCGGATGTTCCAGACCCTGTCGGCCAACGGCAAGACGGTCGTCGTGCGCCCGGACGCCGGTCCGGACATCGTGTGGGTCGGTCGCGACGGCGCGGTCTACCTCGCCATCACCGGTCGGCCGATCACCGGCAGCGGCGTCATCGGCCGGACGGTCATCAATCTCGATACCGGCGAGCTCGTCTCGAGCAACGGGAACGACGTGGGCGACTTCATCGCCGCTCTCTGCACGGCTCTCGCCGCCGACTAACCGGACGGCGATCCGGCCGATCCCTCGGCGAGGCGCAGCAGGCGGCGCTTGATCCGCTGGAGGGAGCCCCGGTCCGGAAACGCGACGAACAGGGTGTCGTCACCCGCGATCGAGCCCGCCACCTCCGGCCAGCGGGCACGGTCGAGCGCGGCCGCGATCGCGTGGGCGGATCCGGGCAGGGTGCGCACGACGAGGAGCAGGCCGGCTTCGTGGATCTCGACCGGCAGGTCCGACAGGAGCTTGCGCAGCCGATCCTCGCCGGACGTCTCCGCCTCGATCAGGCGCGGTGGCAGCGCGTAGGCCTGGGTCGACTCACGCGACACCTTGATCAGGCCCAGCTCGGCGACGTCGCGGCTGATCGTTGCCTGGGTGGTGCGGAAGCCGCGCTCGCGAAGGGCGGCGGCCAGTTCCTGCTGCGTCCGGATCGGGCGGTGCTCGACCAGGTCGCGGATCGCCCGCTGGCGGAGCTGCTTCATGACCTCCATCGCGCCGGCTCCCGGCGGTCAGCGGCCCACGCCGAGCCAGGCCACGACCACGACCGCGGCGAGCACGAGGCGGTAGGCGACGAACACGTGGGTCGGGTGGTTGCGCAGGAATCGCAGCAGCCCGTGGATCGCGACGAGGCCGGACACGAGCGCCGCGGCCATGCCCACGACGAGCACGTCGACCGACGCGCCGGCGCCGTCGCCCGTCACGAGCTTGACCGTCTCGTAGGCACCGGCGAGCGCCGTGATCGGGGTGGCCATGAGGAAGCTGAACCGCGCGGCAGATTCCCGATCCAGGCCCGCGAACAGGCCGGCCGAAATCGAGATGCCGCTGCGACTGATCCCGGGCACGAGCGCGAGCGCCTGGGCAGCCCCGATCCCGATCGCGATCGGAACCGTCATGCCGCCGATCGTCCGGTCCCGCCTCCCGCGCCGGTCGGCCAGCCACAGGATCGCCCCGCCGACGACGAGCATGAGCGCGACGAGCCCGACCTGTCGGAAGGCTGTCTCGATCGCGTCGTTGAGGAGCAGTCCGGCCACGATCGCCGGGATCGTCGCGATCGCCAGGAGCCACGCGAGCCGGCGATCCGCGTGGCCGGCGAAGCTGCGGTCGCGCACCGTCGCCAGGCCGGCCGGCACGAGCCGAAGCCAGTCCGCGCGGAAGTAGATGAGCAGCGCGACGAGCGTACCGAGGTGAAGCATGACGCTGAACGCGAGCGACGTGATGAACGCGTCGTCCCACCCGAGCAGGCTCGGCACGATGATCAGGTGCCCCGAACTCGATACTGGCAGGAACTCCGTCAGCCCCTGCACCAGCCCCATGAAGAGCGCCTGAATCAGGATGTCCATCTCACCGGCTGCCGATCGCAGATCGGGCCCCTACCGGATAAAGAGCGGGGCGAGGACGAGGGTGATCGTCGCGAGGAGCTTTACCAACACATGAAGCGACGGGCCGGCGGTGTCCTTGAACGGGTCGCCGACCGTGTCGCCGACGACGGCCGCCGCGTGCGCGGCCGTCTTCTTGCCGAGGACGTTCCCGTCGTCGTCGAGCAGGTGGCCCGCCTCGATGTACTTCTTGGCGTTGTCCCACGCGCCGCCGCCGTTGTTGAGGACGGTGGCGAGCAGGACGCCGGAGATCGTGCCGACCATGAGCAGCCCCGCCACCGCCTCCGCGCCCAGCAGGAGCCCGACGATGATCGGCGTCGCAACGGCGACGAGGCCCGGGGCGAGCATCTCGCGCAGCGCCGCCTTGGTCGTGATGTCGACGACGCGGGCGTAGTCCGGGCGCTGCGTGTAGTCCATGATCCCGGGCATCTCGCGGAACTGGCGGCGAACCTCGACGATGATCGACTGAGCCGTCGTGCCGACCGCCCGGATCGCAAGCGACGAGAAGAAGTACACGAGCATCGCCCCGATGAGGGCGGCGATGAACACGCTCACGTCGGCCAGGTTGACGGCCTCGAGGAGCGGCTCGCCGCGGCGCGTCTGGATGAGATTGACCTTGTCGATATACGCGCTGAACAGGAGGAACGCGGCGAGCGACGCCGACGCGATTGCGTAGCCCTTCGTGAGCGCCTTCGTCGTGTTGCCGACCGCGTCGAGGCGGTCCGTGATCTCGCGCGCGCCGGCCTCTGCCCGGCTGAACTCGGCGATCCCGCCCGCGTTGTCGGTGATCGGGCCGAACGTGTCCATGGCCAGGATGTAGGCGGTCGTCATGAGCATGCCCATCGTGGCGACCGCGGTCCCGAAGATGCCGCCGACGTCGTGCCCCGAAGCGTTCGTCATGCCGGTCTGCGACCCGAGCCAATGGCTGGCGAACAGTGCGATGCCGATCGTGATGGCGGTCACGAAGGTCGTCTCGAAGCCGACCGCCGTTCCGCTGATGATGTTCGTGGCCGGGCCGGTCTTCGACGCCTCGGCGATCTCGCGGACCGGTCGGAACGTGCCGGCGGTGTAGTACTGGGTGATGTAGACGAAGGCGACGCTCGTCGCGAGGCCGACCACGCCGGCCCCGAAGAAGTAGATCCAGACCGGCAGCCCGCTCGGCGCGTTGCCGTTGGTCTGCATCATCACGTTCGTGGTGAACGCGAGGGCGGCGACGGACAGGACCGTCGTGACCCAGTAGCCGCGGTTGAGGATGTTCATCGGGTTTTCGTCCTCACGCCCGCGGATGAAGAACATCGCGATGATCGTGGCGAACAGGCCGAAGCCGCGGATGACGAGCGGGAAGAAGATCCATGCCTCGGGGTTGGGCCAGCCGGCGGTCACGGCGATGGCGTAGACGCCGACGCCGAGGATCATCGCCCCGATGTTCTCGGCGGCGGTCGACTCGAACAGGTCCGCTCCGCGGCCGGCGCAGTCGCCGACGTTGTCGCCGACGAGGTCCGCCACGACGCCGGCGTTGCGCGGGTCGTCCTCGGGAATGCCCGCCTCGACCTTGCCGACGAGGTCCGACCCGACGTCCGCGGCCTTCGTGTAGATTCCGCCGCCGAGCTGGGCGAACAGCGCGACGAACGATGCGCCGAAGCCGAAGCCGACGATGAGGAAGGGTGCCTGGTCGACGGTCTCGGCGTTGAGCCCGCCGAACGCGGCGAAGATCCCCCAGACGCCGAGCAGCGACAAGGCGACAACGAGGAAGCCGGATACGGCGCCGCCGCGCATCGCGACCTGGACCGCCTCGACGAGGCTGCGCCGCGCCGCCGCCGCGGTGCGCACGTTCGAGCGCACGCTGATGAACATGCCGATGATGCCCGACGCCATCGAGCACGCCGCACCGACGAGGAAGGCGACCCCGGTCCGCCAGCCGAGATCGAAGCCGAAGATGTCCGTGTCCGCGACGTCGGCCGTCTCGAAGACGGTGATGACGATCGTGATGACGACTGCCCCGACGATGGCGAGCAGGCCGATCGTCGAGTACTGCCGCCGGATGAAGGCAACCGCGCCCTCGAAGATCGTGCCGGCGACATCCTGCATCTCCTTCGTTCCCTGGTCGCGGGAGAGGACGTCTCGCGCGAGGTAGAGGGCGAACAGGATCGCGGCCAGACCGGCAACCGGGATGATCAGCTGGAGAAGGTCGGCATCCATCAGGGTCGTGCGGGTCCTCCGTCAGGGCGGTTGCCACGCCGGCGCGGGCGCGCGCCGCCGCGGGTGGGTCTCCGGGGAGAAGGTCTGGACGATCCCGCTTACAGGCGAGACTGGAACCTTTCAGGCCGTCGCGGAGTGTATCAACGCGCGCGCAGACGGGTCAAACCGCATCGGCCGCCCGTAATATGCAAGCGGGGCGGGCACGGGGTGCACACCCTATACTGCCGGACTTGTGAGTCAACGCCCTGCGCTCGGCTGTCTGTTCGAGATCGTCGAGACCCTCGTCCTGACGCTCATCATCTTCCTCGTCATCCAGAATTTCGTCGCCCAGCCCTACCAGGTCAAGCAGGAGTCGATGGAGCGGACGCTCGAACCGGGCCAGTACGTGCTCGTCGACAAGCTGACGCCGCGCTGGGACGCGTACGACCGGGGGGACGTGATCGTTTTCTCCCCCCCGAGCGACTGGGCCACCGACGACGGGACCCCGTTCATCAAGCGGATCATCGGCGTCGGCGGCGACGACGTCGAAGTCCGCGACGATGGGTTCGTGTACATCAACGGGACCCAGCTCGAGGAGCCGTACGTCTACGAGGTGGACGGGGGCCCGCAGCCGACGACGACCTCACCCGGTCAGGATCACTGGGTCATTCCGGACGGGGAGCTGTTCGTCATGGGCGACCACCGCTCGAGCTCGGCGGATTCGCGCGCCTTCGGGCCCATCCCGGTCGACGCCGTGATCGGCCGTGCCTGGCTGCGCTACTGGCCGTTCGATACGTTCGGGATCCTCGAGACGCCCGCCCACCCGGAGCTCCAGACCTCCCTGCCGTGAGCCCCGCCCTCGCGGTGATCGGCGTCGCCGTCCTCGCGGGCGCGGTCGTCGCGGTTGCCGCGCACGAGGGACGACCGGCGATCCTCGGGTTGATCCTGGCCCTCATCGCGGCGCCACTCGTCGCGGCGCCACTCCCGGCGGTCCTCCCGCTCACCGCCCGCCTCGTGGCGGCGATCCTCATGGGATATCTGCTCTGGATCGCGATGCGTGGAGCCCCGGCCCACGGCCGGACACGCGGGTCTCGCCTCGGCTGGCCAGTCGAGGCGCTCGTTGCCGGGGCCGCCGCGGCGGTCGGCTTCGGACTCGGCGGTGCGGGTGCGGGCGGCAATCCGGAGGCGATGTCCGTCGGGCTCGCGTTGACCGCGCTGGCGGTCCCGCCGCTCGTTCGCGGGGACGCGCTCCAGGTCGGGATCGGGACGGCGCTCCTCGTCACGGCCGTCGAGGTCCTGCGGGTGGGCCTGGCCGGCCCGCCGTCCGCCCTCGAGCACCTCGCGGCGAGCGCCGTGCTCGCGGCGATCGGCGCGGCGGTGGCGCTGCTCGTCGACGGATCGATCGCGACCGGGGGTTCGCTCGAGGTCGCCGACCGCCGCCCGGGTGGTGCGCGTCCGGCCGACGAGGGCATCGAGCCGGCCCGGCCGTGGTATCGACCGCGGCTCAGGCGGTGAGCCTCCTGCCCGTCCTCGCCATCACCGTCGGCGGAGGCGCCATCGCCCTGCTCGTCCGGCGTGAGGAACGGGCCGCGACCGCCGTCACCGTGGTCGCCCTCCTCGCCACGCTCGCCGCGCTGGCCACCGTGCGCCCGG
>Ga0299906_10001359_pt1 | contig 21054 bp, 18 predicted proteins | sample RVTome_14_FD_200259 | JGI IMG/M metagenome (GOLD analysis project Ga0299906, IMG submission 200259) | Soil microbial communities from uranium-contaminated site in the Upper Colorado River Basin, Wyoming, United States - RVT145D125 (version 2) ...
CCTCCATGGGCGACTTGTCCTGCACCCGCTTCTCGACCAGATCGAGGGCGTCATAGAAAATGCGGGTCGCCACGGTCTTCTTACCGTCGAGCATCAGGCTGTTGATGAACTGTGATGCCAGAATCGAGCTGTAGCGCGGATCGGGTTTGAGTGTCGTCGCCGACTTGGTCCACCGTTTGTATCCCATCGTGCAATCTCTCGCTGTCTCTCGCTGTCCATGCCGACCGGCCCCCGGCGGCGTTCGCGGTTACCTACAATGGCTACTACTGCAGAGCCTACTTTTTGGGGCGTTTCACGCCGTACTTGCTTCGTCCACGGTTGCGCGGGTTGTTCTCTTTGTCGGTGGACACGCCGGAGCAGTCCAACGTGCCGCGTACGACGTGGTAGCGTACGCCGGGCAGGTCGCGCACCCGTCCGCCGCGCACGAGCACGATCGAGTGCTCCTGCAGGTTATGGTCGACGCCCGGAATGAACGCCGAGATTTCCTTGCCGTTGCTGAGCCGGACCCGCGCCACCTTCCGCATCGCGGAATTCGGCTTTTTCGGCGTCTGGGTCTTGACCTGAAGGCATACCCCGCGACGCTGCGGACACTGTTCCAGGTCGCGCACCTTACTCTTCTTCGCCACCTTCTTGCGACGCAAGCGGATCAGTTGGTTGATCGTCGGCATCTCGTTTCCTTCGCTCGCTGAACGGGGCCGTCGGTCGACATCACGCGTCGGCTCGGCCACCCTGGTTGATACTCTCGCCTCGACCGTACCTGTCATGAACCCGGCCGAGCGGTATCGTCTTCTTCTGTTCTCGCTAGGTCCCCGTCGGCGAGACTTCGATGGTCTCGTCCGACTGCGGGGTCTCGGGGGTCGACTCGGCCCCCGCGGCGGTTTCGATTTCCGCCTCGGCTTCTGCCCCAGCCGGATTATCAGACCCAGCCGGCATTTCGGGCAGATCCGCGTCCATGGGCGGTAGCCCCTCGGCCACCGGCGGCTCCTCAGGCTCGGCCGGCGGCTCGGCATAATGCTTGACCTTCAGTTCCAAGTGGGGCTTGAAGGCGGTGCCGGCCGGGATCAGGTGTCCCAGGATAACGTTTTCTTTCAAACCTACAAGCTGATCCTCGGCCCCAGCCAGCGCCGCCTCGGTCAGCACCTTGGTCGTCTCCTGGAACGAAGCGGCCGAGATGAACGACTCGCTCTGCAACGACGCCTTGGTGATCCCCAACAGCAGCGTACTGCCCTGGGCCGGCTTGGGCCGCTTGCCCTTGGCCGGGGCGCCCCCGTCCTCCTCGACACGCTCGTTGATCTCCTGCAACTCCGGCTTGGCCACGATCTGGCCGACCGTCAGATCGGTGTCGCCGGCGTCGCTGACCCGAACGCTCTTGGCCAGCCGCTCGTTCTCGGCCCGGAATCGGTACCGATCCACGACCTCGCCCGGCAAGAAGCCCGAGTCGCCCGGCGACTCCACCTGAACCTTCCGCAACATCTGGCCAATGATGATCTCCAGGTGCTTGTCGTTGATCCCGACGTTCTGCGCCCGGTACACCGCCTGAATTTCGTTCATCAGGTACACCTGCAACGGCTCCTCACCGCGAATCTTGAGGATGTCGTGCGGCACGAGCGGGGCGTCGATGAGCGGATCGCCCGCCTCGACGTAATCGCCGGCGTGCACCAGCAACTGCTTCTCGCGCGGAACGTGGTGTTCCTTCTCCATGTCGCCCGACCGGACGACAATCGTCATCTTGCCGCGGCGTTTGTCGGCACGAATCTCGACCGTCCCGGAGATCTCCGCCATGACCGCCGGCTCTTTCGGCTTGCGGGCCTCGAAGATCTCGGTCACCCGCGGCAAACCACCGGTGATGTCCTGCGTACCCGCGATCGCCCGAGGCTGACGAGCGAGCAACTGACCGGGCAGAATCGCCTGACCTTCTTCGACCTCGATCCGGGCCTTGAGCGGCAGGTAGTGATAATCCAGCACCGCCCCTTCCTTGTCCTCGATGATCACCTGCGGATGCTTCTCGCCCTTGTGTTCGATGACCACCGGCTTGGCTCCGGCTCGGTCCTGCTCGATCCGCACCGTCTCGCCCACGATCACGTCCTGGAACCGGACGAAACCCTTAACCTCGGCCAGGATCGGCGTCAGGTGAGCGTCCCACCGCACGAGTACCGTGCGCGGGCCGACCTTCTCGCCTTCCTTGAACTTCAACTCGGCCCCGTAGGGCACTTTGAAGCGCGGCTCGAGCTCCCGGCCCTTGTCGTCGGTCACCGCGATCTCACCGTTGCGTTTGAGCGCCACCCACCGCGTTCCCCCTGCACCCTCTTCGCCCTCCGCGATCGGCACCTCGACCGCGTTGAGGTCATGGAACTTGACGATACCGGGATTCGTATTGCGGAACTCCGACTCGAGAATCGAGTGCGACGCGACGCCGCCGGTGTGGAACGTCCGCATCGTCAACTGCGTTCCCGGCTCGCCGATCGATTGGGCGGCGATGATGCCCACCGCCATGCCCTCCTCGACCAATCGACTCGTCGACATGTCGATCCCGTAGCACTTGGCACACACGCCCAACGCGCTGTCGCAGGTCAACGGCGACCGGACGCGAATCGTGTCCAGCCCGAGCTGCTCGATCTTGTCGGCGATGTCGTCGTTGATGTGATCGTTCTCGCCCACGATCAACTCGTCGGTCACCGGATTGCGGATCGGATCGCGGGCCGTACGCCCGATGATCGAATCACGCAACGGAACGTCGATCTCCTCGCCCTTGTAGATCGCGCCCTTGGTGATGCCGTGGATCGTGCCGCAGTCGTGCTCGTTGATGATGACGTTTTGAGCCACGTCGGCGAGCTTGCGGGTGAGGTAGCCCGAGTCGGCGGTCTTCAGCGCGGTATCGGCCAAGCCCTTCCGAGCCCCGTGGGTCGAGCTGAAGTACTCCAGCACGTTCAGTCCTTCGCGGAAGTTCGCCTTGATCGGCGTCTCGATGATCTCGCCCGACGGCTTGGCCATCAGGGCCCGCATGCCGGCCAATTGCCGGATCTGGTCGACCGAGCCCCGAGCGCCCGAGTCGGTCATCAGGTACACCGGGTTGAGATATCTCTTGCCCTTCGGGTCGTCGGGGGCGACATAATGACCCGTGTCGTCACGCGTGTCCTGCTCGAGCTCCTTCATCATCTCCTGGGTCACCAACTCGCGGGCGTGGATCCACACGTCGATGAGCTGGTTGTAGCGTTCCAGGTGCGTCAGGGCGCCGCGGGTGGTGTCGCGCTCGACCTGGTCCACTTTCTTCTGGGCCGCGGCGATGATCTTCACCTTGGCGGCCGGTATGCGCAAGTCGGTGACCCCGAAAGAAAGACCGGCCAGCGTGCTCTCGCGGAACCCCAGGTCCTTCATCTGGTCGAGCAATTCGATGGTGGCCGCTCGACCTTCACGATCGTGACAATCGTCGATCACCCGCGACGCGCCCCGCTGCGACAACGCACAGTTGTAGAACGGCATCGCGGGACCGAGGATGTCGTTGAAGACGATGCGACCGGGGGTGGTGACGACCAACTGCCCGGGCCGTACCGGCTCGGCGGGCTTCTTCACGTCGGAAACGACCCAGTCACGAGCCAGGCGGTACCGAATCTTGTCGTGCAAGCCGACCTTGCCCAATTGGTAGGCCAACAGTACCTCGTGCGCGTCGGTGAACGCCCGCAGCTTCGACGGGTCGTTCGCCTCGGCGCCGATGTTCGCGGTCACGTAATAAATGCCGAGCACGATGTCCTGCGACGGGGCCACGTTGGGCGAACCGTTCTTCGGGTCGAAGATGTTGTTCGTGCTCATCATGAGCACGTGCGATTCGGCCTGGGCCTCGATCGACAACGGCAGGTGGACCGCCATCTGATCGCCGTCGAAGTCGGCGTTGAATCCCTTGCACACCAACGGGTGAACCCGGATCGCGTTGCCCTCGACGAGCACCGGCTCGAACGCCTGAATGCCCATCCGGTGCAGGGTGGGGGCACGGTTCAACAGCACCGGGTGCTGGTAGATCACCTCTTCGAGAATGTCCCAGATCTCCTGGTCCCGGCGCTCGAGCATTTTCTTGGCCGACTTGATCGTGTCGGCGAGACCGTGCTCCTTGAGCCGGCGGATGATGAAGGGCTGGAACAGCTCAAGGGCGATCTTCTTGGGCAACCCGCACTGGTGCAGCTTGAGCTCCGGGCCGACCACGATCACGCTCCGGGCCGAGTAATCGACGCGCTTGCCCAACAGGTTCTCGCGGAAACGACCCTGCTTGCCCTTGATCATGTCGGTCAGCGACTTCAGCGGTCGATTCGACGACCCCAGCACCGGTCGACGGCATCGACCGTTGTCGAACAAGGCGTCGACGGCCTGCTGGAGCATCCGCTTTTCGTTGCGGATGATGACCTCGGGGGCGTTCAGGTCGACCAGCTTTTTCAGCCGATTGTTGCGGTTGATGATGCGGCGATAGAGATCGTTCAGATCGCTGGTCGCGAAGTTCCCGCTTTCGAGCAGGACCAGCGGCCGGAGGTCGGGTGGGATGACCGGAATGACCTCCATCACCATCCAAGCGGACTGGTTGTCGCTGTTGCGCAGGGCCTCGACGATCTTCAGCCGCTTGGTCAGGTCCTTGATCTTCTGCTTGCTGTTGGTGTTGTCCAGGTCTTCGTGCAACTGGGCCGACACCGCGCCGAGGTCGAGTACCTTCAACAACTCCCGGACCGCCTCGGCCCCCATCATGGCGCGAAACGCGTCGCCGTACTTTTCCTTCTCGTTGCGGTATTCCTCTTCCGTGAGCACCTGGCGCGACTTCAGCGGCGTGTCGCCCGGATCGACGACGACGTAATCCTGGAAATAGATCACCTTTTCCATGTCGGCCGTCTTCATGTCGAGCAGGTTGCCCAGCCGCGACGGCATCGCCTTGAAGAACCAGATGTGCACGATCGGGGCGGCGAGGTTGATATGGCCCATGCGCTTGCGGCGCACGCGCGAGTGGGTCACCTTCACCCCGCACCGGTCGCAGATGATGCCCTTGTGCTTGGTGCCGCGGTATTTCCCGCAGGCGCACTCCCAGTCGCGCTCCGGGCCGAAGATCCGTTCGCAGAACAGCCCGTCTTTCTCCGCGCGATAGGTGCGGTAGTTGATCGTCTCGGGCTTCTTGACCTCGCCGAACGACCAACTGCGAATATCGTTGGGCGACGCCAACAGGATCTTCACGCTCCCGTAATCATTGATTCGGTCGTAAATGCTCTCAACCATGAAAGCGATCCCTTTCTGTTCCGCGGGGGCTTACGCGATTCCGTGCAGCCAGTTCCGCACGGATCCGTTGCGCACTGATTCGTTCTGCACAGTACCGATCGACCCCAAATACCTCGCCTCAGTCTGCGCCCACGTTCGACGGCACGTTCGCGTCGAGTTGCATGGGCACCAGGCCGCCGCTTTTCTTGAACCCCAACGCCTCGCAGAAATCGACCTCCGTCCCGTAGGCCAGAGCGAAGATCCGCTCCACCCCGTAGGCACGCAGGGATTCCAACACCCGGGTGGCCATCTCCCGCGCGATGGCGCGGTCGTCGTGCTCGATGCGTCCGTCGATCCGGGTCACCGCGGCCGGTCCCTGGTAGGCCGGGTCGAGCTTGCACTCGGCCAGGTACCCGTTGAGCCCGTCACTCACGCCCCGGGCCACGCCGATCAAACGGCCGTCATCACGCGCCGTTACGAAACACGACGCCCGATCCAACATTCGCGCCAACGCCTCTTCGGACGCCGCCGTTTCATGATGCTGGCGCTGGTAGAACGCGTACAGCTCGCCCGGGTCCACCGTCTGCACGACTGCATACTCGATGTCCGCCACGCCCACGTCTCCCGTCTCGAGCACGTCTCCCGTCTCGACCATGTCTCTCGTCATGTCCTGCAACCGTCGCCCTCCACCGTGATCCGTCAGATCACACGCTTCTTCTCGAGCTGGATGTTCATGCCCAACCCGCGGATCTCGTTGCACAATACGTCGAAGCTCACCGGCGTACCCGCTTCGAGCGTGTTCTGGCCCTTGACCATCGACTCGTAGATCTTGGTCCGGCCCTCCACGTCGTCGCTCTTGACCGTGAGCAACTCCTGGAGAATGTAGGCCGCGCCGTACGCCTCGAGCCCCCAGACTTCCATCTCGCCGAACCGCTGCCCGCCGGTACGCGCCTTGCCCCCCAGCGGCTGCTGCGTGATCAGCGAGTAGGGTCCGGTCGCCCGGGCGTGAATCTTGTCATCAACAAGGTGATGCAGCTTCAACATATAGAGATATCCGACGGTAACAAGCTGATCCAACGGATCGCCGGTACGCCCGTCGTAGAGCGTGATCTTGCCGCCCCGCGGCATCTCGACCAGCAACTCGCGACTGTCGCCCGCCCCCCGCACCGCCTCGATGTCCTTGCACCGCGCCCGGACCCGGGCGTTCGCTTCGACGGTGGTCTTGTGAATTTCGTCCTCGTTCGCCCCGTCGAACACGGGAGTGATCGCCTGGAACCCGAGCACCGCCGCCGCCCACCCCAGGTGCGTCTCGAGAATCTGCCCCACGTTCATCCGGCTCGGGACGCCCAGCGGGTTCAGCAGGATTTCGACCGGCGTGCCGTCCTCGAGGAAGGGCATGTCCTCCTCCGGCAGGATGCGGGCGATGACCCCCTTGTTCCCATGCCGGCCCGCCATCTTGTCGCCCACCGAGAGCTGCCGTTTGGTCGCCACGTAGACCTTGACCATCTCCAGCACGCCGGAGGGCAGTTCGTCGCCGCGCTTCATCTGCGCCAGCTTGCGCTCCCGCTCCTCGGCGATGTCCTTGATCCGAGGCCAATACCGCTCGGCGACCGCCATCGCCGCGTCACGCTTGGACGCCGGCTTGACCCACTTGAGCACGCCCGTGTCGTACGTCTCGCCGAAACCTTCGACCTGCTCGAGGATCACCTCGCGAATGTCGCTCACCCCGACCTTCTGCTTCGTCGACGGATCGACCATCACGGTTTCGGTGACCTTGTCGATCTCCGCGATCATGTCCTTGAAGATCTCGATGATCCTGTTTTCCCAGCCCTTGCTCATGTCGCGCATTTGCTTCTGCAGGACGCGCTTCTGCTCGTCGGTCATGTGCATGCGCCGGCTGAAACGCTTGGTGTCGATGACGATGCCTTCTTCGCCCGCGGGCAGTTCCAGCGAATCGTTCTTCACGTCCTCGCCCGCCCGACCGAAGATCGCGTGCAGGAGCTTTTCTTCCGGACTCAGCTCGCTCTTGGACTTCGGCGACACCTTGCCCACCAGAATGTCGCGCGGCCGGACCCGCGTACCGATCTGCACGATGCCGTGCTCGTCGAGGTTCGCCAACGCCTTCTCGGAAACGTTCGGAATGTCGGCGGTGAACTCTTCCTTGCCCAGCTTCGTCTCACGAATCTCGATCTCGAACTCTTCAATGTGAATGCTGGTGAAGACGTCCTCCTTGACCAACCGCTCGGAGATCAGGATGGCATCTTCGAAGTTGTAGCCGTCGAAGGTCATGAACCCGACGAGCACGTTACGCCCCAGCGCCAACTCGCCCCGCGTGGTGGCCGGTCCGTCCGCGATGATCTCGCCCGCCTCGACTTCCTGGCCGACCCGCACCAGCGGAACCTGGTTCAGGCAGGTCCGCTCGTTGAGACCCTGGAACTTGCGCAGCGCGTATTCATCGGTGCGGTTGATGGTGATTTTCATGGCGTCGACCGCGGTCACCGTCCCGGCGTTCTTCGCCCGGACGACCATCCCGCTGTTGGCCGCCACCGACTTTTCCAACCCCGTACCTACCACCGGGGCTTCGGTCCGCAACAGCGGAACCGCCTGCCGTTGCATGTTCGATCCCATCAGGGCCCGGTTCGCGTCATCGTGCTCGAGGAACGGAATCAACGCCGCCGATACGCCCACCGTCTGCTTCGGCGAGATGTCGACGAAGTCGATGTCGTTGGCGACGACCTGCGCCAGGTCGCCGTTGACCCGGGCCAACAAGTTCCCCGACTTCAGCTTGCCCGCCGAGCCGTTGGACTCGGTCACCTCCGGCGGGGCCAGCACCCGCACCATCTCCTCGTCGGCCCGGAGATACTCGATCTTGCCCGTCACTTTGCCGCCTTGCACTTTGCGGTACGGCGTGATCAGAAAACCGTAATCGTCGACCGTCGAATAGATGCTCAGCGACGCGATCAGACCGATGTTCGTTCCTTCCGGCGTCTCGATCGGACAAATTCGGCCGTAGTGACTGATGTGCACGTCGCGGACCTCGAAGCCCGCCCGCTTGCGGTTCAGTCCGCCCGGTCCCAACGCCGACAAACGCCGCTCGTGCGTCAACTGCGACAGCGGATTGGTCTGGTCGACCACCTGACTCAGCTCACCGCGACCGAAGAAGAAGTCGATGGCCGAGGAAATGCTCTTGGAGTTGACCAACTCGGCGATCCGACCCAGCGATTCGGCATCCTTGAGACTCATCCGCTCCTGGACCGTGCGCCGAAGCTTGAGGAAGCCCTTGCGCAACTCGTCGGAGGCGAGTTCGTCGATGGTCCGCAGACGACGGTTGCCGAGATGATCGATGTCGTCCACGTCGCAGCCCGCATCGCCGCTCCGCAGCAGCAGCACGTACTTCAACGAGTTGACGAAGTCCTCGACGCGGAGCGTCATATCCGTCTCCGGCACGTTCTGATCGAACTTCCGGTTGAGCCGGAACCGACCCACCCGGCCAAGCCGGTAACGATTCTCGTCGTAGAATTTCTCGCGGAAGAGTTTGCGGGCCTTGTCGACCTGCGGCGGATTGCCCGGCCGCAACCGGGCATAGATCTTCAGCAGCGCATCCTCGTGATTCCGGCTCGTGTCCGCGGCCAGCGTGTTGAGTATCAACGGGTCGGTCGTCTTCTCGATCACCTCGACCGACTTGATCCCCATCGCGCCGATGGTGGCCACCGCGTCGCCGATCTGGCAACCGGCCTTGACCACCTCCTCTTCGCTTTCTTTGTTGATGATGTCCGTCACCACGTACATCTCGGGCTTGAGACTGGCCGCCCGAACCGTCTTGGTCTTGTAGAACGAAGTGACGATGTCCTTGTTGGTCGAATAGGTGTCCGACATCGCGCGAAGAAACATGGTGGCGGGGATCTTGCTCGATTGATCGATCCGCACCATGAGCACGTCTTTCTTGGTGACGTTGATCTCGATCCAACTGCCGCGTTCCGGGATGATCCGGCACGCATGCAACGGGTGGTCGCCCTCGGCCTGGTCCTTGACGAAATCCACCCCGGGGCTGCGGTGCAACTGCGATACGATGACCCGCTCGGCCCCGTTGATGATGAACTCGCCCCCGCCGATCATCACCGGCAACTCGCCCAGGTAGATCACGTCCTCCTTGATCTCGTCCGCGTCGGTGCGTTCGAGCTTGACGTGAATCCGAAACGGCGCCCCGTAGCTCAGCCGAAGCTGCCGACACTCGTCCGGCGTGTAGCGCGGCTTGCCCAACTCGTAGTACATGTACTCGAGCTTCCACTTCTCGTCGTAACTGACGATCGGGAAGACCTCGCGCAGCAGCGCTTCGAGCCCCGCGTTCTTGCGTTTCTTCGGCTCGGCGTCGGCCTGAAGAAAGCGCCCGTAGGCTTCGGTCTGAATCTTGATCAGATCCGGAATCGGCAGCGCATCGCCGACCTTCTGATAGTTCCGCACGTCAGTCGGTTGCAGCATTCGTGGCACCCTTTCTCACTTGCGTCGCTGGAGCGCGATGCCCCACCCAGCGCGTGACAACCCATAGCGTTACAACCCAGCGCATTTCAACCGGCGCAGCACGACCCGAGCACGTGGCCGGCGCCACGCACGCGGGTTCACCACCGCGCAGTTGAAGACCCCAAAAGGTCACCGAATAGCCTTGCGGACACAACCCGCCGGGCGCCATCTGTCAAGGCTGAGTGCCCTAAAACCTCAGCCGTTCCCGCGCCCGCCGGAGGCAGGTGTTTCACCGTTTCCCACGCGACCCGTTTCCCGCGCGACCCGCACCGACAAGTCACCCCGTCGGCCCACCCACCAGAGCAGCCACCTCTCGGTCGACCACTCCGGCTTCGCACGATTCGCACGATTCGCACAGACGGCGAAACGCTACTACGGTCTGATTGTCCCTTGGCCGATCCGGCCCACCGGATCAGGCCGACTCGCCGGATCAGACCAGCTCGATCGTCGCGCCGACCTCTTCGAGTTCGGCCTTGAGCTTCTCGGCCTCTTCCTTCGGCAAGCCTTCCTTGACCGTCTTCGGCGCGCTGTCGACCAGATCCTTGGCTTCCTTGAGGGCCAAGCCGGTCGAGGACCGCACCACCTTGATCACCTGAAGCTTCTTGTCGCCGATCGCCTTGAGGACGACGTCGAAGTTGGTCTTTTCCTCTTCGGCCCCGCCGCCACTGTCGGCGCCCGGCGCCGCGGCGATCGCCACCGCACCACCGGCCGGCTCGATGCCGTGCTCCTCCTTGAGGTAATCCGCCAGCTCCGACGCCTGCTTGAGCGTCAGGCCGACAATCTTGTCGCCGAGGTCCTTGATGTCCGATGCAAATTCTTTCGCGGGTGCTTCTGCCATGGTGATTCTGATCTCCAAACCCTACAAGGTTCATCGCCGACAATAGCCGAGGTCCCTGTGACCCCGTTTAACCCCGAGGGGACAGTCACCGGCCGGATGAAAATACTGTCGCTCTCCCCGAATCCCGTCTCGCTCCCAGAAACATAGGTAACCTGATCCGTATTACTGATTAAGCGGCGGCGGCCTCGTCGCCCTCGCGCTCGCTGATCGCCTTGATGCAACCCGCCACGCGTCCGCCGGGCCCGGTCAGGCAGCCGGCCAGGCGACGCGCCGGCGACAGCGCGAGCATCACGACCTCGCCGAGCATCTCGACGCGGGATTTCATCTTGGCGATATCCTGCACGGGAAACAGGGCTTCATCACCCTCGAGGATTCCCTGCTTGAGTTCCAGTTCCGGATACACGCCGCCCAACCGGACCAGTTCCTTGGCCACCTCGATGACGGCCGGCTCGCCGTGCACGAACGCACACGGGCCGTCCAGACTCCGCATCAAAGGACCCAGCGGACCGTCACCCAGCGCCCGTCGGGCCAGCCGGTTCGGCACCACGTGTAGTTCCATCGACTGCTTGCGCAGCTCACCGCGGAGCCGGTTGGTCGAAATCGCGTCCATCCCCGAGACGCCCACCACGCACAGGCTGTCCAACTCGCCGTAGCGATGGGTCAGCTCCCCGCTGGTCAGATCTTTAACGCGTTTGCTCATCGTGCAACTCTCGCTGAATCATTCGTCGTTCCCGGGCGGGTTTCACCCGCCGCGCTGAGCCGTCGGATTCATCCCGCGCGGTCCCTACACCGGCCGACCGCGACCGAAACCGGCTCACCCAACGGTCACGCTCACCCAACAGCCACCGCGACGGGCGGCGTCATCGTTCCTTTGAGGGTCACTCGCTTGATGTACTGGCCCTTCGATGCGGTCGGCTTGATCTTACGGATGTAGCCGATGAACGCCTCGATGTTCTCTTTCAGGTCGTCGTCGGAGAACGACATCTTGCCGACGCCGGCATGGATGTTGCCGCCGTCGTCGTTACGGTATTCGATCTTGCCCGCTCCGAATTCCTTGACCGCGGTGACCACGTCGGGGGTCACCGTGCCGGACTTGGGCGACGGCATCTTGCCCGACGGCCCGAGCACCCGACCGAGCTTTCCGACCTTGCCCATCTGCGACGGATGGGCGACGGCCACGTCGAAGTCCGTCCAGCCGTCTTGAATCCGCTTGACCAGATCGTCGGAGCCGACCTCGGTCGCGCCGGCCTCACGGGCCTGGTCCGCAATCTCACCCTCGCAAAAGGCGATCACCCGTTTGGACTTGCCGATGCCCTTGGGCAGCGAGATCGAGCCGCGGATCATCTGATCCGCCTGCTTGGGGTCGATCCCCAGATGCATGATCACCTCGACCGTCTGGTCGAACTTCGTGCTGCCGAGCTTCTTGAGCGTGGTGACGGCCTCGTCGACCCCCACCGGATCGCGGTTGATCTTCTCGGCGTCGGTGTTGTAGCGCTTGCTTCGCTTACGCATCGTTGTCTTCTCTTCCGTCTTGCCTGCTATCCGTATGTCTTGTTCCGGCGGTTGTCGAACGCCCGGCATTGAGAACCCGCTCGCTAGCGCTCGCGGCTCGGATCTTGCTAATCCTCGACCACGTCGATGCCGCAACTGCGTGCGGTTCCGGCAATGATGTTCGCCGCCGCTTCCACGTCGAACGCATTGAGGTCCTGCATCTTCCGTTCGGCGATTTCCTTGAGCTGCGTTCGCGTAACCGTCCCGACCTTCTCGCGGTTGGGCACGCCCGAACCCTTGGCCACCTGGGCCGCCTCTTTCAGCAACACGGCCGCGGGCGGACTCTTGACCACGAACGAAAACGTCCGGTCCCCATAGACCGAAATCTCGCAGGGCACGGTCATGCCGTTAAGATCGCGCGTCCGGTCGTTGAACTGCTGCACGAACTGCCCGATGTTCACCTGATGCTGGCCCAGAGCCGGACCGATCGGCGGCGCCGGCGTCGCCTGTCCGCCGGGGGCCTGAATCTTGATTACCGCAACCACCTGCTTAGCCATAATCCCAACCATTCAAGCGCCGGCCGTAACCGACGAGTCAGCCTTTCAAAACCGATGCTACAGCCGCTCCAGTTGCCAGTATTCCACATCCACCGGCGTGGCCCGGCCAAAGATCGTGACCAGCACCGTGACCGTTCCGCTCTTCTCGTCGAGCGTGTCGACATCGCCCTCGAAGTTCTCGAACGACCCCTCACGGATCTTGACCCGGTCGCCCTTCTTGTACGGAATCGCCGAGGCGGCATCGCCCGCCGCCGACCGCTCCGCCGCTTCGAGCAGCTTGTCCACGTCGTGGGGGGCCATCGGCGTCGGCTTGCCGTCCGAGCCGATGAAGTCCCCGACGCCCATGGTCTCTTTGACCAGGAACCACACGTGCTCGGGGATCGCCCCGTCCTCTTCGGTCGCCATTTCGACGAACACGTAGCCGGGGTAGAGCTTCCGCTCGAGCACCTTGGCCCGACCGGCCTTGATCCGCTTTTCCTTGACCGTCGGGACCAGGATCCGCCCGATGTGCCCCTCGAGCGCTTCGATCTTGACCTTCCGCTCCAGGGACTCGCGAATCTGCCCTTCCTTGTTCGAGGCCACGCGGAGCACGTACCACGCCATCCCCTCTCGCGTCGGCCCACCGACGTCCGGCGTCGCCTCGGGGGGCGCTCCGCCTTCTTCGGCGACAGCTTCTTCCGCAGCCACGTCCGTGTCCGTCACGGCGTCGCTCGCGGCCGGCATGTCCGCATCATCAGTGGTCATGACCCCAGTACCCATGCACGCAAATCCAAGCTACTTACCCGAACGCACGCTAATCTTCCGAACCCAGCATCTTCTTGAGAATGTTCGGCGCCACCTGGAGTACGCCGATCGCGTTGAAGAAGAACATGAACAACGCATCGACGACGAACAGCAAGCCGCCCATCAGCATCACGAAGATGATGACGACCTTGGTCGAGCCGATCACCGAACTCGTCGACGACCAGCTCACCTTCTTCATCTCGCCTTCGGTGGCGATCATGAAATCGCAACTACGCCGATACACACCGGTGAGCCACCAGACCAACAGCCCCATCCCGACCATCGCCGCGATCGGGAGGCCGGTCTGAACGTACAGGGCCCAGGCTTCGTCGGCCGGCAGCGCGCCCTGGAGTTCACCGTACGTGTAGTCGGCGCCGAGGAGGATCAGCACCCCGGCTCCGATGCCCGTCCCCATGCGGGTGTAGTAGCCCTGTCCGCGCTTGTAGAGATCGAAGAATCCGCCGCGTTTACCGGGCCGCGGCACCGACGGCCCAGATCCTGACGGCCCGGATCCTGACGAGCCGGATCCTGACGAACCGCCACGCGACCCTCGATCGCCCTGATCCGATCGAGAGACCTGATCCGGCTCGTTCGTCTTCTCGGGTTGATCCACTGTCTCGTTTCCCTGGAGGGCCGTCCCGCCGTCCTGACGAGCCGTCCCGACGTCCTGACGAGACTGTTCGGCCAGGGCGGTCCCTGCGCCCGCCTCGGCAGCGGTTCCGCCACCGGGCCGACGGTTCTTTTTGCCCTTTTTCTTCGCCATGGCCGCTACACCCTATTTCCGCCAGACGTACGAGTTTGGCGAATCCGTTTCGCCGTCCGAGGCATTGAGTCGCCGAGCCGGCTCGGCGCTTGGCGGTAACATGTTGTTGAGAACCCACCGAGCAAGCTCGGCGGATAAATAACGGGACACGCTTACCGTGTCCCGCCATACCCGTGCCAATAAGTCCAGTACCAGTCTGTCCAGTACCGACGGGTACATTGCCGACAGGTACATCGCCCCTCCGGTCGACCGTCGCCCATTTTCCGTCCGTCCGCCCCCCAACCGGTGACAGCACAGGAGCGGAGGGACTTGAACCCCCAACCGCCGGTTTTGGAAACCGGAGCTCTGCCAATTGAGCTACGCTCCTTCCTCCGATCGCCTACTTGCGCTTGATTTTGTGGACCGTGTGCTTGCGGTCCCGGGCGCAATGACGCTTGAGCTCGAGCTTGGGCACGCCCCCCATCACGTTGACCTGGGTGCGGTAGTTCAGGTCTTTGCACTCGGTGCACTGAAGCCACACCCATTCCCGTTTGGCACCCTTGGCCATGGCGGATTCTCCGTTGACGCCCGCTCCGAACCGCGACACCCACGCCGCGCGGAGGCGACGTTGGCGAACCCAACGTGCCCCGCCGGTATGCATCCCGGCAACTTGAACGAAAAACGCCGTTTACTCGAGCACTTTCGATACGACGCCGGAGCCGACCGTACGTCCGCCTTCACGCACCGCGAACCGCAGCCCCTGTTCCATGGCGATCGGCTTACCCAACTCCACCTGCATGGTGATGTTGTCGCCGGGCATGCACATTTCCGCCCCGCGCAGCAACTGCAGGTTGCCGGTCACGTCGGTGGTCCGCAGATAAAACTGCGGACGATAACCGTTGAAGAACGGCGAGTGACGCCCGCCCTCTTCCTTGGTCAGCACGTAGACCTCGGCCTCGAACTTCGTGTGCGGCGTGATGCTCTTGGGCTTGGCCAAAACCTGACCACGCTCCAGATCGGCACGCTCGACACCGCGAAGCAGGCAGCCCACGTTGTCACCGGCCTGACCGTCATCGAGCGTCTTGTTGAACATCTCGACGCCGGTGACCGTCGTCTTGCGGGTCTCGGTCAGCCCGACGATCTCGACCTCTTCGCCGACGGAGATCTTACCGCGTTCGATCCGACCGGTGCCCACCGTGCCGCGACCCTTGATGCTGAACACATCCTCGACCGGCATGAGGAACGGCTTGTCGATCTCGCGCTCCGGCTCGGGTATGTACGTGTCGATCGCATCCATCAGCTCTTCGATGCACTTGATCGAATCGGGGTCGCTCGGGTTCTCCATCGCCGGCTTGGCCGATCCCTTGATCAGCGGGATGTCGTCGCCGGGGAAGTCGTACTTGCTGAGCAATTCCCGAACTTCCAGCTCGACGAGATCGAGCAGTTCCGGGTCGTCGACCAGGTCGACCTTGTTCAAAAACACCACCAACGACGGCACGTTCACCTGACGGGCGAGCAGGATGTGCTCGCGGGTCTGGGGCATGGGGCCGTCCGCCGCAGAAACCACCAGGATCGCCCCGTCCATCTGCGCCGCACCGGTGATCATGTTCTTGACGTAATCCGCGTGTCCCGGGCAGTCGACGTGCGCATAATGGCGCTTCTCGGATTCATACTCGACGTGTGCGGTCGAGATGGTGAGGATCTTGGACGAGTCCCGTCGACCCTCTTTTTCCGACGCCTTGGCGACCTCGTCGTACGACTTCGCCGTCGCCATGCCCTTCGCCGCCGCGACCATCGTCAACGCCGCCGTCAGCGTCGTCTTGCCATGGTCGACGTGCCCGATCGTACCCACGTTCACGTGCGGCTTTGTCCGTTCAAAGACCTCCTTGGCCATTCCTCAAAGTCCTCCACTCTATGCCGTTCGAGCGTTTTAGACGCCCGGCTCTGGAAGCCTCAAATCTCTACAACGCAAAAGACCGAAACCCTCTCCGAACCCCCTCAATTTCCCTTCGACCCGTCACCGAGCCGAACGCACCTCGGAGAGACGTCCCGGACCTTCGGGCGAACGCGCCCGCTTTGCCACCCATATTCTCAATCGGCCGACTACTAATCTCGCGATCGACCAGTTTCCATCATGGACAGAGGGAGTGGTCACGCCGTTGGCCGTCGCCCAAGTTCGATCGCCTAAGCCTTGGGGTCGACCCGGCTCTTGTCGGCACGGTCGTCATGGACCGAGCCCGCACCAACCTGGGCCCTCATGCGCCGTTCACCCGAAATCACCGGTCCGGCTCGGGTGACTACCATGCAGCAATTGGAAAGCTGCTGATGGGACTCGAACCCATGACCTCGTCCTTACCAAGGACGCGCTCTACCAACTGAGCTACAGCAGCGACGCCGGCCTTGGTAAAGATTGCCCGCAGACAAATTGCCCACAGACACATTGCCCGAAGACACGCTGTCAGGTCACCACCGCAGTGGTCAACTGCCGGGCCGCACCAGCCTGGCAGCGAATCGGCCATCAGGGTATACCGTCCCCTCCCGGCGCGGCGGCACCGGCCAAGGCAACAGTATATCGGCCACTCGTTCGGAGTCAAACCCAAAAACCGGCCAGATTCCGACTACCGTGCCATGCCCATACCGGCTCACCCCAACGACCGGTAGGATCTCCATGGACGAGTAGCGAAACGCGCCGGCGTGTGTGTTTTCACCTATACATCCGAGCCGTGAGGGCAAGCAGGTTCTCCGGCCCCGCGATGGCGATTGGGTTTCGGATGGCTGGAAACCGCACCAAACACCGCGTGCGTGGACCGATGGCCTCGAGCCGTCAAACCCAATCCAGCCGACGACGGCACTTATGATAAGCCACGCTAATGAAAAGAGTTACGTCGTCTCGGCTCCCATCGGTCCGACTCCGATCGGGTCGAGCAGGCCGACGGTTTCCAGGGCGAGACGAATGTTGGCTTGCGTGTCCGCGTTCGGCGCCACCGTGTCACGGGACTGCTCGACGGCCTCGAGCGATAGATCGAACCGCATCGGCAGCGTGAAACTCAGCGACAACTGGTAATGCAACCAGATCAACTCGGTCCCGGGGTTGCTCCCGCAGTCCACCGCCTCGAACGCCTCGGCGGACCGGCCCTGCTGATGCAGGATCAATGCGAGTTGGACCCACGCCTTGGTGTACGCGGGATTGATCAACAAGGCCTGACGGTAGTGCGCGATCGCTTCATCCAATTCACCGCGCTGCCGCAACAACAGCCCCAACTCATAATGCCATTGCGTGTGATTCGATCGCTGACGCAGGTGTCGCTGATAAGCCTGGATCTCCTTGGTCAGCCAGTCGTCCGCGCTCCGGGCCGATCGAAACGTGCTACCCTCGGCGGATGCCGAACCGCCTTCGTGCTTGTGTGAGCGATCGGCACAGGAAGCACCCCGAAGTCGGATCACCTCGCTGAACAACAACGGACTGTTCGGCTCGATGCCGGCGGCCATCCGCATCGCCGACGCCGCCTCGTGCTCGTTGCCCAGATCCTTCCGCGCCAACGCCAGTCCCGTGTAGGTGTCGAGCAAACGATCATTGATTTCGACCGCGTGGGCGAACCAACGCGCCGCCTGCTCGCACCGGCCAACCCGCAACAACGCCGCACCGAGCTTCGACGACGCTTCGAGATAGTCGGGGTGCAGCTCGATGGCGCGAACGTAGTTGTCAATCGCTTCGTCGTGCCGGCTCACGCAGCCGTACAGGTCGCCCAGGTACATGTAGGTATCCGCGAAACCCGGTTGCGACTCGGCCTGGGCTTCGAGAATCTCGATCGCCTGGCGGTAATCACCCGCCTCCTGCAGCGCGATCACCTGCTCATTACGGAGCGCCCAATTGTCGGGCTCGATGGTCAGCGCCATTTCGAAATGCTCGACCGCATCGCCCGGCCTGCCGGCAAGCAGACTCAATCCACCCAGGCACCTGCGAATCTCGGTCCGTTGCGGATCACCCTGATAAATGGCGTCACAACGGCGCATGGCGGCCGCATACTCGCCGCGCGTCAGGTGCATGGCGGCGAGACGCTCGTGGGCATTGCAGAGTTGCGGACATTGCTGGATCGTTCGGCCATAATCCATCAACGCGTCGTCGATTTGACCGGCTCGCTCGCGACAATAGCCCAGCGCAAACGCGACGGCGGGATCGGCGTCGTCCCGACGGGCCCAGGGTGCGAGACGTTCCGCCGCCGCCTGGGGGTTGCCCATGGCGTCGAGCGCGCAGGCCAAACCCAGGTGGGCCTCCTCGGACGTGGCGTCGAGTTCGATGGCGGACTGAAAGGCCTGCATCGCCGCGCGGGGTTCGGACCGCGTGAGCAGTTCGAGTCCGCGCGCAATCGGCTCGGCCGATGGACTCGTCGTCCACGACTGATCCACATCATCGTCGCCGAGCGGGGTTTCGCGCGACGAGAATCGTCGGTCAAACGCGCTGACGAGATCGGCCAACAGACCGAGCCCCAACAGTCCGAGCACTTCGGACATCGCTTCCGTTCCCCTGGTGTCCGATACACAACCCACCGGTGGCAAAGCGCACTTTGCGCCCGGTTCCGCAGCGTGTATCGACCACCCCCACGGGAGCAATTACTTGCCCGTAACTCCTTATGAGCCAAGGTCCGGGGTGCGGTGCCGACCTTGATGTTTGGGTGGTCTGGGCGTATCGTTCGGACCGGAAAACGAGTCCGTTTTGCCGTGTGGGCCGTCGAGGTCCGCGTAGTCGACGACCGCATTCGACCCCCGGCACGAGTCCGATCATGGCCACCGACGAACATCGCCGGCAATCCCGAACCCGCGTAACCTGCGGTGTGGTCACCGTATCGGACACACGCACCGAAGCCACCGACAAAAGCGGACATCTAATCTGTCAATTTCTAGAAAACGACGGCCACACGGTCAACGCCTACGCGATCGTCAAGGACGAGCCCGATTTGATCCGCGACCACTTGCGCAAGCTCGCCGCCGATGCCGTTTGCGAGGTCGTGCTGTTGAGCGGCGGGACCGGATTGGCGCCGCGCGACACGACCTTCGAGGCGGTCGAAGGCTTGCTCGAAAAACGACTGACCGGTTTCGGCGAACTGTTCCGCAGCCTGTCGTACGCGGAAATCGGACCCGCGGCGATGCTGTCCCGCGCCACGGCCGGTGTGTTCGGCAACCTGCTGGTCTTCTCGATGCCCGGCTCGGTCAACGCGGTGCGCCTGGCCATGGAGAAACTCGTGCTGCCGGAAATCGGACACGCGGCGGCGTTGCTACGCACGACGTAAACGAGTTGCTCAACGGACCGTTTTGGAGATTTCCATTGCCGCGACGGGTTGCGACCATCGGTCTTGATGGTCACCTCTCCATGGTGACCAGGACGCTCACGCAGATCGAAGACTGTCACTGGGTCGCCGCGGCCAAGGGTAAACCGGGCGATAACCTCGACGCCGCCGACACCGGCACCATCATCAACCTGGAAACATGAGGGGAACGTCATGACGCGATTGGAAACAGCTTTAAACGACATGCGCTCGGCCCGGGCCTACTCCAACCGGCTGCTCGATGCGATCGATCCGGCCGATTGGTATCGCATCCCGACGGCGGGCGTGTCCCACGTCGGCTGGCAGGTGGCCCACGTCGCAGCGGCCGACTACCGACTCTGTCTCGACCGTATCCGCGGGGCACGACCCGAGGACGACGCGCTGATCTCGCAGGAAATCCTCACCCGATTCGGCAAGGGCTCGGTGCCCGTGCCGGACGCGAGCGCCAACCCGAGCGTCGACGAGATTCGCGGCGCGTTCGATCGCGTCCGCAACCAGGCCCTCGAGGAGCTGGCGAGCCTGACCGATGCCCAGTTGGACGAGAAGGTGCTGCAACCGCATCCGTTGTTCGACACGAAGTACGGCGCGATCCAGATGGCGTCGCGCCACGAGATGCTCCACGCCGGGCAGATCGGTCTGCTCCGCCGACAATTGGGCGCCGATCCTATCCGGTGATCGTACCGGGCGACCGGTCAGCGCACCAACGACTCGACGAACCGTCGCGCCTTACGTGCCTCGGCGATCAGATCCGCACCGGTGGCAGGGGAAAGTGTTTCGATCACCAGCGGTCCGCCGGTGAACCCGCCGCGACGCAGCCGGGCGATCACGCCCGCGAAATCGACTTGTCCCGTGCCCGGCGTCACGTCGACGCGTTTCGGATGCCGGTAATCCTTGATGCACATGCCGGTGACCAATCGGTCCACGGTGGCGGCGTCGGCGACCGGGTCGAGCTTGCCGTCGGAGTAGTACAGGATGTTGCCCGGGTCGTACCAGAGTTGGAAGTTCGCATGCGCGACGGTGGCCAGCGCCGCCCGACACTCCGGCCCGGTCGCGTTGAGTCCGCCGTGCGGCTTGAGCGTGAGGAGGACCTTCCGCTCGGCCGCGTAGTCGCAGCACGCGGCGATGGCCTGGTAATACCGCGGGTAAAGATCACGTTCACCGATCCCGCCCATGAGCAGCGACGCCGCCCCTGCCGCGGCACAGATGTCGATCAACCGGCGCAAGGCCGCGACGCCGGCCCGCAGCGATTCCCGAACCGGAATGTCGCCGCCGTACACCGACGGGATGCGCAGGCCGCGCCGCCCCGCCGCCTCGCCGGCCCGCGCCGCCTCGTCGAGTGGAGTCTCGGCCGTGATCACCAAGCCCGACCGGGTCGGTGCGGACATGAGACCGACGTGCTTGAAGCCGGCCTCGGCAATCGCGTCCAAGGCCACCGGGTAATCAACCTTGCTCCTTGAGAGAACCGAGTTCTGGCCTACTTGTCGCCCTTTGATTTCGCCCCCCTCATGGCTAGCTGTGAGTGCTCGATGCTGAGGTCGCCCCATTCTTCGGTCAGGCGCTTGAACCGCTGGTGCATTT
>Ga0299906_10001362_pt1 | contig 21042 bp, 18 predicted proteins | sample RVTome_14_FD_200259 | JGI IMG/M metagenome (GOLD analysis project Ga0299906, IMG submission 200259) | Soil microbial communities from uranium-contaminated site in the Upper Colorado River Basin, Wyoming, United States - RVT145D125 (version 2) ...
GACGCTGCTCGGCACGCCGAGGCTGCGCGGCTCGTCGAAGCCGACCCAGACCACGGCCACGAGCTCCGGGGTGAAGCCCACCAGCCAGAGGTCGTGCTCGCGGTCGCTGGTGCCCGTCTTGGCCGCCACCGGGCCGCGCAGGCCGGTGGCGCGCACCGCCGCCGCGGTGCCGCGGTTCGCCACCCCCTCCAGCAGCGAGGTGGCCAGGAAGGCCGTGCCGGCGTCGAGCACCCGCTCGAAGCGGATCTGGCGCCGCTCGAGCGTGTGGCCGTCGGCGTCGACCAGGTCCTCGATGGCCTGGACGTCCGGGCGGACCCCGCCGCTGGCCAGCGTGGCGTAGGCCCGGGCCACCTCGAGCGGGGCGAGGTCGGCCACGCCGAGAGCCAGGCTCGGCACCAGCGGCAGGGGGCTCTCCACGCCCATGCGCCGGGCCACGTCGGCGACGCGGCGGATCCCCACCTGCTGGGCCAGGCGGGCCGTGGCCACGTTGAGCGAGCGCTCCAGGGCGTCGCGGGTCGTCACCAGGCCGTGGAACTCCTCGTCGAAGTTCTCCGGGGCCCAGGGGCCGCTCGGGGTCGAGACCTGGAAGGGCGAGTCGTCCAGGAAGGTTGCCAGCGTGATGGCGGGCTTGCCGCCCACGGGCTCGAGGGCCGCGATGTAGACGAAGGGCTTGAAGGCGCTGCCGGTCTGGCGGCGGGCCTGGGTGCAGCGGTCGAACTGCGTGACGGCGTAGTTGCGGCCGCCCACCAGCGCCACCACCTGCCCGGTCTGGGGCCGGAGCGCCACCAGGCAGCCCTGGAGGGCGCGCTCGGGATCCTGGCTGGCCAGGCTCGGGAAGTCCTTCTCCAGCCGCTCCAGCCCGTCGACCAGGGCCAGCGCCGCCAGGCGCTGGAGTCGCGGGTCGAGGGTCGAGTAGATGCGCAGGCCCTCGGAGGTGAGCACCTCCTCGTCGTAGGATTCCGAGAGCTGGCGGCGCAGGAAGTCCATGAAGTAGCGGGTGTCGCCCGGGTCGGGGGTGACGTCCGCCAGGTTGAAGGGCTCCTGCCGGGCGCGCTTGTGCTCGCTCTCGCTGATGCGCTGCTGCTCGAGCATCAGGTCGAGCACCAGGTTGCGGCGGGTGGCGGCGCGCTCGGCGGCGCGGAACGGCGAGGTGCGGTTGGGGCTGTGGATGATGGCGGCCAGCAGGGCCGACTCGGCGAGGCTCAGGTCCCGGGGGCTCTTGCCGAAGTACAGGTGCGCCCCCTCCCCCACGCCGTGGACCGCCGTGGCGCCCCGCTGCCCCAGGTAGATCTCGTTCAGGTAGGCCTGGAGGATCTCGCGCTTCGAGTAGCGGGCCTCCACCAGCAGGGCCATCACCGCCTCCTGGGCCTTGCGCGAGAGCGTGCGGTCGGGCGTCAGGAAGAAGTTCTTGACCAGCTGCTGGGTGAGGGTGCTGCCGCCCTGGCGGATGGCCCCGGCCCGCAGGTTGGCCAGCAGGGCGCCCCCGATGCGGCGCAGGTCGATGCCGGGGTGGGTGACGAAGCGCTGGTCCTCGACGGCCACGATGGCGTCGACCAGGTGCTCCGGCACCTCGTCGAGCCGGACGAGCTCGCGCTGCTCGCGGTGCAGGCCGTAGAAGGCCCCCACCTGCTCCGGGGCCAGCAGCAGGGCCCCCATCTCCCGGCCGCTCGGGAGCGCGCGGATCTCCTCGATCGAGGAGCCCCGGAGCCGCAGCACCACGTCGCGGGCCGGCTCGGGCCGGCTCGGGTGCTCGAAGGGCGGCAGGTGCACGCGCACCCGGTCGCGGCCCCAGATGTACTCGCCGGGGGGGAGCGGCCGGTCGCCGTGGCCCTGGCGATAGCCCAGGCGCCGGAAGGTCCCGGGCAGGTCCATGAGCCGCCAGTCGAGGCCCGGGTAGATGATGGTGGGCGCGGAGAAGACCCGCGACGGCACCCGGAAGGTCTGGCCTTCGAAGCGCTGGACCACGATGCGGTCTAGGCGCGCCACCCAGCCGACGCTGACGAAGCCGGCGACGAAGCCGGCGGCGAGGACGCCGAGCCCGACGGGGCGCAGCCAGGCCCGGCCGCCGCCCGGCCGCCCGTCCCTGCGGGACTGCCTCTCGCCGGACTGCCTGCGGGCTCCCCCCACCCGACTCCCCGATCTCCCGCTCCCGGAGGGCGTCCGGATGCGGCTCTCCAGAGCCTAGGACCCGGGGGGGGCCGAGGCTATGCGGCGCAGCCGCTCCAGGTAGGCCTCGCGCACGATGCGCGTGTCCTCGAGGAAGCGGCGGAGCTCGTCCATGGTCAGCGCCTGGGGACCGTCGCAGAGGGCCTCCTCCGGGCGCGGGTGGAAGTCGACGAGCACCGCGTTGGCGCCGGCGATGATCCCCTGGGCCGTCACGTGGAAGATGTCGAGCAGCCCGTCGGGCGAGAGCGTGCGCCGCCCCACCGAGTGGGAGGGGTCCACGCACACCGGCAGGCGGGTCAGGCGCCGCACCACCGGCACGTGGCCGAAGTCCACGAAGTTCCGGTGGGGATCGCCGAGGTTGGTCTTCATCCCCCGCAGGCAGAAGACGATGCGCCGGTTGCCCCCCGAGGCGACGTACTCGCAGGCGTTGAGGGACTCCTCGAGGGTGATGCCCATGCCGCGCTTGAAGAGCACGGGCAGCTCGGTCTGGCTCCCCACGGCCTTCAGCAGCTCGAAGTTCTGGGCGTTGCGGGTGCCGATCTGGAGCATCACCCCGGTGGCGTTGCCCGACGCGGCCAGGGCCTTCGAGATCTCCTCGATGTGGGACTCGCGGGTGATCTCCATGGCCACGATGCGCAGGCCGTACTTGCCGGCCAGCTCGAAGACGTAGGGCAGGCAGGCGGCCCCGTGGCCCTGGAAGTCGTAGGGGCTGGTGCGGGGCTTGTAGGCGCCGGCCCGGGTGGTCCGGATGCCGTGCTCCTTCAGCAGCCGGAACATCGCCTCCACGTTCTCGCGGGTGTCGACCGCGCACAGCCCGGGGAAGGGGTCGAAGGTGTCCTGGCTGATGCGGACGCCGTTGTACTCGAAGCCCACGGCCTCGAGGCCCCCGCCGTGTCGGCCGATCGAGCGGTACTTCTCCGTGACGCGCACCACGCGCTCGACGCAGGCGAACTCCTCGAAGGGCGTGGTGGGGATCACCCCGGTGGAGCCGAGCAGGTAGATCTCGGTGAGGGTGCGGGTGGCGCCCTTGATCTGGTGGATCTGGGTCGCGACCCGCGGGTAGCCCTCGGCGAGCTCGATCAGCCGCCGGACCTCGGGGGAGTCGGGCTGGACGTCGGCCTTGAGAACGATGATCATCGGGCCGTCTCTCCGGCTCGGACGGGGCTCCGAGGCTACGGAGGCAAACCGCGTCCGTCAATGGCGGCCTTGCCAAATCCCTTTTTCTTTCCGAGATTTGCGGCCATGAGCCCGGCCGGCTCCAAGCCCTGGGGCGGGCGCTTCGGCGAGTCCACCGACGCGGCCGTCGAGCGCTTCACGGCCTCGGTCCACTTCGACCGGGCGCTGGCCCGCCACGACGTGCGCGGCTCGATCGCCCACGCCCGCATGCTGGGCGCGGTGGGGCTCGTCTCCGCCGGGGAGGCCGAGGCCCTGGTGACGGGTCTCGAGGCGACGCTTCGCGACATCGAGGCCGGGGCGCTGGTCTTCGACCCGGCCCTGGAGGACGTGCACACGAACGTGGAGGCGCGCCTGCGCGAGCACGTGGGCGCCCTGGCGGGGAGGCTCCACACCGGGCGCAGCCGCAACGACCAGGTGGCCACCGACCTGGCCCTCTACCTGCGCGACGCCGCCCTGGCCGCCCGGCGGGGGCTGGCGGAGCTGCGCGCCGTGCTGGTGGGGCGGGCCCGGGAGCACCTGGACACGCTCTTGCCCGGCTACACCCACCTGCAGCGCGCCCAGCCCGTGAGGCTGGCCCACCACTGGCTCGCCTTCTTCGAGATGTTCGGCCGCGACGCCGAGCGCTTCCGCGACCTGGCGGGCCGGCTCACCCGCTCGCCGCTCGGCGCGGGCGCCCTGGCCGGGACCACGCTGCCCCTCGACCGGGAGGCCACGGCCCGGGCCCTCGGCTTCGAGGCGCCGAGCGCCAACAGCATGGATGCGGTGGCCTCCCGGGACGCGGCCCTCGAGTTCCTGGCCGCGGCGGCCATCGCGATGGTGCACCTGTCGCGCCTGGCCGAGGAGCTGGTGCTGTGGTCGTCGGCCGAGTTCGGCTTCGTCGAGCTCTCCGACGCCTTCGCGACCGGCTCGAGCCTGATGCCCCAGAAGAAGAACCCGGACGTGCCCGAGCTGGTGCGCGGCAAGGCCGGGCGCGCCATCGGCAACCTGGTGGCGCTGCTGACGGTCGTGAAGGGGCTGCCCCTGACCTACCACCGCGACCTCCAGGAGGACAAGGAGCCGGTCTTCGACTCGGCCCGGACCCTGCGCGACGCGCTGGAGATGAGCGCCGGCGCCCTCGCCGGGCTGCGGGTCGACGTGGCGCGCATGCGCGCGGCCGCCGAGGACCCGCTGCTGCTGGCGACGGACCTGGCCGAGGCCCTGGTGCGGGAGGGCGTGGCCTTCCGCGAGGCCCACGAGGCCGTGGGGCGGGTGGTGAGGCACTGCCTGGAGAAGGACCTGGACCTGCGCTCGCTCTCCCGGGAGGACCTGCGCGCCTTCCACCCGGCCTTCCCCGCCGCCGCCGCCGAGCTGGTCAGCCTGGAGCGCGCGGTCGAGGCCCGCAGCCTGCCCGGCGGCACGGCCCGGGCGGTGGTGGAGGCGGCCCTCGACGCGGCCGAGGCCCGGCTCGGTCGCGAGCGCGCCGAGCTCGGCCCGTGAGCCGGGCCGTCGCCGCGCTCCTCGCGCTGCTGGCCCTGGCGCTAGCCTGCGGCAAGTACGGCCCGCCCGAGCGCCCGCCCCGGGACGCCGATCCGGCCGCGGGCCAGGAAGAGGAAGAGGGCCAGTGAGGGATCCCTTCGCCCGCCGCGATGGCGCGCTCCACGCCGAGGGCGTGCCGCTCGCCGCGATCGCCGAGGCGGTCGGCACCCCGGTCTACGTCTACAGCGCCACGCGCCTCTGCGAGGCCTATGACGCGCTCGACGCGGCCTTCGCCGGGGTCCCCCACCTGATCTGCTATGCGCTCAAGTCCTGCATGAACCTGGCCGTGGTGCGCACGCTGGTGGCCCGGGGCGCCGGCGCGGACGTGACCTCCGGCGGGGAGCTGCTGCGGGCGTTGCGCGCGGGGGCGCCTCCGGAGCGCATCGTCTACTCGGGAGTGGGCAAGACCGACGCGGAGATCGACCGCGCCCTCGACGCCCGCATCAAGGCCTTCAACGTGGAGTCGCGGGCCGAGCTGCGGCGCATCGACGCCCGCGCCGCGGCCCGCGGGGTCGTCGCCGACATCGCGTTCCGCGTCAATCCCGACGTCGACCCGAAGACCCATCCCTACATCTCGACGGGCCTCCGCACCAGCAAGTTCGGCGTGCCGATCGCCGAAGCGCTCGAGGCCTACGCCGAGGCCAAGACCCTGGAGCACGTCCGCGTCATGGGTGTGGATTGCCACATCGGCTCCCAGATCGTCGACGTGCAGCCCTTCGCCGACGCCCTGGACCGGGTGCGCGCCCTGACCCTCGAGCTGCGCCGGGCCGGCCACCGCATCGACATGATCGACGTGGGGGGCGGGCTCGGCGTCACCTACGCCGACGAGCGCCCGCCCGGGGCCGAGGACTACGCCGCCGCCGTGCGCGGCGCGGTCGGCGACCTCGGCTGCGAGATCGTCCTCGAGCCCGGCCGCTGGATCACGGCCAACGCCGGGATCCTCCTGATCCGGGTGCTCTACGAGAAGCAGGTGGAGGAGAAGCGCTTCGTGGTGGTGGACGGGGCCATGAACGATCTCATCCGGCCGGCCCTCTACCGCTCCTACCAGCAGATCGAGCCCGTCGGCCCGCCCCGCGGCGGGGAGCGCCCGGTCGACGTGGTGGGCCCGGTCTGCGAGTCCGCGGACTTCCTGGCCCGCGACCGCTCGCTGCCGCGGGTGGAGCGGGGCGACCTGCTGGCGGTGCGCTCCGCCGGGGCCTACGGCTTCGCCATGGCCTCGAACTACAACGCCCGCCCCCGGCCCGCCGAGGTGCTGGTGCGCGGCGGCCGCTACGCCGTGGTGCGCGAGCGCGAGAGCCTCGAGGACCTGCTGCGGGGCGAGTCGATCCCCCGGGAGCTGACGGAGGCGGAGGCGCCGTGAAGGTCGAGCTCGAGTTCGCCAAGATGCACGGCGCGGGCAACGACTTCGTCGTCCTCGACGGGGTGAGCGGCGAGCTGCCTCCGGTGGAGCCCCTGGTGCGGCAGCTCTGCGACCGGCACTTCGGGATCGGCGCCGACCAGGTGCTGGTGCTGCGCCCCTCGCGCCAGGCCGACTTCCGCATGGAGATCTGGAACCCGGACGGGAGCCAGGTGGAGATGTGCGCCAACGGCATCCGCGCCCTCTACAAGTTCGTGCGCGACAAGGGACTCTGCGGCGCGGACGAGATCGCGGTCGAGACGCTGGCGGGCGTGGTGCGCCCGCACTGGGCGGGGCCCGACCGGGTGCGGGTCGAGATGGGCCGGCCCGTGCTGGCCCCGGAGAAGATCCCGACCCGGCTCGGCCGGGGCGAGGGTCCCGTGCTCGACGCGCCCCTCGACGTGGACGGCGAGATCGTGCGCGTGTCCTGCGTCTCGATGGGGAACCCCCACGCGGTGGTCTTCGTCGACGACGTGGAGGCGGCGCCGGTCGAGCGCCTCGGGCCGCGCATCGAGCGGCATCCCGCCTTCCCGAACCGCGTGAACGTCGAGTTCGTGACCCCGCTCTCCCGGGAGCGCCTGCGCCAGCGGACCTGGGAGCGGGGCACGGGCGAGACCCTGGCCTGCGGCAGCGGTGCCTGCGCCGCGGGCGTGGTATCCATGTTGAGGGGAGTCGCGGACCGCTCGCTCCGGGTCGAGCTCCGCGGCGGCGAGCTCGAGATCGAGTGGCGGGACGCCGCCGCGCCGGTCTGGATGACCGGGCCGGCGGCCCACGTCTTCACGGGTCGCATGACCGTCGGGGGGTGACCCATGGCACGACCGCTCTTCAGCGGCCTCTTCACCGCGCTGGTGACGCCCTTCCGCGGCGGAGAGATCGACGAGCCGGCGCTGCGGCGCCTGGTGGACCGCCAGGTCGAGGCCGGCGTGGACGGGGTGGTGCCCTGCGCGTCGACCGGCGAGTCGGCCACGCTCTCCCACGCCGAGCACGCGCGGGCGGTGGAGATCGCGGTGTCCGAGGTCCGGGGTCGGGTGCGGGTGCTGGCCGGGGCCGGCTCCAACAGCACGCGCGAGGCGATCGAGCTGACGGCCCTGGCCAAGCGGGCCGGCGCCGACGGGGCGCTCCTGATCTCTCCCTACTACAACAAGCCCACCCAGGAGGGCATCGTCGCCCACTACGCGGCCATCGCCGCCGAGACCGAGTTCCCGCTGGTCTTCTACAACATCCCCGGGCGCACCGCGTCGAACCTGCTGCCCGCCACCCAGGCCCGGCTGGCCGAGATCGAGCAGGTGGTCGGGGTGAAGGAGTCGAGCGGCGACCTCGACCAGGTGGCGGAGGTGATCGCGCGCTGCCCGGAGGGGTTCGCGGTCTTCTCCGGGGACGATGCCCTGACGCTCCCGATCATGGCCCTCGGGGGCGCCGGCGTGATCTCGACCAGCGCGAACGTGGCGCCCGGCGAGATGCGGGCCCTGGTGCGCGCGCTCCAGCAGGAGCGCCTGGCCGACGCCCGCAGGATCCACCTGCGGCTGATGCCGCTCTTCGACGCGCTCTTCCTGGAGACGAATCCGATCCCGGTGAAGGCGGCGCTCGCGATGCTGGGGCTCTGCGACGGCGAGATCCGCCTGCCCCTGACCCGGGCCGTCGCCGCCACCCGCGACCGGCTGGAGGCGGTGCTCAAGGACCTCGGGTCCGGCTGATGCCCGCCACCCCGGTGCTCGTGGTAGGCGCCCTCGGCCGCATGGGCGAGCGGGTGCGGGCCGCCATCGGCGAGGAGCCGGCGCTCCGCCTGGGGGCGGCCCTCGAGGTGCCCGGGCACCCGGGGCTCGGCGAGCGGCTGGAGGGCGGCGTGGTGGTGGGCGACGACCTGAAGGCGGCGCTCGCCGCCAGCCGGGTCGCAATCGACTTCTCGGTGCCGGCCGCCACGCTGGCGGGCCTGCGCGCCGCCGCCGACGCGGGCGTGGCCTGGGTGAGCGGAACCACGGGTCTCTCCGCCGACGAGCACCGCGAGCTCGAGGCCCTGGCCCGGCGCATCCCGGTCCTGCACGCGCCGAACTTCTCGCCGGCGGTGAACGTGATGGTGTGGCTCGCCCGCGAGGCGGCGCGTCGCCTGGGGCCGGGCTACGACGCGGAGCTCGTGGAGCTGCACCACGCGGCCAAGCGCGACGCCCCGAGCGGCACCGCCCTGCGCCTGGCCGAGGCGGTCGCCGAGGGCCGGGGCCAGGACCTGGGCGAGCGGCTGGTGCTGGCGCGGGCCGGCGAGATCGGCGCCCGGCCCGACGGCGCCATCGCCATCCAGGCGCTCCGCGGCGGCGACGCCGCCGGCGAGCACAGCGTGCTCTTCCTGGGGCGCGGCGAGCGCCTCGAGCTGGTGCACCGCGCCTCGACCCGGGACCACTTCGCCCGGGGCGCCGTGCGGGCGGCGGCCTGGCTCGCCGGTCGCCCGCCCGGTCTCTACCGCGTCAAGGAGGTGCTCGGGCTCACCTGACCCTGCCCCGGGACGCGCCGCTGGCAAGGAGGGCAAGCGAAGGCGTAGACCCCCTACGTCGAGCGCAGCCCGACGCCGCCAGCGGCGATGGCCCGGCGCTCAGCAGTCGAAGTAGAGCTCGAACTCGTGGGGGTGCGGGCGCAGCTTCACGCCGGCCGACTCGACGTCGCGCTTGTACTCGATCCAGGTCTCGATCGCGTCCATCGTGAAGACGTCGCCCTTGAGCAGGAAGTCCTTGTCCCCCTCCAGGTTCGAGAGCGCCTCGTCGAGCGAGCCGGGCATGGTCGGCACCGCCGCCGCCTCCTCGGGCGAGAGCGCGTAGATGTTCTTGTCCAGCGGAGCGCCCGGATCGATCTTGTTCTCGACGCCGTCGAGGCCCGCCATCATCATGGCCGCGAAGGCCAGGTACGGGTTGCACGACGGATCCGGGAAGCGCACCTCGACGCGCTTGGCCTTGGGGCTCGCCGAGTACATCGGGATGCGGCAGGCCGCCGAGCGGTTGCGGCTCGAGTAGGCCAGGTTGACGGGCGCCTCGTAGCCCGGCACCAGCCTGCGGTAGGAGTTGGTGGTCGGGTTCGTGAAGGCCGCCAGCGCCGGCGCGTGCTTCAGGATGCCGCCGATGTACCAGAGGGCGAGCTGCGAGAGGCCCGCGTACTTGTCGCCGGCGAAGAGCGGCTTGCCGGCCTTCCAGATCGACTGGTGGCAGTGCATGCCCGAGCCGTTGTCCTGGAAGATCGGCTTGGGCATGAAGGTGGCGGTCAGGCCGTTGCGCCGCGCCACGTTCTTGACCACGTACTTGTAGAGCATCACCCGGTCGGCCATCTCGACGATGGGCGAGAACTTCATGTCGATCTCGGCCTGGCCGGCGGTGCCCACCTCGTGGTGCTGCGCCTCGATCACGATGCCGAGCTTCTCCATCTCCATCACCATCTCGGTGCGCAGGTCCTGCATGGAGTCGGTGGGCGGGACCGGGAAGTAGCCCTCCTTGTAGCGGGGCTTGTAGGCCAGGTTGGGCTTGCCGAAGTCGTCGGAGCGCCCCGTGTTCCAGGCGCCCTCGACCGAGTCGATCTCGTAGTAGCCGGTGTTGGGCCCGGTCTGGAAGCGGGCGCTGTTGAAGACGAAGAACTCGGCCTCGGGCCCGAAGTAGACCGTGTCGCCGATGTTCGTCTGCTTCAGGTAGGCGGCGGCCTTCTTGGCGATCCAGCGCGGATCGCGGGTGTAGTTCTCCCGGGTGATGGGATCGACGATGTCGCAGAGCAGCGAGAGCGTGGGCTGCTGGCAGAAGGGGTCCATCATGGCCGTGGCGGGATCCGGGATCACCAGCATGTCGCTGGCGTGGATCGCCTGCCAGCCGCGGATCGAGGAGCCGTCGAAGCCGAGCCCGTCCTCGAAGGTGGATTCCTCGATCTCGTGGAGCGGCACCGAGAAGTGCTGCCAGAGGCCCGGCCAGTCGGTGAACTTGAGGTCCACCATGATGACGTTTTCCTTCTGGGCCTTCTCGAGAACCTGCTTGGGATTCATTCCGGTGTCCTTTGACTCCGTTCCGTTGGAATGGTTGGATGGTTGGAGCTAGACGGCGTCCGGGCCGCGCTCGCCGGTGCGGATGCGGATGGCCTCTTCGATCGGCAGCACGAAGATCTTGCCGTCGCCGATGCGCCCCGTGTTGGCGGCCTGCACGATGGCCTCGACGGCCTTGTCGGCCATCTCGTCGCTGACGACCACCTCGACCTTGATCTTGGGAAGGAAGTCGACCACGTACTCGGCGCCCCGGTAGAGCTCGGTGTGGCCCTTCTGGCGTCCGAAGCCCTTGACCTCGGTCACGGTCATGCCCTGGATTCCGACGCCGTGCAGCGCCTCCTTCACCTCATCGAGCTTGAACGGCTTGATGATGGCCTCGATCTTTCGCATGGGGATGGCACCCTCCGCCTCTCGGCCCGGGCCGCGCGCGGGTCGCGGTCGGCACACCCTACCGCACTCCCGCGCCCGTAGGGGAGCGAGGGCAGGTCGCCCCGCAGGTCCCGCTCCCGGCGCCCTGCTTAGCAAGCGCCGTGCCGATCACCAGTCGCGCGGGGCGCAGCCCGGGCCCTCCCGGCAGGGGGCGTGCCGGAACCTGCCCACGAACGCAGCAAACGGCTGCCCAAAAACGGGGCAGATCGGGCCGAAAATGCATCGGGGCGCGGTGCCTTCCGGCTCCGCGCCCCGACTCTCGATACGTGCCCGGGCCCCGAGCGGCCCGCGGCCAGCTCGCTTGGCTAGAAGCTGTAGACCATGTCCGCGCCCAGCAGGATCTGGCTCTTCTGGACGCCCGAGCCGCCGCCCTTGAAGTAGAAGGCCCGGTCCGAGCCGGCGTTCTGGAGGCCCTGCTCGTAGCGCACCTCGCCGCGCATCATCAGCGCCTCGGTGAGGTGGTGGTCGAGCGTCCCGGTGATCGACCAGAGCTGCTGATCGCCGATCCCCGTCACGGCCCCGTTGGCCGGGGTGACGAAGAAGTTCCTGTTGCCGTACAGGTACTCACCCCGCACCCCGAAGCCCGTGGCCTCGGTGATGGCCAGGCGCCCCGCCAGGGCGATGCCGGCCGCCCACGGATTGCCGCCCACTCCCGTCCACGGATTGGCGTTCCCGGCTGCGCCGGACCCGTCGTTCAGCCACACGTGCGTGATGTCCACCCAGGTCGCCAGGTTCTCCGAGGGATCCCAGGTCAGCACGACGTTGTTGATGCCGACCTTCGCGCTGGAGCCTCCCGCCGCCGGCGAGACGCCCACCCGGCCGTACTGGCCGTTGTAGGCAATGCCCCAGCCCTCCTGGCTGAAGCCGAGCTTGTACTGGTAGGACTTGTCGTTGTCGAAGTCGGTGTTGAGGTTCGAGTACGTGCTGTTGACCACGCCCGCGCCCAAGACGAAGCCGTTCTCGAGCTCCATGGAGCTCCAGACGCCCACGTCGTTGACCGGCTGGAGGATGCTCCAGACCAGGCTCCGGCTGATGTTGAAGTTGTGGGTCGTCTGGGGCACCTCGGCGCCGATGTGGGTGGCGTAGCGCCCGGCCCTGATGTTGAGCCCGGGCCCGAGGGGCGCCAGGTACTCGGCGTAGGCCTGGAAGACCGCGACGTCGTTGCCGTTGCTCTGGACGTTCGGGACGCCGAGCCCGCTGGTCAGGTACTGCATGCTGCTGCCGGTCAGCAGGTCCGCCGTCTTGCCCATCACGATGTCGGCGCCGAAGCCGCCGCGGCTCTCGGCCGTGGCCGGCTTGGCCATCTCGAACCAAAGCTGGTCGAGCTGGAACGTGTTGTGGTCGGGATTGAACGTGTTGGCCGTGCCGAAGGTGCCGGTGTTGGGGCCGCCACCCGCCAGACCCACGCCGGGGGCGACCAGGTTCGCGCCGTCCACCGGCTCGTTGGTGTTCCACCAGTAGCTCGCCGACACCCAGCCGCCGAACTCGACGCTCTCGAAGAACGAGGCGATGCCGGAAGCGGCGCTGCGGTCCTCGAGCCCCACCCGCTCGATCGTCTTCTGCTGCTCATCGACCTTGCGCTTCGAGTCCTCGAGCTGGTCGGTCGTGGCGGCCAGCTTCTCTTCGAGCTGGCTCATGCGCTCCTGCATCTGCTGGAGCTGTTCCTGGACTTCGTCCGCCGCCGCAAATTGCGGCAGTGCCACCAGGCCGACTGCCGCGGCGACGAGGCTCTTCCAGCTGGATCGCATTGCGATTCCCTCCTGGCTCTTGAAGTGAGCTTCCGGCGCCCCACGGACGCGACGCACTACTCCGACGCGGAGTGGCATGCGCGGAAGGCTCTGTTGACCTCGTGGGGGGTAAAAACCTCGTGGGGAGCCGAAACCTCGCCAACCCGACAGGCCGAGGAACTCGGCCCCCCTTGGACCTCGTACCTGCCGATGCCGGCGCCAAGGCATCTACAACAGATTCCAAGGCCGCACAATACCCTGCCACGCCAAAGTTCCGGCTGTGCCGGAAGCGGCGCGGGCCGCTGGAGCGACGCGTGCGGAGCCCTGGGACGCGCCTCGGGAGTGGGCGGCCAGCGCTACGGCCCGCCGGCGAATCGCCACAGTCGCTGCTCGTCCAGGTAGGCCAGCGTCCGGGGACACAGCTCTGTGACGCCCCGCTGCCGGGCCGCGGCGAGCTCGCGCAGGTCCTCCACCCGGTCGATGTCGAAGCCGGGGGCGAGGGTGCGGGTGCGCAGACCCGCCGCCCGCGCGTTGGCGAGCGTGTCGCGCATCACATTCGCGGTGCTCATCGCCTGATCGAAGAGACCCGGGACCGGGCTCCGCAGCCCGATCAGGCTGTAGCCGCCGTCCCGGTCCGGAGCGACCACCAGATCGACCTCCTCGAGCGAAGCCAGCGCCTCGGCGAGCTGATCCCCGTCGAGGAGCGGGCTGTCGCTGCCGCGCAGCAGCACGCGCCGGGCGCCGCTGGCCGCCCACTCCCGGGACGCCCAGTCCAGGCGCCGGGCCAGGCTCGCGCCCCGCTGCGGGACCACGCAGAAGCCGCGGGGCGCCTCGCGGGCCAGCCCGCGGCGGGCGTCCGCGGGATCCACGGCCACGACCGGCCTCAGGTCGAGCCGCCGGGCGAAGCCCGCGCTCGCCTCCAGGACGTCGGCGAGCATCGCGGCGTAGAGCGCGGCGGCCTGCTCGAGCGTCAGCGGAGGGCTCAGGCGCGTCTTCACCCGGCCCGGCAGCGGCGCCTTGGCGAAGACCACGAGGACGCCGGCGCTCACCGGCCGGCGGCCCCCGGTCCGGCGAAGGGGAGGCGGGCCACGCGGGCCTCCCGGGTCCCGATCCGTACGCGACTTTTTTCCCCCGCGTGGGCCCGTTTCAGGAAGCCGAGGGCGATCGAGCCGGCCGAGGGCGAGACGCAGGAGCTCGTCACCTCGCCGGCCGGGCGCCCGCCGACCTCGATGGTGGCTCCCACCGGAAGTGGGGATTCCCCATCGGAGGACAGACCTACCAGCAGATGGCTCACCTGCCCCTGAGAGCGCAGCCGGGCCACCACCTCCTGGCCGGTGTAGCAGCCCTTGCTCGTGGAGACGGCGTCCGAGAGGCGGGCCTCGTCCGGGAGCACGCTCTCGTCCAGCTCCCGGCCGTGGCGCGGAACCCCCGCCTCGATGCGCAGGATCTCCAGCGCCTCGTCGGAGGCCTCGACGAGCCCTCGCCCGGCGCCCGCGTCGAGCAGGGCGGCCGCGAGTGCGTCCCCCGAGCCCGGCGGCGCCAGGATCTGGAAGGCCGGCTCGCCGCTCCGGCCGAAGGCCGCCAAGGTGAGGTTGAAGCCACCCAGGTCGACATCCTCGCAGCCGTAGGGGGCGAGCGCGAGCGGGCGGCCGAGGGCAGCTTCGAGCACGGTCGGCGCGAGCGGGCCCTCGAGCGCCAGGCGCTCGCGCAGGGCGCTGCGGTCCCGCAGGGCCACGTCGTCGGCGACGATGAACTTCTCCAGGTGCGCCGCGGCGGAGGCGAGGGCGGCGGCGTCGAGCTCGAGCCACAGCTCCTCGGGCCGCCACAGCACCTGCACCTCGCAGACCACCCGGCCGGTGCGCGTCAGCGCGGCGGCGTGGCAGCCCGAGCGCCCGGGCCCGAGCGCCTTCACGTCGTTCGTCAGCATGCCGTCGAGCCAGCGCACGCGGTCGACGCCGCCCACGCCCAGCAGGGCGCGGTCGGCCAGGCGGAAGAGGCCCGCCCCGCGCCGCACCCGGGCCGCCTGCTCGAGCGCGCTCACCCCACGCCCTCCCGCCGGGAGCCCGGAGCCAGGGCCGGGCCGTAGAGCTCCCGGGCCCGCCGCTCCTGGACGGCGCGCCACTCCGCGTAGCGGGCCACCGCCGCGTCGTAGTCGCGCTCGTTGTCGATGTCCACCGCACAGCCGCCGGCGTGGGTGGCGACGAAGCGGAACGAGGCGCGCAGCAGCGTGCTGCAGCCGGCCTCGATGCGAGGCATGGGGATCCAGCTGCGCAGGCGGTCGGCCACCCGCTTGAGGCGCCAGCGGTCCGCCAGGGCCGCCAGGTGCATCAAGCCGTAGTAGTAGAGGATCGTGAGGCCGCCCCGCTCGTCGCGCACCAGGGTCCAGGCCAGCTTGATGATGTTCCCGATCTCCCTCTGGTAGCGGTGCTCGTAGAGCTCCTCGACGTAGCGGCGGTTCACGATGCGCGCGGGCTTGACGAGGTGCAGGTTGCTCTGCCGCAAGCGCCCCTCGCGCAGGTTGAAGTAGGCCATGCGGATCCCGGGCTCGCCCTCGGCGGACGGGTAGAAGGAGGCCATGGCCTCCTCGGTCACCAGGCCGAGGGCGTAGCTCACGTCGATCTCGAGGGCGGCGCGCACGAAGGCCGAGATCTCCTGGGGGGTGGCGAAGGGCAGGTCGGCGGAGAGGTAGAGGACCCTCAGGTCCTCGTCCTCGGGCCCGGGGTCGCGGCCCGCGGGGCCCGCGCCGGGCAGGAGCCTGCGGTAGGTCTGCCAGCCGTTCTCGTAGAGGTTGCGGAACTGGGGGATCACGTGGAGCGGCTTCTGCAGCTCGCCCGCGAGATCCGCGCGGGTGAAGAGCGCCTCGAGGCGCCCGGCGTCGCCCACGACCCAGACCTCCGAGACCTCGGGCACGCGCTGGAGCGCCGCGACCACGTGCGCCACCAGGGGTCGGCCGCCTATCTCCAGGTACACCTTGCTCTCGCCGCGGACGGCCTTGGCCGCGCGCCGGTCTCCCGCGAGGATCACCGCAGGAAGGCGGATGGGCGCGCCGGCGCTCAAGGCCAGTGGCCTCCGGCCTGGAATGCGAGCCTGTTCGCCAATGAGACCGTCACGGGCGTCCGGAGGTGTGCCGCCGATCCAAGGGTCGGATGGTGGAGCCGAGCGGGATCGAACCGCCAACCTCCGCGTTGCGAACGCGGCGCTCTCCCAATTGAGCTACGGCCCCTGGAGCGAGGCCGAGGACCGTAAGACCCCCTCGCCCCGCCGTCAATTCCGCGGCACGCTTGGGGCATGCCCATCCAGATCCGGCGCATCCTGGTGCCCCTGGACTTCTCGGACCAGGCCCCCGCCATCCTCGAGTGGGCCACCCACCTGGCCCTGGAGCACGGGAGCCGCGTGCTGCTGCTCCACGCCTACCACCTGCCGGTGGAGTTCCAGCAGCTGGAGGGCGCCTACCTGCCTCCGGACTTCTGGTCCAACGTGAAGGCCGAGGCCGAGCAGTCGCTGGGGCGCTACGCCCAGGACCTGAAGGGACGCGGCGTCGAGGTGGAGACGCTGGTGCGGGAGGGCTACCCGGCCTCGGTGATCGTGGACGAGGCCGCGGGCCAGTCGGCGGACCTGATCGTGATCGGCACCCACGGCCACTCGGGGCTCAAGCACATGCTGCTCGGCAGCATCGCCGAGCGCGTGGTGCAGAAGGCCCCCTGCCCGGTGCTCACCGTCAAGCGCTGAGGCCGAAGGCGCGGTCCTGGACCGCCGGGTCGCTGTCCTCGAAGTGCAGGATCCCCATGCCCTCGAAGGCGCGGCGCACCCGCGGGGTCAGCAGGCCCAGCTTCTTGATGTTGGGCACCACCCGCGCGAAGAGCAGCTGCCGGAACTGCTGCATGATGGGCGAGGCCAGCACGACCTCCCGCACCTCGTCCCGGTCGAAGCCCATGGCGTCGGCCACGTCGTCGCCGATCAGCCGGTCCCGCATCAGCCAGCAGGCGTCGATGATGAACTCCTCCCGATCGCGCAGCTCGGCCTCGGAGAGCTCGGCGTAGAAGCCGGCCAGGGAGAGCACGCCGAAGGCCACGTGGCGCGCCTCGTCGCGCATCACGTAGTGGATGAGCTGCTTGATGAGCGGCTCCCGGGCCAGCTGGTAGAGGTTGGCGAAGGCGGCCATGGCCAGCCCCTCCACCAGGATCTGCATGCCCAGGTACTTGAGGTCCCAGCGGGCGTCCGTGAGGATCAGGTCGAGCAGGCCCTTCAGGTTGGGGTTGATGGGCCACTCCCACTCGAGCTTCTCGGCCAGGTAGCGGCTGAAGACCTCCACGTGGCGCGCCTCGTCGAGGGTCTGGGACGCCGCGTAGTACTTGGCGTCGATCGCCGGCACGGCGGCCACCAGCTGGGAGGCGGTCAGCATCGCTCCCTGCTCGCCGTGCATGAACTGGGAGAGCTGCCACGAGAGCTGGGCGTGGTTGAAGCGCGCCACGCCCCGGGCGTCGAGCTTCTTGTAGGGCTCGTAGTCGGCCAGGGGGTTGAAGGCGGCCGGGATGATCTCGGCCTGGGGGTCGACCTGCGTGTCCCAGGCCAGCTCGGTGGTGGCGTTCCACTGCTCGCGCTTGGCCTTCTCGTAGAGGTCCCGCAGGCCCTGGCGCAGGTCCGTGTACTGCCAGACGTAGCTGGTGTCGAAGGACGTGAGAACGGTGTCGAGCCCCCGGCGCGCCTGCTCGAGCACGCCTTCCGCCGCACTGGCCATGGCAATCGTCTCCCGTGTGGGCCGGGGGGAAAGCCCATCGATCCATCGGTCAGGCCTCGGAGAAACCTGAGGGGCGGTTTCAGTCCCGGGAGAGCTTTCCGAGGCGACCCGCCGGGTGGCGGAGCTGGTAGTCGGCGCGCGTGAAGCCGCTCTCGCGCTCGAGGCCGGCGGCCAGGGCGGCCAGCACCAGCACCTCGGCGGCGACGCTGGCCCGGGGCGCCAGACCGAGGGGGCCACCCTCGCGCTCCACGCCCGCGTCGAGGGCCACGTCGGCGTGGCGGCCGAGCCAGGACCCGGGCGCGCCGGTCACGCCGATGACGCCGGCGCCCATGCGCCGCACCGCCTCCACCGCCTGCCGGAGCTCGCCGGTCTCGCCGCTGTTGCTGATGGCGATCACCACGTCGCCCTCCACCACCTGCCCCGCGCTGCCGTGCACGACCTCGGTGGCGTGCAGGAAGGTGGCCGGGGTGCCCGTGGACGCCAGCAGCGAGGCGGCGTAGTGGGCCACGTGCTCGGGCTTGCCGACGCCGGTGACGTGCACGCGGCGCCCGGCGCCGAGGGCCTGGCGGATCAGGTCGAGGGCGCGGCCCAGGGTCTCGGGCGCCACGCGCTCGCCGAGCGCCGCGATCTCGCCCCTGGCCACGTCCAGCGCCGCGAGGGCCTCTTCCACCCCGGCGCGCGCCGGCGCGGCGGCACCGGGCAGCGGCCCGAGCGGCGGCTCGGGCCCGCCGTAGAGCTCGAGCACGCGCTGGCGCGCCGCCGCCGGGTCGTCCGGGAAGGCCCCGAGCTTCTCGACGCAGGCGGCGCCGCAGGCGTTCGCCAGGCGCGCCGCGGCCTCCCAGCCGAGCCGGTGGTGAAGCCCCGCCAGCAGACCCCCCAGGAAGGCGTCGCCGGCGCCCGTGGTGTCGACCGCCCGGATCGGCTTGCCGGCGACCGCGCCCTCGAAGTCCCCGGCCGCGATGCCGCAGCCCGCCTCGCCGTCCGTCACGACGACCGCCCCGCTGCCGTAGCGGGCGCGCAGGGCGCGGGCCAGGGCCAGCGGGTCGCCGCCGGCCCCGGGAGCCAGCTCGCGGGCGGCGCTCTTCGACGGCTTGAGCAGGTCCGCGGCGCGCAGCGCCGCCTCGAGCGCCGCCTCGTCGCCCAGGCTGGCGATCGCCTGCGAGGGCGGCACGTCCAGGTCGAGGACGCTCGGGATGCCGGCGGCCCGGGCGATGGCCAGCACCTCGCCCACGGCGTCCAGCGGCAGCTGCGAGATCTCGGTCGTGACCCGCGCCGCGCGGCGGATGAAGTCGGCATGGTCCCGGCGCACGTGCAGCGCGCCGGTCTCGCGGGTGGCGCCCGGCGCCATGTAGATGGCGCGCGAGCCCGAGTCGTCCACGAAGACCTCCGCGACCGAGCTCGCCGAGCCGCCGAGGTCCAGGTGCCGCTCGATGCCGAAGCGGTCCATCGCCGCCCGCAGGAAGCGCCCGTCCTCGTCCCGGGCCTGGCGCCCGAAGATGCCCGTCCGCAGCCCCAGCACCGCCGCCCAGCCCAGGTGGTTCAGCACCACGCCGCCCACGGCCCGGCGCACCGGCCCGGAGCCGCCGATGCCGTGCAGGATCGCCTTCTCGTCCGCGCCGACGAGGCGCGGCGTGCGGTGGACGCGGTCCACCACCATGCTGCCGATGCCCGCCAGGTCGAGAGGCGCGGCGTCGCTCATGCCAGGTCGTCCAGGGAGCGGCCGCCCGGCGCTCATGTCAGGTCGTCCAGGGAGCGGCCGCCCGGCGCTCATGTCAGGTCGTCCAGGGAGCGGCCGCCCGGCGCTCATGTCAGGTCGTCCAGGGAGCGGCCGCCCGGCGCTCATGCCAGGTCGTCCAGGGAGCGGCCGCCCGGCGCGACGCTCACCCAGGGCGCGCCGATCAGCTCCCGGGCCATCTCGCGGATCTCGGCGAAGGTGGCGTCGAAGCGCTCGGCCGCGTGCTCCGAGAGCCCGGGCGTGCCCCGGGCCACGCAGGCGCTCGAGGTGACCCCGATCGAGAGCAGAGCGCGCTTGATGCAGGCGATGGTGCGGCTGCTGCCCTCCTGGCGGGTGCGCAGCCGGAAGGTCTCGAGCACGCCCTGCACCTGGTCCATGCGCTCGGCGTCGCCGGCGCGGCACAGCTGCCAGGCCCGCGCCCACTCGCGGGGCAGGGCGTTGGCCGGGCCCGCCACCACGCCGATCGGCAGCCCCCCGGACAGGCGCCAGCGCTGCCAGTGCTCGGCGATGGTCCCCAGCCAGCCGCTGCGCGGCCGGAAGATCTGGAAGATCAGCATGGCGCTGCCCACGTAGATGCCGAACTCGCCGCGCTGGCGGAAGCTGGCCGCGGCCCGCGTGTAGTTGCCGAGCACCTTGCGCGGCGCCGACACCTTGATGCCGCGCACGAAGTCGAGGCGCGACATCGCCTTGACCTGACGGGTGCGGATGTGCGGGATGCGCGGATCGGCGGCGATGTCCGCGTTGTCGTAGAGGTACACCGGGATGCGCCGGGGCCGCGCGTCCAGCAGGTCGGCGATGTCCCGGGCGACGAAGTGCACCGGGTCCGCGATGCCCCGGATCGAGAGGGGAGCCAGCACCGCGGCGTCGGCGCCGTGGGCGATGGCGAAGTCCAGGTTCTCCAGCGTCTCGCGGGCGGTGTGTGCGGTGATGCCGGCCCAGCTCTCCACCGGCCGCTGGCGCGGGGGCAGGTGGGCGTTGGCCTTGGCCACCTCCTCGGCGCACACCTGCATCACGCGCTGGCGCACGCGATTGTCGATCCGGTCCCACTCGCCGGTGGTGCCCGCGGCGAAGACGATGTCGGCGCCGTTGCCGTCCTGGATCACGAAGTCCACGACGGCGCGCTGGTCGGCCTCGACCAGGCAGCCGTCCTCGTCGAGCACGGTCACGACCGGCACGGACAGGCCGGGCCGGGGTCGGGTCTCCTCGAGGGATCGCACGCCTTCCGCTCCCGGGGCTCGGCGCCCCGGGCGGAAAGGTACTCAAACCGTCTCGAAGAAGTAGGTCATCTTCACCTGCAGGGCCGTGGCCAGCTTGTGGAGCGTCGACATGGAGGCGGCGCTCTTGCCCAGCTCGATCTGGGAGATCAGGCTGACCGAGAGACCCGTGCGGTTGGCCAGCTGCTTCAGGGTGAGGTCGCTGCCGGTGCGCTTCTCGCGCAGGCGGCGGCCCACCTCCTGGTTGAGCCGCGTCTCGAGATCGACCAGCAGGCCCTTGTCCCGGATCGCGGCCTCGACCACCCCGCGCAGCTCCTCCATCTCCAGGGGCTTGCGCAGGTAGTCGTAGGCCTGGTTCTTGAGCGTGCGCACGGCCATCTCCACCGTGGGCAGCTCGGTCATCGCCACCACGCAGAGATCGGAGTCGGCGGCGCGGATGCGGGCCAGCAGGTCGGCCCCCTGGGACTCGGGCGGCGAGACGTCGAGCAGGACCAGCTGGAAGCGGCCCTTCTTGACCTCGGCGATCACCTGATCGGGGTCCGTGAGCGAGTGGGCCTGGTAGCCCTCGCCGGTGAAGAAGTCCTTGAGCTCGACGTTGCTGCCCTCGTCCGGATCGACGACGAGCACGTTCAGTCGCTTGGCGGCCATGGCTATCCCCCCGGTGTAGGCGGCGCCGGAGTGCCGCGGTTTCTCGACCGAAATCCGCCCGGCGCCGCTGCCGGGATGTCTCTTCGGTATTCGTGTGCCGTTGCATTAGCCCTGAATTGGCGGGGGGCGGAAAAAATCTGCCCCGGCGGGGGCCTCGGCCGGCCTCGGCCCGGGTGCGGCGCTCGGGGCCGCGCCCGGCGCTCAAGGATTGGCGCTCGAGGTGCCCTGGACCTGGGAGGTGAGCCAGTCGGTGCCGAAGGCCGCGGCGGGGGCGCTGGCCGGGGCCACCCGCTCCAGG
>Ga0299906_10001363_pt1 | contig 21030 bp, 17 predicted proteins | sample RVTome_14_FD_200259 | JGI IMG/M metagenome (GOLD analysis project Ga0299906, IMG submission 200259) | Soil microbial communities from uranium-contaminated site in the Upper Colorado River Basin, Wyoming, United States - RVT145D125 (version 2) ...
ACGGGCTGGCGATCCGGCGCGTAGAGCCGCCGCTTTCCCAGATCGTAGACGAAGCCTTCGAATCTTCGCTCCAGACCTCCGCCGTAGGCGTGCTGGGCGCCGCGCCGCAACAGGTTCTTCACCCGCGCCAGCAGCTCGCGCTGGCTGAAGGGCTTGGTCACATAGTCGTCGGCGCCAAGCTCCAGGCCGAGCACGCGGTCGATCTCGTCGACTCGGCCGGTGACCAGGATGATGCCGACGTCGGACTGCGCGCGCACGTCCCGGGTCAGGCTGAGGCCATCCTCGCCCGGCAGCATGATGTCGATCATCAGCAGATGCGCCGGGTCGCGCTGCACGATGCTGCGCATCTGCTCGGCGGTCTCGGCCTCGCTGACGCGGTAGCCTTCGGTGGCGAAATAGGCGGCAAGCTTGGCGCGGGTCACCGCGTCGTCCTCGACGATGACGATGTGGAAGGCGGTGTTTGTCACTGCCGCTCGCCGAGCCTGCCGTTGCGGGGTTCCAGTTAACAATTTTTCACAATTCAGGACAAGTCTTAACGGCTTTGCACGTCGCGGTTCACACCGCGGCCCTAGCTTGGGAGCTGGAGAAACGCGACTGCGGCACGGATGCCGCGGCGGAAAACGATAGGGAGAGCTGAACATGCGGATGATGAAGCGAGGGCTCCTGGCGAGCGCCCTGGTCGCAGTCCTGGCGCAGGGTCCTGCGCTGGCGGCGGCGCCGGAGTCGAACGAGCCGATCAAGATCGTGATGAACAACTGGACCAGCCAGAACGTGCTGGCCACCGTCGTCGGCATCCTGCTGCAGGAGCAAGGCTACACCGTCGAGTACGTGCCCTCCGATACCCAGCTGCAATTCGCCGCCATGGCGGCGGGCGACCTGCACTTCCAGGTGGAGGTCTGGGAAGGCTCGATGATCACCGCCTACGAGGCCGGTCTGGCGCAGGGCCTGGCCGATTACGGCGCGCACGACGCCGTCACGCGCGAAGAGTGGTGGTATCCGCTCTACGTCAAGGACGTCTGCCCGGGCCTGCCGGACTGGAAGGCGCTCGACGCCTGCGCCGACAAGTTCGCGACCGCGGAGACCTCGCCCAAGGGCCGCTTCGTCGGTCCGCCGGCCGACTGGGGCAAGCACTACAGCGAGCGCATCCAGGCGCTCGGCATGAACTTCCAGGAAATGGCGGTGGGCCAGGCCGCCACGCTCTGGGCCGAGCTGCAGGCAGCCTACGACCGCAAGGAGCCGGTGGTGCTGTTCAACTGGACGCCCAACTTCATCGAGGCGAAGTTCGAGGGCGAGTTCGTGGACTTTCCCGACTACGAGGCGGAGTGCCTGACCGATGCGAAGTGGGGCATCAATCCGAACTCGGTCTACGACTGCGGCGCGCCGAAGAGCGGCTGGCTGCGCAAGGCCGGCTGGAAGGGCCTGGCGGAGACCTGGCCGCAGGCCTCCGAGTTCCTGAAGAAGGTGAACTTCACCAACGAGCAGATCGCCCAGGCCGCCGCGCTGGTCGACGTCGAGGCCCTCTCGGTGGAAGAGGCTGCCGCGAAGTGGATCGCAGAGAACGAGGCCACCTGGTCGGCGTGGATGCCGAACTGAGGCTGCCGTGATCGAGCGGGCCGGGTGCGTTGGCGCGCGCCCGGCCTGCCGTCTTTTCTCGATGACCGTCGTGGCCGGGGCTTTGGCCCGGATGAAGGCTCCAGACGCCGCCGACGCCAGATAGAGGCTCGGAACGGAAGGGAAGTCTTCGTACAATCCCACTGTCTCGTCATCGCCGGGCTGGACCCGGCGATCCAGCGCTTCGTCACAGATCCCAACAAAGCGCTGGATGCGCGGGTCAAGCCCGCGCATGACGACGTGGGGTCAAGCTGAGCCCACTCGTGAGCGTGCGGAAGGAACGAAGGGGCGCATGCCTGCTGAGCCGAAGATCCAGTGCGTCGGCCTCTGGAAGCTCTATGGCCGCGATCCGGCTGGCTTCCTGGCGCGCCATGCCGGACGCCCGACGCTCGAAGACTGCCACGCCGAGGGCTACATCGCCGCGGTGCGCGACGTCTCCTTTGCCGTGCCGGCGGGCGAGATCCTGGTGGTCATGGGCCTCTCCGGTTCCGGCAAGTCGACGCTGGTGCGCTGCCTCTCCCGGCTGATCGAACCAACCGCCGGGCAGGTCCTGTTCGAGGGCCAGGACATTACCCAGGCCAGCGAACGGGCGCTGATCGAGCTGCGCCGGCACAAGATGGGCATGGTGTTCCAGAACTTCGGCCTGCTGCCGCATCGCACGGCGCAGCGGAACGTGACCTTTCCGCTGGAGATTCAGGGCGTCGCCCGCGCCGAGCGCGAAGCGAAGGCGGCCGAGCTGCTGAACCTGGTCGGCCTGGACGGTCGCGGCGGCTACTTCCCGCGCGAGCTGTCCGGCGGCCAGCAGCAGCGCGTCGGCATCGCCCGCAGCCTCGCCGTCGAGCCCGACCTCTGGTTCCTCGACGAGCCTTTCTCCGCGCTCGACCCGCTGATCCGCCGCGAGATGCAGGACGAGTTTCTGCGCCTGCAGCGGCTGCTGAAGAAGACCATCGTCTTCATCACGCACGACTTCGACGAAGCGGTGCGCCTGGCCGACCGCGTCGCCATCATGAAGGACGGCGCGGTGGTGCAGCTTGGCACGCCGGAGCAGCTGGTGACCGCGCCGGCGGATCCCTACGTCGCCGCGTTCACCAAGACCGCGCCGCGCGGCAAGCTGATCACCGCGGCGGGCGCGATGCTGCCGCTCGACGGCGCCATGCCGCAGGGCGAGCCGGTCAGCGCCACCGCCAAGATCGATGAGGCGGCGGCGCGCGTGCTGCAGGCAGACGGCCCAGTCGCCGTGGTCGATGCCGCCGGTCGGCCGATCGGCCTGCTGACCCGCCAGCGCGTGATCGACGTGCTGTTCGGGACCGGCCCGCGATGAGCGACAGCGCGCTGGCGCTGCGCCGGAGCTATCCGTTCGCACTGTCGCGCGGGCGCCGCTTCCTGCTGCTGGCGGCGCTCGTGGCGCTTGCCGCCATCCTGCTGAGCGACCTCTTCCCCTGGGCCGCGATGTGGCCGGAGACATGGATCCTGCCGCTGCGCGGCTGGCTGACCGCAGGGCTGAAATGGCTGGCGAACGACGCCGATCTCGGCCTCTTCACCTTCCGCGAGGTGACGCGCGGCATCGCCTGGCTGCTGGAGCAGCCGCTGGAACTGGCCGAAGCCCTGCTGTTCCAGGGCTTCCGCGGCCTGGAGATCGGGCCCTTGCCCTGGGTCGTCGTGCTGGCGGGCGTCACCATCCTCGGCCACGCGCTGGGCGGCTGGCGCTTGGCTCTGCTCTGCGCCGTCGCCATCCTCTACGTCGCCTTCTTCAACCTCTGGGCCGACACCATGCGCACGCTGGCGCTGGTGCTGATCACCGTGCCGGTGGCGGCGGCGACCGGGCTGCTGCTGGGCATCCTGGCGACGCGCAGCCGCCGCGCCGAGGCGGTGCTGACCGCGCTCTTCGACCTGATGCAGGCGGTGCCGCACATGGCCTACCTGGCGCCGGTTGCGGTCTTCTTCGGCTTCGGCGCGGTGCCGGCGATGATCGCCTCGGCGCTCTTCGCGTTGCCGCCGATGGCGCGCTGCGTGATCCTCGGCATCCGCACGGTGCCGAAGGACGTGCTGGATTCCGGCCGCATGTCCGGCTGTACGCGCCGGCAGATGCTCTGGCGCGTCGAGCTGCCGTCCTCGCAGCCGACGCTGCTGCTGGGCCTGAACCAGGTGGTGATGCAGACCCTGGCCATGGCGGTGATCGCCTCGCTGATCGGCGCCACCGGGCTGGGACACAAGCTGCTGTTCTCGCTGCAGCAGCTGCAGATGGGCAAGGCGATCGAGAACGGCGTGGCGATCGTGCTCATCGCCGTCGTGCTGGACCGCCTGACCCAGGCCTGGGCGCGGCGCGTCGCAGCGGCGCAGCACCGCGAGGGCAGCTGGGCCGAGCGCCATCGCCACCTGCTGCTGTTCCTTGCCATCACCGCGGTGGCGTTGCCGCTGTCGCTCTGGCTGCCGGACCTGCGCCAGCTCTCCAAGGGCATGACCACGACCACCGCGCCGCTGTGGGACAGCGGCATCCGCTGGCTCTCGAAGAACCTCTTCGATGCCCTGTCGATCCTGCGCGACGACATGACCGTCTACGTGCTGATCCCGATCCGTGACGCCTTTCTTTGGCTGCCCTGGCCCTTGGTGGCCGGGCTCATAGGCGTCGCCGCCTACGCGCTGGGCGGCCTCAGGCTGGTGCTGCTGACCGTCGGACTGGTCATGCTGGTGGTCGTCGTCGGGCTCTGGCGCCCGGCGATGCTGACGCTCTATCTCACCAGCCTCGCAGTCATCATCTGCATGGCGATCGGCGTGCCGGTCGGCATCTGGGCGGCACGGCGACCGCGGGCGGCCCGCGTGGTGATGACGATCTGCGACACGCTGCAGACCTTTCCCTCCTTCATCTACCTCATCCCCGTCATCATGCTGTTCCGCGTCGGCGATCTCGCCTCGCTGATCGCCATCCTCGGCTACGCGGTGGTGCCGGCGATCCGCTACACCTACCTCGGCATCCGCCTGATCCCGCCGACCGTGGTGGAGGCGGCGCGCGCCGCCGGCGCCACGCGCCGCCAGGTGCTCTGGAAGGTGGAGCTGCCGCTGGCCCTCCCGGAGATCATGCTGGGCGTGAACCAGACCATCCTGATGGCGCTGGCGATGACCGCGATCACCGCGCTGATCGGCTCGCGCGACCTCGGCCAGGAAATCCTGAAGGCGCTGCCCGACGTCGATACCGGCCGCGGCCTGCTGGCCGGCCTTTCCATTGCCTTCATCGGCATCATCGCCGACCGGCTGATCGGCGCCTGGGCCAGGCGCCGCAAGGCGCAGCTGGGTCTGGCCTGAGGCGCGACCCTGCCGGTCAGGCAGCCGGGCGGATGTTGTGGTTGATCCGAAAGAGGTTGCCCGGGTCGTACTTCGCCTTGATCGCGGCCAGGCGCTGGAAAGTCTTGCCGTAGCTGTCGCGCACGACGCGATCGTCCGCCTCGCCGGCGCCGAGGAAGTTCAGGTAGAGCCGGCCATCCTGCGACCAGCGTCGTGTCGCGTCCCATTGCCGGCGCGTCCAGGCGATGTTGCGCGCGTCGTCGGCCGGATCGGTCCACATCGTGTCGATCGAGTACATCCATCCCATCGAGCGGTCGCCCAGCGCAGTCGCGTCCGCGGGAACGCGGGCGGTCGCCCCGCCGAAGTTCCAGAAGGAGCTGAGGCTGTGCTCCGAGGGATTCTCCGCCGCGGCGGCCAAGCCCTGCTCGATCAGGGCGTCGGGAAGCGTGCTCAGGAAGTGGCTCTTCCAATAGGCGCGCCGCGTGCCCGCCGGCGCCACGCCGTCGAACAGCTTCTGCAGCTCGCAGTAGGGCAGTTGCGCCGAAAGATCGGCGACCAGCTCGCCCTGCTCGCGCAGCGGCCGCAGCAGGCGCTCGCCCTCGTCGGGATCGCCGGCGTGTACGGCGGCGACGGTGTAGACGCGCTTGCCCCAGTCGGCCTGGGGAAAGTCTGGGCCCTCGGGAATGGTGGAGAACTCCACCAGCGAGGCGACGTCGCCGTGCTTGTCGGCCAGGAAGTCGCGCCAGAAGCGGATCGGGCTCGAGCCCGCGGTTAACGGGTAGATCGGTGCGGCGAAGGCCAGGCGCGGCGCGATCGGATGCAGCCGGAACTCGAAGCGCACGACCACGCCGAAGTTGCCGCCGCCGCCGCGCAGCGCCCAGAAGAGGTCGGCGTTCTGCTCTGCGTTGGCGTGGACCAGCCGGCCGTCCGCCGTCACCACGTCGGCGGCCAGCAGATTGTCGATGCAGAGGCCATGGCGGCTGCGCAACCAGCCGATGCCGCCAGCCAGCGTCAGCCCGGCGACGCCGGTGTCGGAAATGAGTCCGCCGGGCGTGGCGAGACCGAAAGCCTGCGTCTCGCGGTCGACGTCACCCCAGGTGGCGCCGCCTTCGACCTGCGCCACCCTGGCCTGCGGGTCGACGCGCACGCCGCGCATGAGCGAGAGGTCGACCATGACGGCATCGTCGGCAATAGCCAGGCCAGCGACATTGTGCGCACCCGCGCGGATCGCGAGCGGCAGCCGCAGCGCCGCTGCCAACTTCACCGCGTCGATCACGTCGGCGACACCCCGGCAGCGCAGGATGACCGCGGGCCGGCGGTCGATCATCGCGTTCCATAGGCTGCGTGCGCCCTCGTAGCCCGGTTCGCCCGGCAGCAGGACCTGGCCGCGCAGCTTGCGGCGCAGAGCGCCGGCAGCCTCGCCGACCGCGACCGCGCCCGCCAGGGGACTTTGCTCGTTCATCGCTGTGCCTTTCGTTGCGGCCTGTGCTCAGGCCGATCATGGGCCGAGCTTGGCGCATGACGGGCTCATCACGTGAGTGGAGGAACCGTCAGGAACGGGGCAGAATGGACAACGCCAGCCAGGGGAGGGACGCAGCGAATGGCTCGACCCGATAAGCCGGTGATCCTGCTTCTGGCCGTGCCGGAGACTTCGCCCTCTGTGCTCTACGGCCTCTACGACGTGCTCTACACCGTTGGCGCGACCTATCCCGAGTTGACGGCGGGCGTGCCAGGCCCCGAGGAACTGCAGGTGCGCATCGTCTCCGCCGATTGCGAGCCGTTCCGTTGCCTGGGTGGCGTCATGGTCGAGCCCCATGCAGCAATCGCCGATATAGAGAGCGCGGATGCGGTGGTTGTCTGCGACACCTACACGCCGATCGACAGGTCACTGCACGGCAAGTTCTTGCGCGAGATCGAGTGGCTTCGAAGCATGCACGCGCAGGGGGCGCTGCTCTGCTCGGTCTGCTCGGGCACGCTTCTGCTGGCGGAGGCCGGCCTGCTGGACGGTCGCGAGGCGGCGGCGCATTGGGCCTACGCTGAGCTGTTCCGGCGCAGCTACCCCTCGGTGCGGCTCAACCCCCGCTCGGTGCTGTGCCTTACGGCCGAACCCGACCGCATCGTCACCGCTGCCGCCGTCACCGCCTGGCAAGACCTCGCGCTCTATCTGATCGCGCGCTTCTGCGGTCACCGTCTGGCACTGCAGACCGCCAAGGTGCACCTGCTGGCCGGGCACGACGAAGGGCAGCTTCCCTACGCAGCGATGCGCCGGCCGCAGAGCACCGCGGACGCCGTCATCGTCGCGTGCCAGACCTGGATGGCGAGCAACTACGCCTGCGCCAGTCCCGTGCAGCGCATGACCGAGCGCTCGGGGCTGAGCCCCCGCACTTTCGCGCGTCGGTTCCAGGCGGCGACCGGGTACCAGCCGATGGAATACGTGCAGTCGCTGCGGGTCGAGGAGGCCAAGCAGATGCTTGAGGCCGAGAGCCTTGCCATCGACGAGGTGGCGGCTGCCGTGGGCTATGAGGATCCGGCCTCGTTCCGTCGCGTGTTCAAGCGCAAGGCAGGACTCACGCCGGCAGCCTACCGCCGCAAGTTCCAGCGCATGGTGCCGCAGCGCGAGCGAGCCACAGCGCGTGCGCCGAAGCCTGGCCGGATCAGTGCACCGGCTGGGCGCACTGCATCCAGGTGATCTCCTGCCGCTCGCTACCGAGCCGGGTCATGGCAAGGCGCCCGGTCGCGGGATCGAAGGCCACGCCCCAGAAGCGGGTCGCCAGCGGTCGCGGCAGCGGATCGGGCTCGACTGTGGCGAGGCCCTTCAGGTCCGGTCCCGGGTCGGGCCAGCCTTCATGATCCAGAGTCACCCGGCCGATGTAGCAGCCTGCGAGCTCGCAGAAGGAGATGCGCCCGTCGCTTCGCCTGAAGCCCAGCGATTCGATCGCCGGCCGCACGCTTTCGCACGCGGTGGTCTCGCAGGCGAGCGTGGCGACCGGCTGACAGAGCCACTCTGGCTCGTCGGCCATCGCCGACAACGGCAACAGGAGCAGGGCAACGCTCAGGACGTGGCGCATGAGCCGCCTCCTTCGTCTGGACCAGGCGCAAGAGCGGTGTCTAGTCTCCCGCCTCATTGGGCGGAAGCGCGGCAGGAGGGGCAAATGTTCAAGGCCTATTTGCTGGAGGAGGCGAACGGCAAGGTCAGCGGCCGGCTGACCGAGATCGACGAAAGCCAGCTTTCGCACGAGGGCGAGGTCACGGTCGACGTCCACTACTCCACGCTCAACTACAAGGACGGCATGATCCTGAACGGCCTTGGCCGCCTGGTGCGCAGCTATCCGCACGTGCCCGGCGTCGACTACGCCGGCAAGGTGCTCGAGTCTTCTCATCCGGACTGGAAGCCGGGCGACGCGGTGATCCTGACCGGCTGGCGCGTCGGCGAGTGGCACTGGGGCGGCTATGCCGCCAAGGCGCGCGCCAAGGCCGGCTGGCTGGTGCCGCTGCCGCAGGGCCTGAGCCTGAAGCAGGCCATGGCGGTCGGTACCGCCGGCTTCACCGCGATGCTCGCAGTCATGGCGCTGGAGAAGCACGGCATCAAGCCGGAGAGCGGCGAGATCCTGGTGACCGGCGCCTCGGGCGGCGTCGGATCGGTCGCGGTTGCGCTCTTGGCGCAGGCCGGCTTCCACGTCGCCGCGGTCACCGGCCGGCCGGAGCAGGAGGCCTATCTGAAGGACCTCGGCGCCGAGTTGATCGTGCCGCGCAGCGAGCTGGCCGAGGCGCCGACTCGGCCGCTCGACAAGGAGCGCTGGGCCGGCGCCATCGACAATGTCGGCGGCACCATGATGGCCCGCGTGCTGACGCAGATGCGCTACCGCTCGGCGGTGGCTGCGGTCGGGCTGGCCGGCGGCACGCAGCTGCAGACCACGGTACTGCCCTTCCTGCTGCGCGGCGTCTCCATCCTCGGCATCGATTCGGTGATGTCGCCGAAAGAGGAGCGCCTGGAGGCCTGGGCGCGGATTGCGCGCGACCTGCCGCTGGCCAAGCTCGACGCCATGACCCAGACCGCGACGCTGGCCGACCTGCCGCGCCTGGGCCAGGCGATTCTCAAGGGCGAGCTGCACGGACGCACGGTCATCGACCTCAAGGCCTAGAATCCGTTACAGTCCCGCTGCGGAGTCCCTGAGGCTCCGATCGCCAGGATTGCCGGGGGGCGGGATGGGCTTGGCGAAATGGAGCGCCGTAGTGGCGTTCCTCATCTTCGCGACGGCTTGGCCGGCGGCGGCGGAGTCGGTCGAAACCGATCTGAAATGGCTGGAACGCCTGGCCGAGGCCGGCGATGCCGAGGCCTGGTACCGCATTGGCGTGATCAAGGAGCAGGGCATCGGCCTGGCGGTCGATCCGCCCGGCGCCATCGAGGCCTACACCGCGGCGGCCGAGCTCGGTCATGCCAAGGCGCAGTTCCGCCTGGCACAGCTTCTGGCCGCCGGCTTCGCCGGCCCGCCGAACTACGCGCTGGCGCGGCTGTGGTACGCGCGCGCGGCCGCGCAAGGCATTGCCGAGGCCGCCTACAATGCCGGCCTCTATGCGGAAACCGGCGTGGGCGGTCGCGAGGACCTGGCCGCCGCCGAGGCCTTCTTCCGCCAGGCCGCGGCGGCGGGCCTGCCGCAGGCAGCCGAGCGCCTGGCGCTGCTCCACCTCGACGGCCGTCTCGGCGGCACTTCGGATCCGGTCACGGCGCTCGCCTGGCTGCTGAAGGCGGCGGCTCTCGGCAGCGCCGACGCGGGGATCCTGGCCCGGCTGCTGGCCGAGGAGCTGACCGCCGAGCAGCGGGCCGCGGCCCAGAAGCTGGCGGAGCAGCTCTAGGCGCTTGCCGCTGTTGCGACGAGCCGCACGAGCACCCTCCGCTTCAGCTCAGCCGGTAGTGGTGCAGGGCCAGGGCAGAGCAGCGGTCCTGCGCCTCACGCACCAGGGCCTCGCTTTCCGGCGTGGCACCGACCTCCAGGCGGCGCAACAGCGCCTGGCCGCGAAACGCATGGAAATCGCTCCACGCGACTCTTTCGCCCGGAGGGAAGTGACGCAGCAGGTCGATGTAGCGGCGCAGCATCGCTGCGTCCCCGAGATCGACAGCGACGTCGACCCCATCAGCGTAGACCCGGTACTGGTTGTGGCCGACGCAACCTTCCGCGATCGCCCGGCTCGACCGATGCAGAAGGTCGATCTTCTCCGCTGCATCATCCACGGTGATGGCAAGTCCACTGGCCACCGAGGGTCCGTGGAAGGCGAATCCATTGTCGAGGGCAAAGGCCAGCCCCTCGCGCAGTACCGCAATCGCCTCCGACCGCTGGCCAAGCTCGGCCAACGCACGACCGTGGAACAGGAAGCAGATCTGTCTGAACCTCAGGATTCCGGCGCGCTGGATCAGTTCATCGGTTTCGAGCGCCATCGCCAGGCAGGCATCGTAGCGGGCCAGTCCGAACAGGGCCTTCAGTGCGGCGGCCCGGGCATTGATCGAGGCGCGCACGTGCCCGACACGGTGGGCAGCATCCATTGCCTCCAGGGCGACCGTCAGGCATTGGTCCAGGGGACCCGTGTAGTGCATCGTGTGGGCGACCTGGGCCTGATTGGCGACCTCAATACGGCCGAGACCAAGCTCTCGCGCCAGCGCGACGCACTGCTCCAGCCGCTGCCGCGCGCTGCCCATCCGTCCGTGCAGATACTCGGCATCGCCCAGGCCGCCGAGCGCGGCCGCTTCGAGGTCGGGCCGTCCGGCAGCCCGGGCGAAACGCAGTCCAGCTTCGTGTTCGCGCAGGCAGCCCTCGAGGTCGCCGCGCGGGAACAGCAGGTTGCCGCGCAGCGTGTGGATGCGGGCTTGTTCGGCGAGCAGACAGTCGGTGGTCGCGTCGCCCTCGGCCGCCGCCAGATCGACAAGAGCTCCGTCGATGTCGTCGCCCATGCGCTTCAGCGCCGCCAGTCCGATCAGCCCCTGACAATGCTGTTGCCGCGTTGCCGTTGCGGACAGCACTGCGCGGTAGACCGGCTCGGCCTCGCTGAACCGGCCGAGGCTGTGCAGCGTCTCGCCTTGCAGCAGCAGGAGGGCGACCCTGTCGGTCGGCTCCCTGGCGAGCGAGATGCCGCGCTCGATCAACCCCAGGGCGGTCTCGTAGTGGTAGCGAGCGGTTGCTTCGCGCGCCGCCAGCAGGAAGGCGGCGGGAGCTTCGGGGGCATTGGCTAGCGCAAGGTGCTCGGCGCGGAGGCGATTGTCGCGCTGCGCGAACCATTCTGCCGCTCGCTGGTGCAATGCGGCTCGCGTCGGCTGCAGCAGCGAGTGGTAAACCGCGTCCCGGATCAGCGCATGCACGAACAGATACTCCTGGCCCTGCGGCCGCAGCAGGCCGCGCTCCACCAGGCCGGATGGCGCAGTCTTGGCCTTGCCGGTGAGGAAGTTGAGCAGATCGACGTCTATACGCTGACCGATCACCGATGCTGCCTGGACGATCGCCTTGTCCTGCTGGGAAAGTCGATCGATGGCGGCCTGCACGAGGCTCTGGATGGTACCCGGGATGACGGAGCCTTCGGCATCGCCTGCATGCCGAAGCAGTTGCTGAAGGAAAAGCGGATTGCCGCCGGCCCGCCCCACCATGACGGGGATCGATGCGGGATCGGCGCCCTCAACCTGACACAACTCCCTCGCATCCTCATCACGCAACGGACCGAGATCGATGGTGGTGCACGGCGTGCCGCCGATCGAGGCGCGCCAAGCCTTGTCCAGCGGATCGCCCTCCATGCGTGTCGTGATGACCAGGATGGCCGGGCATTCAGCCGTCGCCCGCGCCATGAAGGCGAGAGAGCGCAGCAGCGGCGGCTTGGCCCAGTGGACGTCCTCGACGATCAGCAGCTGCGGCTCTCGTGCTGCGGACCAGTGCACGAGCTGGCTGATCGCCAGGCCGCGACCTTCCTGGCGATTTTGATTGTCCATGGCATCGTAGACCGCCCGCAGATTCTCGGGCTGCGGGATGTCCAACAAATCGTTGAGATGCACCGCAGCTTCCGCCGGGATGGCGCCGGCGGCAATCGCCTGCTGCGCCGCAGGGACCAGCGCCTCGCCGCGCGCCCGGTCGTCGATGGACAGCAGGTTGCGCACGATCACGCGCACCGCGTCTCGACCGGTCTCGCCACCGAAATCCAGCACCAGGCCGCGGTGGCAGGCGAAGCCCGCCGCTGCCGCCAGGCGCTCGAACTCCTCGTTGAGCCGCGTCTTGCCGATGCCGGCTTCGCCGCGCAGCAGCGCAACTTGGCCGATGCCTTCGTCGAGGCAGGTGCGCAGGAGCGTCTCGAACTGCCGCAGCTCTCTCCTGCGGCCGATCAATGGGTGTTGGCTGCCGCCTTCCTGGTTCAGCCCGGCAAGCCTCCAACTGGGCACCGGCTTGCCGAGGCCCTTCACCGTCAGCTCGCCGACCTGCTCGCAGGCAAACCGGCCATCGAGGACGCGGTAAAGTGCGTCGGAGAGCAGTATCTCATCCCTGTGCGCGGCATCGGTCAGCCGAGAAGCGAGATTCACGGACTCGCCGGTGATGGCGTACTCCGCCGTCCGGCCGGAGCCGATGAAACTGGCAACGACGCTGCCGAGGGTGACACCGATGTGAACGGCGATGTCCTGGCCGCGCTCAGCCGCCAGCGATCGGACTGCGTCGCGGATCTGCATGGCCGCCAGCACGGCACGCTGCGCATCGTCGCCGCGCGCCGTGGGCGCACCGAACACCGCCATGACGCAATCGCCGATATGCTTGTCGACGCGGCCCCCCATGCGCTCCACGACTGCGTCGACACTGCGAAAATAGGCATCGAGCAGGGCGTGCATGGCTTCGGCGCCAAGCTGCTCGGTCAGGGTCGTGTAGCCGACCAGGTCGGCGAAGAGCACTGCCACCGGGCGGCGCTCAGCCTTTGCACCCAGCGCCGGATCCGGAATGCTGTCGGCGGTCACGCCCACATCGCTCGCGCCCTGGCTCAGGCGCGCAATGGCTGAAAGCAGCTTGCGCCGGTGCCCGACCGCCGTAACCCCCAGTTCGATCAGATCCTCGCTGGTGAGCTGGCGCAGCACATCCGCATCGACGGCGTTCGCCCTGAACGCTGTCTCGTACTGCCCGAGCCCGAGGGCCGCGAGCCACTCGGCTACATCCATGCTTCGGCCTCTCGCACCCTGCTTCGCAGAGGATTCCACGGACCAGCGCTCGGGTCGATAAGGCAAGCGACTGCGGCCGCCCGCGGTCACCCGGAAGACATGCGCGGCGCTGCGCCCCTGTGCGTCGGCTATCGGTTGCCGGCGGCCCTCCCCGCCAAGGCGTCCAAGCCCTCGCCTTCGATGCGGTAGGGCAACCATTCGTCGAGGTGCCTGAGACCGATGCGCTCGTAGAAGGCGCGCGCCGGATTCCAGCTCAGCACCGAGAGGTCGAGCCGGCGGCAGCCGCGCTCGATCGCAATGCGGGCCAGCTCGGCCAGCAGGCGCTCGCCCAGCCGCCGGCCGCGCGCCCACTCCTCGACGAAGAGATCCTCGACATAGAGCCCGCGCCGGCCCACCCAGGTGGAGAAGTTGTGGAAGTAGAGGGCGAAGCCGGCCGGCCGCCCGTCGACAAAGGCGATGATCGCCTCGAAGGCCGGACGCGGACCGAAGCCCTCGGCGCGCAGCGTCGCCTCGTCGGCCTGGACCCTGTCCTCGGCCTTCTCGTAGGTCGCCAGCGCGCGGATCAGCGCCAGCAGCGTCGGCACGTCGTCGGCGGTCGCCGGCCGGATGGTGATGGAAGCATCCATGCGGGCTCGACTAGCAGCCCCTGTCGCGCCGGCGCCAGGGGCAGCCGCAGGGCCTGACCTTGAGCCCGGCCGGCAAGAGGCGCAGGCTGAGGCGAGAAGGCGTCCGCAGACGGCGCTCGGCACAAGGCAGCCCAGGGCGCTGTCCGCAGTCGGCCTTCGTGGCTCGATGCAGGGAGGCAGCCGCCATGCCGATGTATCTTTTCCAGGGCAAGTATACCGTCGAATCCTTCAAACGCCTTGTCGACAACCCGCAGGACCGCACGGAGGTCGTCCGCAAGATGACGGAAGCGGGCGGCGGCAAGCTGCACCACCTGTTCTTCGCTTTCGGCAACTACGACGTCGTCGCGCTGTTCGAGTTCGCCGACAACGAAGCGGCCGCGGCGCAGGTCATGGCTGCAGCCGCGGGCGGCTCGCTTTCCGCGGGCAAGACCACCGTGCTGATGTCCTATCCCGACGCGGTCAAGGCGATGAAGAAGGCAAAGTCCATCGCCAAGGCCTACACGCCGGTGAAGGCCTGAGGCAGAGGGGCGGCGGCCGGCTCCGACGCCTGGAGTACGCTTGCGCCTTCGCGCTGCTGGAGCAGGGCGATCCCGGTGCGGTTGCCGCCTTCGCCGCGCTGGTCGGGCGTGCGGGCGATGACCCTCTGGCCACCTTCCACCTGAAGCGGCTGCTGAACAGCGCCAGCGGCACGCGCATCGAGCTGCGCTAGCCGAGTTCGGTCTAGCCGCCCGCACCGCCTTCGCCGCCGGTTCCGCCGGCACCGCCCGGATCGCCGGGACCACCAGCGCCGCCGGGACTGCCGGGGCCACCCGCGCTGGCGCCGCCGGAACCACCCGTGCCACCCGAGCCGCCGGAGGCTCCCGCTCCGCCGGTTCCCCCGGCGCCGCCGTCGCCTCCCGTCCCGCCCGTGCCACCGGTGCCGCCTCCCGGCGAGCCGCCGGGTGAACCGGCATCCGTGCCGGCGTCGGCGACGCCTGCTCCCTCCGCGGCAGCGACGTCGCTGCTCAGCGGGCCTGTCGAGGGGGCAGCCCCAGCGGCAGTGCTCGTGCCGGCCTCGCAGATGTAGGGATCGGGCGTCAGCCAGCAGATCAGGTCCTCTGCCTTAACCGGCGCGTCGCGCAGCACGACGTCGTGGTTCTGATCGATCGAGACAATCTGGCCGGGCGCGGCCACGGCGCGCTCGCCGGAGACGCGCGACTCGACCGCGACGCGGCCCGATGCCAGGCCGACGACCGTGTTGCGCCCGCTGCCGCTGATGATGACGAGATCGGTGCCGCGGATGCCGATCAAGGCATCGGGCGTGCGGATCTCCAGGTTGTGGCGGCCGCCGCTGGGCCCGATGAAGCGGAAGACGCCTGCGCCCAATTCCACCACGCTCTGGCCCTGCGGGTTGTAGACGAACCGATCCAGCGCGGCCTGGCTGCCGCTGCCAAGGTGGAACTGGCTGCCGTCGGTGAAGGTGATGCTGGCGCCGCCGCCGATCACCGTCTCCACCAGTTCGTCCTGCACCACGCTGTTGCCGAGAAAGAGCTCGCGCTTGCTGTTCGCGGGCGGCGTGCCGAAGGCGGACAGCTCGATCTTCGTGACGTCGCCGATGGGATCGGCCGCCAGGACGGCAGCCGGGGCCGTCAGCCAGAGAATGGCCGCCCAGCGAAACACCAAATGCATGAGAACCGCCTTTATTGCCGACCGCCAGGGTCGCGCTTCGACATCGAACGCCTGGCCGGATGCGTAATCAATCGACTATCGAACCTGCGCGCTCCACCGCTGAACTATCTGCCGATAAGACGCGCTCTGTCCTTCCGTAAGCAGGCGCACCTGTGCGCCTCGGTGCGTCGGAGTACGGCAGGTTTCGAGCAGCACGCGCCGCGCGCGCACGCGTTGGCTGCCGCAGAGATGACTGTCTCTAGTTTCCCGATGCGTTGCCGGGGCCGTCGCCGCTCTGGCCGGGCGGTTCCGCGCCGGTCTGTCCGGGCGGCCCGCCCGGCGTGCCCGGGTTGCTCGGATCGACGCCGGCGACGTCGTTGCCGTGACCGTTGTCGCTGTCGCTTCCGGTGTCGCCACCCGAACTCCCGCCGCCCGTGCTGCCGCCGCCCGTGCCGCCGCCGCCCGTGCTGCCGCCGCCCGTGCTGCCGCCGCCCGTGCTGCCGCCGCCAGTGGACGCGGACTCGCTGACGGCGGCGGTCTCGCCTCCGGATAATGCGTCCGTTTGCCCGGTTGCTGGAGCGGCTGCCGCCGACGTCACGCCCGCCGAGCAGATATAGGGGTCTCGGGAGACCCAGCAGATCAGGTCCTCCGGTTTCACAGGTGCATCGCGCAGCACGACGTCCGCGCTGTTCGGATCGATCAGCACCATCTGACCGGGAGCAGCGACGGCGCTCTTGCCGGTGGTCCGCGACTGAACGGCGACGCTGCCGCTGGCAAGCCCGACCACGGTCTTTCGACCAGCGGCGTTGACGATGACGACATCGGTGCCGCGGATGCCGATCACCGCATCGGGCGTGACGATCTCTATATTCTCGCGACCGCCGCCAGAACCGATGAAGCGGAAGACGCCTTGACCGAGCTCGACCACGCCCGTGCCCTTGCCCGGATCGTAGACAAAACTGTCAAGCGAGGCCTGGCTGCCGCTGCCGAGGTGCAGCTGGCTGCCATCCGCGAAGGTGATGCTGGCACCGCCGCCGAGCACGGTCTCGATCAATTCGTCTTCGACCACGGGGTTGCCGAGGAAGAGCTCGCGTCGGCTGTCGGCCGGCGGCGTGCCGTAGGCGTTCAGTTCGACCTTCGTGACATCGCCGATCGTCGGGCCCCCGACCGCAAGACCCGGGGCCGCGCAGGACAGGAAGGCCGCTACCAGGGAAATCTGTCGCAACATCGCTCAACCCTCCTCGCCGACAGAAGGTCGAGCCGTGATCGAGCGCCTTATGGCAAAGAAAATCAACCGGAGTCTGCTTTAGGACCAATGCCACTTCGCCCTTTTGTCCTAAGACGCTGCACCGCAACAGATGTCATTGACCTGGCAGGAAGCGATTTCCCCCCCCCCGGCTGGAATGCCCTAGGCTGCTTCAGCGGTAGCGGCGAGGGAGTGCCATGCACAAGTTCGTGCGCAGCGGCCTGTTCCTGCTGTTGACCCTGATGGCGGCGCCGGCCGCAGCGGACAGCCCGGACGAGCGGCTCTGCGTGACCTGGGCCGCGGCCGATCAGGCGCAGCTCGATGCCTGCACGCGCGCCCTGGCGCAGGAAGGGCTCGACGACGTCGCGCGCGTCCGGCTGCTCGATGCCCGCGCCTGGCTCTACAAGCGGTCCGAGCGCTATGCCGAAGCCATCGCCGACTATGACAGCGCGATCGCGCTTGCCCCCGAGCGCGCATCGCTGTGGCGCGATCGCGCGACGGTGCACTCTTACGTCGGCAACTTCGAGGCAGCGCTGGCCGACCTGGACCGTTCGCTGGAACTCGAGCCCGAATACGTCTGGGCCTGGTATGCGCGCGGCTTCATGCTCGAGCGCCTGCACCGCGACGACGAGGCACTGGCCAGCTACGGCAAGGCGCTGGAGCTCGATCCGGAATACCAGGACTCGCTGAGCGCGCGGTCCAAGCTGCTGTTCAACCGGCAGGACTATGCCGCCGCGATCGCCGACCTCGATCGTCTGCTGGCGATCGATCCCTATGCCGTCGAGGCCTACATCCGCCGGGGCATCTCTTTCGAGAACACGGGCGAGGCCGCGGCGGCGCTGCGCGACTATCGCGTCGCGCAACTGCTCGATCCGAACTACTACGAGCCCGCCGAGGGGCTCGACCGTCTGGGTGGGCAGGCCGAGTCCCGCCCGATCGAAGTGCAGAGTCTCGCGTTCGCGCCGCCGCAAGCCGGGCTCGTGGTCACCTTCCTCGAGCTGCAGATCGACCCGAAGGCCGAGAAGGACGAGATGGAGGAAGCGATCGGCGACCTGGTCGGCTGGTTCAGCGGCAGCCCCGGCCTCGCGCTACCGCTGGAAAGCCACTTCCTGCGTCGCGCGGTGACCGGGGTCGACGTCCGGCTGGTGACGGTCGAGGCGGCGCTGCTCTATCCGGACTGGGACGACGACCAGCCGCAGGGCACGCAGCAGATCGTCTACATCGACGGCCTCTGGCCCACTCTGCTGCCGACAAAGGGTAACGTGCAGGCGGAGATCCGCTACGACCACGGCGCGCTGGCGAAGGTCTGGGAACTGCCCCTGGGCCAGCAAGCGGGCGGCACCGCCAAGCTGATCGCGATCTGTCCGGACGAGGAGGTGCGCGATCCGATGGCGGCGATGATCGGCTGCACCCCGGGCAAACGGGTTCCCCTGGGCAAGGTGGTCTGGGACGTGACGCCGGAAGCCTGGGAGGAGGTCCTGGTGCCGGCGGGGCGCTTCATCACCCTGAAGCTGCGCCATCACGAGACGGCCGAGCTCACCATCGCCGGCCAGACCGTGACGCGGCAGACCGTGGCGCTCTGGTGGTGGAGCCCGGAGGTCGGCTGGTTTGTCCGTCGGCGCCTCAACGAGGAGGACAAGGTCCGCATCGTCGAGGCAGTCAAGATCGAGCGGCCGCAGTAGCGCCGATGAGGCGCCGGAAGTCGGCGAGGTATCGCTCGGCGACGAGCGGCGCGGCATAGGTGGCGGCCGCGCTGATCGCCCCGGCGCTGAGCCGTCGCAGGCCGTCGCGGTCCCGGAGCAGGTCGCCCAGGCGCCGCGCCAGCGCCGCCACCGGGTCGGCGGCGCGATGGTCGAAGACCGCGCCGCTGACGCCGTCGGTCACGAAGTCCTCGAAGCAGGCCAAGGCCGAGACCAGCGGCACCGCGCCCTGACCGGCGGCCTCCAAGGGCGCCAGGCCCAGCGCCTCGCCGCGCTCGGCCAGGCTCGGGTAGGCGAAGACCGCGCTGCGACGTAGTTCGGCCGCGAGCGCCGCCGGCTCGAAAATGGCGGGGCGGAGCAGGATCAGCCCGGGCAGGCGCTGCGCCAGACCCTCCAGCCGGCGCCGGTAGGCCTCGCCGCTGCCGCCGGCGTTGACCTCGGCAGGGCCGATCAGCTGCAGGCGCCAGCCGGGCACCTGGGGTGCGGCACTCAGGAAGGCCTGCAGCAGCAGTTCCAGTCCCTTCTCGGCGTGCAGCCGGCCGACGTAGGTGACCAGCGCCTCGCGCTCCGGCAGCGCGGTTCCGGGCGCGACCGGCGCGAGCGGCCCCGCCAGCGGGCTGCCGACCACCGACACGCGGCCTTCGAGCCAGGGGGCCGCGGCCAGGATGCGCCGGCGCATGTCCTGGCTGATCGTCTGCACCAGGTCGACGTGGCGGTAGAAGCGGAGCTGGCCCTTTGGCGGCCGCTGCAGCTGCGGCACGACGCGGCCGAAGCGCCGGCTGCGCAGCACGATCGGCATGAGCACGCTGTTGGCGACGACGATGTCGGCCGGCGGCAGGGCCCGGATCGCACGCCGCACGTAGCCCAGCTCGCGCAGGCGGAAAAGCAGCGGGTTGGCGGGCGCGTCGCTGCTGGGAATCCGGCGGTGGCGGACGCCGGCGACGCTTTCCTCCTCGGCCAGGCCCGGAAAGCGGCGCGAGATGTGCGTGACGCTGCAGCCGGCCGCGGCCCAGTGCTGCGCCAGCGTCTGCATCGAGCGCTCCACCGCGCCGCCCAGGAGCGGCGGCACCGGCAGAAAGGGTCCCTGGACGATGGTGATGCGCACCGGCAGACGCTAGCGGCTGCGCGCGCCGCGGGCGATAGCCCGGAGGATGTCGGCGTTGCCGGACACCCTGCGTCCTTGGAGCACTGGACCCTTGAGGAGGCTCCCATGGACAAACATCTCTCCAGCACCGGAAAGCCTTCGGGCACCGTCGAGGAAGCGGCTGTGCGTAGCACGCTCGTGGCGCTGCTCCAGGCCACCGCACGCAAGGAGGCTGCAGCGGTGCTGGCGCTCTATGGCGCGCGCCCGGTGCGTTTCGACCTGGCGCCGCCCCTGCAACAGTCGCCGGACCGCAGCCGCCACCGCGCGGAGTTGGAGGCCTGGTTTGCTACCTGGGATGGGCCGCTCGAGCTCAAGCTGGGAGAGCATGAGACCCTTGTCGACGGTGACCTGGCCCTGGTGCACGGCCTGCTCTGGTTGGCCGGCACGAAGCACGGCGGCCAGCGCGCCGGCCTCTGGCTCAGAACGACTTGGGGGCTGCAGCGGCGCGCCGGTGCCTGGACGGTCGTGCACGAGCACCAGTCGGTGCCCTTCGCGATGGACGGCAGCTATCGCGCGCTGGTGGATCTGGCGCCGACGGCCGCCGAGATTTAGACCAGCGCGGGCAGGCTCATCAGGACGCTCGGCTGCTCCCCGTCGCCCTCGGCCTTCAGCACCTTGTGGCCGTCGGCATCCTGGCCCACGACGACGTGCACGCGCCGGCCGTCCACCAGGGTATAGAACGACCACTTGCCCTGCTCGATGCCGGCAATGGCGTCCTGGAGGCTCAGTTGCCACCGGCTGGAGTCGGCGTTCCACCCGCCGATCTTGGCGATTGTCGTGTTGCGAGGCTCGCGTACTGCGAGCTTCACGCAGGTGATCATAATACTTGTGGGCAAGCGTGGTCGTCTCCCAGGATCCCGGCAACATACTGCGATTTCGGTATGAGTGAGTCTATGCGATAAGAATGCACCGCTGCGACGGGGGCTCGCGTGGGCGCAGCGGAGCCGCCGCCAGGAAGAGGCCCTTCAGGCGCAACTAGGCAGGGTCAGAAGATGCTGCGGCAGCTCGTCGTCTATCTCGGTCTTGAGATGCGTCCGGCCGTTGCTGCTGCGGGCCACCACCACGTTCACGCGGCGATCCTCAATCAGCGTGTGAAAGGCCCAACGGCCTTGTTCGGCCCCGAGGATGGCGTCGTCGAGGCTCAGGCGCCACGGCGTGGCATCGCCGTTCCGGCCAATTCCCCATGATTCTTCTGTGACGTCAGGCGCGCGGGATGATCGAAATGCTGCCGCTGACCTCCTGGACTGCGAACCTGATCTGGTCGAGCCGCCGACCCTGCATCGGCGGCACGCGCCGCTAGCGGCGGCCCTTCCGCGCGAGGAGCTCGACCGGGGCGATGTGACCGGCTTCCAACGCTGCGGTGAGATTGGCGAAGGCAGGCTTCGCCGCCTCACCCAGCAGCAGGCCGATGCTCAGCAGCGGCGGGTCGGGCGAGGCCATGCGCTCGCGCCAGCGGGCGAAGGTGGCCTGCGCCAGGGCTCGGTGATTGCGTTCGTCCTCGATGGCGAAGCCGGCCGCCGCCAGGGCCGAGCGGTAGTCCTGCGGCGGTGCCAGGAAGGACGTCTCCGGCTGGCGCGACCAGGGCACCGGAAAGGCCGGGGCGCCGC
>Ga0299906_10001365_pt1 | contig 21011 bp, 19 predicted proteins | sample RVTome_14_FD_200259 | JGI IMG/M metagenome (GOLD analysis project Ga0299906, IMG submission 200259) | Soil microbial communities from uranium-contaminated site in the Upper Colorado River Basin, Wyoming, United States - RVT145D125 (version 2) ...
AGGTGCTCACGACGTTCATGGAGCGCCTGGACGTGGGTGAAGACGTGGCGACCATCCTGGTGCAGGAAGGGTTCAGCAACATTGACGAAGTGGCTTACGTACCCGAGTCCGAACTGCTGGAAATCAAGGAATTCGACGAGGAAATTGTTACGGAGCTACGCCGTCGCGCCCGGGATGCGCTGCTGACCCAGTTGATCGCCAAGGAAGAAGTGCTGGACGAAAATCGCCCGGCGCAAGATCTGCTTGACCTGGAAGGCATGAGCGAAAGACTGGCCTACCAACTGGCCGAGCGCGGCATTCGCACCCAGGAGGACCTGGCGGAATTGTCGGTAGACGAGTTGCAGGAAGTAGATGAAATGAACGAGGAAGCTGCGGCAGCCTTGATCATGGCTGCACGCGCGCCATGGTTTGAAGAAGAGACTGCGAAAGCAGAATAAAGCGGAGCGAGCGGCTTCAGGAGTTGTCTATGTCAAATGTTACCGTTACACAATTGGCCGAAGTACTTGGCATCAGCATTGAAAAGCTGATTGATCAGCTGATCCAGGCCGGGATCGAGGCCGGTTCGGGCGATGACCCCGTATCCAATGACGACAAGAAGAAATTGCTCGCTCACCTGCGCGCCAGCCACGGCAAGACGGATAGTGACGCCACGGCGCCGCGCAAGGTCACCCTCAAGCGCAAGTCCCTCAGCGAACTGAGGATTCCCGGCAGCGGCCCGCGCGCCACCGCGAAAACCGTCAACGTCGAATTCCGCAAACGCCGCATCTACGTAAAGCGCGAAGCGCTGCATGAGCGCGAGGAACTGGATCCCGGGCGCGAGCACGCCGTCAAGGCCGTGCATGAGGCCCAGCAACGGCGTGAGGCCGAGGAGCAGGCACGCGAGGAGGCCGCCAGGAAAGCGCGGCGCGAAGCGGATGAAGGCGCGCGGCGTGCGGCCGAAGAAGCCGCGCGCAAGTCGCAGGAGGAGAGCACCCGCCGCGAAGCGGAAGAAAAAGCACGCGAAGAAGCAGCCCTCCGGCAGGCTGAAGATGTTGAGCGCCGCAAGGAAGAAGAACGCGCCAGGAAGCTCGCTGACGAAGAGCGCAAGCGCAAGAAACAGCAGCGCAGCACACCCGGCACCCGTTACGGCCGGGCGGAATTGCACGTGGCTGGCGGCGCGGCAGCCAGACGGCGCAAGCCGGCGCGGCGCATTACCCGGCCCCAGACCTCGTCAGAGCACGGCTTTTCGCTCCCCACCGAGCCGGTCGTAAAGGACATTGCTATACCGGAAACCATTTCGGTTGCCGAGCTGGCAAAGCTGCTTGCCGTGAAGTCCGCGGAAGTGATCAAGGCCCTGATGCACATGGGCATGATGGTGACCATCAACCAGCCGCTGGACCAGGACACCGCCATCCTGGTGGTCGAGGAAATGGGCCATTCAGCCCATCCGCTGGAAGAGAAGAACATTGAACAGGAACTGATTTCCGAAGAAGAAGTGGCGGACGGCAAGGCCGTGGCCCGGCCTCCGGTCGTGACGGTCATGGGGCACGTGGACCATGGCAAGACCTCCCTGCTCGATTACATCCGCACCACCAAGGTGGCGGATGCTGAGGCGGGTGGCATTACGCAGCACATCGGCGCCTATCACGTGGAAACCCCGCGTGGCGTCATCACCTTCCTCGATACGCCCGGCCATGCCGCGTTTACCTCCATGCGCGCGCGTGGCGCGAAGGCAACCGATATCGTCGTGCTGGTGGTGGCTGCTGACGACGGCGTCATGCCGCAGACTAAGGAAGCCATCCAGCATGCGCGCGCGGCCGGCGTCCCCCTGATCGTGGCCATCAACAAGATAGACAAACCCGAAGCCGACATTGAGCGCGTCAAGTCCGACCTGTCCAAGGAAGAGGTGATTGCCGAGGATTGGGGCGGCCAGGAACTGTTTGTGCCGGTATCGGCCAAGACTGGTGAAGGCATAGACGATTTGCTGGAAGGCATTTTGTTGCAAGCCGAGGTGCTTGAACTGACAGCCGTCGCCGATCGCCGCGCGCGCGGCGTGGTCATTGAGTCCAGCCTGGACAAGGGTCGCGGCCCGGTGGCCACCATCCTGGTGCAGGAAGGCACCCTCCGGCAAGGCGACATGGTGCTGGCCGGACAGGTGTTCGGCCGGGTGCGCGCCATGTTTGACGAGACCGGGGAAAAGATCGAAGCGGTCGGGCCTTCCATGCCTGCCGAGGTGCTGGGCCTGGGCGGTGTGCCGTTCGCCGGAGACGAGGTGCTGGCGGTGGCTGACGAGCGAAAAGCCAGGGATGCGGCCGCCAAGCGCAAGGAGCGCACCCGCGAGGGACGCCTGGCTCAGAAGCAGGCGGCCAAGCTGCAAAACCTGTTTGACACCATGGGTCAGGAGGACCAGATGATGGTCAACCTGCTGATCCGCGCCGACGTGCAGGGCAGTGTCGAGGCCCTGAAAGACGCGCTGGTCAAGCTCAGCAACGAGGAAGTCAATGTCAACGTGGTGGCTTCGGGGGTCGGTGCCATCACCGAGTCCGACGCTTCTCTGGCGCAGGCTTCCGATGCCATTATCATCGGCTTCAACGTCCGCGCGGACGCCAGTGCGCGCAAGCTGATCCAGGAAAATGAGCTGGACCTGCACTATTACAGCGTCATTTACGATGCCATTGATGAAGTCAGGTCCGCCATCTCGGGCATGCTGGGCACCGAGACGCGGGAACAGATCCTCGGCCTGGCGGAGGTGCGCGATGTGTTCCGCTCTTCGAAACTGGGCGCGATCGCCGGCTGCCTGGTCGTGGAAGGCGTGGTGAAACGCAAGAATCCGATCCGGGTGCTGCGCGATAACGTGGTGATCTTCGAGGGCGAGCTGGAATCACTGCGGCGCTTCAAGGATGACGTTTCGGAAGTGCAGTCCGGCACCGAATGTGGCATTGGCGTGAAGATGTACAACGACGTCAAACCCGGTGACCAGATCGAGTGTTTCGAGCGTATCGAGGTCGCGCGAACCCTGTGATGCGCGGCATACGGACATTCCGGCAGCTCGATTCAAGCAGCGTGAACAGGCCCTAGCCATGCCAAGGGAATTCAAGCGCTCCGAGCGCGTTTCCGGGCAACTGCGCCGCGAACTTGCCCAGCTGATCCAGTCGGAGGTCAAGGATCCGGCGGTCGGCCTGGTCAGCGTTTCGGACGTGGAGGTTTCTCGTGACCTGTCACACGCCAAAGTGTTCGTGACAGTGTTTGATCCCGCCGGCGCCGAGGACAGCATCAGGGCCTTGAAACGCGCGGCGGGCTTTCTGCGCAGCCGCCTGGGACAGGAAATGCGCATGCGCAACATTCCGCAGCTGCATTTTTCGCACGACGACTCCGTCGAAAAAGGCCAGCACATGGATAAACTGATCGAGGCCGCGCTGAAGTCGGACCGCAGCGCGGACAAGGACCCCGAATCCGGACAATGAGCCGGCGCAAGCACGGCAAGCCGGTGCATGGCCTCGTGCTGCTGGACAAGCTGGAAGGCATCACCTCGAACCGGGCCCTGCAAATGGTGCGGCGGTTGTTTGCGGCGCGCAAGGCCGGTCACACGGGCAGTCTAGATCCCTTCGCCACCGGCATGCTGCCGTTGTGCCTCGGCGAGGCAACAAAAACGGCTGCCTACATGCTCGATGCCGACAAACGCTACCGCGCAACCATGATGCTGGGGCAGGCGACGGAGACCGGGGATACCGAAGGGCGCGTTTCCGCGGAAATGCCGGTACCCGACTTGCAGGAAGCGGAAATCCGCGCCAGCTTCAAGTCCTTTGTCGGTGAAATCGAGCAACTGCCGCCCATGTATTCCGCCCTGAAGCACCAGGGCCAGCCGCTTTACAAGCTGGCGCGGGCGGGCGCAACCGTGGCGCGCACGCCGCGCACCGTCAACATCAGTGAAATGGTGTTGCTGCACCATGACCAGGCAACCATCACGTTTGAGGTGCGGTGCTCAAAGGGCACCTACATCCGCACGCTGGCGGAGGACATTGGCGCCAGCCTGGGCAGCTGCGCGCACCTGGTTGGGCTGCGGCGCCTGTGGGTTCACCCGTTTGAAAGCGATGCAATGGTGTCTCTGGACCAGCTGGAACAGGATGCCGCCAGGGGCCTGCTGTCCCGGCACCTGCTGCCCCTGGATGAAGGCCTGCGGTCCTGGCCCATATGCGAGCTGGCACCTTTCCCGGCCGAGCGGTTCGTGTGCGGAAATCCCGTTGATCCAGGCCAGCCGATCAAGGGGTGGGTGCGGGTGCGGACGGTGGACGGCAAGCCGCTCGGCCTGGGTGAAGCCACCGGCCCGGGCCAGTTGCATCCCAGGCGGGTGTTTCATTTCGAGGTGGAATGAGCTCCGGTTTGGCCGCGCCTTTATTTATTGAATTACCTGTAAATAGCCGCCTTGATGCTTGTTTGCCGCTGGCGTGGCGCGTAAAATAGTCGGCTACCTGAAACCGGGGCTTCCGAGGTTTTTGCAAAGACCCAGATGATCATCAGAGCCGGCTCTGCCCAGGACGTCTGCCTTGTGGGCAGGCCAGGGCCGAGACTGGCGGGTTTTTACAAAGGCTTCGGGGCTCTAGATATGGAGAACCAACCATGTCTTTAAGTGCTGAAGTAAAGAGCAAGATTGTTGAAGACCACCAGCGTTCGCCTGGCGACACCGGATCTCCGGAAGTGCAGGTGGCCCTGTTGACGTCACGTATTCAACATCTGACCGAACATTTCAAGACCCATAAGGGCGATCACCACAGCCGGCGCGGATTGCTGAAAATGGTGAATCAGCGCCGTAGCATGCTGGACTACCTTCGCAAGAAGGATGTACAGCGCTACCGCGACCTGATCGAGCGCCTGGGTCTGCGTCGTTAAACCTTTTCTTCGCACGATACTGCGCGCGCACTGGCGGAAAATGTCTTCTGCCGGAGCGCGCACCTATATGCATTAAATAAATCAGCGAGACGGTACAGTGAAAAAGTTGACAAAAACATTTCAATACGGGGGCTCCGAAGTCACCCTCGAGACCGGACAGATTGCGCGCCAGGCCGATGGCGCGGTCATGGTACACATGGGCGACACCACGGTCATGGTAACGGTGGTTGCCCAGAAGGAAGCCGATGCGGGCCGGCCGTTCTTCCCCCTGACGGTCAATTACCAGGAAAAGTTCTATGCTGCCGGCCGAATCCCCGGGGGCTTTTTCAAGCGCGAAGGGCGCCCGACCGAAAAGGAAGTACTGACCTGCCGGCTGATTGACCGGCCAATACGTCCGCTGTTCCCGAAAGGCTTCATGAACGAAGTACAGATTATCGCCACGTTGATGTCTTCCAATCCGGAGGTGGATGGCGACATACCGGCCATGATAGGCACCTCTGCGGTACTGGCCTTGTCCGGCATTCCTTTCAATGGGCCCATTGGCGCTGCGCGCGTCGGGTTTATCAATAATGAGTACGTTCTTAACCCCACCGCGACACAGCTGAAAGATTCAAAGCTGGACCTGGTGGTCGCCGGCACCGAGAAAGCCGTGCTGATGGTTGAATCAGAAGCCGACCTCCTGAGCGAGGAGCAGATGTTGGGCGCCGTCACCTTTGGCCACGAAGCCATGCAGGCGGTTATCAAGGCGGTGCGAGAACTGGCTGCAGAGGCAGGCGTCAAGCCCTGGCAGTGGGAAGCAGCTGCCCATGACGAGTCATTGGCGGAGCGCGTAGCAGAGCTGGCCAGCGATGGCCTGAAAGCGGCCTATGCCATTTCCGACAAGCTGGAGCGCCGTGATGCGATTGCAGAGCACAAAAGCAAGGTCATCGAAGCCCTGTGCAAGGAAAACGATGAAAACGCTCCTTCCCGCCTGGATGTCAGTGCCGCGTTTTCCAAAGTAGAAAAGCGCCTGGTGCGCGAACACATTCTGTCGGGCAACCCGCGCATTGACGGGCGTGATCTGACGACCGTGCGCCCCATCAGCGTGGAATGCGGCGTGTTGCCCAGGACGCACGGATCCGCACTGTTTACGCGCGGCGAAACGCAAGCCATTGTCGCTGCGACCCTGGGCACGACGCGGGATTCGCAGATTATTGATGCCGTGCAGGGCGAGTACAAAGACACCTTCATGCTGCACTACAATTTCCCGCCCTTCTGTGTGGGTGAAACCGGTTTCATGGCTGGACCGAAGCGGCGCGAAATCGGCCACGGCAGGCTGGCCCGGCGAGGCGTCGCGGCGGTGCTTCCGAGCACCGAGCAGTTCCCGTACGTGATCCGCGTGGTGTCCGAGATTACCGAATCGAATGGCTCCAGTTCCATGGCGTCGGTGTGCGGCACGTCCCTGTCTTTGATGGACGCAGGCGTTCCGGTCAAGGCGCCGGTGGCCGGCATCGCGATGGGCCTGATCAAGGAAGGCGACCGTTTCGCGGTGCTCTCCGACATCCTGGGAGACGAGGATCACCTGGGCGACATGGATTTCAAGGTGGCGGGCACCGAGACCGGCATCAGCGCCTTGCAGATGGACATCAAGATCGAAGGCATCAACGAGGAAATCATGACCATTGCGTTGGCACAGGCCCGGGATGGCCGGAATTTCATTCTCGGCGAAATGAACAAGGTCATTTCCAAGCCGCGCGCCGAAATGTCCGAATATGCCCCGCGCCTGATTACGGTCAAGATTCACCCGGACAAGATTCGTGACGTGATCGGCAAGGGCGGCGTAACGATTCGCGGCATCACCGAGGAAACAGGCGCCACCATCGACATTGCCGATGACGGCACCATCACCATAGGTTCCGTGAACAAGGAGGCTGGCGATGAAGCCCGCCGGCGCATTGAGCAGATCACCGCGGATATCGAGCCGGGCCAGATTTTCGAAGGTAAGGTCATCAAGATCATGAATTTTGGCGCCTTCGTTTCACTCACGCCGGGTCGCGACGGCCTGGTGCACATTTCGCAACTTTCCGACGAGCGGGTGGAGAACGTCACCGATGTCGTGAAAGAGGGCGACATGGTCAAGGTCAAGGTGCTGGAAGTGGACAAGCAGGGGCGGATCCGGCTGTCCATGAAGGCAGCGAAGGAAGAAGGCCAGGAAGCATAAACCCGGGATTCCGGAGGGGCGGTCCGGTGGACCGCCCTGGCAATCCGGCATTTCGCGAAACCGGTTGGCCGGAACCCCCAGTCGAGGACACAGGCATGACCCGGGATCGATCCGAATCCATGAACCCCCGCGGCGGCCTGGCGCGCTGGTTTGATCGAGTGCGCTACAAGGAGATTTATCGCCAGGCGCTCGGTCTGATCCTGGTGGCGGCTTGTGCCTGGGCTGCGAGCCCCGGCCAGGAACGGGTCTGGATCGGACTCGCGATCGCGGCAGCGGGGCAGTTGTTTCGAATTTATGCGGCGGGCACGATCTTCAAGAATCGCCGGCTCGCGACGCGCGGCGCCTATGCCGTGGTCAGGCACCCGCTTTATCTCGGCAATGTACTCATCCTTGGCGGCTTCGCCCTGGCCGCCGGCAACCTGCTCCTGGCGGGCGTCATCGCGCTATTCTTCCTGGTATGGTATCCCGCGGCAGTCAGGTACGAGGACGCCAAGCTGGATCGCCTTTTCAGCGCTGAGTGGCGGGAGTGGGCTGCGGACACCAACGCGATATTCCCACGGCGCTTCAGTTGGCAGGCCTTCACGGACACCGAATGGAGCTGGCGGCAATCGCTGATCCGTAATGGAGAACTCTACATCACACTTTTCCTGGCTGCCTGCGCCGTGGGCGTGTGGATGCAATCGGCTGCCTGAGGATGGCTGGAGCACGCGAGTTCTGCACGCTTGATCGCGGGTCATGAGCCGGTTCAGCTGCGTCCTGCTGCTGGCGTTTGGCTGCACATCCGCGCAGGCAAAAATTGCGGTGGACACCGGTTCGCTGCAGTTGCTGTTTTCACCCCATGGCGACCTGGTCAGCGTCACCGCCTGCCTGCCGGACTGCACCATGCCGGAAGCGCGCAGCCAGCTATTCAGCAGTTATCGCGGCTTTATTTCCGTCAACCGTAATTCCGATGCGCTGTTCGAACTGCAGCGCAGAAATGGCGAGCATTCGATTGAGTTGATCTTTACCAACCTCGTCAGCCTGGAATCCCGTCGTTGGCGCATTCCGCATCACGGTTACCTGATTGGCCTGGAAGTCAATCGGCCCCAGGGCTTGGCCATGGCTGCGGATGAGGCGCTCCTGCCAGCGGACAGTGCGGGTTTTGCCCAATGGCTGGAGTCCCCGCGATATGTGCGCGTATCGCAGCAGGATGTGGCTCAGTTCGGGCTGGATGAAGCGATGGCGCCGGTAGATGCCGGCGGGAAGTGGGTGGGTTACCGGAACCGGTTCTGGACTGCGATGCTGCGAGCTGAACAGGACGCGCAGGCTCGGGCCAGGGCCGAAGGTCCGCTGGCCATAGCGCAGTGGGATCTGGCTGGACCGCATACCAGCTTGGCCCGCTACACAGTTTACGCCGGGCCAGTCGAATGGCGCACACTGCAATTCGCGGCTCCGGAACTCGAGGGTATGGTCTACGCGGGACTCTGGTCGCCGTTGCAGTGGTTGAGCCGGGCGTTGTCCTACCTGCTGTCAGGCATCCATGGCCTCGTTGCCAGCTGGGGCCTGGCAATCATCCTGTTGTCGCTGCTGGTGCAGGTGCTGATGCTGCCGTTGAATCGATATGCGGAACGCCTGCAGGCCGATGTGCGCGATACGGAAATCCGGCTGGCCCCGCACTTGCGCGAAATCAGGCAAAGCTCGCGCGGCGCCGAGCAGGCGGAACGAATCATGCGGCTGTACCGCGAGCAGCGGGTGCACCCACTGTACAGCCTCAAGAGCATGATGGGGTTGTTGTTCCTGGTTCCGGTGTTCATTGCGGCATTCAACATGCTGGCCGAAAACCCGTGGCTGGCCGGTGAAGCCTTCCTGTGGATCAGTGATCTGTCGCAACCGGACACCGTGGCGCAACTCCCGTTCAGCATCCCGTTTCTCGGTTCAGGAGTGAATTTGCTGCCCCTGTTGATGACGGTCCTCAGCATCATCGCCGCCTGGCTCCAAAACCGGGGCGTCAGCGATGCGCTGGCCAGGCAGCGCCTGGGCCGCAGGCTGTGGTTGATGTCCCTGGCGTTCCTGCTGCTGTTCTATACTTTTCCGGCCGGCATGGTCCTGTACTGGACCGTGAACAACGCAAGCGCGGTGGTCACGCGCGTGTGGAAGGGCTGGCAGGGGGCGAGTCAGTTTGCGTGATCCGCGGCCTGCATCACATATAATTCGCAGCGGCCAATCAATGTCAAAGCTCCATGAGCAGGAACGCAGATGAAGCAGATTCTGGTGCCGGTTTCTCCCGGCGAAGTACTGGACAAGATCACCATCCTGGAAATCAAATCGGAGCGCATGGCAGACCAGGAAAAATTGCGCAATGTGCGGCGCGAACTGCAGTTACTGAATCAAACCTGGTCCACCAGCGTCAAAGCTGATGAAACGGTGCGCTGCATCCATGCCGAGCTGAGAAAAATCAACGAGGCCTTGTGGGAAATCGAGGATGCCATCCGCGACAAGGAGCGCCGCGGGGAATTTGACGGGCGCTTCATCGAGCTTGCGCGGAGCGTCTACATCACCAACGACCGGCGGGCGGCGGCCAAAAAGGAACTGAACCTGCACCTGGGTTCAGACATTGTGGAGGAAAAATCCTACCAGGATTACCGTTGACCGGCCGCCTATGATGCGTTCCGCTGGCCGCGCCCAGGCAGGGTGTCCAATTGCTCAATGACGTCTTCTGCCCGGATCAGGTCCATCACGCCAGGCACTTCGATCCGGGTGCCCCAGCGCAAGGCTTCCGGCTCACGCTTACGAAACAGCCTGGCGGCTTCCCGAAAGCGGTCTACGCACAGGTCCAGGCTTCGGTAAGGTCCGCTGCGGCGGGACCAGGTTGCCGCATACAGGCCGATAACCGGCGTACCCAGGGCGGAGGCGATGTGCGCCGGGCCCGAGTCGGGAGACAGGACCACGTCGGCGCGGTCAAGCAGGGCGATCAATTGGGGCAGTGTGTCCTTGCCAACGAGATTGATCGCGTGGGTCTGCATCATGGCCTGGATCGAATCCGCCATGCGCGCATTCGCTTGACCGGGGCCGCCGCTCAGCACCACCTGCATACCCAGGCCTGCGGCCGCGTGGTCCGCGACGCGGGCGTAGCCCTCCGCGCACCAGTTCCGCAGGGGATGGCTTGAACACGGGCTGATGACCAGCAGGGGCAGTTGGTCGTCCACGAATTGCGCCACCCAGCTTCGATCTTCAGCGGCAACCGGCAGGTGCCACTCCGGCTCTGCTGGAGCGGCGCCGAGGCGATGGGCGAAAGACAGGAAACCCTCGACCTGGTGTTGAAATGGCGCGGCGGGGACCGAATGGTGGGTGAACCAGTGGTGCAGATCACGCGCGCGCGCGCGGTCCCAGCCCAGCTTTACCGCTGCAGGCACCATGCAGCTCAGCAGGTTGGCGCGGGCTGCGACCTGCATATGCAGCAGCACATCGAATCGCCGCGCCTTGAGCTGCCGCCGCAATTGCCGGACGGCATCGAGACCGCCGCGCTTGTCGAACTCGATGAATTCGATGCCCGAAACGTGCCGCAACAGGCGGCGTTCCCGTACGCCTATGATCCAGCTCAGCCGCGCCTGCGGCCACTGCCTGCGGATGGCGTTAACCACGGGCAGTACGTGGGTGACGTCGCCCAGGGCCGAGATGCGCAGAATGCATATGCTTTCGGGTGCTTCGCTTAATGGCAATCTTGCCCGCATGAGGCTCTTCCTGGCCCGGTTCGTTGACGCACCGGCGGACCGAACGCACAATAGCCCGCGAGCAGCCGCCCATGAAACCCATTGTTCACACTCAAAATCGTTGCGCCATTGTATATGATGCCGAGCGAATCCCAGACCCCGATCCGGCCTTGTTTGCAGCCGAACACTGGCGGCAGGGAGGTGCAGTCCAGGCGGAGATGGCCGGTCGCGGAAGCACCTTATTCCTGGAAACGCCCTTCGGCCCTGCGGTGCTGCGCGCATACTTGCGCGGCGGATGGCCAGCGCGTCTTAGCCGCGACCACTATTGGTTTGGCGGCTGGGAGCGGAGCCGTCCCTTCCGGGAGTTCCGTCTGCTGGTTCGCTTGCGCGACGCCGGACTGTCGGTGCCCGCGCCATTGGCTGCGATTTGCGCGCGCAGCGGGCTCGGGTACCAGGGCGCCATTTTGCTGACGCGCATCCTTGACGTGGATACTTTGGGCGGCCTGGTTTCAGATGGAGTAGCGGGCGAGGGGATCTATAGAGCGGTCGGGGCGTGCATCCGTGAATTTCACCGAGCCGGTGTCCACCATGCCGACCTCAATGTGAACAACATCCTGGTCCGCCGCCAGGATGCTGCCGTATTCCTGGTTGATTTCGACCGCTGTCGTTTCAATCCGGAAAGGGAGTTGGGTGGGGACGCCAATCTCGCGCGCCTGCAACGGTCCGTGCGCAAACACTGGCCAAGCGAAAACCGGGCGGCTCTGGCCCAGGCATGGCACGCGCTGATTGAAGGGTACCGCGCAGATGACTGACTTCGATGGCGCTTATCGCTACCTTGAATCGGAGCGCTTGCGCCTGGTGGCAGCCAGCACTTCACTGGTCCAGAAGGATCTGGCTGGGCCGGATCAGTTGGCTTTGGGGCTGGGGGTAAGCGTGCCGGATAACTGGCCGCCTGAGCTGTACGATCGTCGGGCCATGCAGTATGCCGCCCAGCAACTTGCTGACTTTCGAGAACACCGCTGGTCGTTCTGGTACCTGGTGTCCCGGCGCGCCGAGGAGGAGGTGCTGGTGGGCATTTGTGGCTTCAGGGGGAGCCCAGACGCCGGGGGCTCGGTTGAGCTGGGTTACTCAATCCTGAGCCAGTTCCGCAACCAGGGCTTTGCCACCGAGGCGGTGGGTCGGTTGCTCGCCTGGGCATTCAGCCACGGTGCCATCATGGAAGTCAGCGCCGAGACTTTCCCGCACCTCACGCAATCCATCCGGGTGCTGGAGAAGAATGGCTTTACGCTCACAGGCAAAGGCTCTGAGCGCGGGGTGGTGCGCTATGCGGTGCAGCGTTCAAACCTGAACTGAGCTCCACTCAGGAGCCTTCGCGGCTCGCGGTGACGAGCTGTTGGCCGCCGAGGGCAGCGGGACACAGCCGGGAAAGCCTGAGCTCCGATGTATCTCTCAATTCCAGGTGCGCGTAACGCCGAACCAGCCTGTCCTCGTTCTGGATGATATACATCGCTGGCTGGCGGCGGAAATCATCGCAGTAATCCAGGAGCCGTTGTTCCATATGGTCGTAAAGGAGCTTGTCATAATGGTTGATATTCAGGGCTTCGTCCCAGTATGCATTCACATGATCAGCCCAATCAAACGGCCGCTGAACCTCCCAACCCGTTCCGTCCCAGCGCAATATTGCCGGTTTGCCGGGGATCACATCATCCTCGAACAGGCTGCGGTAGAACACGTAACCTTCGTAATTTGCCACCAGGTCCGCATTCGAGTAAGAGCCCGTGGTTAGCTGCCCGAAAATTGCGCGTTCGGTAAATGCCGACCACGCTCCCGCTTTGGCTTCGTCTTCCGAGCGCAGATAGCGCCGGTAATATTTCCTGCCTTGGGACAAGAAGTGGCCAATTTTGTCTGAGCCCACCAAAACGCCATTGATCTTGATGGTTGGCCCAACTCCGAACAATGCGGCCACGCGCGTCGCCCAGAGGGGGTGGCCGGAATAAATGGATGCTCTTCGGGGGGTGCCGAGGCGCTCTACCTTTTCCGAGTCCATGGCCCAGCGCTCGAGTTTGTCCACCCAGTGGTGGCCACCTATCGTATGAAAGATCCGGTTGACAAATTTCTTGCTGTTGCGCGGGCCGCGCCAGCCCTCTGCGATCTCGCGGATGACTGTATTGACGCGGGCGTTCAGGATTTCAGTGGAGTCTGCAATGGGCTCCAGGCGGTTGCTGAACTGATCCGTTTCATACGCCCCAACTGGTGCTGGGACAGCCAGGATCCATAACAGCAGCAGCCGATTGATGGGACGGCTCCTGGTTTCAGAACCGATAGGTGAAGTTGAACAGGGTGTGGTCCCGATCACCGAAGCCAACTTCAAAAGTCAGGTCAGCGTGCTCGCTAAATACATGTCGCGCACCCAGGGTGGTGTTCCACTTATCCGAGCTGCCCAGCACGACATCAAACGGCACGGCGCCAAGCACCGGCAACTGCACCACTCCCGTGTGCGTTTCTTCCGTATCCAGGTAGAGCCCGCCGACCCAGTATTGCCATGGACCCCTGACGAGCCCGATGCGGGGCTGAATTGTCGTGCTGTCCACCTTGGAATCAAAGTTACCCCCAAGGCTGGTCTCGGTGCGGGTGGTCGTCAAGGTCGTAAACCAGTTTTCGTTGCCATAAGCCAGGGTAAAGCCGAGACCAATGACGGTGCCGTCGGTGTTCACCGGCAACTTGCCCAAAGGGAAGGGCAAGCCCTGCACGGGCGCCTTGCTCAGGTCAATAATGGTGTCCGATTCCAGGTGGCCGATGACAGCGAATACATTGAGAAAGGGCAACAACCAGGCGTCAATCTTGACGTCGAAATGCTGGACTTCATTGGTCACCCCGAGCAGCGATGGATCATCCAGGGTCACGCCGGGCAGATCGAATTGGAGGTACTCGATGTCGTAGTTCTGGTCCATGGTGTAAAAATCGATGCCGATTCCCCAGGGTCTCGGCAATTCGGCATCCCCGGCCTTGTCCTTGAGAAATGGCAACCGGGATTCAGCTACGACAGTAGCCGGCATCAGTAGCAATAGCGTGATCAAGAGGCTGCGCATGGTCTTCTCCTTGTTGTTCAGCCGTCTGAATTATATCCATTGTGTTCCTTCTTTGCCCAAAAGCTTGAGTGGATTCCCCAGCTCTTTGCCGCGAAGCGCACAGCGCCTCACCCGGGCCGCGTCGGTGAAGTCATTGCCAAGTGAAACAAAATGATATATAAATGATATCAAAGGAGGAAACATCATGATCAAAGAAATCCGCAGAAAATGTGCATCAGGCTACCTGGCGCTGGTCGTGTTGCCCGCGCTGAATATCCTGGTGGGCTGGTGGTTTGTCAGAGCCGTGACGACTGAGAGCACGCCCGGCCTGATGCTGGCTGTATTGGCTTTTGTCGCCGTGTTGATTTGCTACAAGGGCTTCTTCATGGTGCATCCGAACCAGGCCAAAGTGCTGCAGTTGTTCGGCACCTACGTCGGCAGCGTCCGGGAGACTGGCCTGCGTTGGGCCAATCCCTTTTACTCCAAGGAAACGGTGTCGCTCAGGGTCCGGAATTTTGAGAGCGAGGTGTTGAAAGTCAATGACAGTTCAGGCAATCCGATCAAGATCGCGGCGGTGGTGGTGTGGAAGGTGGTTGATTCGGCCGAGGCCATGTTCGAAGTAGACGACTACCAGAGCTTCGTGCACATCCAGTCCGAAGCTGCGCTGCGCAATCTCGCGACCAGTTACCCCTACGAGATCCACAGCGGGGAGGAAATAGCCCTGCGCAGCAACCCCCAGGAAGTGGCGCGCAAGCTACAGACCGAGGTGCAGGACCGGCTCGACAAGGCGGGGGTCGAGGTCATCGAGGCCCGCATTTCGCACCTGGCCTACGCCGAGGAAATTGCCAGCGCGATGCTCAAGCGCCAGCAGGCGCAAGCGATCGTTGCCGCGCGCACACAGATTGTGGATGGCGCGGTTGGCATGGTCCAGATGGCCCTGGAGCAGCTTGAAGCAAATCATATTGTCGAGTTGGACGAAGAACGCAAGGCCGCGATGGTCAGCAACCTTCTGGTCGTACTCTGCGGTGAGGAAAATGCCCGGCCGGTCTTGAACACCAGCTCTCTTCATATCTGATACACGCAGTCTGATGCCTGCGAAGAAAGCCTACCCGCTGCGGGTCAACGAGGACATTCTTGAGGCCGTGCGCCGCTGGTCGGACGACGAACTGCGCAGCGTGAACGCACAAATCGAGTACCTGCTGCGGGACGCCCTGCGCAAGGCCGGGCGTCTGCCCTCGCGCCAGCGGGACAAGAAATACCAATAAATCGAAGAGGGGATCGCACAGCCGCAATCACGCCCGTTCACTGAATTCAATCGTCCCGGCTGGCGCTCGGCCGGGCGAGGGACTTCTGCCAGAACTCCGCCGCCCTTTGCTGCGCCAGTCCCAGCAGACTATCGGCGGGATACGCCCCTGTGGCGTCCGTCTCGCCGGCGGGTTGGCCGGTCAGCACTTCCAGCGCCTCCTGCACCGTGCCCACGGCATAGACCGCGAACATTTCATTTCTGCAGGCCTCCACGACCTCTTCACGCAGCATCAGGTCGCCTGCATTGGTGCGAGGAATCAGGACACCCTGCTGCCCGGTCAAGCCCAGGGCCTTGCAGGCGTCAAAAAACCCCTCGATCTTCTCGTTGACTCCGCCAATCGCCTGGATATGACCGTGCTGGTCAATCGCCCCCGTCATGGCCAGCCCCTGGCGTATCGGCACGCCGGTCAGCGCGCTGAGCAGGCAGCAGATCTCGGCGCCGGAGGCTGAATCCCCGTCAATGCCACCATAACTCTGCTCGAATGCGATCGAAGCGCTGAAGGTGAGGGGGTGCACTGTGTTCAGGAGGTGTCGCAACAACCCCCCGAGAATCTGGAAACCTTTGGTGTGAATCGAACCCGACAGGGCCGCGGCGCCCTCGATGTCGATGATGCCGGCGCGTCCGGCGCCGATGGTGGCGGTAATTCGTGCCGGAAATCCGTAACTGAGCGGTCCGGCGTGGATCACCGCCAGCCCGTTGATCTGCCCGACAATCGCGCCATCGGTCACGACCCCAATCGTGCCTTCGAGGATCAGTTCCTGGAAACGCTGCGAAGGCAGGCTGGCGCGGTACCTGGTGCGCCGCACCGTTTCCTCGACTTGCTTGCGTTCGACGCGCTCGACGCCTGCCTTTCGGGCCAGGAAGGCGGCTTCGCGGACGATATCCGCGATGCGGCCGAAGCGGGCGGTGATCTTGCCCTGCCGGGCGGCGATGCGGGCGCCGTGCTCCGCCAGGGCGGCGACACCGCCCGCGGTGAATTCAGGCAGGCCTTCTTCCTGGCACATGCGAGCGACCACGCCTGCGTACTGGTTGACGCCATGCTCGGAGCGCTCGATTTCCGAATCGAAATCGGCCAACACCTTAAACAGGTTGGAAAAGTCCTGGTCCACCTCGTCCAGTTGATAGTACAGGGTGCCACTGCCAATCAATATGATGCGCACCTGAATGTCGATCGGTTCCGGTTTGAGGGATTGCGAAGTCAATGGCCAGCCCAGTTCCGATGCTACGATTTCCACGCAAGCGGTGCGTAATGCGCGCATCAGCAAGCGCCACGCGCCCGGCTCGCTGAGCACATCGTGCGCGTCGAGAATGAGAAAGCCACCATCCGCATGAACCAGTGAGCCGGCACGGATACCGCGATAATTGGTAACGGCCTTCCCTGGCCCTACGAAATCCGGTTCGACCGTGCCCAGCAGGTTGGCCACGGTAGGCGTGTTCTCGGTGATGACTGGCCCTTCCGATTGCTCGTGTGAGCACACGACATTAACGCCATAGATTACCTGGGTGTCGGGCAGATCGGATTGATCCGCCCCCGGCAGGCGGTTCTCGATCACGTCCTCGGTGACTTCGTCAAGAAAGCAGTCCACCGTTTCGTTTTTGAATCGAGCGCGTATACGGGAAGTCAGGTCATGCATCAGTGAGCGGGCCTCCGACTCGAGGAGGTCGCGCAAGCTCTGCATGCCTTCCTGGTACGCCTGGCTGGCTGCGCTGGAAACTTCCGCGAGCCGCTTACTGTACCTCTTGACCTGCTTCTGGACCTGTGCGAGATCTTCTTCGCTCACCGTCCCCGCAAGGACCATCTGCTTGTACTGCTCTGGCGAAACGGGCTTACCGTCAATAACCGGGAAGATGACCGCCTGGGTGACCGGCCCAGCCTGTAGCTGTACCAGCGCCAGGCCGTTGCTGTGCAGTTCTTTGTCGAGCGGCTGGGTGATGGCATCGAGGCGTTGCCGGGTCTGCTCCTGGACTGCATCACGGCGCGACTTCAATGGAGAGCTTTCCAGGGCCTCACCAAGGCGGTTCTGCAAGAACTCCGCGACGTCTCGCATCAGGCGCCGCAGTTGTGGCCCTTCGCCGGCAGGCAGGGTGATCAGGCGCGGCCGGTCCGGCTGTGCGAAGTGGTGCACGTAGCAGCGATCAAGCCGACGTCGGGCTTGCGGTCGCAGTTCATTCAACAGCGACTTCACCAGCGTCATGCGCCCGGTGCCGGTCACGCCGCGGACATAAATATTCTGCCCCGGTGCATCGCATTCGACCCCAAAGCGCATGGCCTCTATGGCAATCGGCTGGCCGACGATGCCTTCCGCCGGGTCAACCTGCGCGGTGCTGCGGAATGACAGTTTTTTCTCATCCACCCGCCAGCGCAGCGCTGCGGGCTTGATGGCACTGGGATGGCTCAAATCGGTCTCCTGCCGGGCCTTGTTGGCCCTCGTTAAATCATGTGCGCACGCCGAATTATACGGGGCTCGCATGGGCGACGCTTCAGGTATCCAAAATGTTGTGGCGGCGGCAGAACGCCAGCCACCGGTTGCTCGATTCGCGTGGGGCTTCCAGCATCGGGAGATGCCCGATGCCTTCAAGCAGGTGTATATCGATGTCCGGGCGCTCTTGCGTCAGGGCCCGGGCGCCCTCGGGGTTCACGGCACGATCCAGGCTGCCCCACTGCAGGTGAATCGGCTGTTCGAGCCCGCGCACGATGGCTTCGAGCGCCTCGGGCGACCTGGCGACCTGTCTGAACCGGGTGGTAGCGTCTGCGCTGGCCTGGACCCCCTTGCGCGCGTAGTACTTCATTAGTGGGCGGGGAATCCACGGCACACGGCCGAACATCGTTTGTACCACGCGCCGCCTGTACTGGTCCGTGGTTGAGATTGATAGTGGGTTCTCATAGCCCTGGTCTATTGCTTCGAGCATCGGGCTGCGCGGCACGCTGGCGACGCCGAGCGGAGCCAGCAGCCAAAGCCCACGGACGGTTTCAGGGTGTGCCAGGGCATACGCTGCCGCCAACCAGCCGCCCATGGAATTGCCGGCCATCACAACAGGCTTGACCTGCAATTCCTGCAGAAAATCATGCAAACGTTCGACCTGGCTTTCGATATCAAAAGCCAGGTCGCCTGGTGCCCCGGTCTCGCCGAATCCGGGCAGATCGGGCGCTATGATGTGAAAGTGGGGCCTCAGGCGTGGCGCCGCACGAAACCAGTTGTCAGCATCTCCGCCAAAGCCGTGCAGAGCGACCAGCAGGGGGCCACTACCGCCCTCCAGGTAATGCCACTGGATGCCGTCCACCAGAATTGTTCGGCTGCGAAGGCCGGCCGCGCGACGCGACAGAGCCAGAAGCAGCCTCGCCCACGGACCGCTGGCAAAGAACCAGCTGCCAAGCAGCGCGATGGCAAGCAATACCCAAAGCGTATAGCTGGTATCCATGGGGCATAATGATATCCTCTCCAACTCACTTGGTGCCTGACATGACCCGCCGATTGCTGATTTTCCTGCTGCTCGCCTTGCCCGCCCTGCTCAGGGCTCAGGAGGCTTGCTTTCCGCCGGAAGTCCTGCCGGACAACCTCTTTCCGACCGTAAGGCTCGAAACCAGCCTGGGTAAGGTCGTCGTGGAGCTAAATCGCATGCGCGCGCCCGCCACGGTCAACAATTTCCTGGCCTATGTGCTGGACGGCAGCTATGACGGCACCATTTTCCACCGGGTGATCCCAGGTTTCGTGGTGCAGGGTGGAGGCTATGCCGCGGACTTCAGTGAACGCCCGGTCTACGAACCGGTTTTGAACGAGTCGGGCAATGGATTGAAAAATGATCTGGGCACGATTGCCATGGCGCGTTTCGATGACCCGCACTCCGCCACCCGGCAGTTCTACTTCAATCTGGGTGACAACGCCTCGCTCGACCCCAGCGCAAGGAATTGGGGGTACACGGTGTTCGGCTCGATTCTTGAAGGCCGCGAGGTGCTACAGGCGATCGCCGGGGTGGAGACCGGCTACAGCGAGAGGCTGGACGCTGGCGATGTGCCGTTGGGGCCGGTGCTGCTGATCCGGGCAGCGGTGCAGGAGTAGGAACCCAATGAGACGGCTCAGCGCCCGCGCCTGGGCGGTAGTGATCGGCCTGGTCCTGGCGGCAGCGCTGTCGCTCAGCCCCGTGGTAGATCAGCGGGCCGAGGGCAATTATGCCAGCCTGTTTCAGCGTGCCCTGGTGACTTTTGCGCTGGCCCGCACGCTCAACGGCGTCATCTCCGTGGTGCAGGGCACCGAACTGGCCCTGCAGCCGGCGGGCGTCGGATTGACCCTCACCCCGGGCGAAATTCTGGACCCCGTGAACGACCTGGTGGAGCGCTTTTCCTGGATAATGCTCGGTGCCACCGTTTCGCTTGGGATCCAGCAGGTCTTGCTGGAGGTGAGCGCATGGTGGCTGCTGAAGGGCGTGGCGGCTGTACTGGCGCTGTCGCTGGCGTTGGTTCACCTGTTTTCGCACGCGCCTGGCGACAGGCCGCGACGCGTGCTGGCGCGGGTATTCCTGGTGGCCCTATTTTTGCGCTTTGCAGTGCCGCTGACGCTGATTGCGAACGACCTCATCTACCAGCAGTTCCTGCATCAGCGATACGCCTCAGCCGCGACCGTCATCAGTGACGCCAGCGACGAAATCAGCCGGATCGGGGATACGGAACCGCCGGCTGGGAGTGAGCAGGGGCAGGGCGGCTTGCTCGGATCGCTGGGCAAGGCCATGGACAATACGCGCCAAGCGCTGGACCTGGGCGATCGGGTGGAACGAATCAAGGTCCGGGCTGCGCAGATGATCGAGCACCTGATTGAGCTTTCGGTGGTATTTGTGCTGCAAACCGCCATTCTGCCCCTGGCATTCCTGTGGTTGTTTCTTCAGGGCATCAAGTGGGCGCTTAGCAATAGAATCCATAAGTAACTAAAAAATCGAAAGAAAACGCAAGAGATTCCGTGCCCAGAAGTCACTTCTGATTTCGAGCAAATTTCCTACATCAAAGATATTGACATTAATGTCAATATATGACATAAATGTCTATAAAGGGGAACAGGCTCGAAATTCATCATTCATTTCGATGGTTCGCCGGGGAATAAGGGGGGCGTTTCCCGGCTACGGACCAAAGGGGGAAGCGAAGTGATGATGAAGGGCAAAGTCCGAATCGGAATCCGGTTCGGGCTTTGCTTTGCGCATCTGCCGAAGATACAAGGGTCGTTGCTCGAACGCAGGTCAAAACCAGGAAGTCAGCATGTCTCACAACTTGGAAGAAGGTCCCCTAAAAGAAGCGGCGATTTTTACACGCGCTGTCGAAAACGTTTTTCGCAAACTGATCCGCCTGCTGCTGGGCCGGATGACCCTGGTTAAGCTTCAGGAAATGATTCGGGTGGTCTACATCGATGAAGCTGAGCAAAAACTCAAGAGCGAACAACCCGACAAAAAGGCGTCATTGACCAAACTGGCGCTTCTAACCGGCTTGGATACGCGAACGTTAAACAAACTCTTGGAGGAAATGGAGCAAATACCATCTTTGAGCAAAGATGAGGGGTTCTTCAAGGGATTCTCACCTGGGTTCAGGGTGTTGGATACTTGGCTTAACGATGAGAGGTATAGAGACTCTAGTTCGGGAAAACCATTAGAGATTGCATTGTCTGGGGTGGAAAAGAGCTTCGAAGAGCTCTTTATACAGTCTGTTCCTGCTCGCGGAATTACTGCGCAATCAGTACTTCATAGGCTGGCTGAAAACAAAATGGTAACCATCAACAAAAAGAAGTCTACGGTGAGAATGAACCAAGAAGAGATCATATTTGTGGGAAGGGAAGAACTGGATATTATTGATATTGGATTCTGGTCTGTAGCTAATTTAATTAGTACTGTCATCACCAACGCTT
>Ga0299906_10001366_pt1 | contig 20987 bp, 19 predicted proteins | sample RVTome_14_FD_200259 | JGI IMG/M metagenome (GOLD analysis project Ga0299906, IMG submission 200259) | Soil microbial communities from uranium-contaminated site in the Upper Colorado River Basin, Wyoming, United States - RVT145D125 (version 2) ...
GCTGCACCTGTTCGAAGAGAGCCTGCAGCAGCATGGGGAAACCCTGCCCAACGCCGAGGGCATCATGGTGGTGGAGAACTGGCAGTCCGGTTTGCGCAAAGTCACATTGCGCGTGCTGTGGGACTCAATTGAGACCGGTGAACAAACCGAGTCGAGCCAGTCTACATACTTCCACCGGGACAGCGCCCATGAAGTCACTACCAGGTTCGGAGGCTAGCCAGCCATGAAGTGGTACATCGGACTTGGACTAGGCACCCTGATCCTGGCGACAGCCGTGGCCGCCGTCCTTGCAGTACAGGAGCCGGCCCGCATGGAACGCTTCGACGCGGCCTTTCACGCCCGCCAAATCGAGAACGGCGCGTCGCTGTTTGAGAACAACTGCCGCACCTGCCATGGCCCACAGGGCCGGGGCATCCCCGGTGTGGCGCCGGGCTTGAACGCGGCCGATCTGTTCAACGGCAGCCGACTACAGGCAATCGGCTACGCCGGCACCGTCGAGGACTACGTGCGTGGCACCATCGCCGCCGGCCGGCCGGTCCCCAGCGAAGGCACCTCATATCCGCAGCGCATGCCCACCTGGAGCCGGGAGTACGGGGGGCCTCTGCGCCCGGACCAGATCGAGTCGCTGGTCCAGTTCGTCATGAATTGGGAGCAGACAGCGTTGGCCGAGGCCGGCCCAACCCCCTCGATTCCCGAGGACGAGGCGGTCGGGACGGATATCACCGTCGAGCTGCCTGCGGGCGACGCCGAGAATGGTCAGACGTTGGCTGAAGGCTCGTTGGGCTGCACCGCCTGTCACGTGCTTTCATCAACCGGTCCGGCTTGGGCCGCCGCGGATGGGATGCCGGCTGTCGCCGAGCGCGCCGCCCAGCGGATCGAGCAGGACAATTACACCGGCGGCGCGACTTCGGCGCATGAATACCTGGTCGAGTCGATCATCATGCCCAATGCCTTTGTCGTCGAGGGATTTGATCCCAGCGTTATGCCCGGCGACTATGGCCGGCGGCTGACACCGCAAGATCTGGCCGATATCCTGGTCTACATGGAAACGTTCCGCTAGGTTAAGGCGGTCCTGGCCAGCGGGCGCCGCCGCCCCTCGGCGACTGCGTCTTTGCATCATCGATCGACCCGGCGTGCGGACTGGGACGGCCACGGATCATCCAAGGCCCTGCTCCTGATCGGACGGGGAGGAAATTCGATGCACATGCAAAGGTCATGGTGGATTGCGCTATCGTTGCTGCTCTGCCTGACCGTGGTCGGCGTCGTCTCGGCCCAGGAGGGTGGCGATGTCGAACGGGGCGGAGAGCTGTTTGTCGAGAACTGCGCCGTATGTCACGGGACCGATGGGCAGGGACGAATCGGCGCCGCGTTGGACGAGTTCCCGGGCATTGACCCCGGAGCCGCCATGCGCCAGACCATTGCCAACGGCATCGACGGATCGGTCATGCCGGCCTGGAGTGAAGACCGGGGCGGCCCGCTGACCGATCAGGACATCGATGACATCGTTGCCTACATCGCGCTGGCCATTGGCGGAACCGAGCCGATCGAACCGCTGCCAACCTACGTGCCGCCGGCGATCGAACCGCTGCCGGACATCGAAGGCGACCCCGAGCATGGGGCCCTGGTCTATCAACTGAACTGCGTGATGTGTCATGGGGATGAGGGCCGGGGCCGCTTCGGTGCCCCACTGGCCAAATCCTGGCCGGGGGTCGAGCCGTATGCCTACATCCATGAGGTGGTGTCGTCGGGGATCAATGGCTCGACGATGCCCGCCTGGTCACAGGACGGCGGTGGGCCCCTGACCGCCGGCGAAATCCAGGATGTGACTGCCTACGTTCTAACCCTGTCCCCAGCCAGCGCAGCCGCAACCCCCACGCCTGCCCCCGAAGGACCGCTCAGCCTGACCACCAGCCTGGTCGTGCTCGGCATCCTGGTGGCATTGGGCGTGGTTACCCTGGTTGTGTACTACCGCCGCGCCTAGCCCATCCCTGCGATGAAACGTTGGCTGGCTGCAGGTTTGATGCTGGCCGCCCTCGTGCTGCCGGCGGTGGCGGCAGCACAAGGGCCCACCAGGCTGGCCAGCCTGCAAGTCTCAATGTGGCCCGAGTACGATCAGCGGTCCGTGCTCGTCATCCTGCAAGCACAATTGCCGCCCGACGTACCCGTCCCCACCACGATCCAATTGCCGATACCAGCCGCGGCGGGCCAACCTCACGCCGTCGCCTTTGCCGACGGCGCTGGCGGGTTGGTTGACGCCAACTTCGTACGCACCGTCCAAGGCGATTGGGCCATTATCAACATCGAATCCCAATCGAGGTCGATTTGGCTTGAGTACTATGCCCAATTGGCGATCGACGGAGCCCAGCGCTCCTTTACGTATGTGTGGCCGGCCGAGGTAGCCGTCGGGGCTCTTGGCTATGACGTGCAGCAGCCACCCGGTGCATCGGCGTTGACGGTCACACCGGCGCCGCAGACGGAGACAACCAACAACCGGGGTCTGACCGTCGTTTCGTCAGCTCTCGGCGCGTGGCCAGAGGGGCAGCCGGTGTCGGTCACCGTCAGCTATGTGCGGCCGATCGATGAGCTGACGGTCGACCTGTTGGCCGCCGGCACAGAGCCTACGGCGGCCAACCCGGGCTCCGTGGCGCCGGCAATCGTGGCGCTAGCTTCCGGTTTGGCGTTGGCCGCGGCCGGCGCCCTGTGGTACCGCCGCCGCCGGTCCTCCAGGGTTCGCTCTGTCCGGCGCAGGCCGTCACCAAGCAGGGCCCGCTATTGCCATGCTTGCGGCACCCAGACCCAAGCCGGCGACAAATTCTGCCGCAGCTGCGGTACCGAACTGCGCCAATAGGCTTGCGCGCCGCCGTCTCCTCATCAATCAGGGTCGCCTGACCCCAACCGGTTAGGGTCGATCGCCCCTTCAAGCATCCCACCTCATCCTCGATACTTGACATCGGGACACGTAACGCACGGTCCCTCGATGGTCCAAATCAGTAAACACGGAGGCTGAGAGATGAGCACAGTCATTACCCGCAAGGGACAGGTTGTCAAGGATCCGCCCTTGGTCAAGACCCTGCTCAACGAGCGGTTGGCCGGTTGGCTGTGGCTGCCGGTCCGCATTTGGCTGGGCTGGCAATGGGTGGAAGCAGCCAGCCACAAAATCACCAATCCCGCCTGGGTTACGACCGGCGCAGCCCTCAAGGGCTTCTGGACCGGGGCGGTGGCCATACCGGCCGAGGGGCGGCCGGTGATCGCTTTCGATTGGTACCGCAGCTTTCTGCAGATGATGCTGGATGCGCAAGCCTACACCTGGTTCGCCAAACTAGTAGTCGCCGGCGAGCTGCTGGTTGGCATCGCGCTGATCCTGGGCGCGTTTACCGGCATCGCCGCCTTCTTCGGCGGGTTCATGAACTGGAACTTCATGATGGCCGGATCGGCCTCAGTCAATCCGGTCTTGTTCGCCCTGAGCGTGGGGCTGATCTTGGCCTGGAAGGTCAGTGGTTTCATCGGCCTGGACCATTTCCTGCTTCCGCTGATTGGCACTCCCTGGCAAGCCGAGGCAGGCGATGCCAAGCGGCGCTGGAGCATGGCGCCGCAGCTCGGGGCGGCCGCCGAAACGGGCGCCGGCGACTGACCGAATTCTGCCTGGCTGCATATAAGAAGGGCGGTGGCAGAGCCACCGCCCTTTCTTGTCGGCCGCCGATTACTCCTGGCGGCCGTAGTGGTCGAAGAGGCGGTGTTCCACAGCATACGTGGCCAGTTCGACGCGGTTATTCAAATCGAGCTTCTGCAGGATGGCACTGACGTAGTTGCGCACGGTCTTCTCGCTCAAGTTGAGCGCTAGTCCAATTTCAGAGTTGCTCTTGCCCTTGGCCAATTCAACAAGGACCTCCACCTGGCGGTCCGACAGCATGCGGAAGGCATCCTGTTCCGCCTGACGATCAAGGTGGCGGACATGCCCAAGAACGCGCGCCGTTGTCGCTGGATCGAGCAGCGAGTCGCCTCGGGCGGCGGCCCGCACGGCTCGCAGCACCTCGTCGTTGCCAACCTGCTTAAGCACGTAGCCGACAGCACCTGCCCGAATCGCGTCGAAGACTAACTGATCGTCGGCGAACGAAGTCAAGATCACTACCTTGCTGTCGGGGAAGCGTTCGCTGATCTTGCGGGTAGCTTCGATCCCACCTTCCCCTGGCAGACGGATGTCCATCAGGACGACATGGGGCTGGTGGTCTCGCACCGCAGCCAGCGCCTCCTCTGTGCTGCCGGCCTCAGCTACCACCTGCAGGTCGTCTTGGTCGTCAATCAGGGTCATCAAGCCGAGCCGCACCACCTCGTGATCATCCACCAATACAACGCGGATCGTCTTCATCACGGCGGCACCCACGGAACGACCAACACGACGCGGGTCCCCCCTTCGGTCCTGTTCTGCAGGCTTAGCTCGCCGGCCAAGAGCCGCGCTCGATCGCGCATGTTGCGTAAGCCAAATCCGAAGGCGGCGTCCTTGGGGAGGCCAATTCCATCGTCTTCAATCGTCAGCGCCAGCTGGCCGTCCGTCAACCGGGCGGTAAGCCGGACCCGACTGGCGTGGGCGTGACGGATCGTGTTCGACAGGGCCTCGGTGGCGATTGCCACGACGTGGTCGGCCTGGCCAGGTTCGCCGACTGAATCTGCCGGCAGCTCGAGATCGGTGGTCAGGCGGATCAAGCTCGCGAAGCGGGGATCCTCGGACAGTAGGCGCAAACGCTCGGCCAGAGGCTGCCTGGGTGCGGTCGGGGACAGCTCGCGCAGGTTCTGGCGCAAGTCGGCGATGGCGTCGTTGAGGGCGCTCACGGCGCGTTCGACGCGTGTGGAGCCGTCGCCTTCGGCTGGCACCCAGCGCCGCAGGGATTCGACCAGCAGGCCGGCCGTATACACCTTCTGGATGGCGCCATCGTGCAGTTCACGCGCGATCCGATCGTGCTCGGTCTGGATTAGGCTCGCCTCTTCCATGCGGGCGAGGCGCCGCTCGATCTCGAGGTCGAATACTTCAAGCGCCCGGATCGTAGTGATGGCCAGAATCAGGCCGAGGATTGTGCGCGGCACGGCCGTCGGCACGATGAGGATGGCCTCGAACACTTGGCTGTTGAGCAGGTTGCCCGGGAAGAAAGGAACAGGTGGCGGCACGAGCCCGGCGACGAAGCCGTAGGCGACCAACGTCAGACCGGCCACGCGCAGCATGCTGACAATTTGGGGAACATTTAACGGGGCAATGCGCTCCAGAGTGTGGCGCCGCAGGGCGAATCCGGCCAGCATGGCGCCGGGCAGAGCCATTGTATAGCGGGCTAGACCATCGGCGATGTTGTGCCAGGCGTCACCGCTTGCCAGACGGTGGATCGGGAAGAAAGTCAGGAAAAGCCAGACCGCAAACCAGCCCGCGTTGAGCACGGTCAGACGCCGGATGCGTTCGCCTGTGCCCAGCAGCCGGATGCCAAATTCGATCAAGCAAGCAAACGACAGCCCCAGCAAGAGCAGGCGCAGACCCTGGAGCACCTCGATGGCCTGGGGTGACATATAAGCTGCCTGGATTGGAATGAAATACTCACCCCATTCGTGCAACCCGTGAGCGAAACCAAAAGCGGCCAACCAACTCAAGGCCCGGGCCAGATCCAGGCGGGAGGCATTACGGGACTGCAGCGCAATGGAAAGGCCGAGCACGAAAAAGGCAAGGCCGTAGACGAAGAAGATCAGGTCCTGGTTGAGCGCGACGATAGTGCGCAAGGCCTCGATCATTGCCGGCGGATTGTAGCACGCACGTGCGGAGGCGACCGGGGAGTCGAGGCGGCTTGTTCGAGGAAGAATGTCACTGCGGCCCGTCGGACGGCTGCGTTAGGCTGAGATTGCGGCGACCAGAGCGGCCGGACCCTTGAGTCTGGCCCGGCTCCGACGACGTTTGTGCTATGGATGGCGATATCGCGTTAGCAGTGATCTATCTGGTCTACGGCCTTGCGTTCTACAGCATGGGCCTGGCAATCGTCCTCGAGATTGGACGAGGTTCTGACGCGCATTTGCGTCATGCACTCCGACCTTTAGCCGCCTTCGGCCTGATCCACGGCCTACACGAGTGGATCGAAATGCTGCACGTTATGGGGCATTTGCCAGCGGATCCCTTGCTGATGATGGTGTGGGATGCGCTTCGCCTTGGGCTCTTGGCGTTTTCATTCCTATCGCTGGCTGCCTTCGGGGCGGCCCTGCTCTCACAGCGTGAGTCCTGGCGCCGACTGAGCCTGCTCGTTCCGCTGGCTCAGTCGGCAGTCTGGGGACTGGGCGTCTTGGTCTTGCGCCAAGATTATCCAACGGGCGCGACGATGCTGGCAGTGGGTGAAACCTGGACACGATATGTATTGGGCATTTCATCGGCCTTGCTTGCCAGCGCCGGCCTGGTCATGCAGCAGCGGGCATTCCGGCAGGCGGGGATGGTCCGCTTTGGTCAGGATTCCTTATGGGCGGCAATCGGATTTGCCTGGTATGGGGTGGTTGGCCAGATGTTCGTCGCCAGCAGCCCTTTGCCACCCTCGGATCTGATCAATGCCGCCCTGTTCTTCCGGACGGTTGGCATTCCGATCCAATTGGCCAGGGCGGCCGCCGGGTTATTGGCGTCGGTCTTCGTCATGCGCTTCCTGCGAGCGTTTGAGGTTGAGATGGAACGCCAGATTGCCGAGTTGCGGGCGGCGCGGCTCGAAGAGGCCACCCGGCGCGAAGCGCTGCGCGGTGAGCTGCTGTTGCGCGTGGTCTCGGCTCAGGAAGCTGAGCGCAAACGGGTGGCGCGTGAGCTTCACGACGACACCGGGCAGGCGTTGACGGCGATCGGCCTCGGCTTGCGGGCGGTCTCCAAGCTGGGCGACAGCGAGCTGGCCAAAGCCCGGCGCAACCTGCGCAAGCTGGAGGCCGTGGTGGATCGGGCGATGGAGGATCTGCAGCGGATGATCGCCGACCTGCGCCCGTCGCACCTCGACGACCTGGGGTTGCCGGCGGCACTGCGCTGGTATGCCAACGAACTGGGGACGCGCGGCATGCTGCAGGTTGAAGTCAACGTTAGCGGTGAGACTCGCCCGCTGGAGCCGCCGGTGACAACCGGTCTGTTCCGTGTGGCCCAAGAAGCGCTGACCAACGTGGTCAAGCACGCCGAGGAATCTTGCGCACAGGTGCGCCTGGTTTACGGCCCCGAGCAAGTGCAGCTTGAGATTGAAGACTGCGGCCGGGGATTTGATCCGGCCACGCCGCTGGTCGACGAAGGTGCCGGCTGGGGCTTGCTCGGTATGGCCGAGCGGGCTCATCTGTTTGGCGGCACGTTTGACGTAGACTCCAGTGTAGGGCGGGGGACGCTTGTTCGGGTGACGATCCCGTATGAACAAAGGGAGGTGCAGGTCGATGGCGACTCGGTTGCTGTTGGTGGATGACCACGAAGTCGTCCGCTCCGGCCTGCAAATGCTGCTGGAAAGCGAGCCCGATGTGGAGATCGTGGCTGACGCGGCCACCGGCCAGGCGGCGTTAGCGGCAGTTGAAGAGCACCACCCCGACGTAGTTGTGATGGACATCGGTTTACCAGACATGACGGGGATTGAGGCAGCCCGCCGCATCAAGGCTATTGACGACTCGATCGCCATCGTCGCCTTGACGATTCACGAAGATGAGGAGTACTTCTTTTCAATGCTTGACGCCGGCGCCAGCGGCTATGTTCCCAAACGGGCTGCACCAGAGGAGTTGCTCACGGCCATTCGGGCGGCAGCCCGCGGTGAGGTCTATCTCTACCCGTCACTCGCCAAGCTGCTTGTGGCTGGATACCTTGAAGGTGATAGTGTAGACCGCGGCCAGACCCAACCTCTTACCGACCGAGAGAGCCAGGTTTTGGAGCGGGTGGCCGAAGGACTAACCAATGGCGAGATCGGCCTCGAGTTAAGCATCAGCCCCAAGACGGTGGCCCGTCACCGCGAGAACATCATGCGCAAGCTGAACTTGCACTCCCGCACCGAGTTGGTCAAGTACGCGATTCGCCGCGGCATTATCCAAGCCTAGTCTTCCCGCTACCCAGTACCTGACGTCCCGGAGCATGCCTCCGGGCGTTTTCTTGTAGCCCCTCGCTTGGCGTGGGGTGGATACCCCATGTTGCATGGGTCGAGTTGACCACCCTGTCAAGCCCTCAGTGTGGAGAACAGCGGATTTACCCACGTCGAGCTGGCGTCTACCCTAAGGATGCAAGCATGGAGGTGTTGTCATGGAAGCCAACCTATTGGCCTTGACCGTCGGGATACTGCTGAGGCTGATCGCCCCGGCACTGGTCCTGATCTTGATCGGAAGCCGAGTGCAACACAGTCGGGTCGGCCGGGCAGGCTAGGAGCGCGCAATGGACTCCACGGGAAGTGTCCTGACGATCCTTGTCGGCTTGGTCGCACGTTTGCTGCTCCCGGTAGGTCTGACGCTGGGGGTGGCCTGGCTGCTGGGCCGGCTTGACCGGCGGTGGCGGGCTGAGGCCGAGGCCGTCGGCGCGGTCGGAGCCCGACCGATTCAAGTGCTGCGCTGCTGGGTATTGAACGACTGCCCACCCGAACAGCAAGCAAAGTGCCCGGCCCATCGACAAACGAATGTGCCGTGCTGGCAATTGTTCCGCGATCAGCAAGGTCGGCTTCGGTCGTCATGCCTGGATTGTGACGTATTCCGAATGACACCGGCCGCCGAAGCGCTTCACGCCTGAGCGCATTTAACGAGGAGCCAGCCATGATCAAACGACTTATGCTTCGGCTGACAATAGGATTGCTGTTGGCAGTGCCGCTATCGGCTACTAGCGCGGCGTTCGCCATGGGGCGCGACTCCGCGCCAACCCAGCAGGAGGACGGTCCGGCATGCTTTGTGTGCCACGACCGGTTGCATGACGTCTGGGAAGACGGAGCGCACGGCCAGGCCGCTGTTGACCCGGTTTTTCGCCAGGCCTGGGAAGAGCAGGGTTCACCCACTCGCTGCTTGACCTGTCATGCCAGCCGCTATGATGCCACTACGGGTGAGGCCTCGGAGATGGGCGTCACCTGCGTTGCCTGCCACGGCGAGTACGTTCAAGGCCATCCGGCGGAGCCGATGCCAACCTACCGCTCGGCGACCACCTGCGCCCAGTGCCATGGCGAGACCCACATTGAATTTCTGGCCAGTAGCCACAACAATTTTGAGGGTGGCTGCATCAGCTGCCACGATCCCCATGCCGCCGCCATCCGGGCGGAAGAGGCCTCAGGTCTGTGCGGAAGCTGCCACCAGACAATGGCCGAAGGCTTTTCCCACAACATCCACAATACGGCCGGCCTGACTTGCGCCGATTGTCACCTGGAAGAAGCAGTATTGTCTGAGGGCGAGGTCCACGGCGCCCGCAACCACAGCTTCACGGTCAGTCTGACGTCCTGCACCCAGTGCCACGATTTCCACTCTCATGAGGAGTGGGACATTGCAACGGACGTCGAGCATCCGGCCGACCTTACGACGGCTGAATCCGGCTTGCAGGCCGAGCCGGATCCGGTCAGTCCGGTCGGCTATGCCGCCCTGGTTGGGGTCTTCGGGATGGCCGGCGGCATGATCCTGACCCCCTGGCTGGAGAACTTCTACCGGCGCTTCAAGAAGGAGTAGGAGGCCACCATGCCGCAGAACACGCAACAGCTCTCGCGACGAAGCTTCCTGAAAGCCGCCGGTGCCGTCACAGGTCTGGCTACCGGCCTGCACTTGACGCGGCAAGCGGCCTACGGAAGCCGTCCTGAGGGAACCTCTGAACACCGCTGGGCGATGGTGATCGACCTGGCCAAATGCATCGGTTGCGGCCAGTGCACGAAGGAGTGCCAGGCCCACAACGATATGCCACCGACCATTGAGTGGAACAAACTCATCGAGGTCGGCCAGCGGAATGGGGAACCGAGCTTCCTGCCGAGGCCATGCATGCACTGCCAATCCGCACCGTGCGTTGACGTCTGCCCGGTCGGTGCAACCTACCATCGGGCCGATGGCCTGGTGATGATGGACTACGGCAAGTGCATCGGCTGCCGATACTGTGAAGTTGCCTGCCCGTATTTCGCCCGGGCTTTCAACTGGGAGGCCTTCACTGGGCTCAATCCGGCCGTCCCCCAGTGGGGCGAGCCGGAGGTGGAGCGTCGGCCTCGCGGTGTGGTCGAGAAGTGCACATTCTGCGTTCACCGTATCGATCGTGGCCTGGCGCGCGGACTGGTGCCGGGTGTCGATGACGAAGCGACCCCGGCCTGTGTCGTTGCCTGCCCGGTCGGCGCCCGCGCGTTTGGCGATTTGAACGACGCGGACAGCCGGGTGTCGGAGCTGTTGGCAACGGAACACTACTTCCGCCTGCGGGAAGACCTGGGGACGGAACCCAAGGTCTACTACCTGCCAGACAGGGGCGAAGGAGGTGCGCTGTGAGTAGCCGTCAATTCCCCAGGCTTGATGCCTACCGGCTGTGGCTGCTCGTGCTGGCTAGCGTGCTGCTGGCCGGGTTATTGGCGGCAGCCGCCGTCTTGCGCTATGGGCTGGTGCTGACCAACCTGACCGATCTGGTGCCCTGGGGACTGTGGATTACGGTCGACTTGTCGGCCATTGCTCTGAGCGCCGGCGCCTTCAGTCTGTGCGCTGCCGTCTACCTGTTGGGCCTGGACCGCTTCCGGCCGCTGGCCCGGACCGCCACCTACGTTGGCTTAGTCGGCTACACCATGGCCGCCATGACGCTGCTGTTGGACATCGGCCGGCCAGACCGATTCTGGCATCCGATAGTCTTCTGGAACCCTCACTCGGTGCTGTGGGAAGTGACAATGTGCGTCATGCTCTACCTGGGTGTTCTCAGCCTGGAGGTGGCGCCGCTGTTCGGCGAGGCCCATTGGATCGCCGGCCGCTGGCCGAGGTTGGCGGCCCGCTTGCGCCAGGTCCATCAGCTGGCTCCCTACCTGGCGGTCGCCGGACTGGGCCTGTCCATGCTGCACCAATCCTCGCTGGGAGCGACCTACGGCGTGCTCAAGGCGCGGCCCATCTGGTACCGGCCGGGGATCTCGGTGTTGTTCATCGTCAGTGCCGTTGCCGGCGGCGTGGCCCTGACCCTGCTCCTGTCGTCACTGGCCAGCCGGGTCAGCCGGCATGCCCACGCTAACGAAGGCCGAATTGTCGAGCTGGCCAAGGTGGTCGGCTGGATTCTCCTTGGTTACTTGTACCTGAGGTTCTGGGACGCTTTCGCAATGTCCTACACCAGCCAGCCTGGACGCGACGAAGGTCTGTCGCTCTTACTGAGCGGCCCACTTTCCTTCAATTTCTGGATTCTGGAAATCGGACTGGGGATTCTAGCTCCAGTCGCCATGCTACTGCGTTCCCGGTGGCGCCAGCACTTCTGGCTGCGGCAGCTGGCATTGGCCATGGTCGTCGTTGGCGTATGCGCCTATCGCTGGGACACGACCATGGTCGGCCAACTGGTTGTGCTGACCTATTTGCCGAGCAGTACGTTGGCCGCCTTCACCCAATACCGGCCGTCTTTGGTTGAGCTTGTCAGTGCGGCCGGTGTGGTGGCCTTTGGCTTGCTGGCATTGACGCTCGGGATCCGCCATCTGAACATCATCGACCATGGCCAGCCGGGCCGGCATGTTGCCCATGGCGCAGGGCGCAGGCTGGCGCTGCCGGCGGATTTGACCTAGCTCAACGGCAACCCGCGGACGGCAGACCACAGTCCGCGGGTATCCCAATCGATCCTTGACTGCAATGTAACCCGTAGGGGCGCATAGCCATAAGCCCCTACAACATTCTGTCGGCGACAGCTTGCTGGGCGCATTCGGCGGAGGGTCGCCCCCCGGTTGTCGACCTCAGAGGTCCATATGAGGACTCCGCCGGCGAGAGGCTAAGGTTGGTGAATCCCCGAGGCCTGGAAACCGCCAGGTCGACGATGGGCAAAGAAGAACCCCGCGGGCCACAGAAGAGCGCCCGCGGGGTTCCCATCCTCGGGATAGGTTTTGCTTACGGCCGGGTCATGCCGCTTGTGCTGGCTCCCAACTCCTGCAGGCTGTCGTACAGGATCTGTAGGATGTACTTGCCGTTGTGAGCGAACGATCCTGGATCCTTGGCCACCCAGGTGTAGTTGTAGGCTGCTCGCAGCAGGCTGGGCGTCCAGCTGGCGAATTGGTTGTCGCTGTTGATCTCACCTTCGTCGGCCTGGCCATTCCCGTTGCTGTCAATGAAGAAGTAGGGGTAGGCATTGGCGTCATATAGCAGGCCGCTGTCGAGCCGGTCGGCGGCGTAAGCCTGCATCGCCACGTACAGGGCCGCCTCCAGCGTGTCCACTTCATGTGCCAGGCCTTCTTCGACATCCCCGTCGCCGTCGTAGTCAACGCCGGTCGAAGCGGGCCCGCGGATCGTATCCAGCGTCTCGGGGCCGGTCACCGAGGTGTGGCAGCCGGAGCAGGCTTCGCTGCGTACGGTCAGGCCGTGGGTGTTGTGGCAGTTGACACAGGTGTTGAAGTTTTGGACGTGCATGAAGCGGCCGTTGTACTCCTTCCCATCGAATTGATAGGCACCTTGCGCATCGGCACCGAACAGCGTTGCGCCGGCAGCGAAGTAATGCGGGTTGCGGAAGCGCAAAGCCTCCGAGATTTCATCGTCGCCGACACCAGCCTGGCTGATGGCTCGGTTAAGGCTGACCGTCGATTCGCGGCCCTGGTGACAGTTCAGGCATAAGTTGGCATCGGTGTTCTCAAACCCAACAGCGTCCCCGCTGGGGAAGGTCACTTCGGTCACCTCGTAGCGGGTGAACTCGCTGACCGAACTGTGGCAGGTCGAGCATTGGAATCCGTTGGATGGCTCCTGGGCAATGGTCACGCCCTGCTCGAGGAACAGCGGCAGCCCTTCGGCGCTGTGGCATTTGCTGCACGTTGCCGGAACCTCGCCATCTTCATCCCAATGACGGAACGCCTCTTCCGAACCAGCAAAGTGGCCCGCATCGATCCGGTGCGTGCCAGCCATAGCGATCGGGGTGGACAGAGCGCCGTTCAGGTCTTCGATTGAGTCGGTCAGCAGTTGGATAATGTATTTGCCGCCATGGGCAAAGGTGCCCGGATCCTTCAAGGAAACCTGGTAGTTGTAGGAAGCTTTGAGCAGGCGCGGGGTCCAGGCATTGTAAGCATTGGGGGAGGCGGCTTCGCCAGTTGACACCTCGCCGTTGCCATCGCTGTCGATGAAGAAGTATGGGTAGCTGGCTGAATCGTAGACGATGGGCGTGCCCGACACCTGCTCAGCGTAGCTCTGCATGGCGCTGTAAAGCTTCTCCTGCAGGCCGGCAATCTCGTAGTAAATGCCCTCGTCCAGATCGCCGTCGCCGTCATAGTCGACGGCCGAGCCCGGCATGCGCACGTCGCGCAGATCTTCCACGGAGGCCACATCGGTGTGACAAGCCGAGCACTGGTCAACACGCACTTCGAGTGTGTGCGGATTGTGGCATTCGATACAGCTGTTGAATGGCTCTACGTGGCCGAAGTTGGCATCGTAACTGCTGCCGTCATACTCGTAACCGCCCTTGGCAATCGTGCCGTACTTGGTGGCGGCGGCGGCGAAGTAGTGGATGTTGATGAAACCGAGGTCCGAGCTGACCTCATCTTCGTCGACGCCGGCCTCGCCAATGGCCTCGTCCACATCGAACTTGGAGGCCCGGCCCTGGTGGCACTGCATGCAGCGAGCTTCGTCACCCAGGTTGGTGATTTCGACGCCGGAAGGCATGGTCACGCTGGTCATGACAATTGTGGCCGCGTTATGACAGGCAACGCACTCGACGGTCGAGCCGACCGGTGCCGGATTGTCGGTTACCCCAGCCTCCGTGCCATCGGCGCCGACCCAATCCTGGTAGCCGCTGGTGCTGTGGCAGCGGGCGCAGGTTGGCGGGATCTCGGCCGGATCGTCTTCGTTCCAGTGGACAAAAGCTTCGGCCGTGTCGTCGGCATGGGGCGAGGTCAGCCACAGGTCCAGGAACGGCACGTCCACAGGGCTGACGACTCCCTCCAAAGGTTCCGCCGTCTCACGGATGATCAGCGGCGTCGGTGCTGCGCCTTGGCCGCAGGCCGCCAGCAAGAGCCCCATGGCGACAAACCCAGTCCAAAGAAGTCCGCGATGAGCCATACTAGATCCTCCTAATCGGCGCCCAACGCCGATTCCCCGGAACCAACGTTTGCTGTGGAATTGCCTGGCGGCCGGGTAGCCCCTGGCCGCAATGATAGATCCGACTGTCCCTCGCCGTACGTCTCAATTGTCGAGCGCCCCGGCCTCGATCCACGCGCTAAGCAGTTGGATCTGTGCTTCCGGCAGCTTCCCGCCAGGCGGCATCAGGTCGCCACCCGGAGCAGTGCCATTGATTAGCTGGAACAGAAGACTGGCCGCCGGGTCCCCAGGCACGATGACGGGGGCGTGGTCGCCGCTCTCCATGACTGTCTGATAGCTGCTTGCCTCCCATCCGCCCAGACTGCCATGACAGGCGCCGCAAGCCTGCGTCAGCAGCGGCTGAATATCGTCGCCGAAGGAAACCTCGCCTGCAGTATTCACGGCACTGCTGTCGAGTTGGCGGATGTAGTCCACCAGCTGGCTGATTTGATCCGACGTCAGCACTTCGCCCCAGCCGATCATGGGGGTCGCCGGATGACCCTGATTGATGCTGGTGAAGATACTGGCATCATCGTTTTCGGCCTGGAATGCCGGATCGGCCAGCGCCGGGCCCAACCCGCCCTGGCCTTGCGGGCCATGGCACTGGGCGCAAAGATCGGCAAAGATTTCGGCGCCACCCAAGGACAATGAGGCGGTGCGCACTTCGGGGGGCAGCTCAACCGGAGGGTTCTCCTCCCAGGACCTGAAGAAGGTAACGATGGCCTCGATCTGGTCGGTATCGAGCGGCCCGCCCTGGCTGCTGCCGAAGGGCGACATGCCGAAGTTCGGTTGACCCTGCTCGATGATCGCCCGAAGTGTGAAGTCATCGCGCGTACTCAGGTACTCGCTGGAGCTAATGGGGGCGATCACATCGCCAGCCCGAGTCGGGTTGGCGCCACCCTCGCCAAAGTCACCGTGGCAGGCGGAGCAGTGCTGGGCGAACAGCGTCCGGCCCTGCTCGACCGGTGCGCCGCGCGCTGCATCATACGTATAACTGACAAGCGCATCGAGCTGGGCGGGCGTAAGCGTCTGGCCCCAAACCGGCATGGTTTCGTGGGGGCCGCCCTCGAGGATGGTTTGCTGCGCGCTGGCCAGGTCGCTGGCAAGGGGCACCAGCGCACCGTGACAGCTCGTGCAATGCTGGCGGAACAAGTCCTCGGCCTCGGGATTGGCCAGCGGATCGACCACAAAAGCGGCCAACGTCTCGACCTGCTCCGGCTCGAGCCGGCCCCGCCAGCCGGGCATTTCCAGGTGAAGACCGCCTTCTTCGATGATCTGGCGCAGCTCGGCGCGCTCACCCTCGAAGGCCACTGCCTGACCATGGCAGCTGGTGCAATTGACCGTATAAAGACGCTGGCCGTCAGGTGCGACCAGGAAGTTGAGCAGATCGGTTCGCTGCTGGGCCGACAAGGTATTCGTCCAGTCCGGCACCGCGACCTCGGCGTGCGGCTCGAAAGCGGCCGCCTGGTCGAGGGCCGTCTTCAGGAGGGCGGGGCTGGTCGCCACCAGATCCGGGGCTTGATGACAGGCGCCGCAGTTGGTGTTGAATAGCCGGCTGCCGCTTGGCGACGAGATGAAGCCAGCCAGCGCGTCAATCTCATCGGTGTCGAGGTCGGCGCTCCACGCGGGCATCCCCTGGCTGTGCTGGCCCTGGGCGATGACCTCATGGATATTGACGCCGGCTTGGACCTCGATCGATGGTCCATGACAGCCGGCGCAGTTCTGGACGTAGAGGGCGGCCACCGGGTCTCCGAGCTCGGCCTCGGCCGGGGGGGCCGCCTCCAGCAGCGCTTGAACGGTCAGAAACAGGATGCCAATCACAACCAGCGAAGTGGCTCCCGTGACCCATGGCCGGTCGAATGGATGACGCCGGCGCGTTCGGTCGAGGAACGGCAGCGCCAGCAGGGCAACGAGGAAAAGCGTCGGCAAGACAAAAACACCGAGCACCTCCAGGTCGCCCGGGAAATACTTGAGCAGTTGGAACAAGAACAGGAAGTACCATTCGGGCCGCGGTGTGTAACCGGAGTCGGCTGGATCCGCCCTGGCCTCCAGCGGTGTGCCGGCGAACGTCGCCAAGGCGAACAGGACGACCAGAATGATGAGCGAGACAACGGCGTCTTTGAAGACGACATCCGGAAAGAACGGGACGCCGTGTTGCTTGGCCTGCTGGTAGCGCTCCCGGTACTCCTGTTTCTGCCGATCATCCATCGGTCGGTTCCTTCTGGCGCTCCGGAACCTGACTGATGCCGTGCTTGATCACCAGGTACATGTGTCCGCTGAGCAGGGCAAGCAGGCCGGCCGGCAAAACCCACACATGAACGCCGTAGAAGCGGGCCAGCGTGATGGCCGACAGCTCACTGCCGCCGCGCAGCAAACGCAGCATCCAATCGCCGACAAACGGGGTCACCTGGGCGATGCGGGTGCCAACGGTGGTGGCCCAATACGCTTTCTGGTCCCATGGCAGCAAGTAGCCGGTGAAGCCAAAACCTAGGACGGTCAGCAGCAATAAGACTCCGGTCAGCCAGGTGACTTCGCGCGGGTACTTGTACGAACCGTAGTAGATCACCCGCAACATGTGCAGGACGGCCAGCACGACCATGGCGCTTGCCCCCCAGTGGTGCAGACCGCGGATCAGCCAGCCGGCAGGAACCTGTGAGCTGATGTACTGAACGCTGTCATAGGCGTGGTCGGGAGTTGGCACGTAGTAGATAGTGAGCAGAATGCCGGTGACGATCTGGTTGATGGCAACCAGCAAGCTGGCGCTGCCCAGCGTATACAGCCAATTGACCTTGGGCAGCTTGCGCAGGAAGATGGCCTGCCAAATCTGGCGATACGCAATTCGTTCGTCAACCCAATCTGCCAGTTTGCTCGCCATCTCAAGACCCCAGGATCGAAATCTGGTCGTCTTCCACCTGGACTTCATATGCATCCAGGGCCCGTGGAGGCGGACCTGAAACGACGGCGCCACTGCGATCAAAGACGCCATTGTGGCACGGACAGAAGAACTCTTCCCGGTCTGGGATCCAACGCACCCGGCAACCGAGATGGGTACAGACATTGGACAAGGCCGTGAACTCCCGGCCGTCATTGGTGATCACATAGACCGAGAGCTCTTCCCGGTCTGTGATCCAACCAGAGGTCCGCTCAATGGTGGTCTTGAACAGTGTCGGAACCCCAAGCTCAACCTTGTCGATGGAGCCCAATCGGATCCAGACTTGCTCCTGGGCGCGCTCAAGTGCCGGCGCCAGCAGGTAGGCGACAGCCGGAATGCCGTACAGGGCGGTGATCAGGCCGCCAATTCCCCAGGTAAGCAATCCAAGAAACCCTCTGCGTTCAACGCGCTGTTCCGATGACATTACGCGCCCTGCCTCCTGTGACGGGGACCATGATCAACCGCGTGCTGCTTGGTCCGGTAGCTAGAGAATAGCACCAGCGGGCTTGCCGTGCATATAGAGCTAGCGGAGCCCTCCACACAATGGATTGGCGGAAAGCCCGGGCGTTTCTTGCCGAGCCGGCCGGCCCATAGAGATTGGGGAGCCATGGAAGCTTCTGGGAGGCGGGGTGCGGCACCCAGCAAGACCTGGGCCAGCGGCCCCAACATTGCGCAGGGAACAGCCTGCGCCATAAATAGGAAGATGTAAGTGGGGAGAAGAACCCTGCGAGACGATCCTTCACGGCCTGCATCGGAGCTCCTACAATGTGGACGAGGTCGGCCGGTCCGCCTGCCTCGTCCGGGGTGGCATGGCTGAATCGGGCTAGCCCTCCGGCGCGCCGGCCTCGATCCACTGGCGGATCCAATCCAGCTCCTGCCCAGTGAACTGTCCCGGGTGATCCCCGCGCGCCTGGCGTTGAACAATCACGCTTGATTCCGGTTCGGCGGGGACGATGCCGGGCCCGGAAACGCCGCCTTCCAAGGCTTGATCGTAGCTCGCCACCGATAGGCCCCCAAAGGGGGACTCGCCGCCGTGGCATGCGCCGCAACGGCTGGCGAACAACGCCCCCATGCCGTCCGTCCAGCTGGTTGGCATGGGAACTTCGCTTGAGCCGGCCAGCGGTGGCTGTGTCGGGGCGGCCGTCGGTTCCGGGGTGGCGGTAAAGGGCACGAAGGCCGGACCGGCCTCGGCTGGCGGTGGTACGGTCTCGATCGCTGTCTGCTCAAAGGTGGCGAACAGGAAGATTCCAATCAGCATGCTGGCCGCCAGGACGCCGTAAATCGGGGCAAAGATCAGACGTCGGCGACGAATTCGTTCTGGCGGCTGAGGGCGGTAGTCCAACCCGGCCTTGCGGTCGGCCAGCTCGATGGGGTGTTCATCGAGCATCACCTCTTCGCTCATGTACCCGCTGAACATGCTGCGATTGAAGCGGCGTATGTGGACGTGGTACATGTGCCACAGAATGATGGCCAGCACAGCCAACAAGGCTTCACTGCCATGGGCCGCTTTGGCAGCCGGAATCACCTGCCCGGGCAGGAATCGGGTGGTGGCAATTGGGTTCCACATGAAGAACCCGGTGATGACCATAACGACCGTCCCCCACACAAAGGCCCAATACTCGGCCTTCTCCTCGAAGGTGTAGCGGCCCTGCTGGGGACGGCGTTCCTCGGCGCCAAAGTTGTAGCGCAATGTTTGCCAGGCGTTGCTCACGTCATCGAGGCTGGGCAGCATCTCGGGCCGGCCACGGCGTACGAACAACCGGTAGCCGACAGCCCCCAGGTGGTAGACGACTTCCAGCAGTAATACGATGGCTGCCGCCCGATGGATGATGCGCACGGTCTCGATGCCCCCCATCCAGCCAATGAGCGTGACCGAAATCTGGCTGGCGGCGAACTTTTGCACCAGGCCGGTGATCGCCAGGATGGTGAAGCTGCCCATAGAGACCCAGTGCTCGATGCGGTAGGTGACGGGGAAACGCAGATGTCTGGTCGGCTCACTCATCGGCGTTTTGTCTTTGGCGCCGGCGCTCAATCAGGCGCCGGCCGGCGTCGCTAACGACGAACACGGCCATTCCACCGAGCACCCCCGGGATGAAGAATTTGTAGAAGAGGTCAACAAAGTAGACCAACGGCCAGTGATCGGGACTTGGACGGTAGTGGCTCAGCCAGGCCGAGGGGAAGTTGGGGCTGGCGCTCGGATGGCACTTCTGGCAAGTGAGGACCAGGTTCTCCCTAATCACCGGGCTGTCGGGGTCGGAGGCACTGGCGATATCGTGCACGCCGTGGCAATCGATGCACACCGGCTTGTTGGTGACCTGGTCGGGTGCCACTTGTTGGAACAGAGTGACCGTGGTGCCGTGGAAATCGGTGACGTAGGTATCAAACACGTCGGTGCTGATGTCGTACTTGGTCATGAGCTCTTCGTCGGCATGGCACTCGGCGCACAGCTGTGGCGAGAACAAGCGAAATTGGGCGTTGGTGCTGGGCCCCTCGGTGTCGTGGACACCGTGGCAATCGACACAGCTGGGCACATCGGGGTTGCCCTCACCGAGCAAGGCATTGCCATGGACGCTTTCGGCATAGCGGTCGAATATCGTCGTGTGGCACTGGCGGCAAGTCTGTGGGATCTGGCTGCGCGGCTCCCCCGCCGGCCGGATGTTGTGCACGCCATGGCAGTCGGTGCACACAGCGGCATTGAAGTCGCCGGAGGCCAGGGCTTGCTGGTGGACGCTGTCCAACGAGGCCTCATATTTGTCTTCGTGGCAGCCGCGGCAAGTCTGATAGTGGAAAACGGTGTAGCCGCGCCGTGTATTGCCCTCGTAGGCTGGGTGCGGGTAGCCGTCGATTTCTGTGTGGCAATCAACACAGCCGATAGCAGCCATCCCGTGGACCGAGTTCTCAAAGGCCCCGGGGAACACGGTCAGGTCAAGAATTTGGCCCGAGGGAAGTTCGGTGTGAAGGTCTGGCGAGGCGTGGCAGGCCAGACAACTGTTATTATCGGTTTCTTGGAAACGCGGCTGGGGCCCACCATCGGCGGAAGCCAGGGCAAACGGGATCGCCACCAGCACGAGAGTGGCGATTAAACCCAACCATCGCCAGTGATGGCTGGGCCCGCCTGGTGGGGGGGGAGAGGCCGGTGGGAACAAACGCTGGATCAAACACCACCTCGCTGCGATGGCCGCCGGCTGGTTGCAGCTGGGAAAATCCGGCTTGCGGCGGCTCTGGCCTGGATGCACATGTGAGTATACGACATTGTTCGTCAACCCATAGACATATCTGTTAAGTCATTCGGCGCAAATCTACCATGACCATCGTCGGCCAGTTGGTCGAGCGAAAGATGATAGAATCGGTCGTATCTAGCCTTAAGGACCGCTGCCCGGAGGGCTCTGGATGGAAACCCCAGCAAGACCACCGATCGCCCAGCCAACCACCAGTCGCGCCAAATTCATCATTGGTGGGCTCCTGATCGCGGCCGCGGTGATCTATTTGATCGTTTCGTCCACCCAGGCGTCGGCCCAGTACTACCTGACCATCGACGAGCTGGTTGGCCAAACCGGTGACTTTGACGATCGCGACTTGCGGGTAAGCGGCGCCGTGTTGGGCGACTCGATTCACTACGACACCGAGACCCTGACCCTGGAGTTTACCGTCGTCAATGTCCCGGGTGACCTGGACTTCATTGAACAGCAGGGCGGCCTGGCCGAGGTTCTGCACCAAGCCGTCAACAACCCCGATGCCACGCGGCTGCCGGTGCGCTACATCGGGCCGATGCCGGATCTGCTGCGGCATGAAGCGCAGGCCATTGTGACTGGCCGGGTGGGTGCCGACGGCGTATTCGAGGCCGACGAACTCCTGTTGAAATGCCCCACGCGTTACGAAGAGGAAGTCC
>Ga0299906_10001367_pt1 | contig 20961 bp, 15 predicted proteins | sample RVTome_14_FD_200259 | JGI IMG/M metagenome (GOLD analysis project Ga0299906, IMG submission 200259) | Soil microbial communities from uranium-contaminated site in the Upper Colorado River Basin, Wyoming, United States - RVT145D125 (version 2) ...
GCCACGGCCCCCCGCTGCATGTGCGCGTTGACGCGGTAGCGGCACAGGCCCGCCACCTCGTAGGAGAAGTCCAGGTCCTTCAGCTCGTCATAGCGCGCCATCTGCTGCGGCGAGACCATCTCCTTCAGGGCGTCGCCGATGTTCTTGGCCGTCAGGACCGGCATTTCCATGGGCGTGATCACGGTGTTGACCCGCATCATCGGGGGATGATCGCTGACCAGGTGAACGTCGGAGGCGTCATGCTTGTGGGCGTTGGCGAGGATCTCGGGCAGATTCATGGATGGTGGTTCCTCTTTCCTATGAGCCGGCGCGCGCGAAGCGCACAATGCCCACTGCATATCGTCACACTCTCACCTTGGAATAACTTCCGATCCCAATCCAGCGGCGGTCCCGCCCGACCCCGCCTCCGGCCGCCCGTCTGTAGCGTCTGTGCCGATTGGGCGCCGCGGACTCCACCCGCCGGCCCCCCTGCCCCGTCCGGCGCGTTCTCGGACGCGCCGCCGCCCGGTCACGGCCCGCCGGCGAAGGACAGCGAGCCCACCTGCCGGAACGACGCCGTCGGCGTGCGCACGCCGGTGTCCAGCAGCATTTCCGCCAGGGTCCCCGGCGTCACGTACACCATGCCGCCGGCCAGCTCGTAGTCCGCCCGCGGCGGCAGCGCATCGGCGGGCCAGCCGGCGCGGTCGAACCGGACCACCGCCGGCAGGACGATCACGCTGGTCGTGCCCGCGTGCAGCGTGGTCAGCGCCGCCCGCCGCCCGTGGTAGATCGTCTCGCCGTCGAGCGCGAGCGTATAGCGGATCTCGCGCAGTTCGACCGGGTCCTCGTTGGGGTTCTCCACGATCAGCTCGAAGCGGAACGACGCCGCCTCATCGGTCCGCTCGGCCAGCCGCACATCCGCCAGCCGGATCGACGGCGGTCGATACCCCGCGCAACCGGCGGGGGCCGCGGCGGCGAGGATCATGAGCAGGGCGACGTGGCGGTGAAGACGCGGGCCGGGCATGCCGGCAATCTACCGGCCGCGGGCCGATCAGTCGAGGGTCAGCCATTCATCGCCGTGCACGACCTGGGCGATGCGCACGACGTCCGGAGACTCCGATTCCTGCATGTAGCAGTGCCACATGACGGAGACGCCGACGAGAATGACCAGGGCCAGCCACGATGCGATCTCGCCCTGCACGTGGCGTCGGGCCCGGTGCAGCAGCACGACGCAGACGGCGACGGTGGCCGACTTGTAGAGGGCCAGGGCCCACCAGGACCCGGTGGTCCGGATCAGGTAGGCGGCGAGCGGATTGGCTTCGACCATGCCCACGGACCGCAGATGGGCGATGGTGATCAGCAGGTCCACCAGGCTCAGCACCACGATCGCCGCCAGCAGCATCATCACGCGACGGGGTCGATCGCCGAGCACCAGGTTCAGCCTGGGCTCGACCGGAAGCGCCTTGGTGCGTGGCCGCATGCCTGCTCCTCTCCCGGGAACGCGATCCCGATGCGAGGGCTTCGGCGTGAAATGCCGATTCCTTTACGGCCGGCGCGCTACCATACCCACGCGTCGCCCTCGGGCCGCCGGAACAAGCCGCACAGCATCCCTGGCGGGAGCCAACGCCTCATGCACCGACACCTACGCCGCCGTCCCGTAACCGTGGCCGCGCTCATCGCGGCGCTGACGTCGCCGGTCGCGGCGCAGACGGACAACCCCGTGTACGTGGACGACTCGCCGCAGGCATGGCTGCTCTTCCAGCAGGCCCGCGACCAGGTGCGCGACAACGTCGGCGAGGCCGCGCGCCTGTACCAGGAACTGCTCTCGGAGTTCGGTCTCAAGCTCATCCCCGTCGTCGAGACGGATGGAACGATGTTCGCCTCGGTGCGCAGCCGGGTGCTGCGCGACCTGGCCGGGCAGCCGGCGCTGCTGGACCGCTACCGCCTGATCGAGACCGCCGCCGCCCAGCGCCTGCTGGATGAAGACATGCTGGAGCGCGCGGCGGCGACGCGCCCCCTCACCGCCCCCGGGCTGGAGGCGATGCTGCGCCTCGGCCAGCGCCACCTGGAGGCCGGGTCGTTCCGGATGGCCCTGCACTGGCTTGACGAGGCCGCCGGGCATCCGGACGTCGACGAGACGCGGGCGGCCCATCTCTGGCACATGACCGGCATGGCGGCGCATTACCTGCGGGACGATGCGCTGCTTCAGGAGGCCCTGACGAAACTGTCCGGCCTGCCCGCGGCCGGCGAGATCCTCGAGCACATGGTGCGCCTGCATGCCGGCGGCGCGGGCCCGTTGCCGCGCCGCGGGGTCACGCCCCTCGACACGGCGCCGGCCTCGGACCTCTCGCAGCTCATCGCCGAGGACATCTGGTCCGTCGATCTGGAGGACTCGCTGCTCAACCGCCGCTTCGCCTCGACCGCCGACGACGGCGGGCAGAGCCGCGATGCCCGCGAGCAGCGCCGCCGCCGCGGCCAGCTCAACACCGCGGCCCCCACGATCGCCGGGGAGGTGGTGTTCATCAACGAGGGCCACACCGTGCGGGCCCTGGACCGCTTCACGGGCCGCGCGGTGTGGCCGCAGCCGTACGCCGAGACCCGGGGGGCGGTGCCCGAGGACGGCAACAGCGAGCTGACCATGGACATGAACATCGTGAGCGTGGAGGGCGATGCCCTCGTCACGTTCACGGGCCACCTCATGTCGCGGGAGCGGTCCAACGACGGCCGGGTCGTCTGCCTGGACGCGGTCACCGGCGCGCTGCGCTGGTGGCGCGACATCAGCCACATCGACGGCGCCGACGAGTTCGAGACGCTCTTTCCCCACGGCCGCCCGCTCATCATCGAGGGCTCGGTGTACTTCATGGCCCGCAAGGCCCGCAAGCAGCAGCTCACCGCGGCCTACGTGATCGCGCTGGACCTCCAGACGGGCGCCCTGCGCTGGGCCCGTCACGTCAGCACGAGCGGCGGCATCCGCAACACGGCCCGGCCCTTCTCCGCGGTCGCTTTCGATCGCGGGTCGCTGTTCGTGGCCACGCCGCTGGGCGCCGTTGCGCGCCTGGAGCTGCACGATGGCGAGATCCGCTGGCTCAAGCGTTATCCCGTGCCGCTCAACGCCACGCAGTCGGCCATGCACCGGCCCTGGGAATTCGACCAGCCCGTCGTGGTCGGCGACCGCGTCATCGCCATCGAGCCCGACCGGCGGCGCGTGGTCGTGATCGACCGCGAGTCGGGCGATGAGACCTCCAGCCACGCCTGCGCCTCGACCGACGGCTGGGGCGCGCCCAGCTACCTGCTGGCGAACGAGCACTCGGTGTACGGCGTCGGCCGCGACATCGCCGCCTTCCGCCTGGGCGACCTGAACAACGCGGCCTGGCGTCTCTCGCGGCCCGCCGAGTCGCCCATCCAGAACGAGTCGTCGTTCGACCGCCGCCCGGAGATCGGCGGGCGCGTCCAGCTCGTGGGCAGCCAGCTCGTCGCCCCGACCTATTACGGCGTGCTGATCGTGGACAACGAAACGGGGGTGATCGACGCCGAGCTGGACATTCCCTACGTCGGCAACCCGGTGGCCTTCGACTCCCAGCTTCTGCTCGCAGAGGCCGACCGGCTCGACGCCTATATGTCCTTCGACCGCGCCCGGGAGATGCTGCGGCAGCGCATCGCCTCCAATCCCGGCGATCCCGATCCCGCCCTGTCGCTGCTGAAGCTCGGGGTGCGCGTGCGCGACTTCGACCTGTCCATGCAGGCCGCGAACCTGGTCGTCGAGGCGCTCGATCGCGCGACCTTCGACGACAAGACCGCGCGGGCCCGCGACGAGCTGTTCGCGCGGCTGCTGGAGATCGACGAACGAGGCATCGCCTCCACCCGCGACCAGGGCGAGTTGCTGTTCGGCGTGCTCAACTCGATCGCCGACAGCCCCGCGGCGCGCATCGAATATCTGCTGGCCTACGGGAGCTGGCTCGGCCAGCACTCGCCGAGACAGGCGATCGAGCGCGGCTACCAGGCGATCCTTTCCGACCCCAAGCTCGCGGCGACCTGGCGCCGGCACGATGACGCCGTCCGCCGCGCCGCCGACTGGGCCGCCGACCGCCAGCGCCGACTCATTCACGATCACGGCCGCGCCGTCTATGCCGCGCAGGACGACTTCGCGCTGTTGCGCCTGGACCAGATCCGCGCTGGCGCGGATCCCGATCCCGATGAGCTCATCGCGCTGGTGCAGGAGTTCCCCCTGGCGTCCGTGGCCGTCGAGGCCGCCTTCCTCGCGACCGAACAGTGCGCGCGGCAGGGGCGGTTCCGCAAGGCCCTGGGCGTGCTCGGCGCCATGGACCGGCTCAATCCCGAGGCGCCCGAAACGCCGCGCCTGCTCGGTCGCTACCTGTCGCTGTGCGCCGCGGCCGGGTGGACCGACGACCCGGTGCGAACGCTGCGCTCGGTCATCGGGACGCGGCCGGCGCTGGCGGCGGACACCGATGAAGGATCGCGTCTCGCGACCGACCTGCTCGATGAGCTGGCGCCGCGCAGCCGCCGGGCGCTGTTGCCGGAGATCGAGCTGCCGCTGGGCAATGCGCTGTTTCTGTCCGGCGGGCTGGTGCGGCTGCACACCGGCGCCCGCTGGACGCTCGAGTCCGTACTGCTGGCCGACGATGGCGCGCTGAAGCTCTATCCGCCCGGCCGCGATGAGCCGGTATGGACAACGACCATCGATGCGGCCGAGGCCAGGATTCTTCACGCCGACCCGGGGCGGCTGCTGCTCTGGAATGACCCGAGCGAGAACGGCGACGACCCGCGGGCGTTGATGCTGGACTCGATGACGGGGACCGTGAGGTGGACATCCGCGAGCGTGGCCGAACACCTCGGCGAGCCGCTCCGCGAGCCGCGCGGCGGGGCGGGCGGGCGGCGGGGCGGCGGCCAGGAATTCGATCCCCGGCACACCTGGCCGCTGTTCGACGGCGATCGGCTGATCCTGGTCCGGGGCGCGGGCGGAATCTTGGCCCTGAGCGCCCTGGACGGCCAGACCGTCCGCTGGACACGGCACGACACGATCGCCCAGGTCCATCACGCGGCCCTGCACGACGGCGCCGTCATCCTGGCGGGCATGATGCACAAGGTCGACGCCCTGGGCGGCACGACGGCGCGGGCGCCCCGCATCGTCGCGTACGACGCCGCCACGGGCGAGTCGTTGTGGCAGCGCGAGACGCTGGGCGACGGCGAGGTGCGCTGGATGACGCCCGGGCCGTTCGGCACCCTGGCGATCGGCACATCGACCGCGGTGGAACTGCTGGACAGCTACGGCGGGCGGCGGCTGTGGGCGAGCGTTGCGCCCGGGGCGCGCGACAGTCTGGAGTCGTGGATGCTGCCGGACCGGGTGCTCGTGCGGGACCGCGAAAGCCGCCTGCGCACGCTGGCCCTGGCCGACGGGCGGCTTTCACCGCCATTTGACCTGAGCTTTCGCCGCGACCTCAGCCCCGCGGATCTCCGCGAGGTGCTGCCCGACGAGCACGGCGTGGCCACGAGATTCCGCAACCACATGATCCGGTTCGACTTCGACGGCAAGCTGATCGGCATGGACGCCATCAGCGACGCGACGGACTTTCAGTGGCTCATACCGGCGCGATCGTCGTACGTGGTCATCAACGCGCAGGTGCAACAGGTGCCCGTGAATGGCCAGGCGGCGCGTCGAACCGAATATTCCTACCTCATCCACTTCATGTCCGACAACGGGCGGCTGCTGGGCGATCCCTACAGTCTGCCCCGCTCCGACCTCGTGCGGCGGCTTCAGGATGCCCGCCTGATCGGTTCCACCCTGTACCTGTCCACGCGCGATCTCACGTTCGGCATTCCGGTGTCGCCCGCCCGCTGACCGCCTGGCGAGCCACCTCCGGGCCGCGCCGAGGGCGGTCCGTTCGATGCGAACGAGAATCGCCGGTCCGGGGTTGACTTCTCGCGGCGAGTCGGTCCAATATGCCGCGCGCGATGCGCACAACGCACGAACCATCATCTACGGAGAGGGACCATGACCCTTCGCGCTGAGACATCCTGCCCGACGGCGGCCGATCATGCGAAGCCCGCGCCGAGTGGCGCTGAACTCGATGCCTTGTCCGGGGCCGCCCCGCAATCGCCTCGAATCGATCGTCCGGACGACGAGGAGCCGCTGCCGCGCTTCGTCAACTGGGACGATGAGGACGAGGATGAGGAGACCGACGAGGAACTCGAGGATGAGGACTTCGAGTTCGACGAGGAGGAGGATGACGACGACGACTACGAGGAGGAAGACGACGAGTTCTTCGTCGAGGACGATGATGAGGGTGACGAAGAGCTCGAATTCAATGAGGAGGAGAGCCCCGGCTGATGGCGTGCGTCGGGTCCGGCCCGCCGCGGGGTCGCCGGCGATTCCATGCCACGGCTGACGGGCGGGCTCCCGCGGATCGGCGTCGGCGGCGCGGGCTCCAGGGCGGGGTCGCGATCGGACAAATAGCGGGACGGGGGGGATGGGCGTCCGGGGGCGGGGCCGGGGGGAAGGCAACCACAGATAAACACGGATCAACACGGATCGGGTCCGGCGTCAAATAACCCGCCTCCACTCATCCGTGTTCATCCGTGTCCATCCGTGGCTTCTCTGCGTTTTCGAGGTTCCGGGCGTCCGGGGGCCGGGGGTCAGGACTCCACGCGACGACCGCCGGCCGCGGGCACGAGGGCGATGGGCCGGACCAGCACCTCGGTCTCGCACGATCGCTTGTCATCGGTGCGCTCGACCTCGCGAGCGCGGCCGTGCACGCCCTCGGCCGTGGCCTCGAGCGCAGCGCAGAGCTTGGCGATGGCCTCGATGCGCGGGTATTCCGCGCGCAACTGGTCCAGCTTGTCGGACATGGGCGGGCCGTTCTTGCGGTAGAGCCGCTTGAAGGCGTCCTTGATGGCCTCGATGTCCTCGACGGGAAAGGCGCGGCGGGAGAGGGCGATGGTGTTCACCGCGCGGACCTCGGCGGGGTTGCCTTCGACGATCATGTACGGCGGCACATCCTTGGGGATGCGCGCCATCGCGCCCACGAACGAGCACTCGCCGATCGTCGCGAAATGGTGCACGCCCACGCCGCCCCCGATGTTGGCATAGTCCTCCACCACGACGTGCCCGGCGAGCATGACCTGGTTGGCGATGGTGACATGATCGCCCACCATGCAATCGTGGGCGATGTGCACGGCGACCATGATCAGGTTGTCGCTGCCGATCACCGTCGAGCCGCCGCCGTTGGCCGTGCCCCGGTGGACGGTCACATGCTCGCGGATCTGGTTGCGGTCGCCGATGACGCACAGGGCCCGCTCGCCGTGGAACTTGCGGTCCTGCGGATCGGCGCCGATGACGGAGTAGGGGTAAATGACATTGTCCGCCCCCAGCCGGGTCTCGCTCTGGACGGTCACGTGGTCGTGCAGGATGCAGCCGGGGCCGATGTCGACCTCGGGGCCGATGACGCAGTAGGGTCCGATCTCGGCGGAGCCGGCGACGGTCGCGGTCGCGTCGATGATGGCCGTGGGGTGTATCTTGGTCATGGTGTGCACTCGTGCGGCGAACGCGCCTCGGCGCGCATCCGCGTCAGTCCTGCTCGGCGTCAACCATCATGAACCGGATCTGCGCCTCGGCCGCGAGCTTGGAGCCGACGAACGCGCGGCAGCGGAGCATGCCCGTGCGGGCCCGCGCCCGCACCGCCTCAGCCTCCATGATGAGCTGGTCGCCCGGCGTCACCGGCCGGCGCAGCTTCACCTTGTCCAGGCTCAGGAGCACCGCGATCTTGCCGGCATGCTCGAGCTTGCGGCTCATGAGCAGGCCGCCGAGCTGGGCCATCGCCTCGACGATGAGCACACCCGGCATGATGGGCGTGCCGGGATAATGCCCCTCGAAGAACGGCTCATTGATGGTCACGTTCTTGATGCCGATCGCCTTCTGATCGCCCTCGATCTGCACCACGCGATCGACCAGCAGCATCGGGTAGCGATGGGGCATGATGCGCTGGATCTGGCGGATGTCCATCTCGCGCCCGTGCGAGATCATCTCCATGCGGCGGCGCGTCTCGTTCTGCTCGATGATCTTGCGCCCCAGCCGCCGGTTCATCGCGTGGCCGGACTTATGGGCCACGATGCGCCCGTGAATCTCGCCGCCCACCAGGTACAGGTCGCCCAGCAGGTCCACGATCTTGTGCCGCACCGGCTCGTTGTCGAAGCGGTAAGCGTTGTCGATCGGCCCGTTGTCGCCGATCACCAGCACGTCTTTGGGCGTGAGGTGGCGGCACATGCCCTGGTCCCACAGCGCCTGGGCCTCTTCCTCGAGGCTGTAGGTCCGGGCCCGCGAGATCTCGTGAATGTAATCGCCGTTGGCCGAGCTGAAGACCTGCGTCTGCGGGCGGATGCGATCGGATTTCGGCCCGTAGTCGAGATCGAAGATGATCTTCATCTGCCCGTCGTCGGCGGGCAGGGCGGCGATCATGGCGTCGCCGTCCTCCACCACGATCGGCTCGCTGATCTTGAAGAACTTGCGCGGCGCATCCTGCTGCTCGATGCCCGCCTCGACGATCGGATCGGCGAAGGGCGCCGCCGAGCCGTCGCCGCAGGGCAATTCCGGGCCGTTGATGCGCAGCAGCGCGTTGTCGATGCGCAGGCCCGCGAGGGCCGACAGGCAGTGCTCGACGGTCTCGATCGAGACATTGCCGATCTTCAGCGTCGTGCGCCGGGCCCGGTCGGTGGCGTTCTCGATGAGGGCGGGGATCTGCACGGGCGGTGAGAGGTCGGTGCGCTCGAAGACGATGCCGTGCCCCGCGGGCGCGGGCAGAATCTCCACGTCAACCGGCTCGCCGAGCAGCAGGCCGCGACCGCTGACCGTCACCGGACCGGCCAGTGTGTGCTGGCGGGTGGGATCGAACGGCTCGACTGCCATGGGTTCTTCCACAGCCTGGAGCATATGACGCAAATCCGCGGCTGTCCCTGCCAGGGGTCATTCGCGGGCCGTGCCGGCCCGGGAATGCTCGTGGAGGTGGTCTGGTAGCTTACGAATAGCCACCCACTCCCGCAATGTTTTGTCGGCTGAATGGGCGGGGTAGCCCACATGAGTTTCGCCGGCGGGAACGTCCTGAATGACCCCGGAACCGGCCCCTATCTTCGCCCCATTCCCTATTGTGAGGTGATCGGAGATGCCGACATCGCCTCCGACCTGCACCCAGTCGCCGATTTTCGTCGATCCGCCGATGCCGCAAAGGGCGGCGATAACGCAATTTCGCCCGATTCGCACGTTATGGCTGACCTGCACGAGATTGTCGATCTTGGTGCCCCGGCCGACCACCGTGTCCCCGAATTTGCCCCGGTCCACGCAGCTTCCCGCCCCGATTTCCACGTCATCCTCGATCACGGCGGCGCCGAGATGGGGCGCCTTGAGCAGGCCCGATCCGTCCGGGGCGGGACGAAAGCCGAAACCGTCGAATCCGATCGACACGTTCGCGGCCACGAGCACGCGCCGCCCCACCGAGCAGCGCTCGCGCACGACGGTGTTGGCGTGGATGACCGAGCCGGCGCCGATGACGGTGTCGGCGTAGAGACGCACGCCGGCGTGCAGCACCACGTCGGCCTCGACGACGGCGCGGGCGTCGACGCTTACGTGCGGGCCGAGACGCGCCGTCGCGTGCACCGACGCCTCCGGATGCACCCACGCCGTCGGGTGCCGGCCGATGTCCGGCACGGGCTCCGGGGGCTTGAACAACTCCAGGACCGCCAGACTCGCCAACTCGGCGCTGGCCACGGCGATGAGCGGTCGGCCCGCCGAGATGAGGGCCGGATCCACGAAGTCGCGGTTGACGATCGCGGCGCCCGCGCGGGAGGCGGCCCACCGGTGAGCGTAGCGGGGATTGATGATGAACGTGATCTCGTGCGGCCCGGCGTCGTCGAGCGTGTTCACGCCGCGCACGACCAGAGCGCCGTCGCCGGTCAGCTCGCCTCCGAGACGGCGGGCCAGTTCGGCGAGCGTGAACTGGACGGCGCGGCTGGCCATGGGGCGGCCCTCAGTTGCCGCGCGGCTGCGGCCCCGGGTTGGCGACCTGGTACTGCTGGTTCATCAGCCCGATCATCTCGTCGGTCACATCGATCTCGGGATTGACATAGAGCATGCGGCGGGCGGAGATCTGCCGCGAGATGTCCTGCTCGTTGCCCGGCTGGATCTCGACCTTGGTGTCGTCAACGAAAACGAGGTCGATGTCCTGGGCCTTGGCCAGCGATTCCGCCGCGGCGCGAATGTTGCCGTACAGCTTCAGCACGATCTTGGAGTACTGCCGCTGCCGGTGGATCTCCGTCAGGTCCACCTGGGTCTTGAGGCGGCGCGACAGCTCGAGCTGCTCGCCCTGCTTCTGCCGATAGGCCTCCGCGCCGGGCGCGAGGTCCGCCAGGTCCAGCTCGATGTCCTTGATCTGCTGCTCGATGCGCTTGCTCTCCTCGGTCATCTGCCTGATCTGCTCGTTGAGCGTCGCCTCGAGCGCGGCACGCTCATCGAGGGCGTTGAAGCAGCGCACGATGTCCACCGTGGCCACCACCGAGGGCGACATGAACATCCGCCGCACGCCCGACGACGACGCGCCGAGCAGGCACACCACGAGCAGGGCCAGGAGCAGCGCGGGCCAGTTGATTCGCTTGGGGAATGACCGGTTCATCAGGGAGTCCTCGTGCTGGGCGGGGCCGGCGGCGCGGCCCCGAACGCCGTGTTCATGCGCACAATCAGGGCGTCGGTGATGTCGTAGGCCGCGCGGGCGTACATCACCCGTCGGTTGGCGATCTGCTGCTTGATCTGGTTCTCGCGGCTGATGCGCAGGGCCGGGTCAGGCGCGATGAACTCGTCATTCCCGTCGTGCACCAGCACGATGTCGTACCGCTCGGCCTCGGCCATCAGGGCGATGGCGTCGGCGATGCTCTTGTAGAGCTTGACGTACATGAGCGAGACCTCAAGATCGATCTGGTTCGCGGCCATGTTGCCGTAGTTCTCCAGCTCCAGGCGCGCCCGGTCGAATTCCATCTGTATGCGCTCCAGGTCGTCCATCGCGACGCCGGCTGCCACGGCCTTTTCGAGCTGGGTCTGGAGCGACTGGGCGTCGAGCTTCCGCTTTTCGACCTCGGCCTTCTTGGACGCCATCAACTGCTCCAGGCTGGCCTGGGCCTCGGCGCGTTCCTTGAGGTTCTCCAGCACGCGGCCGCGATCGACCGTCACCACGACCGTGGGGGTGAGCATCGCGGCGCGGCGGGCCGCGGCCTGGTAGGCCACGACGCCCGTGAGGGCGATGATGACCAGCAGCGAGGGGACGCTGAACGTGATTCGTGAGTGCTTCATCGTGCGGGCTCCTGGTGCGGGCGGCCTGCCGCGCCCGTCCCTTCAATCGGCAGGATGATAGGCCCGCGGTCCAGCTAAAACGGCAGCTCGGCGGTGAAGCTGAAGACCTGCGTCTCATCGTCGCGCTCATCGGCCAGGGGCACGGCGAAGTCGAAGGCGATCGGGAGCTGCCCGAACGCGGGAATGTACAGGCGAATGCCCGCGCCGATCGACACGCGGTAGTCGTCGAAGCCGACGTCCTCGGTCACCGTGCCGCTGTCCATGAAGATCACGCCGGTGACCGATTCCTCCACGAGCGGCACCTCGTACTGGGCGCCGAAAAACAGCATCCAGTTGCCGCCCACGGGGTCGTCGCCCGGCATGAGCGTGTCGTTGCGAATGCCCTTGGGACTGATGGTGCGGAAGTCGAAGCCGCGAAAGGACCGCCCGCCCAGATAGAACCGCTCGTAGGTCGGGGCCCGGCCGCCGTAGAGATACCCCACCCTCGAGTTCAGCCGCAGGATCGACTTGCGGCCGAGAAAATCCTCCGCCAGCGTCAGCAGCACGGTGTAGTCGGCGCTGACGCGGTTGAAGCTGACGTCGCCCAGGAGGCCGTAGGCGTCGAAGCTCAGTTCCAGGCGGCTGCCCGAGCCGGGGCGCTGAAGGGTCTGGATCGTGGTGCGGGTCAGGTTCACGCCGATGGAGTAGAGCGAGTCGGGCCCCTCGTCGCGGAAGACCTCCGTCGGGGCCGAGGGGTCGATGTCGTTCAGCTCGATGCGCTGGCCCTGGAAGACGACGTTGCCGGTCCAGATGTCGCCGAAACGCCTGCCCAGCGTGACCGATCCGCTGAGCCGGTCCTCGTCGTAGTCATCGAAGATGCGGGTGCGGTAGGCGCCGCTGAAACCGAGGGAATAGTCCGTATCGAACACGTTCGGCTCGGTGAGACTCACGACGTACTGGAAGAACTCGTTGCCCGGTCGCAGGGTCATGTTGAACCGCTGCCCGCCGCCTCGGAACGCCCGGCCGCGGAACAGCTCCTCGAATGACGCCGGCGGGTCGCCGACGTCGAAATTGCGCTGGGCGTAGGAGAATTCGCCGAACAGGCCGCTGTCGGAGCCGACCGCCACCCCGAAGTTCAGCGAACCGGTGTTGCGTTCCTTGATCTCCACGAGCAGGTCGCGGTACTCCGGGTCGACCTCATCGGGCTGCTGCACGGTGAGGCGCACCTCGTTGAACAGGCGCGTGGCCATCAATTCGCGACGCGACTTCTCGATCTGGGTGGCGTCGTAGGGGCGGCCGGGCTGGAGCCGGATCTCGCGGCGGATGATCTTGTCGCGGGTCAGGAAGTTGCCGTTGATCTGCACCGTGCCCACCCGGGACATCTCGCCTTCCTCGACCTCGATGAGCAGGTCCACCACCGGCTCCTCGCTGCTGCGCACCTCGCGGATGCGCACGTTGTTGCGCTCGCCCGGGTCCAGGTAGCCCATGAGCCCGTAGGCCTCGCGCACCGCCCGCTCGGACTCGTTCAGCAGGTCGGCCTGGTAGACGTCGCCGGACTTGATCTCCAGCAGGGCCTCGATCTGCGCCCGGGAGAACACGCGCAGCGGTCCCCCGTCGGCCAGGCGGCGGGTCCGCACGTTGCCGAGCCGGTACTGCGGCCCCTCCTGGACGAGAAAGACGATCTTGGCCTCCTTGCTGTCGGGGCTGAGGTCGATGCGCCGGTCCACGCGCACATCGAGGTGGCCGCGCGACTTGTAGAACGCGTCCAGGGCCGCGACGTCCTCGATGAGCACATCCTCGCTCAGCTCGCCCTTGCGCAGCAGGAACAGCTCGGGCTTGGTCTTGACCTCCCTGGCCAGGCGCTCGGAGCGGAGCGACTCGGCGCCGACGAATTCCACCGCCTTGACCTTGACGCGCGGCCCCTCGCGCACACGGTAGATGACGACGTCGGTCTCATCCAGGGCGCGCTCGTCGACCGACACCGAGGTCAGGTAGTGCCCCTTGCGGCGGTAGGCGTCCTCGATGGCCCGCCGGCCGCTGTCGATGAGAAAATCGTCGCGCGACCCGCCGGGGAGGACGGGCACCAGCGCGTGCAGATCCGCATCGTTGATGGCGCGGTTGCCGACCACCTGCACATCCGCGATGATCGGCTGCTCGTTGATCTGGTAGATGATGGCGACGGAGCCGTCGGGAAGCACCTCGGCCTCGGGCGTGATGTGCCGGAATTCGCCCAGCCGGGCCAGGCGCCGGACATCTTCGCTGACGATCGCGGGATCGTACGGATCGCCCACGGCGGCGCGGATGTTGTTGCGGATCATCTGCTCGCTGACGCGCCGGTTCCCGACGATGATGATCTGCGAAATGGGCAGGTCGACCGGAGACTCCTCCGTCCTCTCTCTCGCCGGATCCTGCGCCGTCGCCATCGGCCCCGTCGCGGCCAGCGCCAGCAGCATGCCGAGCAGGGCCGCCAGGGCCTTGTGCGCTATATCCACGGGCGTGGGCATCAAGGCGGGGAGGATACCGGGACCGCCATGCCCGAACAACCGGACGGCAGCGCGGCATTGACCGGGATGCGCCGGCCCGGTAGCGTCCGTTGCTGCACGCACGCCGCATGAAGATCACCCTCGAACAGCTTGCCCGTCGCCTGGGGGCGACGGTCCACGGCGACGGATCGAAGCACGTCGTGGGTTGCGCGCCCATCGACACCGCCGGGCCCGAGCACGTGACGTTTCTCGCCAACGCACGATACGCGCGGCACGTCAAGTCGACGCGGGCGGCGGCGATCCTCATCGGTCCCGATACGCCCTGCCCCGCCGGCCTCACCCGCCTGGTCTGCGACGATCCCTACTTCGCCTTTCGCAACGCCATGGTCGAGCTGCACGGCTTCCGGGCGCACCCCCGCCCCGCCGACACCGCCGATCGCCTCATCAGCCCCGCCGCGGTCGTCCATCCGGACGCCTCTATCGGTCCCGACACGATCGTCCACCCGTTCGTGACCGTGGAGGCCGGCGCGACGATCGGGGCGCGGTGCGTGCTCTACCCCGGCGCCTACATCGGCCCGGGCGCCGTGGTCGGCGATGAATGCCTGCTCTATCCCGGCGTCGTCGTCTATGACCGCTGCACGCTGGGCGATCGCGTCACCCTGCACGGCAACACCGTCATCGGCTCCGACGGATTCGGCTACGCCACCCACGAGGGCGCGCACCACAAGATCCCCCAGGACGGCATCGTGGTGATCGAGGACGATGTGGAGCTCGGCGCCGGCTGCGCCATCGAGCGCGGGGCCATCGGCGAGACGCGCATCGGCGCCGGCACCAAGTTCGCCGACCTCATCTCCATCGGCCACGGCACCACCATCGGCCGGCATTGCCTGGTCGTCTCCCTGTGCGGCGTGGCGGGCTCGGTGGAGATGGGCGACTACGTGGTGCTGGGCGGCCAGACCGGCACCGTCGGCCACGTGCGGATCGGCCACCGGGTACAGGCCATGGGCAAGAGCGGCATCGCCAGCGACATCCCCGACGGCCTCAAGATCGGCGGGGCGCCGGCGATTCCCTTCACCCAGGCCAAGAAAAACGCCATCGCCGCGTCCGAGCTGTACGAACTCGTCAAGCGCGTTCGCGCCCTGGAGCGAGAAGTCGAGACGCTGCGGGCGGTCCGCCCGTAGGCGAGGTCGATTCACCCGAACAAACAGGCGATCCTTGCGGATCGCCTGCAGGTCGAGTCTTTGTTTGCAAGTCAGTCAGAAGCGTGCAGTCATTCGTTCATCGCCGCCGGCGCGGCATTCAGCGCCGCGACGGACTCGACGCCGCCCCCGGCACCCCCGGCAGCCCCGGCAGCGGCAGTCTTGGTGCCGTAGTTCCACGCCGCGCCGGCGATCATGCCGAGCAGCACGGCGACCACGATCGCCTTCCGCGACGGCTCGATCACATCGGTGCCGCCGAACATGGTGGCCAAAAGACCCTGCGAATGTGTGTGATGGGACATTGCGCCTCCCCTCCCTGGTGGATGAAAGTGTACCTGATCCACCTCAACCCTGCGATACGAGCCGCGGGCCGGCAAGGAACACGCCGCGGAACAGTCGCCGACCCTGCGGCCCGCCGGAGTGGGGCTGTGGTTGCCGGCTGTGCCGATGAGGGAAGGCCCAGGCGTGCCACGGCCGTGTCGGCCGTGCGGACGGGCCATGCAACCATCAGGTCACGCAGACACGGCTCGCAGAGCCGTGGCACGCCCTGATCCCGCCTGTGGCGATAACAACGCTCGGGCGATACCGTTGAGCTATGTCCACCACCACCGCCGCATCCACCCTCCGCCGCACGCCCTTCCATGACTTCCATGCCGCGCACGGGGCCAAGCTGGTCGATTTCGCCGGCTGGGAGATGCCGCTCCATTACGGCTCGATCATCGAGGAGCACCACCAGGTCCGGAATTCCGGAGGGTTGTTCGACGTCTCCCACATGGGCCGGTTCCGGTTCCGGGGACGCGATGCCCGGGCATTCCTCGATCGGGTGTGTACGCGGCAGATCTGGGGCATGGACGATGGCCAGGCCCGCTATTCGATGGTCTGCAACGAGGCCGGGGGCGTACGGGACGATGTGCTGGTCTACCGCCTCGCGGACAGCGAGTATCTGATGGTCTGCAATGCGGCCAACCGCCTCAAGCTCATCGAGCACTTCGATGCGGTCAAGGGCGGCGATGTATTCAAGTTCGAGGATGAGACCGAGTCGACGGCGATGATCGCCTTGCAGGGTCCGACGATCATGGGCCTGCTCAGCCAGTTCTCCAGCGAGGTGCCGACGCTGAAGCGCTACCGCTTCACGGTCAAGAATCTGCTCATCGCCAAGGTGATCATCTCCCGCACGGGATACACCGGCGAGGACGGCGTGGAGGTCATCCTGCCGGCGAAGTTCGCGGCCAAGGCCGTGGACATGCTCCTGAAAAACATCGACATGGAAGCCCCCAATGCACCCGTGAAGCCCGCGGGTCTCGGGGCCCGCGATTCCCTTCGCCTGGAGGCGGGCATGGCCCTGTATGGCCACGAGATCACCGAGGCGATCGACCCGGTCGCGGCCGGCCTCGATTTCGCCATCAAGTACGACAAGTCCGAGGACCCCCGGACCAGCCCTCCGGAGGTCGGCCGCTTTATCGGGCAGGATGTACTCCAGAAGCTCAAGTCCGAAGGCACACCCCGGAAACTCGCCGGCCTCGTCCTGGACGGCCGCCGCAGCGCGCGGCAGGGCATGAAAGTCTGCGCCGGCGACAGGGAGATCGGCGCGGTCACCAGCGGCGTCAACAGCCCCACGCTGGGCAAGTGCATCGCCATGGCCTACATCGACACCGCGCACGCCGCGGCCGGCACCGCCGTCGAAATCGACCTCGGCCGCGCCCGCGACCGGGCCGAGGTGGTCTCGCTCCCCTTCTACAAGGCGACGTAGAAAAAGGGGTCGGGAGTCTTTTTCCGATGCGATACGCCCTCGTCCGCGAGATCTCCGACCGGCTGAGCGAGTGCGAGCTGACCCACCTGCAGCGCACGCCGATCGACCTGGATCGGGCCCGGGCCCAGCATGCGGCCTATTGCGGGCTGCTGAAGAAGCTCGGCTGCCACATCATCACCCTGTCGGCATCCGACGAGTTGCCCGACTGCGTGTTCATCGAGGATGCCGCGCTCGTGCTCGATGAGCTGGCCATCATGACCCGCCCGGGGGCCGAGTCGCGGCGGGGCGAGATCGCAACCGTCGAAGATGCGCTGGCGCCGCATCGCCGCATCGAGCGCATCATCGCCCCCGGAACCCTCGAGGGCGGCGATGTCATCGTCCATGACAAGGTGATCTACATCGGCCGCTCCTCGCGCACGAACGCCGCGGGCATCGACCAGCTCGCCGGTCTCGTGCAGCGCGAGGGCTACACCGTGCGGCCGGTGGCCATGTCCGGCTGCCTGCACCTCAAGTCCGGGGCCACGCTCGTCACCGCCGGCGAACCGGGCGATCCGAGTCATCCCGGGGCCGTGCTGATCAATCGCGACTGGGTGGACCCGAATGCCTTCAAGGGCCCGGAGCTCATCGATGTGCATCCGGAGGAGCCGCGCGCGGCCTGCGCTGTGCTCATCGGCGACACGGTCATTCATGCGGCATCGTTCGCCGGGACCCGGGCGATCATGGCCCAGCGCGGCATCGATGTGCACACGATCGAGTACGACGAGCTGGCGAAGGCCGAGGCGGGCGTGACCTGCTGCTCGATCGTGTTCAACGGACCCTGGAAGCCGCGGTTGGCGGAGTAGGCGCGGGTCGCCCCCGCCCCCATCGAGTGGGAGGATGGGGAGGGGGGAATGATCCGCGATTCACTTGAGGTACTTGTCGAACCACTCGATCGTGCGCTGCATGGAGTCGCGCTGGTGGCCCACCTGCCGGAAACCGTGCCCCTCGCCGGGGTAGCGCACGAGCATGGTGTCCACGCCGAGCTTCTTGAGGGCGATGTACATTTCCTCGGCCTGGCCGATGGGCACATCGTGATCGACCTCGCCGTGGATGAGCAGCGTGGGCGTGGTGACGTTCCTGATGTGCTTGAGCGGCGACCACTGCCAGAGCAGGTCGTAGTTGTCCCACGGCATGCCGTTGAACTCGACCTCGATGAGCAGTTGATAGAGCGAGGTGCCGTAGAAGCTCACGAGGTTGCTCACGCTGGCGATGGCGATGGCGGCCTTGAAGCGGTTCGTCTGGGTGACGACCCAGTTGGTCATGAAGCCGCCGTAGCTGCCGCCGATGACGCCCAGGCGCTCAGGGTCGATCCACTCGTGCGCGGCAATCGCATGATCGAGCCCGAGCATGAGGTCCTTGTAGTCGCCGCCGCCCCAGTTGAGCACGCAGCCATCGCTGAACGCCTGGCCGTAGCCCGATGACCCGCGGGGGTTGATGAACACCACGCCGTAGCCGTGGGCCGCGAGCCACTGAATGCGCTCCGAGAAACCGTGGCTGAACATGCCGTGCGGCCCGCCGTGGATCGACAGGATCGCCGGGTAGGTCCGGCCCGGCTCGAATCCGGCGGGCCTGACGACCCAGCCCTGCACGCGCGTGCCGTCGAAACTGTCGAACCAGAACTCCTCCTGGTCCTGGAGGGTGACGCGCTGCGTGAAGTCCCGCTGGTAATTGGTGACCATGCGGAAGTCGGCGATGTCCGCATCGGCGATCCACACCTCCGTCGGGTGCGCGGGCGCGCTCACAGTCACGGCCACGGATTCGCCGGCGGCATCGAGGGAGATCGCGTTGACCGCAAACGGGCCGTCGATGAGGCGCTCGATCGAGCCGGATTCGACGCCGACGCGGAAGATCGGCCGCATACCGCGATCGCCGGCGATGAAGTAGATGGACTCGCCTGAAGGATGCCAGGCGAAGTCTCCGACGCGGCGATCGAGCGACTGTGTCAGGCACCGGCCCTGCCCGCCTTCAGCGGGCAGAATGTACAACTGCGTGTCTTCCGGAGGGCTGTCCTTGGTGTTCAGCGGCCGGACCGTGCCGTGATAGGCGATCCACCGGCCATCGGGCGACCATGCGAGCGTTGTTTCGGTTCCGGGGGTGTCGGTGCGCTGCGTGACCTGACCGGTGGCGATGTCCACGGTGTAGATGTCATCGCGGTAGTTCAGGTCCGGGTCCGGCGAGCGGTTGGAGCAGAAGGCGATGGTGCGCGAGTCGGGCGACCAGGTGAGCGAGTGCTCATCGTACTTTCCGGGGGTGAGGCATCTGGGCGCGCTGCGGCCGTCGGTGGCCACGATCCAGATGTGGACGGTGCGATTGTCGCTGAAGCCGGTGCGGGTCTTGTAGAGCGTGCGGGTGAAGACCCGGACATCCGATTCGTTGTTCCTCGCATCCGGGGGTTCGGCGCCGATGTAGGCGATCCACCGGCCATCGGGCGACCACGCCCAGTTCTTGTCGGAGCGGTGGCCGAGGAAGTGGTCGGCGCTGTGGATCTCGGCGAGGAAGGTCGTCTCCGAGAGCGTGGCCACATCCGTGATGATCAGGCCGCGCCGGCCATCGTGCGCGCCCAGGTAGGCCAGCCGGGCTCCGTCCGGCGACCATTGGGGCGACCCGCCCTCGATGCGGGCATCGGTCTCGCCCGTCTCGACCTCGACGAGTTCGATGCCGCCCTGACGCTCGCCGGTGTCGTAGTCCGTGCGCGAGATGCTGACCGCGATCGTCCGCCCATCCGGGCTGAGCTGCGGCGCGCCGACGCTGTGCAGCAGCTTCAGGTCGGCGATCGAGAGCGGGTGCTGGGCCGACGCGATGGGGATGAACGACAGTGCAATGGTCGAAACGACCGCCGCAGTGATTCTCCGGCGCATGGTGCATCCTCCTGTGAAACGATCCGCAGACCTGTCATCGACGACACCAATCGGCCCCACCGAGGGCGCCATGGGCAGGTTCCTCCTGCCCGTGCTGCGCGGCCATCGTTCGACGACGGCACGGGCAGAGCCGCCCCCCGGATACCGAGCGGCGACCCTGCCCATGCCACCCGCGAAGCGGATCAATCATCCTCGCCGTACTGCCAGTCGCCTTCCTGGAGCATCTTCAGGGCCTCGGCGACGGCCGTCTCCAGCTCGCGGTCCTTGCCGTCCAGGATGTCCTGCGGCGAATTCTCGACCCACACATCCGGAGCGACGCCGAAATTCTCCAGGTTGATGCCGTAGTTGTTGGGCTTGGTCGGGTCGTAGGTCACCACCAGCGATCCGGGCGTGCGGATGCTCGCGCCGCCCATGAGGCGATAGCTGCCGGTGGCGATGACGGCGCCGTAGGTCGGGTTGCCGACGATCCGGCCGAGGCCCAGATCGCGGAAGCCCTGGGGCGTGACCTCGCTGTCGGAGGCCGAGCGCCAGTTGATGAGCATGACCTTGGGGCCGGCGATCGCCTGGCGGGGCCGGCGTCCGAGCGCGCGGCCGCCCCAGCGGAAGTTCCAGTACTCGTAGGGCCGCCGCTCCAGGATGTCGATGAGCTGCTGGTCGATGTTGCCGCCTCCGTTGAAGCGGATGTCGATGACCATGCCGTTCTTGTTCCAGTACTGGTCGATCTCCTCCTCGAAGCGGTCGAGCGAGGACTGGTTCATCGAGCGGATGTGCACGTAGCCGACCTTGCCGCCCGAGAGCTCATCCACGTGCTTGCGGTTGTTGTAAACCCATTCCTCGTACTTGATGTCGCGGAGCGAGCCCACGCTCCGGATCCGCACCTCGCGCGGCTCGCCGTAGGAGCTCCCGGCCGTCTCCGACGGGGATGCCACGCGAACCGTGATGTAGTCGTTGAGCGTGTGGTTGAGGATCGCGTAGTAGTTGTCGCCGGAGCGGATCTCCTGGCCGTCGAGGGCGAGCACGAAGTCGCCCACCTTCAGGCCGATCCACTCCTTGTCGGCCGGGCCGTCGCGGTAGATGTGCGAGACGCGATAGTGGCCGTTGTCCGAGGCCATCTCGAAGCCGAGCTCGGCGGTGCTGTAGCCGCGCTCCATCGCGCGGCTGGGCGGACCGCTGACGCCGGTGTGGGAGGCGTTGAGCTCGCCGATCATCTCGTTGGTCAGGTCGTAGAGGTCCTGATTCTCGCCGACGTACGCGAGCAGGGGCTTGTACTTCGCCTTGGCCGCATCCCAGTCCACGCCGTGCATGTTCTCGTCGTAGAAGCGGTACTTCA
>Ga0299906_10001368_pt1 | contig 20949 bp, 15 predicted proteins | sample RVTome_14_FD_200259 | JGI IMG/M metagenome (GOLD analysis project Ga0299906, IMG submission 200259) | Soil microbial communities from uranium-contaminated site in the Upper Colorado River Basin, Wyoming, United States - RVT145D125 (version 2) ...
CTGATCGCCCGGCTGGCGCGTTTCCACAGCGGCTACTCCTGCTTCGCCGGCGTGGGCGAGCGCACCCGCGAGGGCAACGACCTGTGGCTCGAGATGCAGGAGGCCAAGATCGGCGACACCGGCAAGAGCGTGATCGACCAGACCGTCATGGTCTTCGGCCAGATGAACGAGCCGCCGGGCGCCCGCCTGCGCGTGGCGCTCTCGGCCCTGACCATGGCCGAGTACTTCCGCGACCAGACCGGCGCCGACACCCTGCTCTTCATCGACAACATCTTCCGTTTCTCGCAGGCGGGCTCCGAGGTCTCGGCGCTCTTGGGCCGCATGCCCTCGGCGGTGGGCTACCAGCCGACCCTGGGCACCGAGATGGGCGAGCTCCAGGAGCGCATCACCTCGACCAACCAGGGCGCGGTGACCTCGATCCAGGCGATCTACGTGCCGGCCGACGACTACACCGACCCGGCGCCGGCGACCGCCTTCGCCCACCTCGACTCGACGGTCAACCTCGAACGCTCGATCGCCGAGAAGGGCATCTACCCGGCGGTGGACCCGCTGGCGTCGTCGAGCCGGCTGGTGGCGCCCGAGCTCATCGGCGAGCGTCACTACGCGGTGGCGCGGCAGGTGCAGCAGATCCTCCAGCGCTACAAGGACCTCCAGGACATCATCGCCATCCTCGGCGTCGACGAGCTCTCGGAGGAGGACAAGATCGTGGTGGCGCGGGCGCGCAAGATCGAGCGTTTCCTGTCGCAGCCTTTCTACGTGGCCGAGCAGTTCACGGGCTTCGCGGGCGTCTACTGCTCGCGCGAGGACACGATCCGTTCCTTCGAGGAGCTGTGCGCGGGCAAGTGGGACCACTTGCCGGAGTCGTCGTTCATGTACGTGGGCAAGATCGAGGAAGCGGCCGAGAAGGCCGAGAAGCAGGCCGCGGCGGCCTAGGGAGCGGGCGATGGCGTTTCAGTGCAGCGTCGTGACCCCGGAGCGGGCGGTGCTCGACGTCGAGGCCCGCTCCGTGGTCTTCCCCGCCCACGACGGTCTGGTGGGCATCCTGACCAACCGCGCCCCGCTCCTCACCCAGCTCGGCATCGGCCCGCTGAAGGTGGAGACGGGGGCCGAGACCCACCAGATGATGATCGACGGCGGCTTCGCCCAGATGGTCGACAACAAGCTCACGCTGCTCACCGAGCAAGCCGTCCGGGCCTCCGAGATCGACCGCGAGGCGGCGCGCCGGGCGCTCGAGGAGGCCATGGCGCGTCAGGCCCATACGGCCGAAGAGTACGCCAGGCGTCGCGACGACATCACGCGGGCGCGGACGCTGCTCAAGCTGGCGCCGGTCGAGCGCGAATCTTGACCCCTTCGAAAAACGGTTGTAGGCTCCAGGAAGGTTGAAACGCGGTCACGTATCCCTCGTACAGTTAGGCATACGGGTGCGCAGTGCGCACCGTCGTGGCACGGAGATTGCATGTCGGTTGGTGTGCCCCATGCGACGGGGCGGAGAGTAGCGAATGGGCGAGAAGAGCTCTCGCAAAGCCTCGAAGCCGTCTCGTGAGAGTCTGGAAGCCGAGAACCGTCTCCTCAAGCGGTCGCATTGGGTAGACGGGGTTACCGGAACGCTGAACCGGCTAATCACGGTCGGTGGCTTCGTTGCGATAGCTTACTTCATCAACCACTCGATCGTGGCCTTGGCCGGCGAGAAAACGATCGCAGACATTGGGGTTCGATTTCTCGGAGACGTACGGGTTAGCGAATCTCTCGCTTGGGTCACCGCGATTCTCTGTGGAGGATATGGCGCGGCACAAAGGAAGATGCGCCGTTCAGCAGAGCAGCGATTGGGCGAGAGGATTCGCCAGCTTGAGGCTACAATCGATCCCGACCGCAGTGGTAGTGGCTTGACGCCGAGAAGGGAGAGCCCGCAATGACCGAATCAGACACGATCGTCGCCATCCTCAAATCTGGTGCTGCGCTGCTGGCAGTCTGGTACGTGCTACGGATTCTCTATAAGGACATGCTGATCGACGCCTTTCGCGGCCAGCTCTTCACTCTGAGGGACGAATTGTTCGACATCGCGCGAGACGGTTCCGTCGCATTCGATAATCCAGCTTACACCAGCTTGCGCCGCATTCATAATGGATTCATCCGCGAGACCAACAGGTTGGGAATAACATGGGTATTTGCCTTTTCTTCAAAAACCGTCAAGGAAGACCTCGAGGCGCTCGACTTCCATGAGTATGAGGCCCGTAGGCGTCAGGCATTGTTATCCCTCGACTGGAGGACACAAAGCGCCATAACGAACATTAACCGCCGCCTGCATCTGCTTGTGACGGCCTTTATGCTGCTACGATCCCCCGTCATACTGTTACTCGTGCTCGTACCGCTACTTTTCGTACTGGTCTTCTTGTTAGTGGCGACAATCATGGGCACACGCGTCGTCGACCATTTCTCACGGCATTTTATGACGCTCGATGCGGCAGCGTTCGCAAGAGGAGCACAATAGGCAAAGTGCGGGATTCTTCCCAGCGGTCGAGCGCGGACGCTTGAGAGCCTTCCCTCGGAAGGACTCTCCCACGGGTGGGATGGCTCCTGAGGGGAGGACGTGGTATGATGCCGTCGCTAGCCAAGACGGCACGCCACGACGACGATCCACGCCTGCTCACTCGCCGAGTTCCGGAGGTCCGCTCGGGCACAGGGTCAGGGCCTACCGGCATCCGCCGCCCGTAGGCCGTAACACCGTCACGCCGTTTGTTTTCAGGGACTAGGACGCGCTCGGACACTTGCTCCACGGTTTCCGGGATTCGACTTGACGGCGACAGGACCTGTACCCGTCACGCGAACATTTCCGGAGCCGCGGTGCAGCCCCCTAAAATCCCTCTCCCGGATTCCATCTAACCGCTGCAGGCCCCACAACTTCCCGGGCTTCCCGATGGGGTCGGAAGCACTTTTACGGCGGTGCGAAGAGCTCGCGAGGGCGGTCGAGGGAGAGGGGAGGGGGCCGGCGTAGCCTCACACCGCCTCCTGGACGACCCCCCTGTCGTCGAGGCGCAGGGCCGTCAGACGTCCGCCCCAGCCGGCGCCGGCGTCGAGCGCCTTGACCTGCGGCGTCGGACTCGTAGCGAGCCGGCGCGAGCCAAGGAGTTCGCCACGTCCCGGCCTCCATGCGCGCCCGCCCAGGCGCCAGAACCAGAACGGCCCGCTGACGGCGATCGCAGGACGATTCTCGGGAAACGGAACGCCAGACGGCCGCCGCAAGCCCGCTCTCGGGACAAACGGCCCTTCCATGGCGGTCAAGGACCCGCTCGCAGGATCCGCAGGTGCTCGCGGCCGTCCGATGTCCGTTCTCGGGTCCGGGCAGCCTTCCGTGGTCGTCAGGCGTCCGCCTTCGGCGAATCCTGAGCCGGGACGATGGTCGGCCTTCCGAATCCGCGGATCGAGGGCTCGGGACGGCCGTCGGAGGGTCGTGAAACGGCTTCCAAAGGCCCCACGTGCACCGAGCCCGTGGGGCCGAATGGATCGTACCGGTCATGGCGGCTCGTCCTCGACGCCAGGGTCTGGCGCCTCGGACGGCTCTTCGCGGTTCTCCTCCGGGTCGTCCGGCTGGACGGGACGGCGAGAGAGCTTGAGCGTCAGACGCTCGGCCAGCTCGTGCTCGCCGGCCCACCGGAAGGCCGGCCTGAAGGTGCCCACGAAGAACTTGTAGGCCTCGTCGAAATCCGCCGTCTTGTCCTTGGCGACCTTGGTGCCGTGAGCCTTGGTCTGCTCGCGGGTCAGGTCGTCCGTGGCCTGGCGCAACTGCCCGGCGGGTCCCTCCAACTGCTCGACGAGTCCACCGCCAGACCAACGCCGGCAGCGGCTGCAGCAGAGCATGAGCGGACGCCGCGGGGAGTCGATGACGCGGAGCGGGTGATTCGGGAGACGCGGACCGGCGTCTAGCGTCCCACGTGCTTCTCGTAGCGCCGGCACGGCACCGGCAGGGTGCCGCCGGTAATCTCGGCGGCGTAGTCGAAGCCTCCCGCGTCGCGCCAGCCGTTGCGTTCATAGAACCGGCGGGCGCGGCCGTTGTCGGCGACGACGGCCAGCCACGCCACGTCGAAGCGGGCGGCGATGACCTCCTCGGCGCGCCGTAGCAGTGCGTTCGCCACGCCGCCGCCGCGCGCGCTCTCGGCGACGTAGATCTGTTCGAGCTCGTCGGCGTGTACGGTCACGAAGCCGACGACGCGGGAGGCGAGGGTGGCCACCGTCGTCTGGGGGAGACGGGGCGGGATCCGCCGGCGGAAGTCCTCCGGCCGGCGATGCTCCCGGATGGCCTCGGGAACGTGCCCGAGATGACCGTCGAGCCAGCCGCGATGCCACACCTCGGCGATGGCGTCGACGTCGTCGGACGTCGCGGCGCGCAGCGACAGCTCGGGAGTGGCGGGCGATGCCGGCGGGCCTCCGTGACGGGTGTACGATGACATGTCGGTGATGGTACACGGATAGGAGAACGTGCGGATGAAGGAGCTCGCCTGCCTCTTGGCCTTTGTCGCCCTCGCCTGGCCTCCGGCGGTCGTCCTCTCGGCCGAGGAGGTCGAGGAGGTGGACGTCACCTACCTCGGCAACGCGGGGTTCCTGATCGCGGCCGGCGAGACGAAGGTCCTCGTCGACGCCCTCTACGGCGACGGCCTCGCCGGCTACCCGGTGGTGCCGCCCCTGATCCGCCGCCGCGCCGAGGACGGAGAGCGGGAGCTCGCCGGAGTCGACGTGGTCCTCGCGAGTCACCGCCACGGCGACCACTTCGACGCCGGCGCGGTCGCCCGCCACCTCGCCGCCAACCCGCAGTCCCGGTTCGTCTCCACCGCGGAGGCGGTGGCCTCCCTGGTGGCGGTCGACCCCGGGCTCGCGGATCGCGCGGTCGGCCTGTGGCCGCCGGCGGGCGAGCGGGCGAGCGTCGAGCACGCCGGGGTCCGGGTGACGGCGCTGCGCCTCCACCACGGCGACGCTCCGGCCCAGAACCTCGGGCTGCTGGTGGAGGTCGGCGGCTTCCGGCTGGTCCACCTGGGCGACACCGAGGTCACCGCCGACGAGCTGCGTCCCCTGGGCCTGGCGGCGGAGGGGATCGACGTCGCCTTGGTGCCCTATTGGTACTTCATCTCCGGCCGCCGGCGCCCCGCGATCGGCGAGTTCGGCGCCCGCCAGATGGTGGCGGTGCACTTTCCGGCGCCGGACGCGCCGCCCGAGTACTTCCATCCCGCCTCGAGCTTCGGCGCCCTGGTCGATGCCGTCCGGACCGCGGACCCCGAAGTCTGGATCCCCCTGAGCGCTCTGGAAACCCGGAGCTTCCGATGATCCTCCGGATCTGGCACGGATGGACGACAGCGGAGAACGCGGACGCCTATGAGCGTCTGCTGAAGGAGGAGATCTTCACCGGCATCGCCGCCCGCCGCATCCCCGGCTACCGCGGGATCCGGCTCTTGCGGCGTCCGGTCGGACGCGAGGTGGAGTTCGTGACGATCATGACCTTCGACACCCTGGAGGCCGTGCGCCGGTTCGCCGGCGAGGACTACGAGACCGCGTTCGTTCCAGCGTCGGCACGGGCCGTGCTGGCCCGTTTCGACGAGCGGTCCCGGCACTACGAGGTGCGCGTCGACCGTCCCGCGGACGAGGTGTCGCGGCGGACCAGATAGAGCGCGAGGGCCATGCCCACTTCCTCGGCCTCGGCGACTCCAAGCTCCAACTCGACCTGCGTGCCCCCGCCTCCTGGGACGAGATCGTAGCCCTGGTGGAAGAGGCCGCGGCCCAGGCCGAGCCCGGCGAGTGGATCCGCGGACGCGGCTGGCACCAGGACAAATGGAACGTCGTGCCCGAAGGAGCGGTCGAGGGATGATCCTCCGGAGTCGAGGTGCGGCCCGTTGCCGGAGCTGGGCGGCCTGTCCACCTCCTCCGCCCGCCGCGACGGCGTTGCGGCCGTGTCGGCGTGCCGGCCGCCGGTTGAGGGCGCCGGATTTCGGGTAGCCTCGGGCGGCGGGTTGATCCACACCCTGGCAGCGTACCTGGAGTGGGATGCGGTTCCTGTAGCGCTGGGGGTTGGCCTTGAAGGCCTGGCGCAGGGCGGTCGCTCGTTGCTCGAGGATCTGCTCGGTGCTCTGCAACGGACCGGACGCCGCAAGGCACCGTCGCCAACCGGCAAAAGTAGTTGACGCGGGACCCCCGGCCGACGTCAAGCGGATCCACGCAACTCGACGTCAGCAGCGTACGGCACGGATTGGCGTTGCGGGGACCGGCTTGAGCCGCGGACGAAGCGAGGGTGGACGGCGAGAATCGACGTCCTCCGCGTCCGGAACCGGCTTGAGGTCGCCAACCGTCTTCGATTGGCCTCGGAAGGCGAGGTGACCGGGGCGACAGCTCCCAAAACGCGGGAGACAAGCGGTTGACCGCAGGAATCGGTCCAGACGGCGGTCGGAGAGGATTGCGCGGGAATCCGACGCCTCAGATCCCGGGAAGGAGCGGGTTCGCCGGGAATAACGACTCCGGACGCCGGTCGCGACGAGTCGTGCCGAGGACGATCGCCTTCAGATGCGGTAACCGGTGGAGTCTTCACCGTTTGACGAGCCCCGACCAGTCCGGCGGACCCTCGCGTCAGGGTCCGATGGCTGCGCCTGGAGCCACAATCTGCAACGTCGAGTCCGGCGGGGATATTCCACAGGGGCGGCTCAGCCGCCCTCCGCGGATGGTGGGCGGTGCCCACCCTTGTATGTTGCCTCGCTGATCCTACGTCGCGACGGTGGCTCGGCGTCAACCTCAATGCTCCGCCGACACGCCGGACCGACGACCGCGGTCGGGGCGCACGTGACTGCGTATGCGCTATCATGGAGGCGGGATGATCGTCGTGATCGACACCAACGTTTTCGTCTCGGCCCTCCTGGGTCCAGGAGGGCCGAGCCGGGCCGTTCTGAGGGCTGCTCTCGAAGGCAGGCTTCATCCGCTGATGGAGCGAGCCTCCGTCGAGATCCTGAAGGAGATAGGCGAATGAGCACCTTGACGATCCGTCTCCCTGAAGAGAAGCACGAGCGTCTCCGCCAGTTGGCCCGGCATCGCCAGATCAGCCTGAACAAGCTGATCGAGGAGCTCGCGACAGTAGTCCTGGCCGAGTTCGACGCCGAGACCCGGTTCCGCGCACGCGCCGCGTTGGGCTCGCGGGAAGAAGGGCTTCGCCTCCTCGCCAAGCTCGACGAAGCGGCGGGCGGGGCTCGGAAGCCGGTAGTCGAACGGCTCGGCCATGATGTGGGGCGCCCACAGCGAGCCGATCGCGATGGCGAGGAAGACGAGGCTCGCGGCAGTCAGGACGAAGCGGCGGGCGATCAGGCGTCTCGGCAACGCTACCTCTCTGCGGACGTAGGTTCTGCTTCGCTGATCCGGTCTTCCCCGCCCATGACGGCATGGTGGGCATCCCGACGAACCGCGCCCCGCTCCTCACCCAGCTCGGCATCGTTGCAGGCCCTGCACCGCAGTTCCCGGAATTGGCCGAGGTGCGTTGCAGACCCTGCAGAAGCGGCCTTCACTTGGCGTCCTGGCCTTCGTCCTCCTGCTTCTTGGCCTTGGCCGCCTTCTTCTTCGGAGCGCGGGCTGGCGGCGGCGGCGCGGTCTCCTGGCCGATCCCCTTCAGCATCAGCTCGCCCACCAGCCGGTTGTAGCGGGCCGGGTCGTGGAGGTCCGACCCCTCGGCCAAGAGCGCGGTGCCCAGCAGCAGGTGGGCGTAGTCCTCGAGCGCCGGGTCGGCCTTGTCCTGGTCGAAGCGCTCCTGGAGCCGGGCCAGGATCGCGTGCTCGGGGTTGAGCTCCAGGATCCGCTTCTGGCGCGGCAAGTGACCGCCGTCGGTCTGGCGCATCATGCGCTCGAACTGCGGGCTCATGTCCCAGTCGCCGCCCACCAGGCAGGCGGGCGAGCTGGTCAGCCGGGTCGACAGCCGCACCTCCTTGACCCATTCGTCGAGCTTCTTCTGCACCAGCTCCATGAGGTCCTTGTGCGCCTTCTGCCTCTCGCCGAGCTCCTCGCGCGCCTTCTTCCTCTCCTCCTCGCTGCCGAGCTCGACCTTGCCCTTGGCCGCCGACTTGAGCTTGTGGTCCTCGAACTCGTCCAAGGACTGGATCATGAACTCGTCGATCGGATCGACGAGGTAGAGCACCTCGTAGCCCTTGGCGCGGAACGCCTCGAGGTGCGGCGAGCTCTCGATCTGCGCCCGCGACTCGCCCGTGAGGTAGTAGACGTCGTCCTGGTCGTCCTTCATGCGCCCGGCGTACTCGGCGAGCGTGGTCGGCTTCTCGGCGTCGTGCGAGGACTGGAAGTAGAGCAGCGGCACCAGGCGCTCGCGGTTGTCGGGCTCCTGGGCGACCCCTTCCTTGAGCACCCGGCCGAGCTCCTTCCAGAAGCCCAGGTACTCCTCGGCGTCCTTCTCCTTCCACTCCTTGAGGTGGTCGAGCACCTTGCGGGTGAGCCACTTGCGCATCTGGTTGACGTGGCGGTCCTGCTGGACCATTTCGCGCGAGACGTTGAGCGGCAGGTCGGCCGAGTCCACCACGCCGCGCACGAAGCGCAGGTAGGGCGCCAGCAGGTCCTCGCAGTGGTCGAGGATCAGCACCCGGCGCACGTAGAGCTGCAGGCCCCACTTCTGCTCGCGGTAATAGAGGTCGAAGGGCGCCTTGCGCGGGATGAACAGCAGCGCCTGGTACTCGATGCGGCCTTCGGCCTTGAGGTGGAGAGGCTCGAAGGGCTCGTTCCAGTCGTGTGAGATGTGCTTGTAGAACTCCTCGTACTCTTCCTTCTTGACCTCCGCGGGCGGCCGCGTCCAGATCGGCTTCATCGAGTTGAGGGTCTTCTCCTCGACCACGGTGCGCGTCTTGTCGGTGGTCTTGCCGCTCTCGTCGGTCGCGGGCTCCTCGCGCTGGTGCTTGCAGACGATCGGGTAGGCCACGAAGTCGGAGTAGCGCTTGACGATGCGCTGGATCACCCAGAAGTCGGTGAAGTCGTCGATGCCGTGGTCCTTGTCGACGTCCTTGAGGTGCAGGGTGATCGTGGTGCCGCGCATGAAGCGGTGGTCCTCGGCGAGGGTGAACTCGCCGTCGCCGGTCGACTCCCAGCGCGTCGCCGTCTCCTCGCCGGCGCGGCGGGTCACCAGCGTCACCCGGTCGGCGGCCATGAAGGCGGAATAGAAGCCGACGCCGAACTGGCCGATGAGCTCGGCCGCGGCGTCGGTCGACTTCGACTCCTCGAGGCGCTCCATGAGCTCGCGGGTGCCCGACTTGGCGATGGTGCCGATGTTGGCGATCACCTCGTCGCGGCTCATGCCGATGCCGTTGTCGCTGATCGTCAGCGTGCGCGCCTGGCCGTCGGGCTCGAGGCGGATCTCGAGCTTCTCGTCCTTGCCGAGGATCTCGGGGGCCGTGAGGGCCTCGAAGCGCAGCCGGTCGAGGGCGTCCGAGGCGTTGGAGATGAGCTCGCGCAGAAAGATCTCCTTGTGCGAGTACAAGGAGTGGATCACGATGTCGAGGAGCTGCCGGGTCTCGGCCTGGAACTGGAAGGTCTCGGCATGCTCCGCGGCGGGTGGGGTCTCGGTGGTCGTCATGGTTTCGTCTCCTCCCATGGGGCTGCTTCGCGCCACGCGACGCGGCACGGCCACGTGGGCCTTAGAGGGTCCGCTCTAAGAAACCTCCGGGACCCCGCGCTGCATTCCCGGCCCCCATGCGCCGCCGGCCACAGGTGAGCGATCAGGACGGGTTTCCGGCAGCGGGCAACTCGACCAGCACCATGGCACCCGCCGGGGAGGATCGGATCTCGAGCCCGCCGCGCCCGCCGTAGAGCGTCGCCAGGCGGCGCAGGGTGCCGAGACCGCTGCTCTCCCTCCCGGTAGCGGGGCGCGAGACCGAGCCCGTCGTCGGCCACCGTCAGGCGCCGGCCATTCCACGCGATGGGGCCCCTGCCGGCCGCCGGGACTCCGGGGCCGGAGCTAGAAAGTCCAGCTCAGTCCGACGAGTACGGAATTCAGCTTGTTCGACGTGTCCATCGTACCAAGCCGGTTGTTGTCCAGATCGGGATACGGCCCGATCACGTGGTTTCTCGGGACGACATAGAACGACGCTTCGGCGGCGACACTATCGGTGAGCTTGAAGCCGACGCCGCCGCAGTAGTGGTCCTGGAACGTCGCCGGTGCGCCGGTGGCGGTCAGGACGACCTCGCTGCGCAGCGGCGTGTTGCTGTAGTTGTACCCGGCGCGCAAGGTCCATTTGCTGCTTGCCTTGTACTCTACGCCGACCTTGTAGACCCAGACGTTGCGCCAGCCGAAGGGGAACACGATCCTGTCGACGATACCGCCTGGGCTGCCGAATCCGGCGACCCCGTCGTACCGGATCCACATCACGTCGAGGGCGATGCTGGTCTTCGGGTTCGGCTTGATGCCCGTGCCGGCGGTGGCAATGAATGGCCCGTCGAGATCGAAATCGAGCTCCCGGTGCTCTCCGAAATTCGGGAGCGTCGGATTGGCAACGGTCGAATTCCAGGTGAACCGGTCGAAGTCCTGCTCCGTCGTGACCGACCCGCCGACGCTGACCTTGGGAGATGCGGTGTAGAAAAAGCCGAGCTGGGCGGCGAACGTGATCTCGTTGTCCAGGTTGCCCCCCTGGGGATAGAAGCGGGTGGCGGGGTCGCCCGGGGGGTTTTCATCGAAGACCCTGTGGGGCAGCGGGGCGATGGCGAGCTCAGCCAGGTAGGTATTCAGCGACGCGCCCAACGCGAGCTTCGGGGTGGCCTGGTAGGCTACGGCGAAGGGGATCTTGGTCTTACGGTAGTCCGTAAAGATGCGCCCAAAGCCATTCGGCGGGGTATCGAACACGATACTGCCGGGATCTTCCGGGTAATCGGTGCGGAAGCCGGCGATCGCGATCAACCCGAGCCCGTACGCCCACTTGCTCTGCGGCTTGCGCATCGCCCAGCCGAAGGACGGCAGTACGCCGATCTGATTCGACGGCTTGGTCCTGCCCGTCGAACCGTCATTGAGCGTCACGTCGATCCGGATTCCATCCTCGAAGAACTCGGTGGCGAACGTGATCTGTTGGCCCTCCGTAGCTGCGAGCAATGCGGGATTGAACATGAGCGCCCCGACCGGCTCCAGCCACAGCCCGGCGCCTGCGCCGCCCATCGAGCTGTTCACCGGTCCGGTTCCGTGCAGCATGTGCCCGTTGCCCGGCCAGGCCGGAACAGCGGCCAGGAGGGCAAGGCTGCACGCGACAGCGATTTTTTTCAGCATTCTAGGACCTCCTTTTCTCGGATGAGTAGAGTGTTCTCTTATGAACGCACCGGCCGCCAAACGTCAAGGGATCGTCAGACGCGCCCCGGCGAAGAGGATGCTCAGCGGCGGCCCCAGCGGCTGCGCCTCGGGATCCAGGGGATTGACGTCAAACGGAAAGTTCGTGACGTCGAAGGTCCCCGCGACGGTCGAGAAGTCCTCGGAGAAGTCGAGGACGACATCGGCGATCCCGTTCGAGTCGAGCGAGCCTAAAGGAGGATCCGTGCCAGGGGGCTGGTAGTTGAAGGAAACCAGTCGGGCCGTGATCCGGCGCCGTCCGGTCTTCTTCCAGATACCCTGATCGTCGGTGAAGGCGCGCCCGGAAAGCGCCGTGGCCTGGACCTGCGACGAGGCGCTGAAGAGCCCTTCACGATGGACGTTGAAAAGCAGCAGGAAAGGCGGCCCCGCCGGGGGGAAACCCGTCACCAAATAGGTGCCGGAGACGTACCCGTTGAACGGCCGGAAGAATGGATCGGCCTTCGCCACCAGCTCGTCGCCGACCGCCGCCGGCACGCCGGGCGCCACCGTGACGGCCACCGACATCAAGACCAGCAGTCCCAGAGAAAACACCTTGTGTCTCATCGTCAGCCTCCTTGTTGGGGGAAAATTACGGCCTCGCGGCCGGGCTAATAGCTCCGGAAGACGTAGAGGACGTTCGCGTCGAGCTCCCGCTGGTTGAGTTTGATCAGGGCGAAGTGCAGCTTCGACGGCTGCGCCGCGGAATCAAAAAGTCCTGAGCATATCTTGCGACCTCCCTTGGTTCGGACAGCGGTTGTGCGAAAGAGGCCGGGATCACCCAGTCGAATAAGAACAGACCGGATGCTGTCGACGACTCTAACTGAACGTTCGCGCCGCGGATACGCTCCAACGGGCGGTTTTCAGGACGTCCCAGGAGGTGGGAGCGACGCATTCGCGCTCCCACCTCTGCAGGCAGCGTCCCTGGAGATCCTGGGATTCATAAACGGTGTAGTCGCCGCCTGCTCGCCGCCCGGCGGCGTCCACGCCGAGCAGATGAAGAGCGGCTCGGGACGTGCCGTTTCGGCGACAGAGCCTATCAGCCGGGACCGTCAGAATACGGTGCGCTGCTGGACCGTCGCCTTGGTCGCCAACGAGAATCGCGGATCGACGGCGTCGCCGTCTTCGAGACGGGCCGTCACGTACTCGCCGATCGCCGGGCCGTGCTTGAAGCCGTGGCCGGAGCCGCCGCCGACCAGCCAGACGTCGTCGAGCCCCGGATGACGGTCGATGAGGAAGTCGCCGTTCGACGTGTTCGTGTACTGGCAGACCTCGCTGCCGACGACCGGCGAGGCCGCGAGCGGAGGAAAGCGACGGGCGACGTATTCGAGGACGCGGCGGGTGGTCTCGGCGGTGACGACGCGCTCGAGCGAGTCGGGGTCCACCGGCGGCCCGTGACGGTCGGGCGCCACCTTGAAGCCGCGGCCCTTGAAGTCGGGCACGCCGTAGATCTCCTCCCCGAAGTCGGCCCACACCGGGATCGCTCCGACCCTGAAACGCTCCTCGCCCGGCGGCGGGCCGATGTAGAAGACTTCCTGGCGGGAGGTGAAGAAGCGCTCCCCGAGGACGTCGGGGAAGAGCTTCGGCAGCCACGGGCCGCAGGCGAAGACGTAGGCGCCGGCGGCGACCTTGGCGCCGCGATCGGTCGCCAGCGCCGCCAGCCGGCCCGCGTCCGCCGGCGGCGGGGCGACGCGCGCCGTGCGCACCTCGCACCCCAGCTTGCGCGCCCGCTCGGCCACCGCCTGCACGGCGTGGAACGCCGTCAGGAAGCCGCTCTCGGGCTCGTAGAGCGCCCAGGTGATCGGCCCGAAGTCGATCTGCGGCCAGCGCGCCTCGAGCTCCGGACGCTCCAGTTTCTCGTGCGGCACGCCGAGCTTTTCGAGGGTCGCCGCCGTCTTCACCGTCAGCGGGTCGCGCTCGCGCGCCATCCACAGCACCCCGGAGCGCTGGAAGAAGCTCGGGCGTGCCGCGCGGCGCAAGAGCTCCTGCCATTTCTCCAGCGAGCGCAGCGACCAGCGGCTGTAGAGCTCCTGGTCGCCGTAGCCCATGCGGATGACCCGCGTCTGGCCGCCCGAGCTCGAGCGGGCGTTGCCGGGTCCGTAGGCGTCGATCAGGACAACGCGTCGGCCCGACTGTTGGAGCTCGTGCGCGATCCACGAGCCGAAGACCCCGGCGCCGACGACCGCGACGTCGTAGACGTCTCGCGTCCCGACCGCGGGCGCCTGGCCGAGGAGGCGCCCCGGATCGAGGCCGGCGCCCAGCGCGCCGGCGCCGACCACCTTGAGGAATCGCCGGCGTGTCGTCGTCATCGTCCTGTCTCCACCGTGTGGATGTCTAGCGTACCAGAGCTTCGGCATCTTCGCCGGGGAGGCGTGGGAGACCCGTCAAGACTGTCTGCTAAGATGCTGACATGGACGACCGATACTTGCAGCGTATCCGTCAAGCCGTCCGGGAGATTCCGGGAATCGCCGCGCTCGTGGTCTTCGGTTCCCGCGCCCGGGGCACAGCGCGGCCCGACAGCGATCTCGACATCGCCTTCCTTCCCATCGCCGGCTACCGGCCGCCGCCGGGGCTTGCCAACAACCTGCGGATCCGGATCATGGTCGCCCTGTCCCATCTCGCTCCTGAGGGACGGGTCGACGCCGTTCCCCTCGACCAGGCGCCGGCGACGCTCCGCCAACGGGTCATGGAGCATGGGCGAATGGTGCTGTGTCGCGATCCCGCGGCGTGGAAAGCGCTGCGCCTGCGGACGATGAAGGAGTACGGCGACCAGGAATGGGCGCGAGGTATGTTCCGGCGGGCGCTGCGAAAGCGGATTCTCGAAGGGAGACCTAGTGGTCGATCAGCACGTACTTTTCAGTCGTTTGAACGCGCTCGACGACCACAGCCTGACCTATGACGCGATCTGCAACGAGCTCGGCGACCTCGAGGAGTTCAAGGAGAGGGTCAGCCGGTTGCTCGACGAGTGAAGTCGTACCGAGCGGACTGCGCCCGACTCGTGATCTGGCAAGGGACGATGTCGTCTCTTCGGTTCCCGCACCCGGGGCACAGCCGGCCTGACAGCGATCTCGACTGTTTGAACGAGGGGCGCCGCCGCAAACCGAGCCGCCGTCGCCCGAGGAGGCGGAGGCCAAGCGGAAAGTACTGGAGGAGGAGTACGGCATCACGCGGTAGGACGGGGCCAGGCGAAGGCCCGCCAGAGGCCCAGCAAGAACCGAAGGGTGAGGAGCACGACCATCGATCATCGCCTTCAGGTCCTGGGCGTCTTGGGTGATCGGGCGGCCCAACGGAAAGACCATGAAGAAGGCGTCGATGGGTAGCTGGGGATTGGCCGCCAAGGCATCGGCAAAGGCGTAGGTGGTGGCCTTGCTGTCGAAGGTCTCTTTGACGGACATCGTGTAACCGTGAGCGAAGAGCACGGCGATCCGCTCGGCGCCATCCGGCCGGAAGGCGACGGCGTCGACCCGGGAACCGGTGGCGATGGTGCGCGCCACGACCCAGCGGGGGTCTCCGGTTGCCGGGCCCGCTCGAAGATCCGGACCTGTTGGGCCATGCTGTCTGCCACCGCCAGGCGCGCGCCTCCGATCGAGAAATCGGCGGACGTCAGACCTTGCCCGGTGAAGCGGGCTATCTCGCCGAGGTCCGGAGCTCTGTGGACGGACGGTGACCTGGGTCGGGCGCACCACGGCGATCCACTTGCCACTCGCATCGACGGCCAGGTCGCGGACCTCGCCGAGCTGGTCCTCGTGGTATTTCAGGTAGCCGCGGGTCGCGTCGAGGACGACCAGGCCGCTGTCCAGGCCGACCAGCAGAAAGCTGCCGTCGACGGTAAAGGCGAGCTCCCGGACGTCCACCTGATCGACGGTCCGGATCTTCCGATAACCCTCGGCCACCGCCAGGACATGCAGTCCCCCGGAGCCGGCCACCACCAGCGCGGCGCCGTCTGGGCGGTAGGCCAGGGCGGGCAGAGATCGGCCAAGCTCCGTCTCGACGGTGGGATCGTCGCCGACCACCCGCAGGTCCGCGAACCTGGCGCCCAGGGGATCGCCCCGGCGGGTGGGTAGGGTGGCAGCCAAGGACTCGCCGTCCGGGCTGTAGGCGAAATCCCAGGCGCAGCCGCCGTCGGGCGTCATCAGGACCGCGGTCTCGGCGTAGTCGGCGGTCTCCAGCTCGACGATGCGATCGCCGTGGCACACGCCCACCGCCAGCCGCCCGCCGTCGGGCGCGTTGGCGAGGTCCTGGACCTCCACGTAGCGGGTGACCGACTTGCGAATCGCACCGCTGGCCGGGTCCACGATGATCAAAGTGTTGCCGGCCGCGACGGCGAGCTCGTCGGCGCCAGGTGGCGGCTCGGGAATCGGGGGCCGGGGGCACCTGCTCTGGCCCGTGAGGATGAATAGGATGGCGACGGCTCCTGCGCCGAGGCGCCAGCGCTGCGTGCGGATCTGTCGTTTGTTCTCCTCGATCGATCGATCGAACCAGACGTGCGCATTCCCTCGCTCCGACATTTCTAGTACCTCCAAAACAACTGCGTGCTCGATCGCCGAATTCGATCCCTCCATCAGTCTTTAGGACCTCTTGAATGGTGGATTTGTTCAGTCATAGACAGATCGGGGCCGCAATACCGCCCGGATGGGTGATATTCGGCTGGCCGGGAGGGCAGGGCCGGTATTTGAAGCGTATCCGCCAAGCCGTCGGCGGGCGCTGCGCAAGCGGATACTCGAAGGGCCAGTGGTCGATTCGTGGACTTTTTTACCTTGTCCCGGCCACCCGATGGCAGAGGTAGCGCCCGAGCGAGCGCATCGCCTGATCCGCGGAGGGGAAGACCGGCAAGCCGCCGCGGCGCAGCGCGCTCACCAACGGATCGTAGCGCGGTCCCGAGTCCACCACCGCGACGATCGGCTTCCCGGTCTCGGCGAAGACCCGCGGCAGCCGCTCGGCCAACGAACCGGCGGCTTCGAGCTCCCCGGGCAGCGTCTTGAGGGCGGCGGTGAGCGGCACGATCCCGACCACCACCGCGTCCACCTCGTCGCCGTCGAGCAGCACGCGGATGGCCGCTTCGTACACCTCCTCCGAGGCCATCGGGGTGACGTCCAGGGGATTGCGCGCATTCACCAGGCGCTCCAGGCCGTGCCGTGCCAGCACGGCGGCGAGCCGCGCCTCGGACTCCTGCGACAGCTCGGCCATGGCGATCTCGTAGCGCTGCCCCCGAATGGCGTCGGCCATGCCCACCGTCTCGAAGCCGGCGTTCGAAACCGCTCCGATACGCACGCCCTTGACGGACTTTTGCGTGCAGCGCGGTGGCCAGCTCCAGAAGCTGCTCGAATTCCTTGAAGGTGTCGGCGACCAGCGCTCCCGCCTGCGCCGCGGCGGCCTGGCAGACGTCGTAGTCGCCCGCCACCGCGGCGGTGTGGCCGGCGGCGGCGCTGCGGCCCGGCTCCGTGCGCCCGGCTTTGTAGAACACCACGTGCTTGTCCGCCTCCCGCAGCGCGGCGATGTGGCGCAGGAGCTCCTGACCGTCGAGGTCGTTGAAGCCCTCGGCGTAGACGCCGAGGGCGTCGACGTCGTCGCGCTGGCCGACCGCCGCCAGCATGTCGGCGAGAGTGACGTCGATCTGGTTGCCGAGCGAGAGGGCGAAGGCCGGATTGAGCGTCTCGAGGTTGCTCATGCGGCTGGCGATGAAGGCGCCGCTCTGCGAGATCAGGGCCACGCGTCGCGCCGGCGCCGACCAGTGTTTGTCCAGCCGGCTCGGAGGAATGAACAGCGTGTCGTAGCGCCCGGGCCGGGAAAGGGCGCCCAGGCTGTTGGGACCGAGAAAGACCGGACCGCCGCCGGGCAGACGACGTCCGCGGGCGATCTCGGCGCGCACCTCGGCGGCGATCGCCGCGCTGCCCTCGGTTTCGCCCACGCCCCCCGGGATCATGATGGCCGCCTGCACCTTGGCGCTCGCGATCGTCTCCCGGACGATCGCCGGCAACTGCCGCGCCGACGCCGCGATCACCAGCAGGTCCACCTCCCGGGGCAACGCAGTGATCGACGGCACGCAGGGCACGCCGTCGATGGCCTCCTCGCCCGCCTTGACGACGAACGTCTGCTCGGGCGGAAAGCCGCCCGCGATCACGTTCCTCAAAATGATGCGGCCGAAGCTCACCGCCTCCGACGAGACGCCGAGGACGGCGATCGACCGGGGCTCGAGCAGACGCTCGATCTTCTCCACGGGCCGGAGCGGCAGCGCTCTGGCCGCCGTGCCCAACAGGCCGCGGCCGTCCAGGGGAACCAGGCGCTGCTGCCGGAAGGCGAAGGGGTTGACCTCGAGCTCGGCGACGTCGGGGCCTTCCTCGCCGCGGTCGACGCAGAAGCGCCGGGCGAGCAGGAGAAAGGCGCGGAAGCAGCGCAGCAGCTCGCCGTCGGAGACGATCCGCCGCCGGCCGCGAGCGTGGCCGGAGAGGATCTCGTAGGCCACCGTGCCCTTGAACAGCTCGAGGAACTGCTCGGCGCTGGTGGTCTGGGCCTGTGCCTTGGCCACCGCGAGGCCCGGCAGCATCTTGGCCGCCAGGTACTCGGTGTCGATGCCCCCGAGGCCCGCCGCGATCACCGGCCCGAATTCGCGCGTGGCGCGAATGCCCACGAACAGCTCGTTGCCGAAGCCCGGCTGGACGCGCTCGACGTGCTCGACCACCAGCACGCCGCGCACGTCCGCCTCGCGGCGGTGTCGCTCGATCAGGCGGTCGATCTCGCGGCGGACGGTCTCGTAGTCCTTCTGCACGAAGGCGATGCCGGCGGCCTCGGTCTTGTGCACGACGTCGGGCGAGACGATCTTCAGGACCACCCGGTCGCCGGGCAGGCGCGCCAGCTCCTCCTCCGAGATCATGTCCTCGGTGGCCAGGAAGACGTGGTGCGGCGGCGAGATGGCTCCGACCAACTGGACGAGGGTGTAGACCTCGTGCTCGAAGAGTTGTTTCCTGCCCTCCTCATACACCCGCTCGAGGGTTCGCTCCACGGCGTGGGCCTCGGCCCCGGAGAGCCGATCCTCCACCGCCACCACGTCGAAGACCGGCGCGTCAGGGCGCTCGGGCTCGGCCAGGTGCTCCGGGCTCAGGGACTCGATCCAGTGCCGGACGGCCACCGACGTGCCGCCGCGCCGCAGGCCGTCGAGGTAGGCCTGGGCCGCGTGGCGTCCGAAGCGGAAAGCGCGGCGGTTGACCTCGACCACCTTCTCGCCCTTGACGGCCAGCATCTCGGCCACGCCGTCTTCCAGCTCGTCAGGCTCGAGGCTCAGGAACAGCGAGGCCGCGCCCAGCACGGCCATGTTGGCGGCGCGGCCGGATCCGGCGGCCCGCCCGATGCGGTCGGCGTCGATCAGCACGTGCCGGGGATGGGCGGCGAGCTGCTCGAGGACCGACTCCACGGGCGGGTAGTTGCCGATGTTGACGAACGGGTTGATGCTCGCCACCAGGGCCCCGTTCTCGTGCAGGCAGTGTTGGTAGCGAAGCGCCTCGAGCGGCTCGACCGCGATCAGCAGGCTCGCCTGCCCGGTGGGGATCAGGTCGCTGTAGATCCGCCGCGGCGAGAATCGCAGGTGGGACTGCACGCTGCCGCCGCGCTGGGCCATGCCGTGCACCTCCGCCTGCTTGATCTCGAGCCCGCGCCGGAGCGCGGCGCCGGAGATCGCCTGGGCGATGGTCAGGATTCCCTGGCCGCCGACGCCCACCAGGATCACGTCCTGGCTGCGGCTCGACGGTCCGGGGCTCGACGGTTCGGGCCTGGATGGTTCGACTGCCGGCTCCACTAGACGCCTCCGTGGACGGCCGCCCGCGGGTGCGGCCTGGCCTTGAGGTGGATGCAAGCGCGCGCCGCGACGATCACGCTCAAACCGGGATACTCGATCTCCTTCTTGATCAGCTCGACGTTCTCCGCGTGCCTTCGGGGCACCGGCTCGATGACGTGCAGGTGCTCCGGGGCGACGCCGAGGCCGCGCAGGATCTCCGGCAGGCGCTCGCCGGTGGCGAGCGAGTCCTGCGCTCCGGTCATCGCCACGGTCGAGTTGTCGAGGATGAGCACGGTCATCGGCGTTGCCGCGGGCGGCGCCGATCAGCGGCGTCATGCCGGAATGGGCGAAGGTGGAATCGCCGATCGTGCAGATCACCGGACGGTAACCCGCCTGGGTCGCGCCGTGGGCCATGGCGATGGACGCCCCCATGTCGACGCAGGAGTGCACGGCCCGGTACGGCGGCAGCACGCCGAGGGTGTAGCAGCCGATGTCGCTGAACATCACCGGGTGAGCGTAGCTCGCCGTGGCCTCGACGAGCGCCTTGAAGCTGTCGGCATGAGGGCAGCCCCGGCACAGTTGCGGTGGCCGCGCGGCGAGGTCCGGCAAGGCGGGAACGGCCGCCGGCGGCGGCTTTCCCAGCGCCGACGCGAGCGCCTCCGGCGTGAGCTCACCGGTCACCGGCAGGTCGCCCGTGAGCTTGCCCCTGATCGCCTTGCCGGGAATGCCCAGCAGCCCGTTCAGTCGGCGCTCGATGAACGGATAGCCGTCCTCGGCCACCAGCACCTCGTGGCAGTGATCGACCAGCTCGCGGATCAGCGAGACCGGGAGGGGATAGTGCTCGAGGTGCAGGATCGAGAAGCCGCCGTCGCCGCCGAGCGCCTCCAGCACGTAGTTGTGGGCCAGACCCGCGGCGATCACCCCGCGCGGGCCGGCGAGGGTCAGACGATTGGCGGGCGAGCTCTCGGAGTCCTCCAGGAGCCGCTTCTGGAGCTCCACCAGCCGGCGGAAACGGCGGCGGGCGACCGCCGGCACCAGGGTCCAGTGGTCGGGATTCGCCAGCGGACGCGTCCCCCCTTCGCTCGCCCCCGAGGGGCGCACGGCGACGTTGGCTCGGCTGTGGGCCAGGCGGGTCACCAGCCGTATCATCACCGGCAGGCCGATCTCTTCGGAATACGAGAAGGCACGCAAGGTGAGGTCGTAGGCGGCCTGCTGATCAGAGGGTTCGAAAACCGGGATCTGAGCCAGCTCGCCGTAGTAGCGGCTGTCCTGCTCGTTCTGGGAGGAGTGCATCCCCGGGTCGTCGGCCACCACGAGCACGAGACCGCCGTTGACGCCGGTCAGCGCCGAGTTGACGAAGGGGTCCGCGGCCACGTTCAGCCCCACGTGCTTCATCGAGACCAGAGCCCGCTTGCCGACGTACGACATCCCGAGCGCTTCCTCGTAGGCCACCTTCTCGTTCGCCGACCACAGCGCCGAGACCCGGCCGCCGGCGTCTTTCGCCCAGGGACCGTCTTTCGCCCAGGGACCGTGCGCGACGTACTCGAAGATTTCCGTCGCCGGGGTTCCGGGATAGGAGAACGCGCCGGCGATTCCGGCGTCGATGGCGCCCTGGGCCACGGCTTCGTTGCCCAAGATCAGTCGGGATGGCATGAACGACACCTCACGGCCGCTGCCGTCGTCTTCGAGATGGCGAAGAGCCCGGCCAAGGCCGCGAAAGCTCTCACCCTGTGACGAGTCTAGCCCATGTTTGACATTTGACCGTCTAAATCCTTGAAAACAATAGTCCAAATTTTTGAATTGTCACTACATGAGGTCGGGATCCCCCACAGGAGGGGTTGTCGGTTCCAGGTCAGTGATCCCC
>Ga0299906_10001369_pt1 | contig 20937 bp, 24 predicted proteins | sample RVTome_14_FD_200259 | JGI IMG/M metagenome (GOLD analysis project Ga0299906, IMG submission 200259) | Soil microbial communities from uranium-contaminated site in the Upper Colorado River Basin, Wyoming, United States - RVT145D125 (version 2) ...
CTGCTGGTCGCACTGGTCCAGCCGAAATGTCGCCATCTTGTCGCCATTGCGTTCGCGCGTTCGGGCCACCTTTTTGGGAGCAGGAGTTTTCCCGCGTTGACCGAGTGTAAAGCCTGCCTTTACACTGTCGCATGTGCGTTCCTGGCTGGCCCTGTAAAGCATGACTTGACAGCCGACCTAATTGATTACCAGGACTATCACGGAAAGTGAGGACGACATGACGCGGATGTACAACCCGCCCCACCCGGGGGCAGTGCTAAAGGATACGGTGCTCGCCGCCCATGGTGGCGGGCAAACCGTCACGGCGTTTGCTAAGCGCCTTGGGGTGTCGCGCGTGGCGTTGTCGAACATCGTGAACGGTCACGCAGCAATAACCGCCGAGATGGCTGTGCGGCTTGAGCAGGCGCTTGGCACTTCGGCCGAGACTTGGCTGCGCATGCAGGACGCCTACGACTTGTGGCGGGTGAGGAGAAGCAAGCCCCGCCGCAAGATCGAACCACTGCGACTCGCGGCCTGAAGCTGCTTAGTTTCGTCGCCCGAATTGCTCAGGTCGTCTTGCGGGCGGCACGCGCCGCATCCGCACGAAGTTGATAGGATGGCGACCCGACCCATCGCATCCCCGAGCCATGAGCAAACCCAGCCCGCCCGCGCCCAAGCCGGCCGGGCGCACGCGCAAGCCCGTGCCGCCGGGCGTCAATCCGCGGCTTGGCGCCCAGACCCGCAAGGTCCTCCAGCAACACTACCGCGCCAAGCATGGAGTGAAGTGAGCATGGGCGAGACACCACCGCCCGGCGACCGGCTAGAGGCGCTGCGCGAGCGGCTGCGCGCGTTCGTCGCCGAGCGCGACTGGGATCAGTTCCACAACCCCAAGAACCTGGCCATGGCCCTGGTGGCCGAGGCCGGCGAGCTGGTCGAGCATTTCCAATGGCTGACGCCCGAGCAGAGCGAGCAGCTTGCCCCGGAGGCGCGGGCCGAGGTCGCGCTGGAGATCGCAGACGTGCTGCTGTTCCTGCTGCGGCTGTGCGATCGCCTGGGCATCGATCCGGTGCAGGCGGCGCAGCGCAAGCTCGTGCTCAATGCGCAAAAGTATCCCGTGCACAAGGCGCGCGGCAGAGCGGCCAAGTACGACAAGCTGTAGTGCTCGCCTATCGTCACCTGTTCCATGCCGGCAACTTCGCCGACGTGTTCAAGCATGCGCTGCTGACGCGGCTGCTGCTCGCGCTCGGGCACAAGGACAAGCCGTTCTGCTACCTCGACACGCACGCCGGCACCGGTCTGTACGATCTGACGCATCCCTGGGCGCAGAAGCTGCAGGAGCACCGCGCGGGCATCGACCTGCTGTGGCAGCGCAACGACGTGCCCGGGTCGTTCGGACCCTACCTCGACGCCGTGCGCGCAGAGAACCCGCCCCGCGGCAGGCTGCGTTTCTACCCCGGCTCGCCCCGGGTGGCCAGACGCTTCCTGCGCGCCGGCGACCGCATGGAGCTCAACGAGCTGAACCGGGACGACTGCGCAGCGCTGGCGCGGCTGTTCCAGGGCGATCCGCAGGTGCATGTGCACTGCATGGACGGCTATCACGCCTTGAAGGCGCTGTTGCCGCCGCGGGAGCGGCGCGGTCTGGTGCTGGTGGACTCGTCCTTCGATCGCGCCCGGGAGTTCGACCGCCTGGTCGATGGCCTGCAGACCGCCCACCGCCGCTGGGCAACCGGTGTGCTGGCGTTGTGGTATCCGTTGATGGCGCCGTACGCCGTGCGCAGTTTCGAGCGCAGCGTCCTGGCCACCGGCATCCGCAAGATCCTACGTCTCGAGCTGGCGGTGCTGCCGGCGGGCTGGGCGGACAGCCTGCGCGGCTGCGGGATGCTGGTGGTCAATCCACCGTTCGGCTTCGAGGCGGAAGCGCGGCCGATGCTCGACTGGCTGTGGCGGACGCTGGCCGAGGCGGGCACCGGCGGGCGCAGCGTGCAGTGGCTGGTGCCGGAGTGAGGCGGCGCCCGCGAGCTGGCGGGCCGTCACCACGTTTCTCCGCACCGGAGAGAAGGCCGACCGTAAGAGTTACCGGGCATGCCCGCCGGCCAGCCGGCCAATGACCCAATCCAGCACCAGGGCAAGCCGCGGCGGGAGGAGGTCCTCCGCCTCGTCGAACGTGACCCAGCGGTATTCGTGGTCCCCGGTGCTGTCCGCGCCGGGCGGCCGGCGCAGCGCCACGTCGGCGCTGCGGGTCTGCGCCAGGTAGTAGCGCGACACCCGGCCGTCGGCATAGGGAACGGTCTCGCGGTAATCCTCGCCCCAGTGGAAGTCCAGGTCATCAATGCCGGTGGCATCCTGCAGCTCGGCCACCGCGGTGGCCAGCGGATCGCTTTCGCCCAGCACCGGCGCCCCGGGGAAATCCCAGCTGTCGAAGGCGCGCAGGCACAGCAAGCGGTAGCGCGCATCGTCGCGGCGCACCACCACGATGCCGGCCGACAGAGTCTTAGGAGGCAGGGACGCGCTGAGCATGGAATCGATTGTACCCATCCCATACCGCGGCGCCGGGACAGACCCGCTCCCGCTTGCAGGAAAGCCACACCACACCGCCCCGGCGCCTGCGGCGCCGCCCCGCCTCGTGAGAGGCGGGGATTAGTCTCTTTGAGTCGCGCCTTTAGGGCGCAATCAGCCGCGCCTTAAGCGCGCACTCAGCGCTACCTGGGATTGATCACGCTCACCGGGGGCTCGAGGCGGTGCGCCTTGGGCTGACGCCCCGGCGGCCGCGGAGGCGGGAAAGGACCGCAGTGCACGCCCTTGCAGCCAGGCTGGAAGCCGGGGCCGAAGCCGTAGCCGGGAAACAGCCGGTAGGCCGGGTAGGCCGGGTAGTAGACGCCGGAACTCGAATCGCGCTGCGCGGAGTCGAGCGCGCTCAGCCGCCGCAGCGCCTCCAGCCGCACGCGGCGGTCGAGATCGAGCGCTTCGACTTGCAGCCGATGCTCCTGCATCTGCTGCACCATGGCTTTTTCCTCTTGCAGGCGGGCCTGCGCGGCCGCGCGCGCCTGCTCGCGCTGCGCTTCGCATTCGGCGCTGTTGCAGGCGCCGATCAGCTCGGTCACGTTCGACGACATGGCCGCGTTGCCCGGGCAGGGGGAATCGCTGTAGGTGGTGCTGCCGTCCGGGCTCACGCACCGGTAGATGTCGGCCGCAGCGACGGCCGGCAGCGCCAGGCCGCAGGCGAGCGCGAGTTGGATCAGGCGGGCGGTCATGACGGGCTCTCCGCGGCAACGGCTTCCACGATTATAGGCGGCATCGGCCGTGCCGGGCACTTACAATGGCATGCCGTGCGGCGCGGCTTGTCCCGGCCGCGCCCCCCTAGGTGCCGAACCAACCGCCCAAGCCCACGCGGCGGCGCCGGATCCTGCGCTGGATCCTGGTCGCCGTCGCCGTTCTCCTCCTGCTGCCGCCGCTGGCCGCGGTGCTCATCGCCTGGCTGGAGATTTCCATCAGCGCCGGGCCCTGGCGCGGCACCATCGCGCGCGCGGCCAGCGACGCCCTCGGCCGCGAGGTGACGCTCGAGGGTCCGCTCGAGTTCGTGCCCTCGCTCAGCCCGCGTCTCAAGGTGGGCGGCATCCGCATCGCCAATCCGCCCGGCTTTTCCACGCCCGAGTTCGCGAGCCTCGGCGATGCGCGGCTGTGGGTGGACGCGAAGGCGCTGCTGCAGCGCCGGCTGCGGGTGCGCGAGGTCACCGCCGAGAACGTGCGCGTGTTCCTCGAGATCGCCCAGGACCGGCGGGTGAACTGGGCGCTGGGAGGAGCGCCGGAGGTGCAGCCGAAAGCCGCGGACGGCCGCGGCAAGGCGGCGCTGGAAGCGGCCAAGGACTTCCGCTTCGAGGTCGAGACGCTCGGGCTGCGGCAGCTGGCAGTCGAGTTTCACAACCGGCCCTCGGGCAGCACGCATTTCTTCAACCTCGACGACCTGGTTGGCGCGGCCAAGCGCGGCCAGCCCATCCGGATCGCGCTGCGCGGCAGCGTCGAGAGACAGTTTCCCTACACGGTTTCCTTCGACGGCGGGACGGCGGACGAGCTGGTGCGGCCCACCAAGCCCTGGCCGTTCCAGGTCGGCCTGGAGTTCCTGGGCACCTCGTTCCAGGCCAGCGGCGCTATCACGCGCGCGCCCGGCGGAGACAGCGTGGAAGTGCTGTTCGGGTTGGGCACCGAGGACCTGCGCGAGATCGAGCGCCTGCTGCAGACCAAGCTGCCGAACGTGGGCGCGACAGGGTTGAGCGGCCGCGTGAGCGCCGATCGGCTGCACGTCTCGATCAGCGAACTGCGCGGCGTGATGGGCCGCACCACGCTGGAAGGCGGTCTGCAGTACGACTTCAGCGGCAAACGGCCGCGCGTGAGCGGCGCGCTGTCGCTGGCGACCTTGGACCTGCGCCCGTTTCTCACCGGGGAGCGCGAAGGACCGGAGGAACCCCCGGGCAGCCTCCTCGACACCTACCGCGAGCTGGAGAAGGTCAACGTCAGCCTGCGCGAGCTGCGGCTCATCGATGCGGACCTGACGCTGAAGGTCGGCCGCTGGCTCAGCTTGCCGGGGGACGTGCGCGACGCGGAGCTCGGCATTCGCCTGCAGGACGGCGTGCTGCGCGCGCCCGTGCACGCCACCATCGCCGGGGTGCCGTTGCGCGGGGAGGCGCGCGTGGACGGCGCGGCCGAGGTACCGAGCTTCGATCTGCAGCTCGGCGCGCAGCGCACCCAGCTCGGCGGTTTGGCCGCGCTGCTCGCCGGAGTGCAGGGCGTGCAGGGCAATGTGGGCAAGTTCCTGTTCCACGTCTCCGGACGCGGGGAGAACCTGGGTGTGCTCGCGCGCACCGTGGACGTCAAGCTCGCGATCAGCGACGGGCGGCTGTCGTACGGCAACATCGAGGGGGGGCGGCCGGTGGAGCTGCGCCTCGAGCGCCTGGACGTGACGCTGCCGGGCGGGCGCCCGCTCGACGGGCGCATCGACGGCGCGCTGCTGGGCGAGCCGTTCCGCGCGCGGATCGCCGCCGGAGACCTGCCTGCGCTGGCGCGGACGCTGCGCTCGCCGCTCGAGATATCGGCGCGCGCCACCGGCGCCGAGCTGCTGGTGAAGGGCGTGCTGGCGCAGCCCCAGGCCGGCAGCGGCACCGACATCCAGTTCCGCCTGGTCGCGCCGCGCGCCGGCGACGTCGGCCGCTGGCTGGGCCTGTCCCCCAAGGCCGATGCGCCGGCGCGGCTGCAGGGAAGTGTGCACATCCGCAGCGACCAGTGGCGCCTCGACGATTTCCTGTTCCGTCTGGGCCGCAGCGCGATCGCGGGCCAGGTCGCGCAGGTGGGCATCGGCCGCCGGCCTCTGATCCAGGCGCGCCTGAACGTGGATCACCTCGACGTGAACGAGCTGGAGCGCATGCGGCTGCCGGCGCAGGCCGCGCCCAAGCGGACCGCCGCCGAGCAAAGCGGCAGCATGCTGGACATCCCCATCCTGCCGCGCGGCATCGATCTCACCGACGCCGACATCGATGTCGACGTCAAGCGCGTCGCCATGTCGCCGGCCGATGTGATCGACGCCTCCTTCAAGGGGCGCATCCGCGAGGGCAGGATGGACCCGTCGCCGTTCGCGGCCACCTACGCGGGCGTGCGCTTCACCGGCGCCGTCGCGGTGGACCTGCGCGGCAACGTGCCGGAGGCCTCGCTGTGGGTGGCGGCCAGCGACGTGGACCTCGGCGGCCTGTTGAGCACGCTGAAGATCACCGACGGCCTGGACGCGCGCGTGGAAGCGCTGCGCGTGCAGCTCATCGGCCGCGGCAGCCGCCTGGGCGAGATGCTGGAGAAGTCCGCGCTCGACGCCGACCTCGACCGCGGCTCGCTCACGCTGCGCGATCCCAGCCGCCGTCCGCTGGTGGCCATCGCCCTGGACAAAGGGCTGGTGCGCGCGCCGCCGGGCCAGCCCGTCAGCGTCACGCTGGACGGCACCATCGACCAGGTGCCGGTGGCGATACGCCTCGCCACCGGGGCGGTGCGCGAAGTGGTGCGGCCCGGCAGCAAGGTGCCGTTCTCGCTCGAGGCGCAGGCCGCGGGCGCGCGCCTCGACCTGGAGGGCAAGGTCACCATGCCGATCCAGCGCCAGGAGGGGGAACTGACGCTGCGCATTGCCGGTGAGCGATTCAATACCCTCGACCAGCTCGCGCGCGTCGAGCTGCCGCCCTGGGGCCCGTGGGCCATCGGCGGGCGCTTCGTGTCCTCCGAGCGCGGCTACGAGGTGCCCGACCTCGAGCTGCGCGTGGGGGACAGCCGGCTCAACGGGCGCGGCAGCTACACCACGGCGGGCAAGCGGCCGCGCGTGGACGTCGCGCTGACCGCGCCGCGCATCCAGCTCGACGACTTCAAGTTCGGCGGCTGGTCGCCGTTCGAGAAGAAGCAGGACCAGCCCGAGAAGAAGGTGGCGGCGGAGGAGATGCGCGCAAAGGCGAAGGAGGCGGCCGCGGAAGGGCAGAAGCTGCTCAGCCCGCAGACGCTGCGGCGGCTGGACGCCTATCTCGACGTGCAGGTGGACGAGGTGCTGTCGGGCGCCGACCGGCTGGGCAACGGCACCCTGCACGCGCAGCTCGCCGAGGGCCGCCTCGACTTCGGCCCCGCCAAGGTGAACGTGCCGGGCGGCTCGGCGCTGCTGTCGGCCGCCTACGAGCCCTCCGACACGGACGTCGCGGTGCAGATGCGCATCGACGTCGATCGCTTCGACTACGGCGTCCTGGCGCGGCGCATCAAGCCCGGCACCGACCTGCAGGGACTGTTCAGCCTGAACTTTCAGCTCGACGCGCGCGCGCCCACCATCGACGCGCTCATGGCGCACGCCGACGGGCGCGTGGACTTTGCCGTGTGGCCGCGCAACATGCGCTCTGGCATCTTCGATCTGTGGGCGGTGAACGTGTTCCTGGCGCTGGTGCCCGCCGTCGATCCGTCCAAGGAGTCCAAGGTCAACTGCGCCGTGGGCCGTTTCGACCTGCGCGACGGCAAGCTCACCCACGACGCCATCCTGATGGACACCAGCCGCATGCGCGTCGCCGGCGAGGGACGCGTGGACTTCGATACCGAGACCATGCACTTGCGCCTGGCGCCCAAGGCCAAGGAGCCGCAGTTCTTCAGCCTGGCCACGCCGATCCAGGTCACCGGCAAGCTCACCGACTTCAAGGTCGGCGTGGCCCCCGGCGGCGTGGCGGAGACCACCGTACGCTTTCTCACCTCCCTGTTCGTGGTGCCGATCGAGAAGCTTACCAAGGGACGCCCGCCCCGCGACGGTGCGGACGTGTGCACCAATGCAATGCGCGTGACGCAGCGCACGCAATAGCCGCTTGCGTTCCGCACGCGGTCGGCTAGATTATTGCTCGGTAACGCGTGCACGCCGCAGTCAAAGGCCCTCTTCGATGACGTCCCAGCTCTCCGTCCCGCAGTCTCCGCCTCCGTCGCAGCCGAGACTCGGGTCGCTGCTGTACCGGTATTTCTTCTTCGATTGGCTGTTCCGGGATGTGACCAGGGGGACGCTGCTCGAACGTGCGGCGGCCTGGCGCTTCAACCGCGAGCGCAGGCGCTACCTGTGGGTGTACCTGCGGCGCTGGCTGTTCGTGTTCGCCGCCGGCTACGGCCTGGGCGTGCTGTTCGAGCACGCCTTCCAGCTGGTATACGCGGCCGCCTGCTGCTACAGCAGCAGTTGCGTGTCCGCCTCGGTGATCTTCGTTATCGTGCTGTCCTGGTTGACGTTGCGCTGACGCGGCCGCGCGCGGGCCAGGGCGCACGCACCCGCCTCAACGGCGCGCGCGCGCCACGCCGCGCAGCACGGCCAGCGGTCCGTGCCGGCGCACGCGCTCGAGCCGCTCCTCGTCTTTCACCAGCAGCGAGCCGGCGAAGCCGAGCGCGTTGACCCGGATCGAGTCGAAGCACTCCTGCGTGCGCGGCACGCACAGCATCCAGCGGCGCGTGACGAGCAGGTTGTAGGCCTGTGTAGCCATCGGTCCGCGATCGGACATGATCAGGGCGACGCTGGCGGTGCGCAGCAATGCCGCGTAGTGCTCGGCGAGCAGCTCGCCGGCGTTATCGGGATCGCCGAACAGCGCCGGATTCAGGCGCACGAAACTGTGCTCGAACGGCAGCCCGGGCGCGCGATCGGGCTGCGCGTCCGCCGGGGCGTCCTCGAGCAGCGCCTCGATCGGCACCTCGACCTCGCCCGGGCCCAGCGGGAGCGGGACGATCTGCAGATGCTTGTGCCGCTGGCTCGCGCCGGCACTTGTTCCGGCGTTGTAGAAGCCGAGGCCGTTCAGCTCGGCCATGCACGCGGCGAGCGCAGCAAAGTCGCCCACGGCGAGTGCGCTGTCCTGCGGCTCGAAGCGGCGCGTCACGATCAGCAGGTGATGCTCGATGACCGGGAACTTGTTGAGCAGCGCCACGTGCGTGGGTGAGATATCCGCGACGAACAGCTCCGGCTCGTAGGGTGCGAACGGATTTCCCGCGGCGCCCGCCGGCGGCTTGTGCGCCAGGCTGGACACGCACCTCACCCCGAAACGCACGCCGGCGTCATCGAGCGCTTCCTGGCGGGTGTGGATGGGCTGCAGCGCCCCGATCGACAGCGCGTGCCGGGCGCGCTCGAGGATCGCGGGCCACAGCGCGCCCGGCGCCAGCGCCGGCTGTGCTTGTCGCATCGTGCGAGGGGTTTCGGGCGGAACCGGCATTGTCGGTCAGGACGTCGGGGTTTGCAGGGTACGCGTCTGGTGTTACCCTTGGGCGATGCCATCGGATTCGCAGGGGAGCGCAGCGTCATGATCGTGGACCACCGCACCTACCGCGTGAAGCCCCTGCCTCTGCTCGACGCCATGGAGCACAAGATCCTGCGTCCGGGGCCGTATTTCACCGCGCCCGGGATGGCGGCGCCGACGTGATGCGGCCGCGTGGCGGATGCGTTACCTGGCCGGGGCGCGGGAACGCCGTGATATTCCCGGCCAGTACCCGTTGGGCCGACCGCGCTGCGCCCGATGCGCATAGGCGCAGTTGATGCTTGGCCGTGAACGGCCGAAATTCTCATGGTCCGACACCAGATTCACCCCGGCGCCTCTACGGCGCCTGCATCTCAGGAGCTCGTCATGACAAACCCGATTCGCATCGCGGCCGATGCCGCTCCGCGCACGCGCTTCGCGGCGCGATTCATCACGCTGGCCTCGGTGCTGGCGATCGGCGCCCTGGTGGGCGCCTGCGCCACCAAGACGGATACCGGCGCCTCGGTGGCGGAACGCAGCTTCGGCGCGCGCAGCGGCGCGAAAACGGCATCCGGCGACGTTGAGGGCGCGTCCGGCGCGTCCTCGACTGCTGCGGACGGTTCGCAAGCCGGCGCCGACGGGCGTTCGTCGAGCGCCGGGGCGGGGTCCGCCGCCGGCGGGCGCTCGGCAGACGGCGCAGCCGGGAGCGAGCTTGCGGAAGGCGATTCGTCACTCTACGGCGACAGCGCCGCCGAGGACGACAGTGCCGACGATTTCACCGGAATCGCAGGCGACGAGGCGGCGGGCGGGGACGGCGCGGGCGGCACGGCCGGGGGCGGCGGGCCCGGTTCGCGCTCGGGCGCACGCACGCCGGGATCGGCCGCGGCGTCACTCGACGACGACACAGGGCAGAGCGCTGAGGACGGGACGGGCATGCAGGATGGGTCCTCGGCCAGTGGCGCTACGGGCCGCAGCGGGTCGGCCGGTGGCCCTGGCGGGGCAGCCGGTTCCGACGGCGCGATGGCGGGCGACGGCGGAGATGCCGAGGGCGGCGCGGGCGGCGACGGGGTAGCCGGCGCCGATGGGGCGGGCGGCGATTACAGCGGTGACGGCACCAGCGCGGGCGGGGCTGGCGCCGCCGGACGTTCAGGTGAGGCCGGCGCCGACGATGCGGTCGGTGGCGCCGGTTCGGATGAAGAAGCGATGGTGGTCGGCATGGTAGACGCGCCCGGAAGCCGGGTACGCGTCGAGGAGGAGGTCACGCCGCAGACGCTGGGCGGCATGCTTCCGCTTGCCGTGGGCGTGGATGAGGAGGGCCAGTTCGATTTCGACCAGGCGATACTGCGTCCCGAGGTGAAGTCGGTGCTGGACGAGCTGGTGGGCCGGCTGCGCGACGCCGAGTGGGACCGCCTCGACATCATCGGCTACACCGATCGCATCGGCACCGACGACTACAACCAGCACCTGTCCGACCGCCGCGCCTGGGCCGTGGCGCGCTATCTGCTGAGCCAGGGCATCCCGGTGAACAAGATGAAGGTCGAAGGCCGCGGCGAGCGCAATTCGCAGATGGCCGAAGGCGAGTGCCACGACCTGGAGCGCCATGAGCTGATCGCCTGCCTGCAGCAGGATCGCCGCGTCGAGATCGAGGCGTCGATCAGAAAGACGGAGGCGAAGATCCAGTAGCCGCCTGCGCCGTACTGGCTGCGCGGCGAAGGGCCCTGATGGGCTCTGATGGGCCCTTCTTCACTTACAGCGACCCGATCTTCGGTTGCGGCTGCCCGCTGCCCCGCGCAGAGCCTCGACGGGGCACGCGCCGTCAGCACATCACGCAGGTCTTGCGGCAGGTGAACGCGCCGCCGGCGCCCGGCTTCCAGCCGACCGGGGCCTCGGGATAGATGCAGACCGCGGAATGCAGGGCGCCGGCGCCGTCCGCCAGATAGGACGGGATGCGATCGGAAGCGCCCGGCGACAGTGTGACGATCGTCGGTGCGGCGCTGGTGCAGGCCTTGACGCTGTTGGCGCTGTCGATGCAGTAGATGAAGTTGAGCCTGCTGCTGCAGCGGTTGGTGAGCGTGGCGCTGCCGTCCGCTTGCACCTCGAGCCTGATGCATTCCCGCAGGTCCGCCCCGTGTGTGGGCAGCGCCGTGCATGTCAGCAACAGGCAGCACGCCGCGAGCGCGTATCGCGATGTCATCCGGCGGCTGCGCGCCGGGGCGGGCCGTCGGCGAGCTCGAAGGATTGACCCAGACGCACGAAACCGAGGAAGCCGTCGGCTGCCGCATCGGGCAGGGGGCCGGGCGGGTAGTCGTACAGCCACATCTTGGCGCGTACCTCGGCCGGCAGCGCGCGCAGCTCGTTGTAGTGCGCGTGGATGCCGGTCATGTAGGCGCCGGTTTCGCAGTCTTGGAAGACGAGGTCGGCGCTGGCATAGTGGGGCGCCAGGTGATCGGCGTCGAAGCGCGTGTCGGTGGTGAGCAGGACGCGCTGCCCGCCAGTGCCGATCAGCAGCCCGTGACTGTGCACCGTGGCCTGCGGCGAGACGACGTGCGCCATGGGCACCGTCTCGAGGCGTGCGTCCTCCCACTCGAACGGCTGCTTGGCCTGCAGCGGAACCACCTCGAAGAAGTCGTCCAGACGCGTTTCGCCGTCGGTGATGACGCCCATCCCCCCGCGCAGCGAGTGGTTCCACAGCGGCCCGGCGAGCGAGGCCTCGAGGTAGAGCCGCGGCCGGCGGCAGGCCGGATCGAAGCGGGTCTTGAAGCCGATGTACTCGAGGCCGCCGATGTGATCGGCGTGCAGATGGCTGACGTAGATGTCGGTGATGTCCCGGTGCGAGAGGCCCTGCCGCGCCAGGGACCAGCGGATGTCCGAGCCGCAGTCGATGAGCAGGCACCGGCCGTTGCCGGCGCACAGCAGCATGTTGGACTGGAAGTTGTCGGCCCCGACGGTATGGGCGGAACCGGAGCCCAGGAAGAGGATGCGCATGATTGCAGTGTACGGGGAGTGTTGTGCTGGCCCAATAAATTGGTTCACACTTGCGCTATGAAACATCTCACACTCCATCGGCGGGCCCGGTGAGCTCCGCCCTGAGCGCTGCGCTCGGGCGCATCTGGATCTTCGAAGGCCTGGCCGGGGAGGAGCTGGCCCGGCTGGCCGCGCTCGCCCGCATCAGGGTATACAAGGCGCGCGAGACCATCGTCGAGAAGGGCGATCCGCCGCGCGAGCTGTTCGTGCTGCTGAGCGGGCGCGCCAAGGTGCTGTCGCGCGGCGCCGAGGGGGCGGACGCCGCGCTCAACGTCATGGGGCCCGGCCAGGTGTTCGGCGAAGTCGCGATCCTGGACGGCCAGCCGCGCTCGGCCACGGTCGTGGCGCTGGAGGAGTGCGAGATCGCCGCGGTGGACGTGCAGGCCTTCCGCGACTTTCTCGCAGACTCTCCGCCGGTCGCGCTCAAGCTGCTCGGCGTGCTCGCCGGCCGCGTGCGCGAGCTGACCACACGGCTGGAGGACCGCGTCTTCCTCGACGTCCCCGCGCGCCTGGCCAAGCAGTTGCTGTGGCTGGCGGAGAACCACGGCGAGCGTACCGCGGCCGGCGCGCAGATCGAGGTGCGGCTGTCCCAGCAGGAGCTGGGCGATCTGATCGGCGCCACCCGCGAGAGCGTGAACAAGTACATCAACGAATGGACGCGCAGCGGCGTGCTCAAACAGGACCGCGACGGGTTGCAGATCTTCGATCTCGGCGCGCTGCGCAGCGTCGCCGGCGCGTCCTAGCCAGCCAGCATGAGCGGTCCCGAATCGAGCGCGGCGGCGCAGAGCGCCCAGGGTGTGGCGGATCGCCTCGCCTCGATGCGGGTGATCCCGGTGCTGCGCCTGCCCAGCCGCGAACGCGCCAGCGCCGCGATCGACTGCCTGGTCGAAGCCGGCTATCGAACCGTCGAACTCACCCTCACCACGCCGGACGCCATCGGGCTGCTGGCCGAGTTGCGCCGGCGCGCAGGGGGCGAGTTCCTGGTCGGCGCGGGCACCGTGCTCGATCTGGACAGCGCCAGCGCCTGCCTCGATGCGGGCGCGGACTATCTGGTCTCGCCCAGCCTGGTCCCCGGCATGGCGCGGCGCGCTGGCGAGCGCGGGCGCGCGGCGTTGATGGGCGGTTTCACCCCCGGCGAAGTGCTGGCCGCATGGCGCGAGGGCGCGCAGATCGTCAAGTTGTTCCCCGCCGCCACCGGCGGGCCGGGCCATCTGGCCGCGATTCACGCCATCTACCCGGACATCCCGCTGTGTCCCACCGGCGGCGTGTCCCAGACCAACATGCTCGACTGGTTCAAGGCCGGCGCGCGCCTGGTGGGGGTGGGCAACAACGTGATCGACCAGAAAGCGCTCGCCGGCGGCGACCGCGCGCAGGTGATCCGGCACGCGCGCGCCTTTCTCGAGCTGGCCGCGAGCATACCGTTCGACCAGCCGCGCCCATGAGCGGGGTCGACATCGTCTCCCTGGGCGAGCCGCTGTACGAGTTCAGCGCGCTGCCCGGCAGGGATCGCCATTGGCTGCAGGGCTTCGGCGGCGACACCTCGAACTGCGCCATCGCGGCGGCGCGCCAGGGAGCGAAGGTGGCATACGTCACGCGCTTGGGTCAGGACGAGTTCGGGGAGCAGTTTCTCGCGTTGTGGAAACAGGAGGGCGTGGACGTATCCGGCGTGGGCATAGACCCGGACGCGCACACCGCCGTCTACTTCATCACCCACGGATCCGCCGGCCACGTGTTCAGCTATCTGCGCGCGGGCTCGGCGGCGAGCCGCATGCGGCCGGAGCATCTGCCGCTGAGTCTGATCCGCGGCGCGAAGTTCCTGCACACCTCCGGCATCACGCAGGCGATCAGCGCCAGCGCGTGCGACACGGCTTTCGCCGCGATGGAGGCGGCGCGCCAGGCCGGGACGCGCGTGGCCTACGACGCCAACCTGCGGCTGCGGCTGTGGCCGGCCGCACGCGCGCGCGCCGTGATCGGCGCCGCGCTCGGCATGTCGGATCTGTTCCTGCTCAGCATCGACGAAGCCCAGGCGCTGTGCGACCTGAGCCAGCCGGACGCGGTGCTCGACTGGTGCCATCGCCGCGGCGCGCGACTGGTGGCGCTCAAGCTCGGCAAGGATGGCGTGATCGGCAGTGACGGCGAGCGCCGCGAGCACCTTGCCGGCCATCGCGTCGAGGCGGTGGACGCGACCGGGGCCGGCGACTGCTTCGCCGGCGCGCTGATGGCGCGCATGGCGGCTGGCGACGACTTCCTTGTAGGGCTGCGCTATGCGAACGCGGCTGCCGCGCTTACCACCACCGGCTACGGTGCGGTGACGCCGCTGCCGCGGCCCGAGGACGTGCGGCGGCTGCTCGGTTGAGCCGGGGCACGCTCGCCACGAGCAACCGGCGGGCGATGATCGTAGCAGCGCGGCGCTGCATCATCCCAGCGGTTTCATTCCCTTCTGCACGCCGGGCCGCGCCGCCATCGCGGCGCCCCAGCGGTGCAGATTGGCGTAGCCGCCCGCCGCGTCGATCAGCGGTTTGCGCAGCGAATAGTTGGGGTAGAGCATCAGGTCCGCGACCGAGATCTCGCCGGCGAGGCAGTCGTGATTCCCGAGCTGCGCGTCGCACACCGCGAAAAAGCTGAGCAGCCGCTTCTTGAAGTGGTTGGTGATGAGGTCGTTCTTTTCCGGCGCGACCATCTCGAGCTGGAAGATCGTCCCGCTGGTGGGGGCCACGTCGGTCGCCGCCTGCATCATCCATTGCAGCGCGAGCGCGCGGCGGGCGCCGTCCTTGGCCAGGAACTTGCCGCTCTTCTCCGCGCAATACAGGATGATCGCGGCCGACTGAGCCAGCGTCAGCGGCTTGCCGCCGGGGCCGTCCTGGTCCACGATCACCGGGATCTGCCCCGCGGGGTTGAGCTTCAGGAACTCGGGCGTGCGCTGCTCGCCCTTGGTCAAATCGATCTTGTGGGGCCGGTAGGCCAGGCCGCATTCGTCCAGCGCGACGGAAGCGCGCAGGCCGTTGGCGGTGGCGGCGAGATATAGGTCGATCACCGGTGTTCTCCTCCAGACAATGGGCGCTGCGGATTATAGCGGGGCTAGAACCACCGGCCACGATAGCAGCGACCGACCCGGGGCATCTGCGGTATCGTATGCCGCGGACCCACAACTCCCAGCCGAAAGACCATAGGCATGAAGTCCGAACGCGCCCAGCTGTTGCAGTGGGCCGAGAAGGGCAGGGTCCAATCTACCAGGATGCGCGCTACGGCGAGTTCCGCGTGGACCGCGACGGGGACCTGTTGCTTACCGGCTTGCGCGGCGAGGCGTTGCAGTCGCTGGAAGCGCCAGCCCGCTGAGCGTGGCGGCTGGAGTGCGTTCCGCGTCCTTGTCCACAGGCTATCCGCTTACTGACCGTTGTCGTTCTCGATCCAGAGCTTGCCGATCCGGCGCTCCTTGATCATCGCCTTGGTGGCGGCGTCGAACTGCAGGAAGTGTTCGGTCTTGAGGTGCGTCGCGAAGGCCGCCTCGTCCTTGTAGATCTCGTACAGGAACACGCGGTCGGTCTCGCCCGCGGGCACGCACACGTCGAAGCGGTCGCAGCCCGGCTCCCGGGTGCGGGACTTCTCGGCGTTGTCCAGCATGAGCGGCATGAACTTGACCATGATGCCGGGCTGCAGGACGAAATCGACGGCGACGACGTAGCGTTTCATGGGCGGCGGTCAAACCTTCGGGTCGGGAGCGGCAAGTATACTGGCGGCGGCTTTGGGAGAGGATCCATGAGCGAAATCCGACGCATCGGCGAAACCAGCGACACGCTGGGCGAAGGTCCGGTGTGGGACGTGGAGGAGCAAGCCTTCTACTGGGTGGATATCCGCGGCCGGGCGGTACGCCGCTACGACTGGCGCGCGGGCACCGTGAAGAGCTGGACGCTGCCCGAGATGGTCGGCTCGCTCGCAGTGCGCCGCCGCGGCGGGCTGCTGCTGGCGATGCAGAGATCGATTTCGTTCTTCGAGCCCACCAGCGGGAAGCTCGGGCACGTGGCGGCTCCGGAAGCGGGCCGCGAGGGCATGCGCTTCAACGACGGCAAGTGCGATCGCCAGGGGCGCTTCTGGGTCGGCAGCATGAACGATTCGGTGCGCGCGCCCAGCGGCACGCTGTACCGGCTGGATGCGCAGCGCGGCTGCGTGCCGATGGTGAGCGGGATCATCACGCCCAACAGCCTGGCGTGGAGCCCGGACGGCAGGACGATGTACTTCTCCGATTCGCGCTCGCAGGTGATCGCGGCCTATCCCTTCGACCCGGCCACCGGTGAGATCGGGGTGCCGCGCGCGTTCTACCGCGTCGACCCGCCGGCGATCCCGGACGGCGCCACGGTGGACGCCGCGGGCTACGTCTGGTGCGCGCTGTACGGCGGCTGGCGCATCGCGCGCATCGCACCGGACGGCCGCCTCGACCGCACCATCGAGCTGCCGGTCCAGCAGCCCACCAGCTGCCAGTTCGCCGGGCCCGATCTCGACGTGCTGTTGGTGACGACGGCGAAGCAGCGACTGGCGTCCGACGAGCTGGCGAAGCAGCCGCTCGCAGGTGCGCTGCTGGCGATCGAGGTCGGAGTCGAGGGCCTGCCGGAGACGAGGTACAGGGACACCGCATGAGGCGCAATGCGCGCGCTGCAGCGGCCGCCGCGGTGATGCTGGCTTGCCTGCCCTCACAAGCCGCCGACAGCATCGGCAGGGAAACCGGCGAACGCTTGCTCGCCCGCTGCGAGCCGGCGCTCGAGGTGCTCGCCGGCAACGGCGCAGCGTCGCTGAGCCGCGCCCGCCATGCCGACGCCGTGTCGTGCATCGGGTTCGTCGACGGCTTTCTGTGGGGGCACGGCTGGGCGGCGTGGCGACAGAACCGGGACATGTATTACTGCCCGCCCGAGGACCTCTCCGGGCAGCGCGCCGTCCCCACGCTGGTCGATTACCTGCGCGCTCACCCCGAGCGCCTGGATGCGCCCGCCCACGTGCTGCTGTTCTCGGCCTTGACCAAGGCGTATCCGTGCCAGCCACCGCTTGACCAAAAATAGCTATACGTACAGCTCGTTAGCGTGTATAGTGGCGTCCGGGTGTCTCGCGGCGCCTCATCCGGTCGGTGCCGCAACCCCTTCGCGGTTGTTCTCGAACTCCCCGAACCCACTTAATCCCCATTAGCATCTGCCTGAACCGGTTCGGCGGGCGCGTGCCCGTCGCAGGCCGATTCAGGAGAAGAATATTACTCCCGTATTTTCCGCGCTCGGCCTGCGCGCCGAGCTTCTGCGCGCCGTCGAAGAACGGGGCTATGCGCAGCCCACCCCGATCCAAATCAAGGCGATCCCGGCCGTGCTGGCGGGCCGCGACCTGCTCGCCGCCGCACAAACCGGCACCGGCAAGACCGCCGGGTTCGTGCTGCCCATCCTGCAGCTGCTGATGGGCATGAAGGGTTCGCCGTCCGGCCGGCGCCTGCCGCGCGTCCTGATCCTCACTCCGACCCGCGAGCTCGCCGCACAGGTGGAGGAGAGCGTGCAAGCCTACGGCGCGCACCTGCCTCTGCAATCGACCGTCGTGTATGGCGGTGTCGGCATGCAGCCGCAAGTGCAGGCGCTCAGGCGCGGCGTGGACATCCTGGTGGCCACACCCGGCCGCCTGCTCGATCATTCCCAGCAGAGAACCGTGGACCTGAGCGAGGCGAAGATCCTGGTGCTGGACGAGGCCGATCGCATGCTCGACATGGGATTCATCCGCGACGTGCGCCGGATTCTGAGCCTGCTGCCGCGGCAGCGCCAGAATCTGCTGTTCTCCGCCACCTTCTCGGCGGAGATCCGCGAGCTGGCCGCGTCCTTCCTGCACGACCCCGAAGTGGTCGAGGTGGCGCGGCGCAACGCACCTTCGGAGCTGGTGACGCACGTCGCGCACCCGGTGGACCAGGCGCGCAAGCGCGAGCTGCTCGCGCATCTGATCAGCACCGGGGACTGGCGGCAGGTGCTGGTGTTCACGCGCACCAAGCACGGCGCGAACCGCCTGGCGCAGCAGCTCGAGCGCGATGGCATCAGCGCGGACGCGATCCACGGCAACAAAAGCCAGTCGCATCGCACCCGCACGCTGGCCGACTTCAAGCGCGGCGAGCTGCGCGTGCTCGTGGCCACCGACATCGCCGCGCGCGGCCTCGACATCGAAGAGCTGCCGCACGTGGTGAACTTCGATCTGCCGCATGTCGCTCAGGAATACGTGCACCGCATCGGCCGCACCGGCCGCGCGGGCGCACAGGGCGAAGCGGTATCGCTGGTGAGCGCAGAGGACGCGCCGCTGATGACCGCGATCGAGCATGTGCTGAAGGGTCCGATCGAGCACCGCCCGGTGGCCGGTTTCGCGCCGACCGGCGAGCAGCGCAGCGTGCAGCGGCCCGCGCCCGGACCATCTGGCCGCCCCGCGCGTGCGGCCGAGCCGCGCGGCCGCAGGCCCCAGCCCGGGCGCAGCCCGTCGCGCAGCGAGCGTGCCGAGCCGGCCCCAAGGCATGGCAAGCGCAAGCCGTCCGCGCCCCGTCGCCCCGCTGCCGCACCCGCCCCGCAGCGCCCCCGGGCGGAAAAGAAACGCAGCGAGAAGCTCGGCCCGATGGCGGCGTTGCTGGCGGGCGCGCGCCGCCTCATCGGCTGAGCACGGACCTTACCTCTAAACCCTTCGACAGGAGTCGGGAATGAACATCTTCGTGGGCAACTTGGCAGCGGACGTTACCGAAGACCATCTGCTGGAAGCCTTCAAGGTCTTCGGCCAGGTCAAGTCGGCGCAGGTGAAGCGCGATCTGTTCAGCGGGGCATCCAAGGGCTTCGGCTTCGTCGAGATGCCGGGCAAGGCGCACTCGCTGGCCGCGATCGCGGGCCTCAACGGCAAGGACTTCCACGGCCAGCCCCTGCGCGTGAACGAGGCGCGGCCGAACGGACGGCGCTGACCAAAGCGCGGCGGGCTCGGGCTGGTCGGCATGCGCATGGGAAGAAAGGCTCGCATTGCCGCGGTTTCCGTCATCGCCACAGTGACCGCTGTCCTGCTGGTGCTCAACCTGAGCCTCGGCGACAAGCAGATCGACCGGCGCCTGACCCACCTCCACGACACCAGCGATCCGCAGTTCCTGCGCACGATGGGGGTGCTGCTGGGGCCCTCGCTCGCGCATGGCAACGTCGTGCAAGAGCTGCTCAACGGAGACCAGATCTTCCCGGCCATGCTCGCCGCCATCCGCTCGGCGCGGCGCAGCATCACGTTCGAGACGTACATCTACTGGTCCGGCTCGATCGGCGGCGAGTTCGCGCACGCGCTGGCCGAGCGCTCCCGGGCCGGTGTGAAGGTGCACCTGCTCCTGGACTGGATCGGGAGCGGAAAGATCGACCCGGAATATCTCGAGCAGATGGAGCAGGCCGGAGTCGAGGTGCGTCGCTACAACAAGCCGCGCTGGTATTCCATCGGCCGCCTGAACAACCGGAAACTGCTGGTGGTGGATGGTGCGGTCGGCTTTACCGGCGGTGTTGGAATTGCGGACTTGCAGGAGTGGGCGCAACGGCCCTGGCAGGAGAGGCTCATGGAGCATACCGCGGGGCTGCTGGGGTGGCAGCTGTAGCGGGTGGATCCGTCGGCCGATGGCCGATAGCTGCGACCCCTGACCATCGGGAAGCTGGAGACGCGTTGCCAAGCTCTCGACAGCAAGTGTCGACCAAAGTGCGGCGGGCTCAGGCTGCAGCGAGCGCTGCTGCGAAGCGCGGATAAACCTCGGCGATCTCCTCGCGAATCTCGCCGCGGATCAAGGCGAGCTGCGCCGCATCGGGCAGCGCCGTGGCGGGTACGCTCGCGGGACGGTCGAACTCGAAGCCGGTGTGGTCGAGGATCTCCTCGACCGTGTGGCCGGGATGAACGCTCTCCAGCCGGAAGCGCTGCCGCTGCTTGTCGAAGGAGAACAAACCCAGGCCGGTGAGCAGCGCGTGCGGTCCGCCGGGCCGATAGACGTGCGGCGGGCTGATGCCGGGCGCGCTGATGAAGTCCACCTTCGGCACCATCACCCGCCGCGTGTGCTCCTCGCGGAACAGGATCACGCGCGGGACCAGGAAGTACACGTACGCCGAGCCGAACGAGCCGGGCCAGCGCACCTCGCTGCGTCCGTCGCCGCCGGTGCCGACCAGGTTGATGTTGCCCTGGCCGTCGATCTGCCCGCCGCCGAGAAAGAAAGCGTCGATGCGGCCCTGAGCGGCGAGGTCGAACAACTCCACGCCGCCGTCGGTGAAGAAGTTGTTGCGGCGCGAACCCAGCACGCTGACGCGCAAGGTGCCGCGCGCGAGCCTGCTTGCCAGCAGGGCGCCCGAGCCGGGGATGGGCGAGGATTGGCCGGCCGCGACGTGCCTGCAGCCGTTGAGCAAGCGGGCGATGATCGCGATCAGCAGCTCGGTGCCGGTGCAGGCGGCCGGCGCGCCTTCCGCCGCGGGAGAGGAGGTACGCGCCGCGCTCATGCGGCCTGGCGATGCGTGCCCAGCCACTCGCTCAAGTAGTCCGCGAACCCTTCGGCCGTGCGAGCAAGCGCGGCGTAGCGCGCGATCTGCGCCTCGTCCTGCGGGTAGCGGTCCACCAGGCCTACCGGCCAGGCCCCGCGCGGGGCAAGCGCGATCTTCTCCACGTAGATGGACGGAATCACCGCGCCTGCGCGCGCCTGGTCCTCGAGCAGATTGTCGTCGGTGATTTCCTCCACCGTCACCAGCGTCCGCTGGGCGGCATGCGCCATGATCAGCAGCTCGCGCTCGCGCGCGATGAAGACGTTGCCGAAACGATCGGCAAGGCTGGCGTGAAACAACGCGACATCGGGCCGGATCGCCTGCAGCATGACGATCGGATCGCCGGGCGCGAACGGGTTGTCGATCACCTTCCAGTCGTCGCGGTTGGCCAGCACGTCGGTGCCCAGCAGCCCGCGCAGCGGAGTGAAGGGAATGCCCTTCTGCCCCGCCTGCAGCGCTGCATACACCGCGGGGCAGGTGGAGTCGATCATGCGCAGTGTACGTTCCTTCAAGGCCGCTACGAAACGCGGCGCCGCGCCGAACTCGCCCAGGCTCACGCCGGAGCTCTCCAGCGCGCGCACGCAACCCGCCCCGATCAGGATGTCCGCCTGCATGCCGCTGATGGGCACGCACAGCAGGTGCAAGCCGCGCACGCCGCGACGCAC
>Ga0299906_10001372_pt1 | contig 20933 bp, 14 predicted proteins | sample RVTome_14_FD_200259 | JGI IMG/M metagenome (GOLD analysis project Ga0299906, IMG submission 200259) | Soil microbial communities from uranium-contaminated site in the Upper Colorado River Basin, Wyoming, United States - RVT145D125 (version 2) ...
TCGGCACGCCCGATTGCCACTGCACGATCAGCAGGCTCGCGCCCTCGCGCCGGCCGCGCTCGTCGAACTTGAGCCTGCCCCCGGGGAAATACTTCGCCGGCCCGCTGGTGAGATTCATGCTGCGCAAGGCGTTGGCCACCGACGCGCGGTCCGCCTTGCCCGCGGCCTCGAGCGCGGCCTTGAAGATCCACATGTCGCCGTAGGTGGTGACGAAATGCTGCGTCGGCCAGGGCTCGCGGGTTTTGCGTTTGAACTCCTCCACCATGTCCTTCTGCGCGCTCGTGGTCCAGTTGGCGACCACGGACATGACGCCCTCGAGCTGCTGCACGTTCATGTTGTTGCGCAGGTCGGGGTCCAGGATCGCCGCGCCGTTGGAAACGGTCGGCAGCTTGCCGCGCCCGAGCCCGAACTCGTTCATTTTCTCCAGCAGCAACTTGGCGTCCGAGATCGCGGTGGGAAGCAGCAGCAACAGGTCCGGGCGCTTGGAGCGCACACGCTGGATCAGCGGCGTCGCGTTCGCGAGCGGCGGCGTGAAGGTCTCATCCACCACCAGCTCGAGCCCCAGCTTGGCGAGCTGGGTGGCCTTGATCGGCTTGACGAACGCCACCGATGCGGCGGTGTTGTCCATCACGATGCCGACCGTCTTCGGGCGCTTGCCGGAGGCCTTCTCCGCCATCTCCATCAGCGCCGGGAGCGAGCCTTCGGCCTGCTGATCGCCGGTGGCCGAGGTCTGGAACACGTACTTGAAGCCGCGCGCGGTGATCAGGTCCGAATACGAGAACGTGAGCACCGGCAGCTGCGCGCGCTCGGTCACTTCGGTCACGGCCAGGGTGAACGAACTCAAGTAGGCGCCGGTGGCGGCGACCAGTTGCGGCGCCTCCGCCACCATGCGCTGGGCCGCGTTCTTGGCCTTCTCCACGCTGTCCCCTGCATCGAACACGGCGAGCTGGAGCTTCGCGCCCCCCAGCGCCTTGATGCCGCCCTGCTGATTGATGCTGTCGATCGCCAGGTCGGCCGCCATCTTCATCACCTGGCCCTGGCGCGCCCAGGGCCCCGACATCGGCGCGATCAGCCCCACCTCCACGTCCGGCCGCTGCGCGCCGGCGCCGCCGGCGACGACCGCGAGCGAGATCGCCAGCACGAAGCCGGCCGCGCGCTGCGCAAGATGCTCGATCATGCTGCCCTCCCTGTGCGCCCTTAAGGCGCGACTTAAAAACCCACAACAGGCGAACCCTACATTCCGAGGTACGCCTGCCGTATGCGATCGTTGCTCGCCAGCTGATCGTGCGTGCCTTCCAGCACCGCGCGCCCCGCCTCCAGGACGTAGCCGCGATCGGCGTAGTGCAGCGCCTCGGCGACGCGCTGCTCGACCAGCAGGACGGTGACTCCGGCCTGGGCGTGGATGGCGACGATGCGTTCGAAGATCTCGTCGGCGGTGACCGGCGACAGGCCCATGGACGGCTCGTCGAGCATCAGCAGCCGGGGTGATGAGGCCAGCCCGCGGGCGATGGCGAGCATCTGCTGCTGTCCTCCGGACAGCGCACCGGCCTGCGCCCTGGCGCGCTGTGCGAGCACCGGAAACCAGGCGTAGATGCGCTCGAGGTTGTCCTTCCAGTCGCGGCGCCCGGCCGCAGTATAGGCGCCCATCTCCAGGTTCTCCAGCACGGTCAGCGATGGAAATACCTGGCGTCCTTCGGGCACGTGGGCGATGCCCAGGTGTGGCCGGGCAGAGGGTGCGACAGCGAGCAGGTCCCGCTTCTCGAACCGGATCGCACCGGCCAGCGCCGGCACGATACCGGAGATGGTCTTGAACAGCGTCGTCTTGCCGGCGCCGTTGGGGCCGACTACGGCCACCAGCTCGGCGGCATCGACGCGGATCGACACATGATCCAGCACCGGCAGGCCGCCGTAGCCGGCGCACAGGCCTTCGACCTCAAGCATGCGCCGTCCTCCAGCGCTGGCCCAGGTAGGCGTCCACCACCGCGGGATTGCGCGTGATCTCGGCCGGTTGCCCTTCGGCCAGCACGGCGCCGTGATCGAGCACGACGAACCGGTCCACCAGGCGCACCATGGCCGGCATGGTGTGTTCGATGATGACGATGGTCACGCCCTGCGCGGCCAGACGGCGGACCACGGAGATCACGTCGTCCACGTCGCCGCCGCTCAAGCCCGCGAGGGTTTCGTCGAGCAGCAGCAGCGTCGGCCGGCCCGCGAGTGCGCGCGCCAGCTCCAGCAGGCGCAATTGCTTGTTCGACAAGCCCCCGGCGAGCAGATGCGTTTCGCGGCTCAACCCGACTTGAGCAAGGGCGGCACGGGCGGCCGCGCGGGCGGCGGCGTCGGAGGCGGCGTGCACATAGGCGCCGACCACCACGTTGTCCATGACCGTCATGCGCCGGAACGGCCTCACCACCTGGAAGGTGCGGCCTACACCCGCAGCGCAGATCCGATCGGGCCGGCTGCCGACGATGTTCTTTCCGTCGAGCAGGATCTGTCCCCGATCGGGCTGGATGAAGCCGTTGAGCAGATTGAACAGCGTGGTCTTGCCCGCCCCGTTCGGACCGATGATGCCGAGAATCTCGCCGCCAATCACCTTCAGACTCACGTCCTGCACGGCATTCAACCCACCGAAGGCCTTCGAAACGTTGCGCACTTCCAGCACCGGCGCGTCACTGCGCCGCCGCTGGGGAAGGGGCTGGTCGGCGAGCGCCGGAGCGTCCGCGCGCGCGGACGAATCGGGTAGCGCCAGCCGCCCGCGGCGGCGCAGGCCCACATCCCGGATCTTCCAGAACACCCCCTCCGGCGCCACCAGAATGATCACCACGATCGCGATCCCGTACACCACGCCCTGAATGCCGGGGATGAAGTTCCCCAGCTTTGCATGCAGGAACTCGCTCAACGGGACCAGCACGACCGCCCCGATCACCGGCCCCCACACGGTGCCGACACCGCCGAACATCGCGACGATCAGCGCCTGCGCCGATACCAGCATGCCGAACACGGCGGGCGGCGTGACGATCAGCAGCACCACGGCATAGAAGCCGCCGATGGTCGCGGCCATCGCTGCGCTCAGCGTGATCGCCTTCAGCTTCCAGGCCAGCGTGTCGATCCCCGCGGCCTCGGCGGCCGCCTCGTCCTGCTTGATGGCGAGCAGCGACATGCCGAACCGAGCGCGCTCGACCAGGCCGGTCAGCGCCATCGCGCCCGCCATCAGACCGAGCGCGAGCCAGGCGTAGATGCGCTGGTCGTCGAACTGCATGTAGCTCACCGGGGCGTCGCGCCGCATCGGCAGGGCCAGCTCCTGATACCCGAGCCATTCGAACACGTAGAGCAGCGCCAAGGGATAAGCCAGCATCGCCAGCGCGAAGTAATGACCGCGCAGGCGAAAGGTGGGTATGCCGACCAGCAGTCCCGCGCCCGCGCCCAGCACACCGGCGAGCGGGATGGTCAACCATGGCAGCAACCCCCAGTGAATCTGGGTCAGCGCCACGAAATACGCGCCCAGCCCGAAGAACGCCGCATGGCCGAAGGACACCAGGCCGCTGTAGCCGCTGAGCAGATTCCAGGCGAGCCCCATCACCGCCCACACCGGCACCACCGTCATGATGAGCTGGTAATAGGAGTTGTCCACGAACGCGGTGAGCGCGGCATACGCCAGCACGAAAGCCGCGATCAGAGCGGCTTGGCGGCGCAGGTTCGCGCGCGAACCGCCGTTCATGTCCTGCGCGCGGCTGTGCCGAACAGCCCTTGTGGACGCAGCAGGACGATGGCCAGGAACACGACGAAGATCGCCGTGTTCTGCAACTGGTTGGGGAGGAACAGCGTGGACAGCTGCTGCACCAGGCCGATGATCAACCCGCCGAGGAAGGCGCCCGCCACGCTGCCCAACCCGCCCAGCACCACGCCGGCGTACATCACGATCACGTACTCGAGCCCGACGTAGGGCTGGAACGGGTAGCTGGAGGCGAGCAGCCCGCCGCCGATGGCGGTGATCGCCACACCGAAGCCGAAGGCGAGGCGATGCGCGCGGTCCACGTCGATGCCCATGTAGACCGCCGCTTCGGGGTTGTCGGCCGCCGCGCGCAGGGACTTGCCGAGCCGGGATCGGCCCATCAGCGCGACGAACGCCAGGACCGCCGCCAGTGCGATCGCCGCCGCCACCGTCTGGCCCTGGTTCACGAACACGCTCACGCTGTCGCCGACCAGCGGGCCCAGCTCCCAGGCGCTGGACGACAGCGGCGTGGCGATGGACACCGGCGCCGAGCCGAATGCGTACAGGCCGCCGTTCTGCAGGATCAGGGCGATGCCCAGCGTGAGGACCAGCTGCGCGTAGTGCCCCTCGGACTCGAGCGCGCTGCCGCGGATGCCGGTCACCCTGCTGATCAGCAGCCAGTGCACCGCGATCCCGCTCAGAAAGATCACCGGCCCGGCGATCAGGGCCGCGATATAAGGCGTCATCGCCGCGCCCAAGGGCACGTGCCCGCCCAGCAGCCCGAACGCGTAGAAGGCGACGTACATGCCCAGCATCATGAAGTCGCCCTGCGCGAAGTTGATCACGCGCATGACGCCGAAGATGAGGCTCAAGCCGACGCACATCAGTCCGTAGACCGCGCCGGTCAGCAGGCCCGCGGTGAGCGCCTGCAGGAAGCTTTCGACGAACTGCGCCAACATCAGCGGGTTCTGTCCCGGCGCGCTCAGCGGCCGGCCGATGCATCCATGCTGCGCGGGGCATCCAGGCCGCGCAGCAGCATGCCCAGGCGCCCGACGTCCTCGCTCAGTTCGAGGCGATCGATGAAGGCTTCGATCTCTCGCGCGCGTGCGGCCCCGAGTACGCTTGCCGTGGCGTCCCGAAAGCGCTCGCGCACATCGGCTGCGCTTGCGTTGACGACGTCCTCGAGGCGGACGCGATGCGTTGCACCGGAGACCTCCCGCACCTCGACCTCCCCGCCCTGTTTACCCGGGTAGGCGCGGGTCATCTCGTCGTCGACCTGCAGCGTGGTGACGCCGATCAGCCGGCGCACCCGCGCGTCGTCGAGCAGGCCGAAGTTGTCCTCCGACACGCCGCCCTGGATCAGAGCGGCCGCGACGTTGTACTGGATGCTCATCTTGGCCTGCAGCACGTGCGCGAACGGGCCGCGGTAGTCGCAGCCCGGATAGGCGGCACCGGCGCGCGGCACGCGCACGACCACGGACGCGATCCGTTCGGGACGGCAGCCGCTTTCGCGCGCGATGCGCAGCGCCGCCTGGGACGGGGTCTGCGCGAAGTTGCAGGCGGGCACCGGCTTGTGATAGACCGACAGCAGCTCCGGCGGGCCGGAGAACAGCGTCACGCGCGCCGCCGCCTCGCGCTTGCCGAGCGCGGCGAACAGGCCGGCCTCGCCGTCCAGGGCCGAGGGCGACGCGAACGCGCCGAGCCCGGCCAGCCGCACCGCGGTCACCGCGTTGCGGGCGGCAAAGCCGGCGTGAAAGAACATCTCGCTGCCGCCGGTGTGCGCCCACTGGTTGAAGCCGGCCGTGGTGTTGGCGGCGAGCGCCACCGCGCTGGCGGTCTGCCCGGCGTCGAAGCCGAGCAGGCGCGCGCCCGCCGCCGCAGCGGCGAGGGGGCCGGTGATGCCGGTGGGCCGGAAGATGCGCGCAAGCGCGGCGTCCATCACCGCGCGGCCGATCTGCCCGCCGACCTCGTAGCCGGCCACCGTGGCCGCGATGAACTCGCGTCCGGCCACCGGGCGCGACTGCGCCAGCGCGAGCAGCGCCGGCAGCACGACGATGCCGAGATGGCTGATGCTGCCGGCATGCATGTCCTCGCGCACCAGGCCGTGGCCCATCACGGCGTTGGCGAACGCCGCATCGGTAACGGCCGCGGGATGCGGGGAGCCGATCACGGTGGCCGCGTCGGCTCCCTCTGCGACGGCCGGCGCGAGCTGCACCGCCTGGCGGCTCCACGGCAGATCGCGCGCCTCGAAGGCGCAACCGATGAGATCCATCAGGCACACCTTGGTCTTGTCGGTGACCGCCTCCGGCAACTGCGCCGGCGATAACCCGGCGACGGTACGGGCGATGCGTGTGGCGAGCGCTTCCCCGGCGCTCGCAGCATCGCGCGACGCGGTCGTCTGCACTACGTTCTGCATTGCCTTACCTCCTCGAATCGTATTCGGCATGCGGCGACGCGTGCAGTCAGCCGCGCACTTGCACGCCGGCCCAGGTCTCCACCACCCGGCAGATCGAGGTGAAGTCCGAATCGCCACCGTAGAGCGCGTTGGTCACCGCCAGCATCTCGCGCACCGCGGCGCCGGCCACCATCGGCACGCCCATCGCTTCGGCCTCGTCGATGCACAGCCGCACGTCCTTGTAGGACAGCGCCGTGGCGAAGCCGAAGTCGAAGGTCCCGGGCAGCACGGCACGCGGAAACTTGTCCTGGCTCGCGCTGTTGCGGCCCGAGCCGGCATTGATGACGTCGAGCATGACGCGCGGATCGAGCCCGGCCTTCACCCCCATCACCATCGCCTCGGAAGTGACCGCGAGGGCGGAGGCCGCCAGCAGATTGTTGGCGAGCTTCATGGTTTGCGCCTGGCCGGCCTTCTCGCCCAGATGAAACACCTTGCCGAACGTCTTCAGCAGCGGTTCCAGCTCGGCGAACAGGGTCTTGGGGCAGGCCACCATGACCGCCAGCGTGCCCTGGGTGGCCCCGGCGACGCCGCCGCTCACCGGCGCGTCGACGTAGGCGATGCCGCGCTCGGCCAGCGCGGCTGCCACCAGCCCCGCGGTGCGCGGGCCGATGGTGGAGAAGTCGATCACGCGTTTCACGCGCTTGCCGTCGATGATGCCGGCCTTGCCCAGCGCCACGCTGTGCACGATCTCGGGATTGGGCAGGCTGAGGAACACCGTCTCGGCCGAGGACGCGACCTCTTCGGCCGAGCCGGTCGCGCGCGCTCCGCTCTTCGCCAGCGCGTCCATCGCGGCCTGGCTGCGATCGAACACGCACACCCGATGGCCTTGCGCGAGCAGGCGATTGGTCATGGGCGCTCCCATCCGCCCCACTCCGACAAAGCCGAACATCTCGCCTTCCATGCAACCTCCTCAGTCTTTCGGTCCTACCGGCGGTAACGCTGGATGATTTCGGGATCGGGATCCAGACCCAGCCCGGCGCCCAATGGCACCGCGATCGACCCGGCGCGAGGTACTGCCGCGTCGCCGTACAGGCGCGCCTCGAGGTCGAAGAAGCGCCACTCGACGAGCGACCCCTGGCCGAGCGCGGCATTCACGTGCAGCGCCGCGAGCAGGCCGGGTCCGTCGTAGAAGGTGTGCGGCATGACCGTCACGTCGTGCGCAGCGGCGAGCGCGAACACCTTACGCAGCTCGGAGATGCCGCCCATCTTGATCGGGCTGGGCTGGGCGAAGTCCACCGCCCCGGCTTCGAACATCTGCTGGAACTGCTGCAGCGTCGCGGCGTTCTCGCCGGCGGCGATCGGTATGCCGCCGCGCGCACGCACCTGCGCCAACCCCGTGCAGCTCTCCGGCGGCCACACCGGCTCTTCCAGCCAGCGCAAGCGGAACGGCCGCAGCTTCTCGGTCATGTCCAGCGCTTCGCGCAGCGACCACGGGCAGTTCACGTCGAGCATGATGTCGACGTCTTCCCCGGCCGCCTCGCGCGCCGCGCGCGTGGGCGCGACCGCGATCTCGTGCAGCTTGATGTGGCGGAACCCCTGGCCCAGCGCGCGCGTGACGTTGGCCGCCACCACTTTCGGCTCGGTGTAGCGGATCAGGCTGGCGTAGCAAGGCAGCCGCGGCAGCCGGCAGCCCCCCAGCAGCCGGTGCACCGGCTGTCCCGCGGCTTTGCCGGCGATGTCCCACAGCGCGATGTCGATGCCCGACAGGCCGAAGATCACCGGACCGCCGCGCCCGAAGATGTGCAGCTTCTGCTGCAGCTCGAGCGTCAGGCTCTCGATCTGCAACGGGTCGCGGCCCACGCACATCGGCGCCAGCATGTGGTCGATGGCGGCCTTGGTGGCCGGGATGGCGTTGTAGCCGAAGGCTTCGCCCCAGCCGGTCAGGCCCGCGTCGGTGGTGATCTTGACCAGCAGCGCATCGGCGGTCTCCCACGGCTTGCCGCCCCACGCCTCGGTGTCGGTGCTGCCGCCGCTGGTGTAGGGGATGCGCAGGACGATGGTTTCGATGGCTTGGATTTTCATGCGGTGGCGCGGATCGAGGAAGGCGTGCCGCAATGATAGGCGAGCGCGCGGCGGGCCGCTCGCGGTTCCACGAGCTCGCTCACGCGAACACGCCAAAGAACAGATAACACACCAGCGCGCCCACCACGCTCATGGACAAGCCCCAGGCCAGCATGCGGTTGAACAGCGCCTTGCGGTCCTCCTCGGGCGCGGCGGCGGCGATGCACAGCGCGCCCAGGGTGGACAGCGGCGAAACGTCCACCAAGTGGGCGCCGACGTTGATCGAGGCCGCGATGCCGAACGGGTCGCCGCCGCCGAGCTTGTCCACCAGCCCGGGAATCGTGGGCAGGAAGGCCGGCAGCACCACGCCAGAGGAGCTGCTGTATACCGAGATCACGCCGGTGACGAAGGCGATGACCCCGGTGATGGTCTCGCGCGTCGAGAACTGCGCGAGCAGCGTGGTGAACAGATCCATCCCGCCGGTCTTCTCCACCAGCGCGATCAGCACGGTGACGCCGCACACCATCAGGAGCGTGGCCCAGGGCATGGCCGCCACGGCGGCGCGCTCCTGTGCGGCCCCGGCGAGCGACAGCACCACCGCCGCGACGAACGCGCCGAAGGTCACGTCCAGCTCGAACACGGCCACGCTGACGATCAACGCCGCAATCACCGCCAGCGTGAGCTTCTGCCGCCAGTCGAGGGGCGTGCTCGCCGCCTGCGCTGCGCGGGCCGGCGCGTCGGCCGGACGTTGGCGCATCAGCCGCCAGCCGCCGAGCGCGAGGTAACCCGCCAGCGCCACGACCGTCTGCGGCACCAATGCGTTGAAATAGTTGCGCCACTCGTGACCCTCCAGGCCGATGCGCGCCATCAGGCCGTTGGCGATGATGCCGGTCGGCGCGAACGGCGACAGTGCGCCGGCGTTGGCGCCGTTGCACACCATCAGCACCATCAGCAACGCGGGAATGCCGGCCCGGCCGGCGGTGGCCATGGCCACCGGCGCCAGCAGCGCCACCGCCGCGATGTTGCCCGGGCCCAGCGTGGCGAACGCGAGCGCCAGGCCGAAGAAGGCGAACGGGATGTACCCGGGATGCCCGGCAGCCAGCCGCTCCGCGGCCGCGGACACGCGCTCCAGCGTGCCGTTGGCCCTGGCCTGCCCGAACAGGAAGGTCATCGCCACCAGCGTAAGGAACAGGCTGACCGGAAAGCCGGCGGTCACTTCCTTGAGCGGCATGCCGCCGACCAGCACACCGATCGCGAAAGCGCCGGCGATAGACAGGATGCCGACGTTGGCCTGGGTGAACGTGCCCAGCACGATCGCCAGGAACAGAGCGATCAGCGACAGCAGCGCCAGGCTCACGCTCGGCTCCCGTCGGCAGCAGCCGCGCAGCTCACCTGGGCTTGATCGCCGACTGGCGCGCCAGCGGTTGCCAGCGGCTGTCGCGCAGCACGCCTCATGTTGTTTTGCCCCTTCTGTTCATGGCAGGGTTTCGGATAGGCTGCGGCGCAAGCATACCGCCAAGTGCGCTCGGGCGACATGCGCACCGTGCAGCGGGAAGCGGGAACGCCGCCGCGGCGCTCGGCAAAGCTGCGCTGCGCGTATTCTCAAGCGGCGCCCGTTCCAATACCATGGCGGCCAGCGACAGGAGGAGGAAAGATGTCCCGCATCGAGGTCTCGGTCGTCACCGTGCTCGGCGCATTGCTGCTTTGCGCCTCCGCATCCCGTGCGCAGGAGGTGACCTTACGCGCCCTGACGTCTTTCCCCGAGGGTACGTTCTTCTCGCGCAACTTCGAGCGGCTGATCGAGAAGATCAATCGCGAGGGCAAGGGCGTGCTGCAGATCCGCTACGTGGGCGGGCCCAAGGCGATTCCCACCATGGAGGCGGGCAACGCGCTCAGATCGGGAGTGGTGGACATCGCCAACATCGCCAGCGCGTTCTACGTGAACCTCGTTCCGGAGGCGGACGCCCAGAAGTTGGCGCGCATCTCCACAGCGGAGCAGCGCAGCAACGGTGCGTTCGAATACTTCAACCGGCTGCACAACGAGAAGATGAATGCCTGGTATCTGGCCAGGCAGCACGGCAACATCCAGTTCCACCTGTACCTGAACAAGCCGATCAAGGCCGCGGACCTCAATGGCCTGAAAATCCGCGTGACGCCGGTTTACCGCGATTTCTTCGGCGCGCTGGGCGCGACTACGGTGACCACGGCGCCCGGCGAGGTGTACATGGCGCTGGAGCGCGGCGTGGTGGACGGCTACGGCTGGCCGTCGGTGGGCATCTTCGATCTGGCCTGGCACGAGCACACCAGGTACCGGGTGGAGCCGCCCTTCTACGTGGTGGACGTGGCGGTCCTGGTCAACCTCAACAAGTGGAAGAGTTTCACTGCGCAGCAGCAGAAGTTGCTGAGCGATGCGGCACTCTGGCTCGAGGGGCTGGATCACGAAAACGAGGTACTGGTCGCGAAGGAGCGCGAGCGCCAGACGCAGGCCGGCATCCAGCCGATCCGGCTCGAAGGCGCGGAGGCCAAACGCTACATCGAGCGCGCCTATCAGGTGGGCTGGGACAGCATCGCCAAGGTCAGCCCGACGCATGCACCCAGGCTGCGGGCGCTGCTGGACAAGCAGTGAGCGCCTCCCGGCGCGTTCTGCGCCCCGCGCGGCGCGCCGACCCGGCAGCGATGCCGGACGCATCTGGGCCCCCCGCATTGACATAGATTTGTCATTTCCAGCGCTTTCCAGCAGGCCCCGCGGGTGTACCATGGCCGCGATATGCCAGCGTGCGCCGGCATGACCTGGGAATGACCGCACGGCCCCGCGCATGCCTGGCCCGCATGCGCCCAACGGGGCCGCCTCGCATCGCGACGGCGCGAACACCCGGCGCTCACGGAGGGGGACACCGTGGTGAAGACGCTCGCCCAAGCGGCCGTGGCCGCGCTCGCACTGCTCGCGGCTGCGCATGCGCCCGCCGGCCGTCTCGATCCAGCGCTCGAAACCAGGATGCGCGGCGCCATGACCGGCGAAAAGCTGCGCGTCATCGTCGAAATGAAGGAGCAGGCCCGGGCCGCCGAGCTCGTGCGCGCCGCCCCCAAGGGCGCACGCAAGGCGAGGCTCAAGGCGCTGGTCGCCGGCTTGAAGGACAAGGCCAAGCGCCACCAGGCCCAGCTGCACGCGGAGCTGGAGCGCGAGCGCACCCTCGGCGCCGTGGAGCGCGTGGTGCCGTTCTGGGTCTTCAACGGCTTCGCCGTCACCGCCACGGAGTCGGCGATCAGGAAGCTGGCAGCGCGTGACGACGTGCTGGAGGTGCGGCTGGACCAGCAGATCCCCGAACCGCCGCGGCCGACGGGGGCGGCGGAGGCGACCGGCACCACGGAATGGAACATCGCGCTGATCCGCGCACCCGAGGTGTGGGCCCTGGATCCCCGCTACAACGGCGAGGGCACCGTCATCGGCAGCTTCGATTCCGGCGTGGATCTCCTGCACAACGATCTGTACTCGCGCTATCGCGGCGACCACAGCATCAGCTGGTTCGACCCCTACGGCGAGCATTCCCTCCCCACGGACCTGAACGGGCACGGTACGCACACCACCGGCACCGCGCTCGGCGGCGACGCAGGCGGCACGCAGATCGGCGTGGCGCCGGGCGCGAAGTGGATCGCCGCGAAGGCCTGGGCGGACGACGGCGTGGGTTACGCTTCGGCCTTCCATCAGATCTTCGAGTGGTTCCTGGCGCCCGGCGGCGACCCGGACAACGCGCCCGACGTGGTGAACAACTCGTGGGCCTTCGTCGCGGCCGGCTGCAACGGCGAGTTCGCCGCCGACATCCAGGCGTGGCGCGCGGCGGAGATCTTCCCCGCCTTCGCCGCAGGCAACTCCGGACCGAGCCCGGGCAGCGTACGCAGCCCCGGCGCCTATGCGGAGTCCTTCGCGGTGGGGGCAACCGACAGCTTCGACGAGGTGGCGAGCTTCAGCAGCCGCGGGCCGTCGCCCTGCACCGGCCTGGACAAGCCCGACATCAGCGCCCCCGGAGCCGCCATCCGCTCTGCCGTGCCGGGTGGGGGATACACCGCGTTCAGCGGCACGTCGATGGCGACGCCGCACATCGCCGGGGCCGTGGCGGTGCTGCGGTCGATCAAGCCGGATATGACGATCGAGGAGCTGGCGACTGCGTTGACGCTGAGCGCCGCGGACGTCGCGCAACCGGGTCCCGACAACGAGTCGGGCGCGGGACGCCTAGATCTGTCGGTGGCGGCGGAGATCGCCATCCGCGGCCCGTCCGCGCCGGTGGTCAAGGCCGTCGCGACCGTGCCCACGGCGCCGGAAACCGGCCCCGGCACGGGCGCCATCACCTTCACCCGCACCGGAAGCACCGACGCGGCGCTGGAGGTGAAGTTCAGCGTCTCGGGCACCGCCACGGCAGGCAGCGATTACGTTGCGCTGCCGCCGAGCATCATCATCCCCGCCGGCTCGGCCAGCGCGACGCTGCTGGTCACGCCCCTCGACGACCCCGTGGCGGAGGCCAACGAGATGGTGCTGGTGGCCATCAGCCCCGATCCAGCCTACATCGCGTCGTGGTCCAAGGTTGCGAGCGTCATCATCGTCAGCGACGAGCTGTTCCCCGATCTGACGTTGTCAACGGTTTCCACGCCGGCCAGCGCCGGCGCCGGCGACACCGTCACCGTCGGCGACACCACCCGCAACCAGGGTGCCGGTGCGGCGGACGCTTCACTGACGCAGTATTTCTTCTCGGCCAACTCGACCCTCGAAACCACCGACATGCTGCTGGCTGCGCGCCAGGTACCGGCCCTCGCGCCCGGCGCCAGCAGCAACGCATCGATCACGCTCACCATCCCGGCCGACACCGTCACCGGCACGTGGTACCTGCTCGTCAAGGCCGACGGCGTGGACAGCGTGCCGGAATCCTCCGAGATCAACAACACGACCTGGCAATCGATCCTGATCGGCCCGGACCTCAGCGTGTCCGCCTTCTCGGCAGCGGCCGGCGCCGGCGCGGGCGCGAGCATCAGCGTCACCGACACCATCCGCAACCAGGGCGGAGGTGCGGCTGCGGCCTCCACCGCACGCTACTTCCTGTCCAGCAACTTCGCCCTGGACAGCGGCGATCTCCCCCTGGGCAGCCGCGCCGTGCCGGCACTGGCCGCGGGCGCCAGCAGCAGCGCCTCCACCCTGCTCACCATCCCCGCAAACACGCCCACCGGGGCCTGGTATCTGATCGTGAAGGCCGACGGGGAGGACGCCCTACCCGAGTCTTCCGAGACCAACAACGTGTTCTATCGAACCATCGCCATCGGCTCCGACCTCATCGTGTCGGCGATGACCGTGCCGGCCGCCGCGAGCGCCGGCCAGAGCATCGCCGTCTCGGACACGACCAGCAATCCCGGCGGCGGCGCGGCGCAGGCGTCGGTGACGCAGTACTTCCTGTCCGCCAACTCCACGCTCGGCGACGGCGACATCGCCCTGGGCAGCCGCAGCGTGCCGGCGCTGGCAGGCGGTGCCAGCAACGCCGGGTCGGCGACGCTCACCGTCCCCGCCGGCACGGCCACCGGCACCTGGTATGTGATCGCCAAGGCGGATGCGGCCGACGCCGTGCCGGAAACCACGGAGAACAACAACACCACCGCGCGCGCGCTCCAGATCGGCCCGGATCTGGTGATTTCCCCGTTTTCCGCGCCCGCGGCAGCAAGCGCGGGGCAGAGCATCGCCATCACCGAAACCACGCGCAACCAGGGCGGTGGCGCCGCGCCGGCGAGCGTCACGCAATACTTCCTTTCCCTCAACAGCACGGTCGACGCGGGCGACATCGCCCTGGGCGGGCGCAATGTCCCGGTCCTGCCGGGCGGCGCCAGCAGCAGCGGCAGTGCAACCCTGACGATTCCGGTGGACACCGCCACCGGCAGCTGGTATCTCATCGCCAAGGCAGACGCGCAGGACAGCCTGGCGGAAACCGCTGAAACCAACAACTTCGCCACCCGGCTGATCCGGATCGGCGCCGATCTGGCGATCTCCGCGCTGTCGGCGCCGGCCACGGTGGGCGCGGGCCAGAGCATCACGGTAACCGACACGACGAAGAACCAAGGCGGTGGATCGGCGCCGGCGTCGGTCACGCATTTCGTCCTGTCCGCCGACGCCGTTGCGGACGCCGGCGACACCCTGCTCGGCTCCCGGGCAGTGCCTGCGCTGGCCGCGGGAGGAAGCAGCATGGGCTCGGTTGTGCTCACCATCCCCGCCGGCACGCCCACCGGCAGGCGCTATCTGGTCGCCGTGGCGGACGGTGGCGGCAGCGTGAGCGAAACTGTGGAGACCAATAACGCCAACGTGTGGACCCTCCAGATCGGCACGGATCTGATCGTCCTGGCTCTGACTGCGCCCAGTACCGGCGGCGCCGGCGTGAGCATCACGGCCACCGACACCACGAAGAACCAGGGCGGCGCGGCGGCGGCGGCTTCCGTCACGCGCTTCTTCCTGTCGAGCAACAGCACGCACGACGCCGGCGACATCGCGCTCGGCAGCCGCAGCGTGCCCTTGCTGAGCGCCGCGGCTAGCAGCACCGGCTCCGCCACGCTCACGATCCCGGCCGGCACGGCCACCGGCACGTGGTATCTGATCGCGCGCTCCGACGCCGACGACATCGTGGCGGAAACCTCGGAGGTCAACAACAACAACTGGCGCTCGATCCAGATCGGCGCCGATCTGAGGGTCTCCGCGTTCGCAGTGCCGAGCACAGCGGGCGGGGGGCAGAGCATCACGCTCACCGACACCACCGCCAACCCGGGGGGCGGAGCGGCACCGGCGAGCGTGACGCGCTACTTCCTGTCCGCCAACACAACGCTGGATGCATCCGACGCGCTGCTCGCCAGCCGCGATGTGACGGCGCTCGCGCCGGGCGCGAGCAGCGCCGGCTCGACCGCAGTCACCATCCCGCCGAACACCGCCACCGGCACGTGGTACCTCATCGCTCAAGCCGATGCCGCAGGCGGGGTGACGGAGGTGTCGGAACTCAACAACACCACCTGGCGCTCGCTGCAGATCGGCGTGGACCTGGCCGTGACGACGCTGTCGGTGCCCGCCGCCGCGGGGCCCGGGCAGAGCATAACCGTCGGCGACACCACCAAGAACCAGGGCAGCGGCTCGGCACAGGCGTCGCTCACGCAGTACTTCCTGTCGTCCAACAGCACCCTCGAGGGGACCGACGCGCTGCTGGGCGCGCGCGCGGTGACGGCGCTGGGCAGCGGCGCGAGCAGCAGCGGGTCCGCCTCGCTCACCATCCCGGCGAATACCACAGCCGGCACCTGGTACGTGATCGCCAAGGCCGACGGCGACGGCGCCGTCGCGGAGACCTCGGAGAGCAACAACACCAGCACGCGCACACTGCAGATCGGGGCCGACTTGATCGTCTATGCCCTGATCACACCGGTCACCGCCGCCGCCGGTCAGACCATCGCCGCCAGCGACACCATCCGCAACCAGGGAGGCGGACCGGCCGGGACCTCGATCACCCGGTACTTCCTGTCTACCAACAGCACGCTCGAGGCCGGCGACACGGCGCTGGGCGAACGCAGCGTTGCGGCCCTGGCGGTGGGAGCGAGCAGCGCGGGGCCGGTCACGCTCGTCATTCCCCCGGACACGGCCACCGGCACCTGGTATCTGCTGGTCAAGACCGACGCCGACGGCAGCGTGGCCGAATCCGCCGAGACGAACAACGTCAATTGGCGATCGATCCAGATCGGTCCCGACCTGTCGGTATCGGGGGCCACCGCACCCGCCAGCGCCGCGGCCGGCCAGAGTATCGCAGTCAGCGACACCACGCGCAACCAGGGCGCCGGCGCTGCACCGGCGTCGGTAACGCGGTATTTCCTGTCCAGCAACTGGATATGGGACGCCGCCGACACCGAGCTCGGCAGCCGGGACGTGCAGGCGCTGGCAGGCGGCGCGAGCAGTGCAGGGTCCGCCACGCTGACCATCCCCGCCGGCACGGGCGCCGGCGCCTGGTACGTCATCGTCAAGGCCGACGGCGACGCGGCCGTGGTCGAAGCCGCAGAGAACAACAACGTGTTCTACCGCTCGATCCAGATCACCAACGGGCCTTGACGCGCGGTCATGCGGCTGCAGGGGAAGATCGCGGTGATCGTCGGCGCCGGGCAGAGTCCCGGTGAAGGCATCGGCAACGGGCGCGCCACGGCGCTGCGGTTCGGGCGCGAGGGCGCCAGAATCCTCGCGGTAGACCGCGACCTGGCCTCCGCCCGGGAAACCGCGGCGATGGTGGCCGCGGAGGGCGGCGAGTGCCTGGCCTTCGAGGCCGACGTCACCAGAGAGCAGACGCTCGCCGCGGCGGTGTCCTTCGCGCAGGCGCGCTGGGGCCGCATCGATATCCTGCACAACAACGTCGGCGTGAGCCTGGGCGGCGGCGATGCGCCGCTCGCGGAGCTCACCGAGGACGCCTTCGACCGCATCAGCGCCATCAACCTGCGCGGCACCATCATGGCCTGCAAGCACGTCCTGCCCATCATGCGGCAGCAGCGCGACGGCGCGATCGTGAACATCTCCTCCGTCGCCGCGTGGGCCGACTATCCGCTGGTGGCCTACAAAGCGACCAAGGCCGCCATGATCGCGTTCACCCAGCAGCTCGCGATCCAGAACGCGGCCTACGGCATCCGCGCCAACGTCATCCTGCCCGGTCTGATGGACACGCCGATGGCGGTGGACACGCGCGCCCGCGTGAGCGGCAGGAGCCGCGCCGAGGTGGCGGCGGAGCGCGACGCCAAAGTGCCGCTGCGCAAGCGCATGGGCAACGCCTGGGACGTGGCCAACGCGGCCTTGTTTCTCGCTTCGGACGAGGCGCGCTTCATCACCGGCGTGGCCCTGCCGGTGGACGGCGGTGCGCTGGTGCGCATCGGCTGATGGCGCCGCACATCATGCGGCGGGAACGAGCCGTGTCCGACGCTGCCGCAGCAGCCAGGCGGCGATCGCGACGTTGAGCAGGTTCCACAGCAGGCCGTTGGCGAAGGCCGCGTCGTAGGAGCCGGTGAGGTCGAAGATGGCGCCGGACATCCATCCCCCGAGCGCCATGCCGAACAGCGTGGCCATCAGCACCGCACCCAGCCGCGCGCCCGCCTCCCGTGCCGGGAAGTATTCGCGCACGATGATGGCATAGCTCGGCACGATGCCGCCCTGGAACAGGCCGAACAGGGCGGAGATGACGTACAGCGACGCGACCCCGTCGAAGCCCAGGAACAGCGCCAGCGCCAGCATCTGCAGGCTGGAGCCGAGCAGCAAGGTGCGCACGCCGCCGATGCGATCGACGATCCAGCCCGAAGCGAGCCGGCTGAGGATGCCGAACCCCAGCATCAGGGAAAGCATCTGCGCGCCCCGCGCCGCTCCGTAGCCGAGGTCTCCGCAATAGGCGACGATGTGCACCTGGGGCATGGACATGGCCACGCAGCAGCTCACCCCTGCGACGATCAGCAACGCCTGCAGCGCCGCCGGTGACAACCCCGGCAAGGGCACCGCTGTCGAGGTTGCGGCCGAGCCGGACGAGGCCGGTGCATCGATCGGCGTGCGCCTGCGCAGCACCAGCGCGGCGAGCGGCAGCACCGTGACGGCGCAAAACAGCGCAATGCCGATGTAGGTCGCGCGCCAGCCTGCGCTCTCGATGTAGTGCTGCACGACCGGCGGCCACACGGTCCCGGCGAGGTAGTTGCCGCTGGCGAAGATCGCCACTGCGACCCCGCGACGGCGCGCGAACCACATCGACGTGTCCGCCAGCAGCGGCGCGAACGTCGCCGAGGAGCCCACCCCGATCAGCAACCCCTGCGCGAGCGTGAACTGCCACAGATGCGCGGACAGGCCGGCGCAGGCGTAGCCGAACGCGAGGGCGACAGTACCGGCGATGACGGGGGCCAGAACGCCGAAGCGATCGGACAGACGGCCCATCAACACACCGCCCAAGCCATAGCCGATCATGGTCAGCGTGAACGGCAGCGAAGCGTCGGAGCGCCCCGCGGCGAACTCGGCCTGCACGGGCGGGAGCGCGACGACTACCGACCACATGCCGACGCCGCCGATCGTGGAGAGCAGCAGGGCCGCCACGAGCCGCGCCCAGGCGTAGGCGGAATCCACCCCGCCGATGCCATCCTCCGTCTTGGCGAGGGCGAACGGACGCGGCGTCTCGCGCGACTTGCGCATCATCCGGCGGGCGAACTCAGCGCGAGAGCGCCGGCGCGCCCGCCTCGGCCGCGACGCCCAGCTCGCGCTCGAGGAACCGCTGCGTGCCGGCAAGCAGCCGCACCATCGCGTCCCTGGCCTGCTGGGGCCGGCGCTGGCGGATCGCGTCCTGCACTTCGGCATGGCGCGCGAGGGACACCCGGTAGGAGCCGGTAGAGATCCTGAAGCTGACCAGCAACCCGACTGCGATCACGCCCGCCATCTGCACCAGCAGCTCGTTGTGCGCGCAGGTCAGGATTGCATGGTGGAAGCGCAGATCGGCGTCGATGGCGGCGTCGCTGGTCTCGTCGGCGGCCTCCATGGCCGCATAGGCCTCGGCCAGCGCGTCCACTTCGGCGGGCGTCGCACGCTCGGCCGCCAGCGCCGCGGCCTCCGGCTCGATCATGCGCCGGATCTCGAACAGCTCGCGGAAGAACTGCGTGCGCGGCATTGCGGCGTAGCGCCAACCGAGCACATCGAGGTCGAGCAGGTTCCAGTGGCTCGGCGCGAGCACGCGCGTGCCGGTGCGGGTGCGCAGCTCGAGCAGGCCCTTCGCCGCGAGCGACTTCACCGCTTCCCGCACGACCGTGCGGCTGGCCCCCAGCTCACGGCACAGTTCGGCCTCGTTGGGCAGCGCGTCGCCGGGCGCCAGGTCGCCACGCACGATGCGGCTGCCGAGCTCTTCGACGACGTGGCTGAACAGGTTGCGCTTGCGCGCCGGCGCTCTCAGGAAAGGGAGATCCCTGGAAATCATCGGGACAGATCCCGCGGCCGAGCCTTGTCTGCTGTGTACGATCATATTAACATATGATGAATGGGGTTCCTGGGAGGCGCTCGATCATGCCCAACCTGCCTGCGGTCCTCGCACTGCTGATCGCGGCCAGCCTGGCCGCGATTCCCGGCCCCGCCGGCGCACAGCAGATTCGCATGCGCTTCGGTCACGATCAACCCGTCGGCAGCATGTACGACGAGGGGCATGCGATGTTGCGCAAGCTGCTTCAGGAGCGCGCCGGCGGGCGCGTGCGCGTCGACATCTTTCCCGCGGCCCAGCTCGGTTCGGAAGTGGCGATGATCGAAGGCGTGCGGCTGGGATCGCTCGACGGTTCCGTCGCGCACGTGGCCAATGCCGCCACCGTGGTGCCGGAGCTGGCGCTGTTCAGCGTCTCCTATCTGTTCAAGGACCGCGAGCATTACGAGCGCGTCCTGAACGACCCGCGGTTCCGGCAACGCATCGATCAGCTGGTGGCCAGCAAGAACCTGGGCCTCAGGCTCATCGGCTTCTACTCCGCCGGCGTGCGCATGCTCTACACCCGGCGCGGCCCTGCCTACACCCCGGAGGATCTGAAAGGCACCAAGATCCGCGTCATGAACAATCCCGTCGAGGCGCGCATCTGGGAGGCGCTGGGCACGATCCCGACACCGATGAACTTCGGCGAGGTGTACCAGGCGCTGCAGTCGGGCGTGCTGGACGCCGCCGAGAACGCGCCGTCGGTGATCGAGTCGAACCGGCACTACGAAGCCGCGAAGACGCTCATCCTCACCGAGCACCAGCGCTCCATCTGCCTGCTGCTGATCAACGAGAAGAAGTTTTCCGGCCTTCCCCCCGAGCTGCAGAAAACGGTGCTCGACGCGGCCGCGCAGGCGGCGGCCTACGAGCGCAAGCGCGATCTCGAGCTGAACAGCGAGGCGGTCACACGCATGCAGGCGCGCGGCGCGCGGATCGTGACGCCGGACCGGGCGAAGTTCGTCGCGCGCATCGTGCCGATCCAGGACGAGGTTGCGCGCAGCCTGAAGATGACCGATGTCCTGGAGCTGATCCGCAGCCATGCGCGTTGAGCGGGTGTTCGAGCGGCTGGAGCGGTGGCTGCTGGCGCTGCTCGCGGGCCTGCTCGCCTTGATCACCGCGGGCGTGTTCATCCAGGTGGTGCTGCGTTACGGTTTCGCCAAGTCCTTCCTGTGGGGTGAGGAGCTGGCGCTGTTCGCTTTCATCTGGTGCGTGTATCTGGGCGCCGCGATCTGCACTTGGCGCCGCAGCCACTTCGCCTTCGACCTGTTCGCCGGCCGGTTGTCCGGCCGCGCCGCCGGCGTGCAGCGGCTGGCCATCGATCTGTGCGTGCTTTTGGTCGCGGCGGTGATGCTGGTCCAGGGCGCAGTTTTCGCCGAGCTGAGCGTGCAGCGCCTCTCGCCCGCGCTCGGCATCACGCTGCTGGTGCCCACGCTCGCCATTCCGCTCAGCGGCGGCCTGATGGTGCTCGCCGCGCTGGCGGCGCTGCGCCATGACCTGCGCCTGATCCTGACCGGGCGCGCCGCTTGATGCATCCGCTGCTGCTGCTGGTGGGCTCGCTCACCCTCGCGCTCATCGTCGGGGTGCCGATCGGTTTCGCGCTGCTGCTCTCCTCGCTGCTGGTGATCTGGGTAGAGGAGCTGCCCACCGCGGTGATGGTGCAGCAGATGTTCAACGGCATCAACGCCTTCACGCTGCTCGCGCTGCCGTTTTTCTTCCTCGCCGGCAATGTCATGACGGGCGGCGGGATTTCGGAACGGCTGGTGAA
>Ga0299906_10001373_pt1 | contig 20931 bp, 14 predicted proteins | sample RVTome_14_FD_200259 | JGI IMG/M metagenome (GOLD analysis project Ga0299906, IMG submission 200259) | Soil microbial communities from uranium-contaminated site in the Upper Colorado River Basin, Wyoming, United States - RVT145D125 (version 2) ...
AGCAGGTGTCCCTCGGTGGGCAGGCGCGACGAGAACTCGATCTCCGCCAGGAGACCCGCCTCCCTGGAGAGCGATCTCAGGAGGCGGCGGTGGCCCTCCAGCTCACGCCAGGGGCCGATCGAGTGGCTGTGCAGGTGGGCGTAGTAGCCCGAGACGATCACGTCCCGCGGATCCCGTATCACATGGAAGCCCCTGGAGAGACCGATCCGGCCCGCAGAGTCCCGATTCGCGTTGACGTGGCAGTGCAGGACCGGTGCTCCGTCGCACGGGGCCAGTGCCTCGTCGAGCTGCGTCGGCGTGTAGCTGTACGTCCAGTGCAGGCCGACCCGCTCGCACACCGGTTGCAGCACCCGCTTGCTGATCCAGGTGCTCGCCGAGCGGTGGTGCCCGAGGAACGCCAGGGGCGGGCGCCGCGCGAGGAGCAGCCGTCGCGATCCACGCCGCGCGGAGGCGCCCAGGGCGCGGGTCCGAGCCCGGAGCCCCCGTCCCCGCAGCGGCCTCGCGGCCAGCCCGATCACACGGCTCCAGACAGTCACCCCCGCGCCTCTGGAGAGCCGCCGTCGTGCGCGGTTCTCATGCTGGGCCGGACACTCCTTCGCTCCTTGTCGCTCCGCGCGGCGAACCGCCGGCCGCTCCGGTTCGGCGAGCGTACGCCTCCCTTTATATATTGACTGATATATATATCGAGCACTATAAATAGGCATGGGTCGCCGAGAGGCCGAGGCGCTGCTGCCGCTGAAGCCGAGCTGGCTGCAGGTTCTCCTGAGCCTCGCCGGCGACGCGCGGCACGGCTACGCGATCATGCAGGAGGTCGCGGAGAGGACCGGCGGCAAGGTGCGGCTCTGGCCGGCCACCCTCTACGGGACGATCCGGCAGCTCGAGGAGGAGGGGCTCGTGCGCTCGGACCCCCACGGCTCGGACGACCCGCGGCGGCGCTGCTACCAGCTCACTCCCCTGGGTCGGGAGGTGCTCGCCGCCGAGATGCGTCGGCTCGAGCAGCTCGTGCGGCTCGCCCGGGCGCGGGGCGTGGTGGGCTCGTGAAGGTGCTCGAGGCGCTCTACCGTCTCCTGCTCCTGGGGCTGGAGCGGGAGACCCGGCGTCGCCACGGGGACGAGATGCTGCACGCGTTCGCCCGCGCGCTGTCCGACGCCCGCGAGCAGGGCTCGGCGAGGGCGGCTCGTACCGCCGCGGCGATGCTGACCGACCTGACGCGCTGCGCCCTCGCCGACGCCTCGCGCTCCGCGGCGCGCTTCGTCCGGGAGGTGTCCCGGTCGCTCCCCGCCGGCGCCGGGCCGGGACGGCAGCTCTCCCTGGCGCTGCGCCGCGCGCAGCGGTCGCCGATCGCCTCTGTGGCGATCGTCGCGTCGGTGGCGCTCAGCACGGGCGCTGCCACCGGGCTCTTCGCCGTGGCCGACTCGCTGCTGCTCCGGCCGCTTCCGGTGCACGACCCTGACCGGTTGGTCCTGGTCGCCGAGGGGCAGCGTCGCAACTCGAGCTGGCCGTACCCGATCTGGAAGGAGATCGAGCGGGCTCGCGTCTTCGACGTGGCCGCCTGGGATCGCAGCTCGCAGCGGGGCGGACTCCGCGACGGGCTCGTGAAGGTCGAGGTTCTGTGGGTCTCCGGCGGCTACTTCGAGCTGCTCGGCCTGCGGGCGCACCTGGGGCGTCTCGTCTCCGAGGCCGATGCCGGCCGCGCCGCGCCCGTCGCGGTCCTCTCGCACCGCTTCTGGCGCTCGCGGTTCGGCGGCGACACCGGGGTGCTGGGCCGGAGCCTCGTCCTGGATGAGGCGGAGCTCGTCGTCGTGGGCGTGGCCCCCGAGGGGTTCGGCGGCATCGAGGTGGACCGTGCCTTCGACGTCGCGGTCCCCTACGACACCGAGCCGCTGGTGCGCGGCGAGCGGAGCACCCTGGGGAGTCCCTACGATTGGGGGATCCGGATCGTGGGACGGCTCGGGGAAGGCGACTCCCCCGATGCGGCCAGCGCCCGCCTGCGCGCGGTCCAGCCGCGGATCAAGGCCGCCACGCTCCGCCCGGGCGGGGCGCCGGAGTACGAGGCCGAGTACTTGAGCGACCCGCTACGCGCGGCGCCCGTCGCCAGCGGTGTCTCGTGGCTGGGCGACCGCTACGGGCCGGCGCTGTGGGTGCTGCTCGGCACCGTCGGCCTGCTGGTGGCCCTCGCGGCGACGAACACGGCCAGCCTGCTGGCGGCCCGGGTGCTGCGCCGGAGGACCGAGCTGGGCGTCCACTCCGCCCTCGGAGCCACGCCGTTCCGGATCGCGGCCCCGATCCTCCTGGAGAGCCTGCTACTGACGGGAGCGGGGGTCGCGCTCGGCCAGTGCATCGCGGCCGGCTGCAGCCGCTACCTGCTCTCCAGCGTGGAGGCGACGCCCCACGCCATGGGGCGCGCCTCGCCCCTCGAGCTGCGCGTGGTCCTCTTCGCGGTGGTGCTGCTTGTCGCGGTGGCGGCCTTCTCGGGCCTCGTTCCGGCCCTCCGGGCGGCACGCACCGACCCGCTGGCCGCGTTGCGGGGTTCCGCCAGCGGGGAGCGGCGCGGCCGGCTCGCCGGTGTGCTGGTTGCGAACCAGCTGGCGCTCTCCCTGGCGCTGCTGATCGTGGCGGGGCTCGCGATCCAGACCTTCCTGGCCCTCGCCGCCCGGCCGCTGGGCTTCGACGGACGCGGGCTGCTCGTCGCCAAGCTCGACTTCGAGGAGCACCCGGTGCCGGACCTCGCCGCCCGCCTGGAAAGGTTGGTCTGGCGAGCCCGCGAGGCAGTCCTCTCCCTCCCCGAAGCGGGCTCGGCGGCAGGCTCCCTGGTGACCCCCCTCAGCGGGATGGCGACCAGCGCCGTGTGGTTCTGCGGCGACGGCGGCGCGACGCGCGGCACCGGCTCGACCCACCTGAACTTCGTCACCCCGGGATGGTTCGCGACCTATCGAACGCGCCTCGTCGCCGGACGCGACTTCCTTCCGGAAGACGCGGCCGGCGGCCCCGGCGTCGCCATCGTCAACCGTGCACTCGCTGAGGCCTTGCCTTGCGACGTCCCGCTCCTTGGGGCCGTGATCCATCCCCGGGACGAGCAGCTCCGGCCGGGGCCGCCGCTGACCATCGTCGGGATCGTCGAGGACGCCGTGTATCGGAGCTACCGGGAGACGCCGCCGCCCACGGTCTACCGTCCCTGGTCTCAGGTCGTTGACGCGGGGTTCGCGATGACGCCCGTCAGCATCAGCGTCCGTCCGCGGCCGGGAGCCGCCGTGCCGCTCCCCGGGAGGATCGAAGCCGCGATCCGGGATCTCGCTCCGGGTCTCTCCGTGGAGGTGGAGCCGTTCGCGCGTCGCCTCGAGCACGCCGTCCGAAGCGAGCACCTGCTCGCCGTGATCGCCTCGGGCCTCGCGCTGCTCGGGGCGCTGCTCGCGGTGCTCGGCACGTACGGGGTCGTCTCCCACGAGGCCACCGGCCGGCAGCGCGAGGCCGCGATCCGGGTCTCCCTGGGCGCCTCGACGACCTCGCTCTGGCTCCTGGCGCTGCGCCGAGCGGTGCTCGTTCTCGGCGTGGGGTTGCTGGCGGGGGAGATCCTCGGCTTCGCGCTGGGTCGCGCCGCCCTCGCGCGGATCGGCGCGACGCTGCCGGCTACCCCTCTCACCTACGCCGGGACCGCCGCCCTCCTCGCCGTCGCGACGCTGGCCGCCGTGGCGATCGCCGCCGGCCGCGCGGTGAACGCGCAGCCGTCACGGCTCCTGAGGGAGACGGACTGAGCCTGCCCCCCGGATCGCCGCTACTCGGTGCGGAGCGCGCTGGCCGGGACGAGCGCCGTGGCGCGGCGCGTCGGGAGCCAGGCGGCCCCCAGCGCGGCCGCAGCCAGGATCACCAGCGCCGCCGCGTAGACCCGGGGCTCCCACGGGGCGACGCCGAAGAGCAGCCCCGACGCTCCGCGAGCGATCGCGAGGGCGCCGACCAGCCCCAGCGCGCCACCGGCCCCGACCAGACGCAGGGCGTGGCTCAGGACCAGGCCCGAGATCGCGCGCTGCGAAGCGCCGAGGGCCATGCGGATTCCCAGCTCCCGCCTGCGCCGGGCGACCGCGAAGGACATCGCCCCGAGAACGCCCACCGCGGCCAGAGCCAGCACCGTGAGACCCGCCGCTCCCGCCAGGAGCGCCGCCGTCCGGGGCAGCCACAGGTCCGCAGCCACGAGCTGCGCGCCGGTGAGGAGCGCCGGCTGCAGCTGCGGGTCGAGCTGGGCCAGCACCGACCGCAGGGCCGGGGCGGATGCGGCCGGGTCACCCTCGGTGGCGAGCGTGAGCCAGAGGCGCTGGCGCGGGTGGCGGCTCAGCGGCAGGTGCAGGAAGGCGCGGTCGGGATCCAGCAGCGCGACGTACTTGTAGTCCTCGGCCACGCCCACGACCTCGACCGGGCTTTCCTCGCCCCCCACCTCGAGGTGCTTCCCTATGGCGCTCGCCCCGGGCCACAGCTCGCGGGCCAGGGTGCGGCCGACGATCGCCACCGGCCGCGGCTCCTCCTCCTCGAAGTCGCGCCCCTCGACGAGGCGCACCCCGAGGGCGCCGAAGAAACCCGGGCTCGAGACGCCGAACAGCACCTCGCGGGCCGAAGCCGGGTCCGCGCCGGGAAGCCGTACCTCGGTCTCCTCGATGCCGGTCAGCGGGGCGCTCGAGCCGAGGGCCGCTGGCCGAACCCCCGGCAGGGCCGAGACCCTCTGCCGCAGCTCGCGCTGGAGGCGCGCCGCCTCCGCCCCGGCGTAGCGCTCGGCGGGAAGGTCGAGGCGTGCAGCCAGCGTCCGCTCGTGTTCGAAGCCCGGATCGACGCTCTGCGCGCCCCGCAGCGTCGCCAGGAACAGGCCCGCCACGCCCAGCACCGCGGCGCTGAAAGCGAGCTGCGCGACCGCCACGCCGTCGAGGAGGCGCCGACCCGACGAGGCGGGCGACGCTCCGGCCTCCCCCTTCAGCGCCGGGAGCACGTCCCGGCGCAGCGCCTGCCGCAGGGGAAGCGCCGACGCCAGCAACGCCGTCCCCACCCCGAGGAACGCTGCGTAGGCCGCGGCGCTCGCGTCGGGCGCCACGTCGAGGACGAGGGGGATCGGCAGCGGCGGCATGAAAGCGGTCCACGCACCGCTCGCCCAGTGGGCGAGGAGCAGACCTCCCGCGGTCGCGGGGGCGGCCAGCACGGCGCTCTCGGCGAACAGCAACCGGGCCAGACGCCAGCGGCTCGCCCCGACCGCCAGCCGCACCGCGATCTCCCGGCGCCGGCTCACCGCCCGCGCCAGCAGCAGCCCCCCCACGTTCGCGCAGGCGACGAGCAGGACCAGCCCCATCCCGCCGAGGGCGACGCCGGTGGCGGCGTCGAGCAGCCCCGGCGCATCGGGGGCGATCAGCCCCGCGCGCTCCGGGAGCACCGCGACCTCGCGGGGGCGATCGCCGGGGCCGCGCAGGTCGTCGAGCAGGCCCTGGATCTCCGCGCGGGCGGTCTCGACGCCCGCCCCGGGGGCGAGCCGCGCCAGCACCTGGAAGGCGGCGTCGGGCGCCTGCTCCCAGTCTCCGCCTCCCTCGAGGCGCGTCCGGCTCGCTAGCGGGACGAACACCCCGTGGTCGACGCCGAGCCCGACGCCGCGAAAGCCGGGGGGAGCCACGCCCGCCACCTCGAAGGCGTGCTCGTCGAGGAACAGCGTGCGGCCCAGGATGCCCGGGTCGGCGCCGAAGGCTCGCCGCCACAGCGAGTCCGACAGCACCGCGATCCCCGGCTCGCCGAGCACGCCGGGGGCCGCGCCGAAGCCGCGGCCGATCTGCATCGGCACGCCGAGCACCGCGAAGAAGTCTCCGCTCACGAGCTGACCCACCACGGGCTCGAGCCGGTCACCGGCGCGCAGCGTCGCCGCCAGGCCCTCGAAGACCGCGACGCCCTCCAGGCGGCTCGCCCGGCGCAGCTGCCGCACTTCGGGGAACGAGAGCTCGCGGTCGAGGGGATCCGGAGAGCCGGCGGGGCGGTGGAGCACCCGCACCAGGCGGTGCGGCTCCTCGACCGGCAGCGGCCGCAGCACGAAGAAGTCGAAGGCGCCGTAGACCGCCGCGTTGGCGCCGATCCCGACGGCCAGGCAGAGCGCCGCGGTGACGCTCAGGCCGGGACGGCGCGCCGCGCTCCGCAGCGCCACCGAGACGTCCTGCCGGATGTCCTGGAGCACGCTCTCCCTCCTCGCGCCCGTGTCGCCGTCGCGTCGTCCCCGAGCGCCCCTGAGCGAACACTAGCACCACCGGGGGATGAGACCTGCGCTCCAGGCGTCCCCGGGGGCCGGCTCCGGGCGTGGTAGCTTCGACCGGAAGGAGCGCGCCATGGTCGGATTCCAGTACGCGGACCTGTTCCCCCTCGACGCCGACGACACCCGCTACCGCCGGCTGACGAGCGACCACGTCTCCCTCGGGAGCTTCGACGGGCAGGAGATGCTCCGGGTGGAGCCCGAGGCCCTGACGCGGCTGGCCCGGGAGGCGTTCCGGGAGATCGCGTTCTTCTACCGGGCGCGGCACCTGGCCCAGGTGGCCGCGATCCTCGACGACCCCGAGGCCTCGGACAACGACCGCGGTGTCGCCCTGACGCTGCTGCGGAACGCCGAGATCGCATCCCACGGCCAGCTCCCCATGTGCCAGGACACGGGGACCGCGACCGTCATCGCGAAGAAGGGGCAGCGCGTCTGGACCGGCGCGCGGGACGAGGAGTACCTCGCCCGGGGCGTCTTCGAGACCTACGCTCAGGAGAACCTCCGCTACTCCCAGACCACGGCGCTCTCCATGTACGAGGAGAAGAACTCGGGCACGAACCTCCCGGCGCAGATCGACGTCTACGCGACCGAGGGCGACCGCTACGACTTCCTGTTCGTGGCCAAGGGCGGCGGCTCGGCGAACAAGTCCCTGCTGTTCCAGGAGACGAAGGCGCTCCTCAACCCGGCCAGCCTCGAGAGGTTCATGGCCGAGACGATGCGCTCTCTCGGCACGGCCGCGTGCCCGCCGTACCACATGGTGTTCGTGATCGGCGGGACGTCGGCCGAGGCGTGCCTCAAGACCGTCAAGCTGGCCTCCACCGGTTACCTCGACCACCTGCCGACGTCCGGCGGTCCCCTCGGCCAGGCGTTCCGCGATCCCGAGCTGGAGGCGAAGGCGCTGGCCATGGCCCGGGAGACGGGGATCGGTGCCCAGTTCGGCGGCAAGTACTTCGCGCTCGACGTGAGGGTGATCCGGCTTCCGCGCCACGGCGCGTCGTGTCCGGTCGGGGTCGGCGTCTCCTGCTCCGCGGACCGCAACGCGAAGGCGCGCATCGACAAGGACGGCATCTGGCTGGAGGAGCTGGAGCACGACCCGGCCCGCTTCATCCCCGAGAGGTACCGGACCGGCAGCCACCGCAGCGGTGTCGCCGTCGACCTCGACCGGCCGATGCGGGAGATCCTCGCCGAGCTCACGAAGCACCCGGTGTCGACGCCGCTGCTGCTCAACGGGCCGATCATCGTGGCCCGGGACATCGCCCACGCCCGGCTCAAGGAGCGGCTCGACCGGGGCGAGGACTTGCCGCAGTACGTGAAGGACCACCCGGTCTACTACGCGGGTCCGGCCAAGACGCCGCAGGGCCTGCCCTCGGGTTCCTTCGGCCCCACCACCGCCGGGCGCATGGACTCCTACGTGGACCTGTTCCAGTCTCGCGGCGGCTCCCTGGTGATGATCGCGAAGGGCAACCGCAGCCCGCAGGTCACCGAGGCGTGCCGGAGGCACGGCGGCTTCTACCTGGGCTCCATCGGCGGCCCCGCCGCGCTCCTGGCCCAGGAGTCGATCCACAGGGTCGAGCTCCTCGAGTACCCGGAGTTGGGCATGGAGGCGATCTACCGGATCGAGGTGCGGGACTTCCCCGCCTTCATCCTCGTGGACGACAAGGGGAACGACTTCTTCATGAAGGTGGCGCTGCCCGTCGCCGCCGGCTGAGCGCGCCGCAGCGGGGGATCACTCCAGGGCTTCGCGGAGGACGCGCCCCTCGACGTCCTTCAGCTCCACGCCGAGCAGCGCCGCGATCGTGGGGACCACGTCGAGGTTGCGCACGTGGCCCAGGCCGCCCCGGCGGGATACCCGCTCCCGACAGGAGCGCCGGGTACATGGCCGGGTGGTCGGGGAGGTAGCCGTGGCCGTGGTAGGGGTGATCATTCGGGCGGCGTCCCTAAGACTGCAAGCCCTCCCGCATCAGCCTGGCCGGACTCTCCCGGATCGCGCGGAGCGCTCCGGCGATGCAGAGCGCGAGGCCCACGGCCGCTCCGGCCAGGCTCCTTGAGCACGACCTCCCGCGCCGAGGGCCTTCCGGATGGCCATCCCCCGCAGGCGCCTGCCGACGGCGAACGAGAGCGTGGCGTACATCCCCGCCGCGGCCAGGGCCAGGGGCGCGAGGGCGATGGCCCAGAGCAGCCCGCCCAGGGCCCGCCGGTCGCCGAGCCAGTCGTCCACCAGCACCCCGGGGCAGGCGCACCTCCAGCACCGCCTGGCGCGGCTCGACCTGCTGCAAGGACGCCCCGCGCCGAGCGCATCAGGCCCGCAGGATCGACCCGGGTGCGCAGGACGAAGCTCGGCAGGCTCAGGGCGGGGACGAACTCGCTCTTCGCCACGGGGACGAAGACGGCGTGGGTCGACTCCTGGTCGAGGGCCAGGATCCGCGCCGCGGCGGCCACCCCGATCACCTCCCAGCCACGCCCGTCGGTGGTCCGACCCGCCGAGTCCGCCGCCGCCGACCGGGTCGCCGTCCAGGCGGGCGCGCTGCCGAAGGCGAGGGCGCCGGACGTGCCTGGCGTGGATCAATGGCCTGTCCTTCGTGGCCCCTGAATGGGCGGACCACCATTCCGCCCGCCGTGCCCCCGAACGTGACCTCCGGGAGCGCGTTGAGTCGCGGCGACGACTCGCCGGCTCGACCCCGCCCTGGGGTGCGGGAGCTGATGCTCCGGGAGGGGGGGCTCGGCTGAGTGCCTTACGCCTCGAAGTCGAGCCGGCGGGCGTGCTTCTGGGCGAGTAGCGCCAGCTCCGTGGCCAGGAAGCAGTGAGCCTGGGTCATCGCCGTCTCGGTGCGGTTCAGGATGTCGTCGACGAGCTGAGGACCGTAGGGCAGCTCCTGGTCGCTGCAGTCGACGTAACGGGTGCCGCTCGTGTTTACCAGGAACAGGTGGTTCCCCCCCGGCCGGCCGACGATGTCGATGTTCTTGCGGATCTCGATGTAGCCTTCGTTGCCCAGGATCGTGAGGCGGCCGTCGCCCCAGCTGTCCAGGCCGTCCGGGGTGAACCAGTCCACCCGGACGTAACCGGTGCCCCGGTTCCCGCTGACCACCACGTCGCCGAAGTCCTCGAGACCCGGGTACTCGGGATGATGCAGGTTGCCCACCTGGGAGGCCACGATCTCGGCCCGTGTGGAGCCCGTGAAGAAGAGGAACTGGTCGAGCTGGTGGGAGCCGATGTCGCAGATGATCCCGCCGTAGCGCTCCCGCTCGAAGAACCAGGCCGGGCGGTCCTCGGCCCGCATGCGATGGGGGCCCAGGCCGATGGTCTGGATCACGTCGCCGATCGCCCCGGCCCGCACCAGCTCCCCGGCTCGGACCGTGGCCCGGTTCCCGAAGCGCTCGCTGTAGCAGATCGAGTAGATCCTTCCCGTCTCCACCTGGACCCTGCGCACCTCCGCGAGCTGCTCGAGGGTGGTGATGCCCGGCTTGTCCGCCATGTAGTCCTTGCCGTGCCGCATCGCCTCGATGCCCAGCGGAGCCCGCTCGTCCGGGATCGCCGCGCTCACGACGAGCTGCAGCGAGGGATCCTCCAGGATCTCGCTCTCGCTGCGGGCCAGCTTCGCGCCGGGGTGGCGTTCCTGGAACTCCGACACGAGGTCCGCCTCCTTCGCGAAGAAGGAGACCAGCTCGCCGCCCCCGCGCTGGGCGGCCTCGGTCTGCGAGTAGACGTGGCCGTGGTTGAGGCCGATGACGCCGAAGCGTAGGCGCGGCTCGGCGGCCTGCGGCCGAGCCGCCGCGGCGGAACCGAGACCGACACCCGCCGCGGCGCCGAGGGACGTCTTCAGGAAGGTGCGGCGTCCCGGTCCCGTTTCACTCATCGCGCTCTCTCCCGGGCCGGCATCATAGCAGGGCGGGTCTCTGGCCTCCCGAGCGGTGCCCAGCCCGGTCAGGCAGCTCGAGCCTCCCGCCGTCTCGGCAGAGCGCGCCATCGCCGCTCACCCTTCTTCGAGCGCCGCGTCGAGCGGGAAGGGCTCGCCGGCGTACGCCTTTCTGGAGGTCCAGGGCTGGTCGGGCCCGGACCAGAACGGGTCCGAGGGCGGCAGCCCGAGTGGAAGCAGCACGGCGGCGCAGAGGTACAGGCTGCCCGTGGAGATGTAGCGCTCCCCGACGCCCGGCTGATGGCCGCAGAACCCGATCCGGAGCCAGCCCTCGGAGTCGAAGGTTCCGGGTGCATCGGCCTGGCGCCGGATCACCGCCGTCAGCGCCGAGCGCACCTGCGCGGGGGAGACTCCTTCGGGCAGCTCCCTCCGCAGGGCCATCTGGGCCAGCAGCTGGAAGGCCCCGAACCGGTAGGCGAGGGAGCGCCCCACCGGCGGGTAGGTCCCCTCGGGCGAGATGGAGCGCTCCAGTTGGGCGGCGTGGCGGCGCGCCCGGAGCCGGGCCGGCGGCAGCATCGCCTTCCAGGCATCCCGCTCGTCACCGCAGGCGTCGAGGACGTCGAGCAGCATCGGTTGGATCACGAAGCTGTTGTAGTAGTCGACGTGGACCTCGGGCCCGTCGCTGTAGACGCCATCCCCCCTGTACCACTGCGCGTGCTGCCGGAGCGCGTAGTCCACCCGCACCCGGTCCCAGGACGCGCCCAGGCGCGCCAGGCCGGCCTCCACCGTGGCCGTGAACAGGAGCCAGTTGCTGAACACCGGGACGATGCGGCGCGTCGAATCCAGGGCGCGGACCAGGGCGTCCCGGGTGCCCGCCGGCAGCTCCGACCCGAGAGCACGCGGCGCTCGGAGCACGGCCTGCGCCAGGAATGCGGCATCCACCAGCGGTTGGCCGCCCTCGGTGAAGTTCATGTAGTCCGGGGAGGCCGGGTCGGTCGCCTTCGTCAACGCCTCCCGGGCGAGGGCGGCGTAGCGCTTCCGGTGCCGTCCCTCCTCGTCGGGCGTCTCGGCCAGCTCCAACCAGGGCGCGATCCCCGCGAGAAGGCGGCCGAGGGCCTCCAGGTGGGTGACTGGGGCCCGACCGGCGCCCTCGGCCTCCTCGACCGGCATCCGGGCCTTCAGAGTTCCCGCCGCGAGGTGGTCCAGGATGGGGTCGGCCAGCTTTCGGGCCAGGGCCACCCAGTAGGCGCGGTCTCCCCCGATAGCGGTCGCGCCTGCCTGGCTGCCCCCGATGGCGTGCGTTCTGCGCGATCCTCCCGCTACGACACCGGCGAGGCCGCCGAGGAACGCCCGTCGCCCCGGGCTACGGGTCATGGGCCCACCGCGGGAGCCGCGAATGGCATCTCGGCAGCGAGTCTACTCCGGAGGCGCCGCGGCGCGCTCCTCAGGGAACCACTTCGAGCAGCAGCTCCGGCTGAGCTGTACAGGGTGGATCGGCCCGGAAGGCGTCGCGCAGACCGCCCTGGCTCGACGCACTGCTCGGGAGCACCCGCTCGGCGGTGAGTCGGGAGGTTCCCACGCCGACCGCTCTCACGATGGCCGACTCGCCCCCGCTCGGCTCGATCGAGACGACCGCCGGCGCGCTCGCGCTCCACGCGGCGATCATCGCGATGGGGGACACCGCCGCCCGCGACGACGACCGATCCGCAAACGCCAGTGCGGGATCACCTCGACGAGGAAGTCGCGTCGAGCCCGCGCCTCGACTTCGTCGTTCGGTAGGCGTCTCTTCGGCCGGGCGACGGACCCGGACCGGGACGAGCGGCTCCCGGATCACCTCGCAGGAGACGTGGCTGCTCGAAGCCACCTCCGATCTCGCGATCCTGCTGCTCGCGCCGCTGTTCCCCCTGGTGCTCGATCGATTTCGGCTGCCCGGGGAGGACTGGCTCCGGGCGGTGTCGGGGCACCTGCTCGGGATGCTGGGCTTCTCGGTCCTGCACGTTTCGGCGACGCTCGCCGCGCGCAAGGCGTCGTTCGTGAGCGTCGTGGGCTTCCCCTACCCCATGAACCTCTTCGCGCTGACCCACTTCGTCTACGAGCTGAGGAAGGACGCCCTCCACGTACGGCATGCTGCTCGTCGCTTTCGTGCCGATGCGCTCGAACGAGCAGCGGCGCCTGGAATCGGAGACGGCGCTGCGAACGGCCCGGCGCCAGCACAAGCTCACGCTGAAGTCGGGAGGCGCGCGCCTCACGCTGTCCGACGGGACGGTCGCCCCGGGGAGCCGGCGATACCGGGAGCAGCTGGCCATCGCCATCGACGCGGCGGCCCGGCGCTCGATCGGATCGGGGAAGGGCTACTCCGGCGGAGTGAACGAGGCAGCGGGCTCCGCGTAGGGCGGGGAGGTGCACCGAAACACCGCGCCCTGCGGGGCCGTGGTCCGGATGGTCATTCAGAATCGGTCGGGGTATCTGTTGGGCTCCTCAGGAGAGCACTGGCCCGTAGAATCAGCCTGTGCCGCCCCGCCGCGGAGTCACACACGCCCTGGATATCGAGCGGCCCGCCGACCTGACGGCGTACCTGGAGGAGCGCGGGCATCTGGGCGGGGGCGAGCGTCCGGAGATCCGGGTCCTGACCGGCGGGGTGTCGAACCGGGTCGTGCTCGTGGAGCGCTCCCCGGGCCCTTCCTGGGTGATCAAGCAGGCGCTGGCGAAGCTGCGCGTGGAGGCCGACTGGTTCAGCGATCCCGCCCGCATCCACAGCGAAGCGGCGGGGCTGCGGGCCCTGCGCGATCTGGCGCCGCCGGGATCGGTCCCGGCCTTCGTCTTCGAGGATCGCGAGCACCACCTCCTGTGCATGGAGGCGGTGCCGGAGCCCCACGAGAACTGGAAGCAGGCGCTTCTCTCGGGTCGGGTGGACCGCGGCGCGATCCTGCAGCTCGCGGAGCTGCTCGCCACGATCCACCGGCGCTCCTCGGGGCGGTCCGACCTCGCGACGCAGTTCGAGGACCGCACCCACTTCGAGTCGTTGCGCCTGGAGCCCTACTACGGCTACGCCGCCCGACAGGTCCCCGACGCCGCGCCCTTCCTGCAGCGCCTCGCGGCGGACACCCGCGCCCGTCGGCTCGCCATCGTCCACGGCGACTACAGCCCCAAGAACGTTCTGGTCCGCGAGGGACGGCTCGTGCTCCTCGACTGCGAGGTCATTCACTTCGGAGATCCGGCCTTCGACCTCGGCTTCAGCCTCGCGCACCTGCTCGGCAAGGCCCATCACCTGGAACACCACCGGGAAGTCTTCGCGGAAGCGGCGCTCCGGTACTGGGACACCTACGCCGGGCACCTGGGCGGCGTTTCGTGGGGCGAGTCCCTCGAGGTGCACGCCGTGCGTCATGCTCTGGGGTGTCTCCTGGCCCGGGCCGCCGGCCGCTCGCCGCTCGAGTACCTGAGCGAGGCGGAGCGGCGCCACCAGGTGCGCGTGGTCGTGTCCCTCCTGGCCGAGGCTCCCGTCACGATGCGGGCGCTGTTCGAGAGCTTCGTCGGGAAGCTGTAGCGGGATGCCGAGGGTCGAGCGGTTGCGGGGCCGGGAGATACTCGACAGCCGCGGCCTGCCCACCGTGGAGGCGACCTGCCAGCTCGAGAGCGGCGCCACGGCGGCCGCCTCGGTGCCTTCCGGCCGCTCCACGGGTGCCGCCGAGGCCCGCGAGAGACGCGACGGCGAGCGCCGCTATCGGGGTCGGGGGTGCCGCCAGGCCGCGGCCCACGTCGGTGGCCCGATCCACGATGCCCTGGCCGGGAGAGCCTTTCCGCACCAGGCCGCCCTCGACGAGGCATTGATCGCGCTGGACGGCACGCCGGACAAGTCGGGGCTCGGCGCCAACGCGCTGCTCGCGGTCTCCCTCGCCTTCGCCCGCGCGTCGGCCCTCGAGCGCGGCTTGCCCCTGTACCGGTACCTCGGCGAGCTGGTCGACAAGCCCCCGACCCGCATGCCCCGGCTCACCATCAACCTGTTCAGCGGCGGCCGACACGCCGGCGAGCAGGTGGCGATACAGGACGTGCTCGTCGTGCCCGCCTCGCCGGGTACCGTGGACGCGTCTCTCGAGATGATGCACGACATCTTCCACTCGGCGGCGGGATTGATCCTGGAGCGCTACGGCATGCGCCTGCTCACGGCCGACGAGGGCGGGCTGGCCCCGCCCTTCGAGTCGGCGGAGGCGATGCTGGCGACGGCGGTGGAGGCGATCGAGGCCGCCGGCTACTCCCCCGGGGAGGACGCGCTGCTGGCCGTCGACGTGGCGGCGAGCCACTTCTACGAGCGGGACCACTACGCAGTGGACGGTCCCGACGCGGCTGCCCTCGACGCGGACGCGATGATCGGACGCCTCGAGGGCTGGGTGCGCGAGTTCCCGGTGGTGAGCGTCGAGGACGGCCTGGCGGAGGACGACTGGGAGCACTGGCCGGGCCTGCGCGAGCGGCTCGGCGATCGCGCGCTCGTCGTGGGGGACGACCTGCTCTGCACGAACCCGGCCCGGATCCGTCGGGCCGTGGACGCGAAGGCGTGCAACGCGCTGCTGCTGAAGGTCAACCAGGTCGGGACGCTGACCGAGGCCGCCGAGGCCTGCCGGATCGCCCGGGGGGCGGGCTGGGCCGTCACGGTCAGCGTGCGCAGCGGCGAGACCGAGGACCACTGGGCCGCCGATCTCGCCGTGGGCTGGTCGGGCGATCAGTTCAAGAACGGCTCGATCACCCAGTCGGAGCGCCTGGCGAAGTACAACCGGCTGCTCGCCATCGAGTCCGAGGCGTCGCTTCCGATGAACCCGTGGCCGCTCCGGAGGAGCTGACCGGGCGGCCGCTCAGGGGAGGGGTCGGAAGCCCTCGGCGCGGACCGTCCATCCCTCCTCGGGAAAGCCCGGGGCGGGCCGGTCGGGGGCGCCGTCCCAGCCTCCCGCCATCATCGCGATCGCGGTGAGGAGAGCGCCGTTGCCCGGCAGGTAGATCGTGAGGCCGGGGCGCTGGTGGTTGTGGCCGTTCGCACGGAAGTGGTTCTTCGGCGTCTCCATGAGCAGGGCGTCCACAGCCCGCTCCGGCTCGCCGAGCCGCGCCGCGCACATCGCCACCATGGGGTAGTCCCAGCCCCAGGTGTCCGGCCAGCTCCAGTTCTCGAAGATCCAGGAGAGGGTGCGCCGCATCGTCGCGACGTCGACACCGGTCCCGGGAAGGACCCCGTAGAGTGCCGCCACCATGGGATGGTCGCGGCCCCAGCGGGGATCGGAGTAGGAGCCAGGCGCCGTCTCGGCGAAGACGTAGCGCCCGTCCCGCACGGCGGGCGTCGAGAGCGCGCCCAGGACGCGGTCCCACTCGGGCTCCCGGGGCAGGTCCAGCCGCTCGCGCCACGTCTGGGCGGTCTCGAGCCCCCAGCGCCAGTACGCGACCTCGAAGCTGCAGTTGACGGTATCGGCCTTCGGAAAGACCTCCTGGGCGCACTGGAGCGGCGGTCCCAGGACGAAGCGCTCCCCGCTCTCCTCCCAGGCCGCGAAGGACGCCATGAACTCCGCGGTCCCGAAGACCACGTCCCGGAAGCGCTCCAGGGTGGATCGCTCCGGTCGCTGCCGGTGCACCAGCTCGGCGTAGTAGATGGGGTGGGGCTGCTGCCAGACCAGGAACGGGCCGATGCTGGAGGGCGACTCGGCGCCCGCGAAATCCGTCATCTTCGGCCAGCGCGCGCCCCGGTAGCCCTGGCGGCGGGCCGTGGCCCGGGCCGCGGGGAGGATGCGGTCGTAGTAGTCGAGGCTCCTCTCGAGGAGCGGCAGCCGGTCCCACAGCGCGAACTGGACCGAATGCCACCAGTGCATCTCGAGGTGGAACTTCCCGTTCCAGCTGTTGAAGGTGAGGCCGCTCTCCTGGGGGGGAAGGCTCCCCGCGCACTGGATCGCGGTCAGGTACTGGGAGAGGACGATGCGCCGCTCCAGCTTCCGCCAGCGCGGGTCCGCGCTCTCCGAGAGGTCGACGGCGGCTCCGGCGCTCCAGAACGCGTTCCAGTGCCGCCGCGCGGCCGCTTCCACCTCGGCGAAGTCCGGAGTGGGGAGTGCCGCGCCGTCGGGTCGGGGAGAGAGCGCGACGACGAGGTCGAGAGCCTCTCCCTCGGTCGAGAGCACGAAGTCGTGGGCGCCCTGCTCGTGCAGCGTGCCCGAGGGTGACCAGGCCGCCGTCATTGAGTAGGCGTCGGCATCCAGGCTCCTCTGGAAGCGGGCGCTCCGAGTGCCGAGGGAGGCCACGGACGTCCGGTGCGCCTCGGGCCGCGACCAGTCGGCGGCCGTCGTCTCTCCCGTACCGTAGGGGAACCGGATGCGGATGCCCAGGCGCTCGGAGCCGAGGAGCGCCGACCTCACGCGGACGGCCAGCACGTCGCGATCCGGATGGCAGACGGTCACCACCTCGACCGGCTCTCCCTCGAGGCGGAAGCGGCTGCGGATCGCCCCGTTCCAGAGGTCGAGGGTCTGCTCGACGTCGGTCAGGTCCCCGGGCGCCGCGGGCCGCCCGTCTGCCAGCCGCACCGCGAAGCCGATCTGACCCAGGTGGAGGCGGTGCGGGTTTGCCCGCAGCCACTCGATCTCGGGAGTGCGGCGGTCGCCGGGGATGTCGGCGTACCCGACCCGCCGACCGTGGCTCGCGAACTCCTCGAAGCGGAAGCCCTCGATGCTCCAGCCCTCGGGGTTCGGGGCCGTGTGCCAGCCCCACTGTGAGAGCGTGCCGAGGGGAATCGTCTCGGCGTAGGCCTCGGGAAAGGTCTGGAGCCCCGTGGCGTCGACGGTGAAGGCGAGCTCGCCGTTGCCCACGGAGAGCGGCGCCTCCAGGTCGACGCCGCGCAGCACCGGGTCGTGGCGGCCCACGAGAGCGCGCCGGTCGATCCCCTCGGCGGCCTGCGCCGAGGGCACCGTTGCGGCGAGGGCGATCAGGGCGGCCCGGAGGCGAAGCAAGCCCTGTCTACTCGGCCGTCGCGCTCACGTCGTAGCAGTACAGTCGGTCCTGCTCCCGCAGGTACAGCCTGCCGTCGGCCACCACCGGGTGCGACCAGCTCGGCGCCCCCACGTCGGGGATCTGGAAGCTGCCCTTCTCCCGATACTCCTCCGGTGTCGCCTCGATCAGCATCATGGCGCCGTTCTCGTAGCGGAAGTAGAGGTGCCCGTCGGCGTAGGTCACCGCCGCGGAGCCGGTGCCCGCGTTCCGGATCTGCCCGCCCCAGGCGACCTTCCCCGTGGCCAGCTCGACGCAGATGGGGAAGCCGTTGTTGTGGCCGTGCCCGCCGTAGACGTGCTCGCCGGCGAGGATCAGCCCGCCGTGGTGGTTCTGGAGCGTCTTGGAGTCCAGGAAGTAGACCTCCTGGGCCTCGATGCCGCCGTCCTTCGGCACCAGCCTCACGAGGGCGCTCCCCGTCTGGTAGCCGCTGGAGCCGAGCACGAGGTCTCCCTTCACGATCGGCGTGGTGGCGTTCGCCACGTCGTTGGCCACCCGGTTGTAGCTCCAGAGGAACCTGCCGTCGCTCGCCCGCACGCCCACCAGCCCCCGACCCGCGAGCTGGACGTACTGGCGGATTCCTCCGGCGCCGGAGATGACGATGGAGGAGTAGCCGGCGCCGTCCTGGCCGCTCGAGCCCAGGTCGGGGACCCGGGTACGCCACGCCTCGCTGCCGTCGGCCTTGCTCAGGGCGACCATGAACGCGCCCGCCGCGCCCGGGGTCACGACGACGCGGTCGCCGTCGACCAGGGGCGACTCGCTGAACTTCCAGCGGGACATCATCACACCGCCGAAGTCGTCCGGCAGGCTGCGCCGCCAGACCTCGCGACCGCTCGCGGCCTCGACGCAGACGAGGTTGCCGTCGGTGCCCAGGGCGTAGACCCGGTCGCCGTCCAGCGTCGGAGTGCTGCGGGGGCCGCCCCGGCCCCGCCCGTCCTCGTGGGCCGCGCCGACCCGGGTGCGCCACAGCTCCCTGCCGTCGCTGCGACTCAACCCGATCACGTACTGCCAGCCCCCCGCGTCTCCGAGGGTGTAGATCCGTTCCCCTGCCACGGCGAGGCTGGAGTGACCGGCACCGAGGCCCTCGCTCTGCCAGAGCAGCGGCGGCCCCGCCTCCGGCCACGAGGAGAGCAGCCCCGTCTCGGGCGCCACGCCGTCCCGGGCGGGACCGCGCCACTGCGGCCAGTCCGCTCCCCAGCCCGCCGCGCTGAGCAGAGCGGCACAGACCACGAGTCCTGGAATCCCTCGGCGCATCGGAGACCTCCGTGCTGCCCCCGCGGGCGGGCGTCGCCTCGCCCTACCCGGGGATCATACCGGCGCCCGGATATTGGTGCACCGTGCGCGCACGAGAGTGTCGGGACCGGGAACGGAAACCGGTGCGAGTGGAGCGATGGTGCGGATCCGCGGGGGCGAGCCCGCTAGAATCCTCCCGTCGTCCCGGAGATCGGAGGGGACCATGGACGCCCAGCTTCAGATGGGGATCGCGCAGACAGCGCCGCTCGGGATCCAACGCTGGCCGAGCGAGCTGCCCCTGCGCGCGGGAGTGATCCTCGCATCGCTGGTGCTGTGGGCGGTCCTCGCACTGAGCGTGATCGGGTTCGCCTACGCGCTCATGATCGGCGCGTTCCTGTTTCTGGCACACGTGGCTTTCGTGGCCCACGTGCGAGGGAACGGTGTGCGCCTGGGCGCCGACCAGTTCCCGCGCCTGCACGCACGGGTCGAGGAGCTGGCGCTCCGCTCCGGACTGAAGCGGGTGCCCGAGGCGTACCTGATGCAGGCAGGCGGGTCGCTGAACGCCCTGGCCACGCGCTTTCTCGGCTCGGGAGTCATCGTCCTCTTCTCGGATCTCGTGGACGCCTGCGGCGAGGACCAGGCGGCTCTCGACATGGTGGTCGGACACGAGCTGGGGCACCTGGCCGCCGGGCACCTCGTCGCTCGTGGGCTGCTCTTCCCCGGCATGTTGGTGCCCTTCCTCGGCCCCGCGTACTCGCAGGCCTGCGAGTACACGTGCGACCGCTACGGTGCTGCGCTCTGTGGAGATGCCGGCGCGGCCCTGAAGGGCCTCGGCATCCTCGCCGCTGGCGGCGCGCATGGCCGGCGCCTGGACTTTGCCGCTCTGGCCCGACAGCGAGAGGCTCTTGACACGGGATGGATGACCCTGGGCCGGTGGCTGATGAGCCACCCGCCGCTGTGCCTCAGGGTGGCGGCGCTGGAGCCCTCCCTGGCTGCAGACCTGCCCGCCAGCAACCGCGGTCCGGTCCGGGCGGTGGTCATCGCCGCCGGGCTCCTGGTGCTGCCGGCGATCGGCGTGGCCGTGTTCGGCGCTCTCTTTGCCAGGCAGCTCCAGACCGCGCTCCATCAGGCGAGGTTCGGGTCGGCCCTCGCTGCGGACGCGCCCAGCTTCGACCCGCCAGCCGACATCGAGGCGGCAGCAGCGCGGGCTCGTAGCGACCTGGCCGCCATGGCCGAGGTGGCGCGCGAGCACCGGGAGGAGACGGGAGCTCCGCCCGTCGACGGGGCCGCGCTGGTCGATGCCTGGCGTGCTCGCCACGGCGGGTCCCCGCCGGTCGATCCCTTCGACGGTTTCTCCTATGGGTACAGTGTGACGCGCGATCGCTTCTTGCTGTGGAGCTCGGGTCCCGACGGCGAAAGCGGCAGCGACGACGACATCGAGGTCGAAGGGTAGGAGGAGAGGGGAAGCATGCGACTCTCATTGTGCCTTCTCGTCGTTGGTAGTCTCGTCGCGGCGGAGGTCTCGGCCACGGAGGAGAAGGATGCTCCCAAGGGCCCCTTCGACGGCCTGGAGTACCGCTCGATCGGACCGGCGGCCGGCGGCCGCGTCTCTCGCGTGACCGGGGTGCCGGGAGACCCGCTGACGTACTACGCCGCCACCGCCGCCGGCGGCGTGTGGAAGTCGGTGGACGGCGGCTTCGAGTGGAAGCCGATCTTCGACGACCAGCTCGTCTCCTCGATCGGGTCGATCGCCGTGGCACACTCGGACCCGAACGTGGTCTGGGTGGGGTCCGGGGAGGCGAACATCCGGGGCAACGTCGGCGAGGGGAACGGCATCTACCTCTCCACGGACGCCGGCGGCACCTGGAAGCGCGTCTTGTCCGCCGAAGGGCAGATCGGGACGGTGGCGGTGGACCCGAGGGACCCCGACACGGCCTACGCCGCGGTCCTCGGCAGCCCCTTCGGACCGACGGAGGAGCGCGGCGTCTACCGCACCCGGGACGGCGGCCGCAGCTGGGCGCGTGTGCTCCACGTGGACAGGGACACGGGAGCTTCGGACGTCTGTCTCGACCCCTCCAATCCCCGTCTCCTGTTCGCGGGGACCTGGCAGGCGAGGCGCACGCCCTGGAGCCTCACCTCGGGCGGTCCCGGGAGCGGGCTGTGGGCCTCCCGGGACGGCGGCGACTCGTGGAAGCGGCTGGAGGGCGAGGGGCTCCCGCAGCGGCCCTGGGGCAAGGTGGGCGTGCGCGTCGCACCGAGCGACGCATCCCGCGTCTACGCGCTGATCGAGGCGCAGGAGGGCGGGCTGTTCCGCTCCGACGACGGCGGCGAGTCCTGGAAGCGGGTCAACGGCTCCCGGGGCCTGCGCCAGCGCGCCTGGTACTACACGACGCTGACCGTGGATCCGGCCCGGGAGGACATGGTGTGGTTTCCCCAGGTGACGATGCTGCGGACGATCGACGGCGGTGCGAGCCTGCGATCGGTCGGCGGGGGTGGCTGGGACTACCACGACGTCTGGATCGACCCGCTGGACCCGCGCCGCGTCGTCGTCGGCAGCGACGCAGGGGTGTCGCTCAGCTG
>Ga0299906_10001374_pt1 | contig 20921 bp, 16 predicted proteins | sample RVTome_14_FD_200259 | JGI IMG/M metagenome (GOLD analysis project Ga0299906, IMG submission 200259) | Soil microbial communities from uranium-contaminated site in the Upper Colorado River Basin, Wyoming, United States - RVT145D125 (version 2) ...
CAGCACCCCTCCCCCCTCAGTAGGGCGGACGCACGACCTGATAGGCGACCTGCCCGCCCTGGTAGACCGGCTGGTACCAGGTCGAGCCGCACTGCGCGTAGGTGACGCCGTTCACCACGACCTGCGTCATGGCGCAGCCGGCGGCCTGCGCCTGCGACTGCGCCTGCGCCGACGTCATCATGGCGCCGATCGCCATCCCGGCCGCGAGACCGACGGTCGCGGCCGCCGCCTCGTCGCCGTGGTAGTAGACGCCGCCACGGTAGTACCCGCCGCCGTAGTAGCCGCCGCCGTGGTAGTGGTCGTCGTAGTAGTCCTGCCGATCCTCCTGCATGTCCCGTCCGTAGGCCTGGCGGTCGTCCTGCTTCTGTTCCCCGTAGTCCTGCCAGTCCTCGCGATTGGCGCCCTGCGCCGCCTGCCGGTTGGCCTGATTCTCCTGCGCCGAGGATTGCCGGGCTGCCTCATTGCTCGAGGCCGTCCCCTGCCGATCCTGGGCGGCGCCCTGACGGCTCGCCTGGCCCTGTGATCTGGCGGCCTGCGCCTGCGCGGCACCCTGTCCCGATCGCGATCCGCCGAAGTTGCCGCCGCTCGCGGCGCCGCTCCGCGAGTACGATCCCGAGCCCGATCCCCCGCGCGCCGCCGAGCCGCCGAACGAGCCGCCGCGCGCGGCGCCGCCGCCGTAGCCGCCGCCACCGCCGCGGGAGAATCCGCCGCCCCCGCCCCGACCACCGCCCCCGCCCCGACCACCACCACCCCCGCGCGCCTGCGCCACGGCCGCGGAGGCGAAGACGACCACGAGCGCGATCGCGAGCCGCGACATCCAAGCCCGCCGCCGGAGCGCCCTCACTGCCGGTCTCCCGCCGGCTCCTGCGGAGCCTGCGGACCGAGCCGCCGGGGCCGGAAGGCGATCTTCGCCGCGCCCTCCGGCGGCGTGAACGCGAAGGCGGAGTCCTTCACGCGCGGCGCGAGGTCCCAGCTCCGGAGCTGCGCCCAGAACTGGGGCCTGCCCTCGGCGCGGGTGTAGGTGACCACGATCCGCTGCGGCAGCGGGCGGTCGCCGCGCGCGATCCAGAGCTGCACGTCCTCCCAGTCGCCGCGGATCGCCACGTGATCGCAGGGCACCCCGGCGATCGCCGAGGCCTCGACGTAGCGGATCTCGCGCGCCCACTCGGGGGCCTCGCGCGCCAGGCGGCCTTGCAGGATCGGCGCCATCGGCAGCCGCATGCCGAGATCGTCGACGAAGTGGGCGATGGTGTCGTCGAGCGAGCCCGGCTGCGGCGCGGTCGCGTAGACCTCGTCCTTCAGGTCGAAGGCGGCGATCTGGCTGCCGTCGAAGACGACGCCGCTCCTGGATCCGTCGCGGCTCGTGGTGTCGACGCGCAGCCGGTCCGGGCGGCGCACCTTCAGCACGCGGGTCTCGCCGAACTCGATCTTCTGTCCCCACTCCTGGACGACGTCGTAGCCGACGTCGATGGTGACCGTGAGCTCCTGCGTGCGGGCGAGGAGCTCGCTCATGCGCTCGAGGCTCCGCATGGCCTCGGCGTCGACGTTCGGATCGGCGGCCTCGCCCTCGGGGGCGCTCACGGCCGCGCTCGCCAGCGCCAGCAGCAGCAGGGCGGTGGCCGAGACGATGGACCAGCGCGGCGGTCTCGATGATGTGAAGCTCATGGCATCTCCTTGTCCGTGGCGGACATGTCGTTCGTGCTGACGGCGGTCGAGAATCGTCGCCGTCGCAACCGGCTAACCGGCATCCTTAGCCTTGCCGGCGCCGCGAGCGAAAGAGTATGGTGCGCCAATAGATGGTCATTTCGTGCCACGCGCCCTGAGACGACTCTCCGAGGGCCTGCCGATGCCGGCGAGCTACTTCGAGCTGGTGCTGCGGCACCTCGGGACGACAACGGGTGTCGCGGCCCGGCTGCTCGCGGGCACCGGCGTCACGCGCGCCCGCCTGACGGAGGCCGACGCCGAGATCACCCTCGGCCAGCAGCTCCGCCAGCTCCGGAACGCCAACCGGACGTTCGCCCCGGGCTGGGCGCTCGGGGTCGGGCGCGCGCTCCACGCCGCGACGCACGGCCCGGTCGGCTTCGCGGCGGTGAGCGCGCCGGCGCTCGGCGCGGCCCTCGAGGTGCTGACGCGCTTCTGCCACGTCCGCAACCCGAGCTATCACGCGCGCACACGCCAGGACGGGGGGGAGGTGCGCCTCGAGATCGAGGAGTGCAGCGCGCTTCTCGACGAGGAGCGCGTCCCGCTCCTCGAGACCTTCCTCCTGAGCTTCCAGGGCATCATCGAGGCCGTCCTCGGGCGGCCGATGGCGGAGGGCCGCTTCGAGATCGCGGCCCCGGCGCCGTCCTGGGCGGAGCAGTACGGCGAGTACTTCCACGCCGCGGTGCGCTTCGCGGCCCCGGTGACGGCGATCGTGATCCCCGCGGCGTGGAGCGCGCTCCGCTGTCCGTGCGCCGACCGGATGATGTACGCGGCGGCGCTCGGCAAGTGCGAGGGGCTCGTCCGGCGCCGCGACGGCCACGACCTCACCGCCGCGCGCGTCGAGCAGGCGATGGTGACGAGCGACGATCCGAGCCTGCCGCTCGCGAGCGTCGCGCGCGCGCTCGGCGTCTCGCGCCGCACGCTGATCCGGCGCTTGCAGGGGGCCGGCACCAGCTACCGCGCGCTCAGCGAGACCCACCGGCGCCGCTGCGCCGAGGAGCTGCTACGCGAGGGATCGCTGACGGCCGCGGAGATCGCCTACCGCCTCGGCTACGAGGACCCCGCGAACTTCGGGCGCGCCTGCCGGCGCTGGTTCGGCACGTCGCCGGGATCGCTCCGCCGGACGCGCGCGCGAGGCGCGGCGCGGACGGGCACGCTCGGACAGCGGCTCCTCAGCCGTGCGGCGCGGGTCACCGGCACGGGCCGCGGCGCCCACGGATAGCGAGCGCGCCACCGCCGACCCGCCCCCGGCTCGTCGCGCGCCCCGAGGGCCGTCTTACCAGCGCTCGCCGAAGGGCCGTACCTCGACGTTGAACGACCACGCCGAGCGATCCTGGTGCACGACGTGCCAGATCTCGTCGGCGATCGCCGCGGGCTGGATGAAGAAGTCGTCGGCGGCGTCGGAGAACATGGCGCGCGTCCAGGCGAGATCGATGACGGCGTCGATGACGACGTAGGCGACGTGCACACCCTTCGGGCCGAGCTCGCGCGCCATCGACTCGGCGAGGATGCGCTGGGCGGCCTTGGTCGGAGCGAAGGCGGCGAAGCTGGCCTTGCCGCGAAGCGCCGAGGTGTTGCCGGTGGCAACGATGGCGCCGGCGCCCGCCGCGACCATGTCCGGCGCGAGGCGGCGGGCGAGGTGGAGCAGGCCCATGACGTTCACCTGGAAGTTCTGCGCGAGCAGACCCGAGTCGACGTCGAGGAAGCTCCCGAAGGCGCCGCCGACGGCGTTGTGGATCAGAACCGACGGCGTGCCGAGCTCGGCGCGGACGGCGCCGAGGACGGCGTCGAGCTGCGCCTCGTCGGTCACGTCGCAGGGATAGGCGTGCGTCCCGGCGATCTCCCGCGCCAACGCCTCGAGGCGCGTCGCGTCGCGCGCCAGCATCGCCACCCGATGGCCGCCCGCGGCGAAGCGCCGCGTGATCGCGGCGCCCGTGCCGGGACCGACCCCGGAGACGACGGCGACCGGGGCGGCCGTCACGCTGTCACCGCACCGAGCCCGGTCATCCGCTCCAGCTTGCACGGGGCCGGCGCTGACGCAAATCCGCGTGCGGCCAGGACCTCTCCTTCCGGGCGTGGCGGCACGGAAGCTCGACCCGAGATCCCGGACGGTTGCGACGGCCACGCGGCGAACGTAAGGCTGGGCCCGACGAAGGAGGCCGCACCATGACCCGCATGCAAGCCGTCGATCCGTCCGTGTCACGCACCCCGATCGCGCTCGACGCCGCCGACCTGCCGACCGTGTGCGTGCTCTGCAGCCACACCTGCGGCCTGCGCGTCGACGTCGCCGGCGGCCGCATCGCCGCCGTGCGCGCCGACGAGACGAATCCGATCTCGCGCGGGTACGTCTGCAACAAAGCCTTCAGCGTCGGCGCCTACGCCGAGCACGCGAACCGCGTCCGGCAGCCGCTGAAGCGCCGGCCCGACGGCGGCTTCGAGCCGATCGGCTGGGACCAGGCGATCGCCGAGATCGCCGCCGCGCTCGGCCGCATCCGCGCCGCGCACTCGGCGCGCGCGATCGGCCTGGTCGGCATCGGCGGCCAGGCCAACCACATGGACGCCGGCTACGGGCTCGGGTTCCTCCGCGGCCTCGGGTCGCGGCGCTGGTTCAACGCCTTCGCGCAGGAGAAGACCCAGCACGCGCTCGTCGACCAGTGGATGTTCAAGGCGCGGCCGATGGGCTTCTTCCACCCCGACCTCGAGCACACCCACTACCTCCTGGTTCTCGGCACCAACCCCAAGATCAGCAACCGCGGCCACAACGCCACCGACACCTTCAAGCGCCTCGCCGACGACCCGGCGCGCACCGTCGTGGTGGCCGACCCGCGCGAGACCGAGACCACCCGCACCGCCGACCGCCACCTGCGCGTCCGGCCGGGCGGCGACGCGTTCCTCCTCCTCGGGATCGCCGCGACCATCGTCCACCGGGAGCTCGTCGACTACGCGTTCGTGCGCGCGCACACGGTCGAGTACGAGGCGCTGCGCGCCGCCCTCGCCGAGGTCGACGTCGACGCCATGGCGGCGCGCGCGGGGGTCGACCCCGCGGCGCTCGTCGCCACCGCGACCGAGCTCGCCGCCGCGCCCTCGGCCGCGATCCTCTTCGACCTCGGGGTCGAGCAGAGCCCGTACTCGACGCTGATCTCGTACCTCATCCGCGTCGTGCAGACGCTCACCGGCAACGTCGGCAACCGCGGCGGCAACGTCTTCGTGGAGTCGTTCCTCCCCGCCGAGCCCGACGACCCGGCGCGCGCGAGCGCGCCCGAGCGCGCGCTCGCCTCGGGGGTCGAGGCCATCCGCGCGATCGGCAACCTCGGCATGTTCTCGCCCAGCCTGGTGCCCGAGGAGATCATGCTCGAGCACCCCGAGCGCCTGCGCGCGCTCGTCGTCGAGGGTGCGAACCCGGTGCTCTCGTACTCCGACGCCGGCGCCTGGCGCGCCGCGCGCGCGCGCCTCGAGCTCCTGGTGGTGATCGAGCCGGCGATGAGCGCGACCGCGCGCCTCGCCGACTACGTGCTGCCGACGCCGTGCGGCTACGAGAAGTGGGAGATCTGCGGCTTCCCGAAGGGCTATCCCGAGATCTACACCCAGCTCCGCCCGCCGGTCGTCCCCGGTCCGGCCGACGCCCTCCCCGAGCCCGAGATCTACGCGCGCCTCGCCGAGGCGCTGGACCTCTTCGGGCCGCCGCCGGCGGCGCTCCACGACCTCGCGCCGCGCGCGCTCGAGCCCGACGGCGCGATGCAGTTCCTGATGACGGCGCAGCAGCTCGCGCAGGCGGCCGGTGGCGGCGAGCACCACATGCTCTTCTGGGCCTACCGCGCGCTCGGGCCGCACCTGCCGGCGCCGTCGCTCGCCGCGGTCTGGCTGCAGTGCCACCTGAACGGCCTGCTCCGCCCGGCGGCGGTCGTGCGCGCGCTCGGCCCGGAGTGGGAGGGACGCGGGCCGTTCGAGGTCGGCGCCGAGCTCTACCGGCGCGTGCTGGCGCACCCCGAGGGCGTGCTCGCCGCGCGCCTCGATCCCGACCGCAACCTCGCCGAGCACCTGCACTGGGAGGACGCCCGCATCCACCTGGCGCCCGCGCCGATGCTCGCCGAGATCGGCCGCGCCCTCGCCGCGGGCCTCGCCGACGACCCCGAGTACCCGTTCGTGCTCGCGTCCGGGCTCCGCACCCAGTGGACCGCCAACACCATCCAGCACGACCCCGCGTGGCGGAAGGGCCGCGGCCCGCACTGCGCGCTCAACCTCTCGGCCGGCGACGCCGCCCGCCTCGGCGTCGCCAGCGGCGACCCGGTCCGGATCGCCACCCGCCGCGGCGCCATCACCCTCCCCGCCCGGATCGATCCCAAGCTCCAGGACGGCCACGTCTGGATGCCGAACGGCTTCGGCACCGCCTACCCCGACGCCGGCGGCAGGCTCGTCGTCCAGGGCGCCAACCTGAACGAGATCACCGACGTCGCCGACCGCGACCCGTTCACGGCGATCCCCCACCACCGCTACGTGCGGGTGCGGCTGGAGCGCGCAGCGGCGTGAGCGGCGCGGGAGACGCGGGCGGGCAGCGGCGCGCCGGCACACGCGGCGCGGCCACGGGACGCCGCCGCCGGGCACTCGCGGCCCTGGCGCTCGCGACGCTCGTCCTGCCGGCCGCCGCGCGCGCCGCCGACGATTCCCGCCCCGCCTTTCCGGCGACGCTCACGGACGTCGACGGCGGCACCGTCGACGTCGCCGCCCTGGCCGCGACCGGGCGCTTGATCGTGGTCACGCTCAAGGCCGCCTGGTGCCCGGTCTGCCGGGAGCAGCTCGTGCGGCTGCGGGAGATCCTGCCGCGTCTCCGGAGCTGTGGCGCGCGCTTTCTGGTGCTCGGCCCGGGCCCCGCCGACGAGCTCCGCGCGATCGCGCGCGACACCGCGTTTCCGGGCCCCTTCGTCGAGGATCAAGGCCTCGTCCTCGCGCGCGCGTTCGGCCTCGTCCTCGCTCCCGACCAGATCGCCCCCGCGATCCTCGGCGTCGGCACCGACCGCCGGATCGCCTGGGCGCAACGCGGCCGGAGCGCGGCCGCCTACGGCGACGAGGAGCTTCTCGAGCGGCTGGAGTGCGGCCCGCTCGGGATCGCGCGGGCGGTCGTGGACCACGCGTACCTGGCCGCGCGGCGGTGAGGCGCGGCCCCCGCCCGGCCGTGCCGGGGCGCGGCGAGCTCGGACGGAGCACCCCCGCCGCGACGGCCGCGCCCGCAACGCAGCGAGCAGCGCGCCGCTCCACAACTCGCGGGCGACGGCCGAGACCGGCAGCACGTCGATCGCGTGGTCAGAAGCCGTGATTGAGCGCGCGGCCGGGGCCGGCGCACCGAACGCCGGTTGACGGATCGCCGGGTCGGCCGGTACAGGTCCGGACATGGACGCGCATCGCCTCGCCGAGGAGCGGAGCCTCGCGTTTCACGAGGCAGTCGCGGCACGCATCGCCGTGGACCCGGGCGTGCTCGAGCGCGCCCGGTCGCGCGTGCGTGGCTGGCTTGCCGCCTGCGACGTCCCGCCGCACTACGCCCGCGAGTGGGAGGCGGTCCTGGCGCTTCCTCCGGACGCGATTCGCACCTTCCTCGTTGAGCGCGGAGAGCGCGCGGGCGAGCTCCGCCAGTCGACGCCGTTCGCGGGGGCGCTCTCGCCACGCGAGCGGTGGCGCATCTGGCGGGACGTCGCCGCCCGCATGCGGCGCGCCGCATGACCCGGGCCGAGCTCGAGCACCTGATCCGAGCGGCCGCCGACATCGCGGACGATGAGGAGCTCATCGTCATCGGGAGTCAAGCGATCCTCGGCCAGTTCCCGGACGCTCCTCCTGCCTTGCGCGTCTCGGTCGAGGCCGACATGTTTCCCAAGAATCGTCCGGAGCGGGCCGACCTCATCGACGGCAGCATCGGCGAAGGCTCCCCGTTTCACGCGACCTACGGCTACTATGCCCAGGGCGTAGACGACACGACGGCGACGCTCCCGGTGGGATGGCGCGAGCGCCTGGTCCCCGTGCGCAACCAGAACACGCGGGGCGCCACCGGCTGGTGCCTGGAGGTGCACGACCTGCTGGTGGCGAAGACGATCGCCGGCAGAGAGAAGGACCGCGTGTTCCTCGGAGAGGCTGCGCGTCGAGGCCTGGCAGATGAGCGGACGCTCCTCGCGCGGCTCATGGAGACCCCGCTCGACGAGGCCCGGCGTGAGGCCGCGCGCGCGGCAATCGCGGCGGCCTTCCGCGCGGCGCGCTCGACGGCCTGAGCCGGAGCTGTCGCGCGCGTCCGTCTTCGCGCCGGCGTAGCCCGCGCGATCGGAGCGCCCGCGAATGGGACCGTCCGCCCGAGCGTCCCGTCCTCACGGTGATCGCGATCGCCCGAGGCCGGCCGGCCGGGCGCGCCTCGGGCGCCGCGGCTTGCGTTCGGCGCCCGGAGCCGTCAGGTAGGGGCGCCATGTCCGTCGCCGTCGCCGTCCGCAAGGGCTCCACGATCGTCGTCGCCGCCGACACCCAGGAGAACTTCGGCGACGAGAAGATACCGCGCGCCAACCACGGATCGTCGAAGATCCTGCGGATCGGGCGCACCTACGTCGCGATGACCGGCTGGGGGGTCTACGACAACATCCTGCGCGACTACGTCACCCGCGGCCGCCCGCGCCTCGGCAGCGAGCGCGAGATCTTCACCTTCTTCATGGCCTTCTGGCGCCAGCTCCGCCGGCGCTACTCGCTGGTGAACGACCAGGCGCACGAGGACGACCCGTCGCCCTTCGCCGACCTCGACTCCTCGTTCCTGGTGGCGGGCCGCGCCGGCATCTTCTACGTCTCCGGCAACATGAGCGTGATCCAGCTCCGCGAGTACTACGCGATCGGCTCGGGCGCCCCCTACGCGCTCGGCGCGCTGCACGTGCTGACCCGCCAGTCGCTCGCGCTCGAGACCGTCGCGCGGCGGGCATGCGAGGCCGGAACGGCGTTCGACGTCTACAGCGGCGGCGAGATCGAGGTCTTCCGCGTCTGACCGGCGTCCCTGACGGCCGCACGGGCGTCGCGGCCGAGCTCCCTCGTTTTTCCGGCTTGACCGCCGGGCGTGGCGCGGCCTAGCGTGCAGCCAGTCTGGACCACACCCGCCGTGCCCCTCCTCCCCCCCCTCCCGCATTCCTCGACCCGGCGCTCACGCGTGCCGCTCGCGACCGCGCTCGCACTCGCACTCGCGTGCGGACTGGCACCGCGAGGCGCCGCCGCCACCGACGGCGATCCCGACCCGACGTTCGCCGGCGGCACGGTGCTCGCGCCGCTGGTCTCCGGGTTCGAGGAGATCCGGGACGTCGCGCTGCAGCCGGACGGCAAGTACGTCGTGTCGGGCGTGACCAGCGTCCGCTTCGACGACGCCGACCGGCTGCAGTCGGTGCTCGCGCGCTACGACGCCGCCGGGAATCTCGATCCCGACTTCGGCGCCCAGGGCATCGTCGTCGTGCCCGACTCGAGCACCGGATCGCGGGAGCTCTCCGCAGCCCGCGTCGGCTCGGCCGTGACCGTCCTGCCGGACGAGAAGATCCTTCTGGCCGCCACGGTCGACGCCGACCCGGACGATCCGACCTTCCCCCAGCCCGTCCTCTTTCGCTTCCACGCCGACGGCACGCCCGACGGCGGGTTCGGGACGAACGGCAGGCTCGTCACCGCGCTCCTCGAGCCGCTCGCCGCCTTCGCGCGCCAACCGGACGGCAAGCTCCTGGTGGCGACGGGGACACAGCTCACGCGCCTCGAGGCCGACGGCGACGTCGACGGCGACTTCGGCGACAGCGGGGTGGTGGTCTCGGACGTGCTCGGCAACGAGGGCTTCATCGTCACGCTCGAGCTGCAGGCCGACGACCGCATCCTGATCGGCGGCGAGATCGGCAACAACGCCGGCGAGCACGTGTTCGGCATCCAGCGTCTCGAGCCCGACGGCTCCCCCGACGGCTCGTTCGACGGCGACTCCGTGGTGTTCACGCAGTTCGTCGACGTCGACCAGGACGCCGTCGTCACGGACCTCGTCGTGCAGCCCGACGACAAGATCGTCGCCGTCGGATACACGACCGCGCCGGTCGCGCCCTTCGGGCAGACGCACCTCTGGGCGCTCGCCCGCTACGAGACCAACGGCGCCCTCGACGGCTCGTTCGACGACGACGGCAAGCTGACCGTCGATCTCGGCGGCTACAGCGAGGCCGCGCGCGTCTTCGCGCCGGCGGACGGGACGATCGTGGTGGCGGGAACGACGCAGCGCTACACCGGCCAGGACGACGTCGCCGTCGCCCGCTTCCTCGCGAACGGCGGGCTCGACCCGGGCTTCGGCACGGGCGGCGTCGCGACGGCGGACTTCGCGGGCCGGCGCGACGACGTGGCGAGCGCGCTCCTGCACACCGGCGGCACGATCCTGACCGTCGGCCTCGCCACCACGGCGACGACCGGCCGCGACTTCGCCCTCACCCGCTGGCTCGCGAACGGCACGCCCGATCCCGGGTTCGGCAGCGCCGGCAAGGTACGCACGACCTTCATCGAGCATCGGATCGGCTTCACCGATCTAGCGGTACAGCCCGACGGCGCCGTCGCCGCCGTCGGCACCTCCGGCGGCGTGCTGGTGACCGCGCGCTATCTCCCGAGCGGCGCCCTCGACCCGGCGTTCGGCGCCGGCGGCTTCACTACCACCGAGTTCGACGACACCACCCAGACCGGCTTCCCGAACTTCCGGGAGAACCTCGTCTCGCGCGCCATCGCACGGCAACCCGACGGGCGGCTCGTGGTGGCGGGCGAGGAGCAGGACGGCATCGCCCAGGGGTCGGACTTCGTGGTCGCGCGCCTCGACGCCGACGGCGCCCTCGACCCGACGTTCGACGCCGACGGGCGGCAGGAGATCGTCAACGGCGCGGCGGGCTTCTACGGCAACCAGGGTCTGAAGGACATGATCCTGCTCTCCGACGGGAAGATCGTCCTCACGGGCATCATCCGCCCGACCTTCGACGTCTCGTCGACGCAGACGAACATGGTGCGCCTCGAGGCCGACGGCGGCCTCGCGACCGGCGGCTTCGGGTCGAATCTGTACGAGATGACGGCGCTCGCGCCCCTCTGCGACGGCAGGATGGTGTCGGTCGGCGGCGACAACATCTTCGGCACCTCGAACCGCGTCGTCGTCATCCGGCACAACCGCAACGGCGGGCGCGACCGCACCTTCAACGACGACGCCGTCGTGCTGACGGACGTCGTCGCCGGGAAGACGGAGCGCGCCACGGCGGTCGCGGTGCAGCCCGACGGCAAGATCGTCGTCGCCGGCTCGGTCACCACCGACGCCGACCCTCCGGGCTCGGCGCCCGGCTGGGCGCTGCTCGGCGAGGCCTCGACCAACGTCGCCGGCGACGTCGTCCTTCTCCGCTACGAGCCCGACGGCGCGCCCGACGCCTCGTTCGGCGGCGGCGACGGCCAGGTCGTCACCGACTTCGGCGGCATCGAGGCGGCCTTCGACGTGGCGCTGCAGGCGGACGGCAAGATCCTGGTCGCCGGCTTCCGGCGCCTCGCCCCCGGCGCGCCCGCCGACTACCTCGTAGCGCGCTACGAGGCCGACGGCGACCTCGACGAGAGCTTCGGGTTCGGCGGGCTCGTCACCACCGACTTCGCCGACGCCAACGACGTCGCGGGCGCGATCGCGCTGCAGGCGGACGGGAAGCCGCTCGCCGCCGGCGTCCCCGGCCTGGCGCGCTACCTCGGCGCCGTCGGCCCCGCGGCGCCGCTCCCCTGCCCGTCGCCGCCCGGCTGCGCCGAGCCGACGATGGCGGTGTTCTCCAACGCCGCGACCATCGCCCTCGGCAACAGCGCCGCGAATCCCGCGCCCGCCGTCCCCTACCCCTCGACCATCGAGGTCGCGGGCGTGGACGGCGTCGTCGCCAAGGTCACGGTGACGCTCGCGGGCTTGAGCCACGGCTTCTCGCGCGACATCGACGTGCTGCTGGCGAGTCCGGCGGGACCGAACGCGGTGTTCATGTCCGACAGCGGCCGGATCTCGTCGAACGTGACCTTGACGTTCGACGACGACGCGGCGTTCTTCCTACCCTCCGATCCCCTGGCGAACCTCACGAGCGGCACGTTCCGCCCGACCAACGTCTCGGGCGCCGACCCCTTCCCGGCGCCGGCGCCGTTCCTCTCGAGCGATACCGGCTTCACGTTCTTCCGGGGCTCCGACCCGAACGGCACCTGGAGCCTCTACGCCGTCGACGACTTCAACAACGACATCGACGACGGCTTCGGCGAGATCGCCGGCGGATGGGACCTCACGCTCGCGATCTGCCCGGTGCCGCCGGCGACGCCCACACCCACGACGACCCCGACGTCGTCGCCGACCGGCTCGACCCCGACCCGCACCCCGACCGCGACCCGCACGCCGACGCCCTCGTCATCCGCCGGGGCGGCGACCCCCACGCTCGCGGCGACGCCGGCCGCGACCGCGACCCCGACCGTCACCGCGACCCGCACCCCCGCCCCCGAGGTGTGCGACGACTGCATCGACAACGACTTCGATCTCGACGTCGACCGCGTCGACGCCGATTGTCCGCCGCCCGCCGACGGCGGCGGGCTCGGCCTCGACGACCCGAAGGGCCGCGGCAAGGCGGTCGCCGGGTGCGCCAAGGGCGCGGCGAAGGCGGGCGCCAAGTACGCCGACGTGGCGCTGAAGCGCCTGCAGAAGTGCGTGAACGCGGTCTTCCCGTGCGTACAGCGGAAGCCCGGCGATCAGGGCTGCCTCGCCAAGGCGCGCGCCAAGTGCGCCAAGGAGTGGAGCGCCCTCGACGGCAAGGACGGCGCGAAGCTCGGGCAGGCGCTGCGCAAGACGTGCGGCGCGGCCAAGCTCGACCCCTCGGACCTCCTCGCGGCGACGGGCGCCGGCTTCGCCGCCGAGGACGGCCCGTGCGCCGCCTTCGGGGTCGCGGCGATCGTGGACGTGGAGGACGTCGTCGCCTGCGCCGGCGCCCACCACCTTTGCCGCGCGGCGGCGATCCTCGGGCTCCACGTGCCGCGGGCCTTCGAGCTCCTGACGCTCGGCGGGCGCGAGCCCGCGAGCGAGCTCCCGTGTCTCCCGCCGGGCGCCGACGGCGCCGGTGCCGGCCTCGGCGATCCACGCCGCGCCGCCGCGGCCGCCAAGTGCGAGAAGGCCGCGAAGAAGGCCGGGATCAAGTTCGTGAAGGATGAGCTCAAGACCGTGCAGAAGTGTGCCGACGCGGCCCTCAAGTGCGTGCAGCTGAAGCCCGGCGACGCCGCCTGCGTCGAGAAGGCGCGCAAGACCTGCGCCAAGCAGATGGCGAAGCTCACCGGGTCGGCGCGGAGCATCGCGGGCAAGCTCGCGACGGCGTTCCTGAAGGCGTGCGGCCCGGCCGCGCTCGCCCCCGCCGACCTCTTCGACGCGAGCGGCGTCGGCTTCGGCGCGCACGCCGCGCTGTGCGGCGCCCTCGGCGTGCCGCAGTACGACTCGGCGGCGGACGTCGCGGCATGTCTCGCGCGCCAGCACGGTTGTCGCGCCGAGCAGCTCCTCGAGCGCTCGCTTCCGCGCCTGCGGGAGATGCTGGACCTCGGCGAGCTCGGCCTGCCCTGAGCGCATCCGTGACGCGTGCGCGATCTCGAATCTGCGCGTCGTCCCGGTCACCGAGCCGATCGCGACCGAGGCCGGCCTGCTGGAGGACTTTCACGGAGATCCCGCCGCCCGGATCATCGTGTCCACGGCGCGCGAGCTGCGCGTTCCCCTCGCAACGCGCGACGACCGCATTCGCCGCGCGAAGCGCGTCGAAACGGTCTGGTGATCCGGGCACGGGGCACGACGACGGCGGTCTTCAGCGCCCTCCGCCACCGGCTGGGGCGTCCGTCGGGGTCGGCGGCTCTCCGCCTTCGCCATCGACGATCAGCGGCAGCTCGATGACACACCGCCACCCGCTGCCGGGCCGCTCCTCGGTCGCGAGCGAGCCCCCGTGCGCCTCCGCGAGCGCGCTCGCGATGAAGAGCCCCAGCCCCACACCGCCATGGGTCCTGGGAACGTCGATGAACGGCTGCCCGACGGCATCATGGACGTCGCGGTCGAGCCCGGCCCCGGCGTTGGCCACGGAGATCGTCACGCGACCATCGGCGGTCGAGGTCTCGATCTCGACGGCGGTGCCGGGCTCGGCGTGACGAACCGCGTTCGCGACCAGGTTGTCGACGATGCGCGTGACGGCGACTTCGTCGAGAAGGCAGGGGGGGACCGATCCGGACGTGACCACCAACGACAGCCCGCGCGCCTGCGCCGCCAGCCGGTGCTGGTCGACCGAGCCCTGCACGATCGCGGTCACGGACAGCAGCGTCGGGCGCAGCCGGTACTTCCCGGCATGCACCCGGGCGTATTCCGTGAAGTTCTGCACCAGCTGGCGGAGGTACTCGCTGTTCCGCCGCACCAGGCTCAGGAGGGGGCGCGCCTCGTTGCGGTCGCCGCGCTCGACCGCCTCCCCGAGCGAGCTGATGCCGAGCCCGATGGCGGTCGTCGGGCTGCTGATGTCGTGCGCGAGCGTCGCCAACAGCTCCGTCCGGGCGCGGTCGGCCGCTTCGACCGTCGCGATGTGCCGTTGCTGCGACCGGATCCGGTGCACGAGGACGCCATAGAACAACGCGGCGCTGAAGAGGGACGTGATCTCCAGAAGGTGCGTCTGGTGCCAGACCGTCGAGGGATCCTTCTCGGCAAGGACCCAGAGATACGCCAGGCAGACGGCGATGACGCCGACGAGCATCAGCAGGAGATTCTCGGCCAACGCGGCGAGGAAGAGGACGAAGAAGTACAGGAAGAAGAACTCCGGGCTCCCGCTGTCGGTCAGCACCATGCTCGCCGAGATCCACATCGCGTCCAGCACGACGACGACGCCGGCAACCTGGAATCGGCCGGCGGACTTGGCGATCCCGATCCTGCCGAGGACGACGTTCGAGGCGAGCGCGGCGGCGATGATGCCGGCACAGATCGTCGAGTTGGTGGTCCAGTCGCCGCGCATGAGCAGCAGGTAGCTCACCGCGATGATCAGAACGTAGCGCAGGAGCACGAGCTCGCGGACGTGAACGTTTAGGTGCGGTCGCGAAGTCATCCCGTCGATCCTCAGCCCGCGCGCGCGGGCACGTCGCGAACGAAGCCAGGCATGCTACGAGCGTCCCGGCATCAGCAGGGCCCGCAGGGTGGTCACGGCCTGGTTGCGTAGCTGCCAGACGCGCGCTTCGCTCAAGCCGATGCGCTGCCCCACCTCGCAGAGCGGGCGGTCCTCGACATAGTAGAGCCGCAAGACGGCGACCTGGCGCGCGGGAAGGCAGCGCACCGCCGCCGCGAGCTGCCGGGCCCGCTCCCCGGTCGAGACCATCTCGAACGGATCCTTGGAGGGGGCCCCGTCGGGAGCCTGCGCGAGCTCGTCGACCGGAACCTCCGTCGTCGACGCCAGGACGAGGATGGCGCGCAGCGCCGCAGGGCTGAGTCCCGCCGCGCGGGCGAGCTCGTCCACGTCGGGCTCCCGGTGCAGCTTCATCGCGAGCTGCGCCTGCGTCGCCGCGAGCTCGCGCACGTGGCGGCGGACCCGGCGCGATCGGCCGTCGTTCCGGCGCAGGCCATCGTAGATGGCGCCACGGATGCGCGCGCCGACGTAGGTGCGGAAGGAGGCCCCGCCATCCTCGCGATACCGGCCCGCGGCGGTCATGAGCCCGTCCATCCCCCAGCTCAGGAGGTCGTCGAAGGTCACCGAGGGCGGGGTCCGGCACGCGATACCCCGCGCGATCCTGCGCACCAGCGGCAGGTGCTCGCGACAGACCGCCTCCAGCGCCCGCCGGTCACCCGCGGACGCGCCGTCCGGTCCACCCCTCACTGGAGGAATGCTCCCAGGCCGTACCGCGGGACGGCACGGGACCCGAGCAGCTGCGCCGCCATCCGTTCGGCGACCTCGTGGGTCTCCGGTCCCGTGAACGCTTCGGCGCGGCACGCCGCGGAGCCTGTCGTGCTCACGCGCCGGTCGAAGCGGATCTCCCCGAGGTAGTGGAGATCGGCCGCGATCGTCGCCGGGCAGAGGCTCGCCAGCGTCGCGAACGCTCCCAACCCGTCGGTATCCGACTCGGTCCCGATGACCAGGACGTCGATGGCGATCTTCGGGAGCCTGGCCGCCAGGGCGGTGAGCAGCGCGGCCGATGGGCGGCACGAGTCCCGGTCCGCCGTCATGACGAGGACCAGCCGGTCCGCGATGCCGGCGAAGAAGAACAGGTCCGTCGAGACCCCGGCGTCGATCACGAGCAGGTCGCAGTCGGCGCGTAGTCCCGCGATCCCTTCGAGGACGAGGAGGCGTTGCGCCGTGGTCATCCGCCGGATGGGACGGTCGTGAACGCCGCTCGGGATCAGCCGCAGGCCCGGCCACGCCGTCGGTCGCATCGCCTGTGCGAGCGAGCAGCGGCCCCTGAGCATGTGGGCGAGACCACATGAGGGCGCGACCCCGAAGAACCGATCGAGATTCCCGAACCGGAGATCCGCGTCGAGGGCAACGACGCGGTGGTGGTGCGTGGCGGCGGCCGTCGTGAGCCGCGCAAGAGCCGCCGCGCTCCCCGTAGCGCCATGGCCGCCGACTACCGTGACAACGTGCATATCTCCCCCCGAAGCGTCGTGGAGCCTGGGAGGGGTACTTCGAGTTGCAGCGCTCGCCAGGTGCGAAGTAGACAGGCACGGACGCGTTTCCCGCTCGCGGTTCCAAGAAGCGTGCCTCGCGCTTCGGAGACGGGCAACTACTTGATCTCGTTGCCGATCATACGAGCGGGCGTCGGCCCCAGCTAAGTCACCTGACTCGAACTCCTCCGGGCGCGAGCCAGGAATCCGGCGCCTGGAAGTCAGTGCCTTGGCTCTCGCGACTCGCAAGGGTCGCGAGCCTGATCCTCCCGACCTCGAGCACGACCGCGTACGCGCCGCCGCCCGCGCGCCCGGCTCAGAAGCGCAGCAGCTCCGCCTCCAGGCTCACGAGGTCGAGCATGCCGACGGCGTTCAGGCCCGGCATGTGACCGGCGCACTCGCCGGGGTTGAAGATCAGGCGATGCCCGTCGCGCTCGAGCACGCGGCGATGCTCGTGGCCGTGGAGCACGACGTCGTGCTCGGAGCGGAGCGCGGGCTCGATCTCGCGCGGATCGTGCACGACCAGGATGCGCCGGCCCGCCCACGCGAGCTCGAGCGGCGGGTCGACGAGGTGGAACCCGTGGCGCTCGGCCGCCGCCGCGAGCCCGGCACGCTCGAGGTCGTTGTTGCCGTAGACCCCGACCAGCGGCGCGTGCAGGCCGGCGAGGACGTCGAGGGTCTTCGGCTGCGTGATGTCGCCGGTGTGGACGACGCGCTCGACGCCGGCCTCGTTGAAGAGGGCGACGATGCGGGTGACGTTCCGGAGGTGGTTGTGGGTGTCGCTGACGACGCCGATGCGCATTGGCCGAAGCCGGGGAGGCGCCGCGTGCGGGCAGCGCCTCCCGTCTGCTCAGGACACCTTCTCGAGGACGTGGATCGCGCAGGCGCTGCCGAGCCCGATCACGTGCGTGAGCCCGAGCTTCGCGCCCGCGACCTGGCGCTTGCCGGCCTCGCCGCGGAGATGCGTGCTGACCTCGTAGAGGTTGGCGATGCCGGTCGCGCCGAGCGGGTGGCCCTTGGACAGCAGCCCGCCCGAGACGTTCACCGGAATGCGGCCGCCGAGGGCGGTCTGCCCCTCGTCGATCATCTTGCCGGCCTCGCCGTCGCCGCACAGGCCGAGGTTCTCGTAGTGCAGCATCTCGGCGGTGGCGAAGCAGTCGTGGAGCTCGACCAGATCGATGTCGTGCGGACCGACGCCGGCCATCTCGTAGGCCGCCTTGGCGGCGTTCCGGGTGCAGGTGTTGACGTCGGGCATGACGAGGTCGCGCTCCTGCCAGGGATCGCTGGTGAGCACCGACGCCCGCACCCGCACCGCGCGCTGCATGCCGAGCTCGCGCGCCTTCCGCTCCGACGCCAGCACGGCGGCCGCCGAGCCGTCGACGTTCACCGAGCACATCAGCTTGGTGTTCGGGTAGGCGATCATCTCGGCGTTCATCACCTCCTCGAGCGGGGTCTCCTTCTGGTACATCGCCTTCGGGTTGAGCGTGGAGTGGTGGTGGTTCTTCACCGAGATCTTCGCGAACTGCTCGAAGGTCGTGCCGTACTTGCGGGCGTGCTCCATGCCGGCCTCGGCGAAGACGGCCGGCATGGTGCCGGAGCCGAGGAGCCCCTCCTTGGGGATGCCGCGCGCGCCGCCGGTGCCGCCGAGGAGGCCCTTCCCCATCTGCTCGACGCCGACGGCGAGGACGAGATCGTACATCCCGGCCTTGATCGCCATCCACGCCTCGCGGAAGGCGGTCGCGCCGGTGGCGCAGGCGTTGGCGGTGTTCACCACCGGGACGCCGGTCTGGCCGATCTCCTGCAGGATGCGCTGCCCGACCATCGCGCTCGCCTGGAAGAGGTTGCCGCAGTAGAGCGCCTGCATGTCCCGGATGCCGAGGCCGGCGTCGTCGAGCGCCATCAGCGCCGCCTGGGCGCCGATCTGGGGGACGGTCTTGTCGGGGAACCGCCCGAAGCGAATCATGTCCGTACCGAGAATGTAGACCTCACTCATGTCGTCCCTCCGTCACGCCGCCCGCGGCTGGAAGAAGAAGCTGATGTACGCGTTGCCCTCTTTGTCCTTGCGCCCGAGCGCGTCCTTGTAGACCACCTCGACCGGCATCCCGAACGCGATCTTCTTCGGGTCGGGCTCGATGCCGATCAGGTTGCCCTTGACGGTGCCGCCGCCGTCGAGGTCGACGATCGCCGACACGTACGGCACCTCGATGCCGGGAAACGACCGGTGCACGATCGAGTAGGCGTACAGGCTCCCGGTGTTCGCGAGCTTCACGGCCGCCATGCGGTCGCGCGCGCCGCACTTCGCGCAGGTGGCGCGCGCGCCCAGGAAGATGGCGCCGCAGGCGCCGCACTTGTGCCCCTCGAGGTAGGGCTCGCCGTCCTCGGGAAGCTTCAGGTAGTCCACGACCGGCAGCGGGCCGCCGGCCTTTCCGTTCTCCGCCATGGCTCGGAAGGATCCTCCTTCGACCGGAGTCGCGGCCGGACGCCGGCCGCGGGGGCAGCATAGGAGGTGAACGGGCTATTGCAAGCCGGGTCGCAGCGCTCGCGCGGCGGCCGCAGTTACCTTGCGCCGGAGCGAGCGACCGTGCTAGCCCTCGCCCCAGGTCAGGAACGAGCACGCGGGGCGGGCGCGGGCGGCGGGGAGAGGACTCCGCGGGCGCGGCGGCCACCCGATGCCGATCGAAACCATCCTCCCAGACCCGCCGCCGAGCCGTCGCGAGCTCGGCGAGACGCCCACCGGACGCGGCATCCCTCCGGCGTCCTGCGCCCTCATCCTGGCCACCGTCCTCGTCGTCCACCTCGGCATCGCCGGAGCGCTGGCGGCCGCGGGCACGGGGGCACCGGCACCCACGCTCGGGTCGGGCGATCCGAGCATCGTCTCGACGACCCCGGGCGAGGATCCGTTCGCGGCGGTCCCCGGCCGCGCGGTCGCCTGGCAGACGGTCAACGACGGCCTCGCCCCGGTCCACACCGACGGGCCCTTCGGCATTCCCGGCCGGCCGAACCTGCTGGGACGGCCGGTCGTCCTGCCGCGCGAGCCGTTCACGGTGGTGTCGGGCGCCGTCGACGCGATCACCGCGGACGCGCGCTGGGGGATCGGCACCGAGTGCACCGTGGGCGGCGCGCCGGTCTTCCACCTCCACAACGACCACGAGGACTGCGGCGCGCCGCCGGGGGGCAACGGCACGTTCGACGGCCACCCCGATCCCGCGTGCACGGCGTGCGGGCACGGCAAGCTCGCATGGCTCCTGCTCGACGGGGTCTGCGGCGACCAGGACGACGACGGCGTCGTCACGCTGGGCGATGCGCAGGTCGATCTCGCCATTGCCTCCGGCGCGACGACGGCGACCGACGCGCAGCGGGTCCTGAGCGACCTGAACGGCGACGGCACGGTGGACGTGCTGGACGCCGTCATGAGCTTCGACTTCCTCGCCGGCCGGCGCACCCTCGACGACTGCGGGCCGCGCGACCTCTCCGTCGGCACCTCGCCCGACAAGCTCGCGCTCGCGATCACCGACCCGGACACGGGACTCGCCAACGCCCAGGCGCCCGTCGGGGGCCGCCTCACGATGGCCGTCGGCGTCAGCGGCAGCGAGCAGCTCGCCGCGCTCCGCTTCGGCCTGGGATTCGATCCCGCGGTCGTGAACGTCCGTGAGCTGGAAGTCGTGCTCCCGAGCTCGCTCTGCCCGACCACGGCGGACGGTCCCGCGTGCGGCTACGAGGCCGCGATCGACAACACGGCGGGCACCGCCTGGGTCGCGCTCGCGGGGGCGCGGTCGGCGCCCAACCAGACGCCGCTGATCGCGTTCGACTTCGACGTGATCGGATCGCCCGGGATGACGACGCCCTTCTCGTTCACCGCCGCCGACGCCGCCGATCCCGGCCCGCCCGGCGGGCTCCCACGCCGCATGGCGGTCAACACGCTCGGCGGCACCCTGGCGGTGACCGCCGCGGAGACCACGACGCCGACGGCGGCCGCCACGACGACGTCGACCAGCAGCGCGACGGTCACCCTCGGCACCACGACGACCGCCACGCCGTCCTCGACGCCGAGCGCCACGCCGACCGCGACGGCGACGGCAACCGCCACGATCAGCCCCTCGCCGCCCCCGACCGTCGCTCCCACGACGACACGGACGCCGAGCCCGACCCCGACGCCGACCGCCACGGCCACGCCGACCCTCTCCGCCACCGCGACCCCCTCGCCGAGCGTCACCCCCGCCGGCACCGCGCCGACCGCGATCCCGACGCCGACGGCGACCCCGCCCCCCACGCTCACGACGCTCACCAAGGCCGCCGTCCTCGCCCGCGACGCCGACGCGACGGGCAGCGTCACCCCCGGGGACACCCTGCGCTACGTCGTCGTGCTCGACGCCCGCGGGGCGTCGCTGGAGGACGCCTCGTACGACGATCTCGTCGACCCGAACGCTCTCTTCGTCGCGTTCGAGGGTCTAAGGCGCACCGGCAACGGTCCGATCACGGCCGACCCCACATCCGGCGCGTTCCCGCTCGCGCTCGGGCCGGTCGCGGACGAGGTCGTCACCATCGAGTACCTGGTGCGGGTGCGATCGCCGCTGCCGTT
>Ga0299906_10001375_pt1 | contig 20921 bp, 20 predicted proteins | sample RVTome_14_FD_200259 | JGI IMG/M metagenome (GOLD analysis project Ga0299906, IMG submission 200259) | Soil microbial communities from uranium-contaminated site in the Upper Colorado River Basin, Wyoming, United States - RVT145D125 (version 2) ...
CGGCTGTGGGCATCCGGACATGTCAAGAAAGATAAGATACTCGCGACCACCGGACCCTATGCCTATGTGCGCCACCCGCTATACGTCGGCAACCACCTGATCATGGTCGGTTTCTGTCTGGCGTCGAGCTTGTGGTGGAGCTTCGTCGCCTGGATCGCGCTGTCGCTGTTCTATTACCCGCAGACCATCGCGGCCGAGGACCGCCAGCTCGCGAAGCTTTTCCCCGGCCAATGGGAAGATTGGGCGCGCGAGACGCAGGCACTGATGCCGCGACCGCGGCCGTACCGATCGGGGCAAACCTCCGAATGGTCGTTCAAGCAGAGCCTCAAGCAAAACGGCGAGCCGATCATCGCGGCGCTGCTGCTGTTCTGTCTTTATATCCTCTACCGTCGGCTCGGCTGAAACCGCGCATGCCCGATCCGCTCGATGCCACGACCGAGCGCGCGCTGATCGACTGGATCGAATCTCGGGTGAGCGCCGGCGACCCGGCGCACGCGCGCGGTTACCAAGGTTCGGTCTATCTCTACGAAAACGGCGGCCGGCGCCTGATCGTGAAGGTCGCCCCCGGCCGCGGCGTGCACGGCTGGCTGCAGCGCTTGATGCTGCGCCGTGAGCACGAGGTCTATCGCCACCTTGCCGGTTTCGCCGGCAGTCCGCGTTGTCACGGCCTGCTGCGCGGTCGCTATCTCGTGCTCGACTACGTGAATGCCGCTTCGCTGCGAACCGCGCCGCTCGCCGATCCCGGGAAATACTTCGACACGCTGCTGCTGTACATCAAGGAACTGCACGAGCGCGGCGTCGCGCACGCGGACCTCAAGCGGCGCGACAATCTTCTCGTCATCGACGGCCGGCTGCCGTGCCTCATCGATTTCGGCGCGGCGGTCGTGCGCAAACCCGGCTTTGCGCCGATCAACCGCTATCTCTACCGGCTGGCAAAACGCTTCGACTTCAACGCCTGGGCCAAGCTCAAGTACGACGGCCGCTTCGAGGAAATGACCGCGGCCGATCGCGTGTATTATCATCGCACCCGCATCGAGAAACTCGCGCGCGCAATCAAGCGCTCTTACCTTACGCTGAAAAGCCGCCTCGTCGGCTAACCGGAGGGCTGCACATGGCTGTCGCGATCACCCTGCATATTCTGTGTGCGACGATTTGGGTCGGCGGCATGTTCTTCGCCGTCGTGGCGCTGCGGCCGGTGGCGGCCGCCGTCCTCAAACCCGCTCAGCGCCTGCCCCTTTGGGTCGGCACGTTCAACCGCTTCTTCCCCTGGGTATGGGCCGCGGCCGTCATCCTTCCGCTGACCGGTTACTGGCTGGTCTTCGGTATCTTCGAGGGATTCGAAAACGCGGGGCCGCACGTTCAAATCATGCAAGTCACCGGCTGGGCCATGATCGCGATTTTTCTGTACATCTTCGCCGCGCCGTTTCAGCGCTTCAAGAAAGCAGCGGCCGCCAAGCGCTGGCCAAAGGCCGCGGAGCAACTCGCGCAAATTCGCATGCTGGTCGTCGCCAATCTGGGGTTGGGGCTGATCACCTTCATCGTCGCGACCGGCGGGCGCTATCTGGGCGATTTCTGGTACGCCGTCGATTAGCCACCGTCCCGTTCCGTTTGTCGTCAACCGTTCATTGAGGGCAGCGTTGTTGTCGGAAGTTGGCCTATCTTGGGTTCAGCTGTCCGAAAACAACCGGAGAAATCGCATGTCGAAGTTGCTTTCCATCGGTTTGGTCGCGTTGATCGCGGCGTGGGCCGGCCCGTCGTACTCGGCCGACCCCGAAATCGCCGGCGATAGACGCGAGCTGCGTCAGGACAACCGCGAAATCCGCGGCGACCGCCGCGAACTGCGTCGGGACCAACGGGAGATTCGCCGCGACAGACACGAACTCGCCAAGGAAGTGCGTGAGGGTGACAAAGCCGGCGCTGCGGAAGAACGGGCCGATCTGAAGGCGGACCGTGCCGACCGACAACGCGACCGCAAGGATTTACATGCCGACCGCAAGGAACGGCGCCACGATCGCCGCGAATTGCATCGCGATCGTAAGGAAGCAAACGGCCGATAGACTCCTCGGGCGGCGAGGAGCCGCCCGAGTCCTTCCGGCCCGGCGCGAGACCTCATGGGCCGCCTTTTCAGCCGGCCAACAAGCTGCGCAGCATCCATGCGGTTTTCTCGTGTACTTGCATGCGCTGCGTGAGCAAATCCGCCGTGGGTTCGTCGTGCGCGCGATCGACCACCGGGAACACCGAGCGTGCGGTCCGCACGACCGCCTCCTGCCCGTCCACCAACTGCCGGATCATCGACTGGGCGTCGGGAACGCCGGTCGCTTCCTGGATCGACGCGAGCCGGCCGAATTCGGCGTAGCTGCCGGGCGCCGGAAACCCGAGCGCGCGGATGCGCTCGGCGATCTGATCGACCGCGGTCGCGAGTTCGGTGTATTGGCGCTCGAACATCAAATGCAGCGTCTCGAACATCGGACCGGTGACGTTCCAGTGAAAGTTATGCGTCTTGAGATACAGCGTGTACGAATCCGCCAGCAACTTCGCCAAACCGTCGGCGATTTCTTTGCGATCCGGTTCGTTGATTCCGATATTGATAGCCATGTTTGCCGCCATGATTCCTCCTTCGTCTCTCAGTCGATATACGTTGACTAACCTCGCACGGTAAGCGCGTGCAGTCCCTTCACCACTGCGGCCAGACGTGCCAAATCGTGCACCTGGTCGGCACTGACACCGGCGTCGCGCAGGACCTTTTCGTGCGAACGAATGCATGATTCGCAACCGTTCAGCACCGATACCGCGAATGCCAGCATTTCGAAGCGCTCCTTGCCGAGCGCCGGGCGCGCCAGCGCGGTCATGCGCAAACCCGCGGCGCGGTATTCGTCATCTTTCGCGAGCATGTGGCGAAAGCGGTAGTAGACGTTCAGCATTCCCATGATCGCCGCGCTTTCGGCGGCTTCCTGGATTTGCTCGGCGCCGACGTCCAATTCGACCAGCCGGACGCGCGCGTAAGCCGCGAGTGCACCGTCGCCGGTGGACGTCGCCAGCGCGAGCAGTGCCAGCGTCGCGTTGTCTTCGCCCAGCGCGCCGTCCTCGAGCAGGCGCTTCAGGTTCAGTTTCAAATCCCGTGCGATCGCGGTCGACGTCGAGGGCAGCGCGGTATCGAGATCGTTGCGTTCAAGTACTGCGTTCATCTTTTCCTCCGATGGAGTTGGCCCGCCGCCCGCCGCTTCGCGCTTCACGAAGCGGGCGGGCGCGCGGATGACTTCGTTAAGCGGCCTTGAGCGTGTCCTTGCCGCGCTCCCAATTGCACGGGCAGAGCTCATCGGTTTGCAGCGCGTCGAGCGTGCGGATGACCTCTTTCACGTTGCGTCCGACGTTTAAGTCGTACACGCTGACCCAGCGCACGATCCCTTCCGGATCGACGATGTAGGTCGCGCGCATCGCCACCTTCTCGGTCGGGTGCAGCACGCCCAGGGCATCGCTCAGCTCGCGCTTGTTGTCGGCGAGCATCGGGTACTGAAGATTCTTCAGATCCGGATGCTGCTGGCGCCAAGCCAAGTGCACGTACTGGCTGTCGGTACTCGCGCCGTATACCTCGGCGCCGCGCTCGCGGAACGCCTTCAATTCCTTGTTGAACTCGGCGATCTCGGTCGGACACACGAACGTGAAATCCATCGGCCAGAAAAACACCACCGACCACTTGTCTTGCAGATCCTGCGAACCGATGGTCTTGAATTCCTTGCCCGGCTCGATTGAAACCACGGCTGGTACTGAAAACTCCGGAAACTTGTCGCCTACGCTGATTCGAAACGCCATGATCACTCTCCTCGTTGGGTTTACCGTTGGGGGCATCCGCATGCCTTCCCGATGCGGTAATACTGGACGCGCTCGCGCCTACAATCCAACTGATTAATCCTATAGACTCGATAAGAATCGCTTATGAACATCGCCGGCCTGACATTGCGCGATCTGCAGTACGTCGTGGCGGTGGCGGACCACCGTCACTTCGGCAAAGCCGCGCGCGCCTGCCACGTAAGCCAGCCGGCGCTGAGCGGACAGATCCGCAAGATCGAGGAATATTTGGGCGTAACGCTGTTCGAGCGCAGCCGGCGCCCGGCGAGACGCGTCGCCGCGTCGAGCGAAGTGGTCTCGGTCGCGATCACCGAAGTGGGCGCGGCGGTGATTCAGCAGGCGCGCGTCGTGCTGGAAGAGGCGGAGAAGATTCTTACCGCCGCCAAGTCGACGCGGGCGCCCCTTGCCGGGCCGTTTCGCCTCGGCGCGATTGCAACCCTCGGACCGTACTTGATGCCGCATCTTCTCGCGCCGCTGCGCAAGGCGTTCCCGCGGCTCGAGCTTTATTTGAAGGAGGGCCTAACCGACGATCTGCTCGAGGAACTGCGTGGCGGCGGTCTCGACGCGGTGCTCGCGGCGCAGACGTTCGACACGGAAGGTCTCCACGTGATTGCGCTGTTCGTCGAACCGTTCCTGTTGACGCTGCCGAAGGACCACCCGTTGCAGGCCAGGGATCCGGTACCGGTGAGCGAACTCAAGGCCGGGGAGATGGTGCTGCTCGAAGACGGTCATTGCCTGCGCGATCAAACGATCGCCGCGTGCCGGCCGAATCGACGCGGGCACATCAAGGAAATGCATGTCACGAGCATCGAAACGCTGCGCCACCTGGTGGCGTCCGGCGCCGGTTACACGTTGATGCCGCTGCTCGCGGTCAACGAAGACGAACGGCTGAAAGAACTGATCCGCTACCGCCGGCTCGAAGGCAAGAACACCGGACGCACGATCGTACTCGCTTGTCGCGAACGTTTTCCGCGCCGGCACGAAGTGGAATTATTCGCCGACTTCGTGTGCGCGCACATTCCGCGCGGATCGGTCAAGAAGGTCTCGCTGCACGCGCTGCGCTGAGCGGCGCTATGGAAGATAGACGGACGTAAAAATACCGATGACGTCCTGCCGGCTTTCCGGCTGCCAAATCAATACCGAGCCGACCTGCTCGATATCCGACATCGCGAACCGGTAGCTGTCATAGTAGATACCAATGCCCCAGCGCGGCCGACCGGCGCCGATGAAGTCGGTCGCGACGCGCGCGAATAGGGATGCTCGGCCCTTGGGCTCGAGCGTGACGTCGAAAGAATTCGGAACGTTCGTCGCGTACAAGGGATACTTCACGCCGACGTGCGCCCGCACATGCGCCTCGGGGCCGGACCAATTCGCGCCGCCGCCGGCGATCGTAAAGCACCGACCAATCTTCGATCGCCCCGGACACGCCGCCCGACCCCTTGATGTCGCGACGCCAAGAATCGGTGCCGCCGCCGACGAAGAATTCGCCAACCGGCTCCGCGCCGAAGCGGCGCGCGTACGTCGCTTCCACCGTGGCGCCGGCATAAATTGCGTCGCTCTTGAACGGCGAGCAGATCCCGGACAGCGTGCAGGCCTGTCCGTCGTAGTCGACGTTTCCCAAGTAGATCGCGCCGCGAAGTTGGAACAGGTCGCGCTGCTCGACGCCAAAGGGTTGGCGCCAAGTGCCGCCGACGCGAAACCGCGGGCCGGTTTCTTCGAGCAACCGTGCCCCCGAATCGAACTCCTGCCAACGAAAACTCTCCACGCCGAGATCGAGGCTCCACTCGGCGAACGCGTCACCGACGGAACCCGCGGCGAGCGCCAGTAGTACCAGCATTTGCTTCCAGCGCGTGTTCATGACGGCTCCGAAGAGGTTCACCGATGGGGAAAGTATCAGCGCTGCCCGAGGACGGCGAGGTCGAGGGACAAACCCTCGGCGCCGACGATTGACCGCGCCGGCTCGCTCAAATTCCGAGTATTCGCTCCGGCCAGCGCCAGCCGCGAATCTCGGGAAGGTCCTCGCCGTGGCGCCGAATATAGTCGTCGTGTTCGATCAGCTGGTCGCGCAGATACTGCTTGACGTAGGCGGCGCGCGCGCCGAGTTTCGGCACGCGGTCGACGACATCGCCGGCCAGGTGAAAACGGTCGAGGTCGTTGCGCACCGCCATGTCGAACGGCGTCGTGGTGGTGCCCTCTTCCTTGTACCCGCGCACGTGCAGGTTCGCGTGATTCGTATGGCGGTAGGTCAGCCGATGAATCAGCCACGGATACCCGTGGTAGGCGAAGATGATCGGCTTATCGACGGTAAAGAGCGCGTCGAAGTCGCGCGGTTTCAGTCCATGCGGGTGTTCGGGGTCGAGCGTCATCAGATCGACCACGTTCACCACGCGAACCTTGAGCGCCGGCAGTTGTTGGCGCAGTAGATCGACCGCCGCGAGCGTCTCGAGCGTCGGCACGTCGCCGGCGCAGGCCATGACCACGTCGGGCTCTTCGCCGTCGTCGTTGCTGGCCCATTCCCAGATGCCGATGCCGGCGGTGCAATGCTTGATCGCCGCGCCCATGTCGAGCCAGACCGGCTGCGGCTGCTTGCCGGCGACGATCACGTTGATGAAATCGCGGCTGCGCAGGCACCGATCGGCGATATAGAGCAGTGTATTCGCATCCGGCGGTAGATAGACGCGAATGCTGTCGGCCTTCTTGTTCACGACATGATCGATGAAGCCGGGATCCTGATGCGAGAAACCATTGTGGTCCTGGCGCCAGACGTGCGAGGTCAGCAGATAGTTGAGCGAGGCGATGGGGCGGCGCCACGCCACCTCCTTGCTCACCTTCAACCACTTGGCGTGCTGATTGAACATCGAATCGACGATGTGGATGAACGCCTCGTAGCACGAGAACAGCCCGTGCCGTCCGGTCAGCAGATAGCCCTCGAGCCATCCCTCGCACGTGTGCTCCGACAGTATCTCCATCACGCGCCCTTCGGGACTGAGGTGCTCATCGGTCGGCAGGCGTTCGGCCAGCCACGTCTTCCCGCTCGCCGCGAAGACCGCACCGAGCCGGTTCGACGCGGTCTCGTCGGGACCGACCAGTCGAAAATTTCGATTCGATTCATTCATGCGCATGACGTCGCGCAGAAACGTGCCGAGCACGCGCGTCGCTTCGGCGTCCGTGCCGCCGGGCCGATCCGCCGCCACCGCGTAGTCGCGAAAATCCGGCAGCGTCAAATCCTTGAGCAGCAGACCGCCGTTGGCCCGCGGGTTGGCGCCCATGCGGCGCGCGCCGGTCGGCGCCAACGCAGCGAGATCGGCGTTCGGCGCGCCGGACGAATCGAACAGCTCTTCCGGCCGGTAGCTCTTCAGCCACTCCTCGAGCAATTGCCGATGCGCCGGATTGGACCGCACTTCGCCGAACGGCACTTGATGCGAGCGCCAGGTATCCTCGACCGGCAAACCGTCGACCGTCTTCGGCCCGGTCCAACCTTTCGGCGTGCGCAACACGATCATCGGCCAGCGCGCCAGGCGCGCGACACCGGTACGCCGCGCGTCGTGCTGGATCGCGTGAATCTCATCGAGCACCGCGTCGAGGGTCGCGGCGAATTTTTCGTGCATCGCCCCGGGTTCGCGGCCCTCGACGAAATAGGGCCGATAGCCATAGCCGATGAACAAACTCTCCAGTTCCTCGCGCGAGATGCGCGCGAGCAGCGCCGGGTTCGCGATCTTGTAGCCGTTCAGGTGCAGTATCGGCAGCACCGCGCCGTCGCGAATCGGATTGAGAAACTTGTTCGAATGCCACGCGGCGGCGGCCGGACCGGTTTCCGCTTCGCCGTCGCCGACGACGCAAGTCACGATCAAGTCGGGATTGTCGAACACGGCGCCATACGCGTGCGCGATCGAGTAGCCGAGCTCGCCTCCTTCATTGATCGAACCCGGCGTTTGCGCGCCGGCGTGGCTCGGCAATCCGCCGGGAAACGAGAAGCGGCGGCAGAGTTTGCGCATGCCGTCGGCGTCTCGTGGGACGTCGGGATAAAGCTCGCTGAAGGAGCCTTCGAGCCACGTGTTCGCGAACATCGCCGGGCCGCCGTGCCCGGGCCCGGCAACGAAAATCATGTCGAGGTCGCGGGCACGGATGACGCGATTGAGATGTGCGTAGATGAAATTGAGCCCCGGTGTTGTGCCCCAGTGGCCGAGCAGCCGCGGCTTCACGTGCTCGATCTCAAGCGGCTCGGTCAACAATGGATTGTCGAGGAGATAAATCTGGCCCACCGAGAGATAGTTCGCGGCGCGCCAGTAGGCATCGATCCGTTTTAGTTCGTCCGCCGATAATACCCGGTGTTGAGCGGCGGCTTCGGCGACTACGTCGGTCATGGCCTTCCCTCCATTGCACCCGCGCTTCTCGCGCGGGGGTTTTCGTCAGCGTTCCGTCATCGTGCTGTGACCGGACATCCGTGAAATGGTGCGGTCGCAACCGAACGTTGTTTCGGTTGGCCGCCAAAGCGGCGAACGGCGTCTACTTGCGGCCGCCATCGGTCAACAAATACTTCAGCAGCGCGGCGATTATCAGAATGATAACGATCCAAATGATGATACCCATAGATCCCCCGTCAGAACCGAAAGCGCCGGCCTAGCCGCCGGCGTTGGCCCGTTGCCAGCGGGAGTACACTTCCGGCGGCCACAGGGCTTGAAACCAGGTGATGAGATCGCCGATTTCGGCGTCGCTCAGACGGCCCTTCCATCCGGGCATCACCCACTCACCGTCGCGCTTCGAACCGTTCGCGATTGCCGCCGTCAACTGCGCGCGGGTGCGCTTCCAGTCGTTGCCGGTGCCGTTCAACGGCGGCGCGGCGACCACACCCGGCGTCTGCCAATCGGGATGCCCCTGCGCCTCCGGCCCGTGACACTGCGCGCAGTGCTCCTGGAACAAGCGGGCGCCGCGGTTCAACGCCGCAATCGACGGTACCGGCGCAAGTTCCGGTAGCGCCGGCGTCGCCGGCGCGGCGGTCCCCGGCGCGGGCTCTTCGCGGCTGCAGGCAAACTGCGCCGCCACGATCGCGCCGATCAACAATAACGCGAGGGCTCGGGTCACGGCGTTACTATAGTGCCGGCCGCGGGTAAATTAGAAGCGGGCCCAATGCAAGATTGAGTTTCACCGAGCGCGCGAGTAGGCTCGCACTTCGAACGAAAAGCTCTCCGGATGCACCAAGACGACTCCAACGCCGCCGGTTCCGTGATGGAACCGCTGCTCACGATGCTGCAGACGCTGCGCACCACGCCGGGTGGCGCCGAGCTGCTTGCGCGGATCGAGCGCGGCCATGAAGTGCGCGGCGCGCTGATGGCGCTGATCGAGAAAGCGTTTCTTACGTTCACGCGCAACGCCGTCGACCGCTACGCGCGCACGACCGGAACCGACCGCATTACTCGTCTCAAGATCCGTTTGATAGAACAACGCCTGGCGAAGCTGATCAAGCTGCACCCGGAGACGCGCGACATACCGGACCTCCCCGATATCACGGCGCTGGCGCAGCACCTCGTGGCGCAACTCTGGGCCGCCGGCGCCGGCTTACCGAAGCAACCGGCGGCGGCCTCGACCGCGGCTCCGGCGGCCGATCGGCTGGCGCAACTTAAGCCGCTGCAACAAACCTTGGTCACCGAGCTGGATCGCGTCGCACGGGCGAATCTCGAAAGCATTGCGTCGCTCGGCAGCGTCGAACTGACGCTTAAGAGCGCGGAAACCGGCGAGCTCGAAAGCTGGCGCGAGATTCTGCGCGATACCGCGCGCGAACTGATCGACGACTATCGCGAACTCGGCGACAACCTACGCCACGCGCAACAGTCGGCCAACGAAATCGGCCGGCAGATTGAAGCGCCGGCCGGCATTCCGAGCAGCGGCGAGATTACCGTTGACCGGCCCGACTTGCTGCGCCGGATCGAGGCCGAGATTCGACGCACCCAACGCTACCACCAGCCGCTGACGCTCGCGCTGCTCGGCCCGGACCAGTTGGAGAACATTCGCGTATTGGTCGGTCCGCAGGCGGCGAATGAAGTGCTGCGCCGTTATCTCGAAAGCGTCACCTCCTGTGCCCGCGCGTACGACACCGTCTCCGGCTGCAACACGCACAAACTCTTGTGGCTGCTGCCCGGCGCCGACGCCGAGCAAGGCGTGAAGGCGCTGAAAAAAGCGCAGGAGCGGTTGATGAGTTCGCATTATCACTACGCCGGTCGGCTGCGGCCGCTGCCGACGTTTTCCGCCGGCGTGGTCGGCTACGCCGCCGGCGAAAAACCGACGCACTTTCTGGCGCGCGCCGAGGTGGTCGCGGCGCACGCCCGCCGCGTCGGACCCGACCATATCGAATCGGATCGGCGCAACGCGCCGCCGGTCACGGCCGAGAAAACTTCCTAAGGAGACTCTGATTTATATGACTTTCCGCCGCAAAGACGCGAAGACGCAAAGAAGCGGTTCAGCTTATCCTTGCTACTCTTTGCGTCTTGGTGCTGTGCAGGATGCACGAATGTCGCGGGCGCAGGGATGCGCAGGAGCGGCCGTCTCTGCGGCGAGCATTCATATTTTCTGGAATTGATCAGACCGCTCCGGTCAGGCGCGTCAGCGCCTCGCGATATTTCTCCGCCGTCCTCGCCACCACGTCGGGCGGCAATGCCGGCGCGGGCGGTTTCTTGTCCCAACCCAACGTTTCCAAATAATCGCGCACGTATTGCTTGTCGAAGCTGGGCGGGTTCGAGCCCGGGCGATATTGGTCGATCGGCCAGAAACGCGACGAGTCGGGCGTCAGCGCCTCGTCGATCAACGCGAGGCGCCCGTCCGAATCGAGTCCGAATTCGAACTTGGTATCGGCGATGATGATGCCGCATCCGCGCGCGTACTCGGCCGCTTCCTTATAGAGCGCGATGCTCACGTCATGAACTTTCGCGGCGATCTCGGCGCCGATGAGTTCGGCGGCCTTTTCGAAACTAATGTTCTCATCGTGTAGCCCAACCGCCGCCTTGGTCGATGGCGTAAAAATCGGCTCGGGCAGCCGATCGGCTTCGCGCAGCCCGGGGGGCAACGCGATGCCGCACACCGTGGAGCGTTGGCGATACTCCTTCCAGCCCGATCCGGCGATATAGCCGCGCACGACGGCCTCGACCGGCAATGCCTTCATCCTGCGCACGACCACGGAACGGCCCTCGACCGGCGTGCGCTCGACCGGATCGATCAACACCCGCGCCAGCGGCAGATCGGCCAAGTGATTCGGCACCACGTGGCGCGTGCGCGCAAACCAGAAATTGGAAAGCTCGGTCAGCACGGCGCCTTTGCCCGGAATCGGCGTCGGCAGCACGACGTCGAACGCCGAGAGCCGATCCGTCGTCACGATCAGCATGTGGTCCGTGCCGACGGCATAAACGTCGCGCACCTTGCCGCGGTGCAACAGCGGCAGACTCTTGATCTCGGACTGGAACAACGCGTCGGCCATTGGTGGGCTCCTCGCTTCGGCAGCGCATTGTAGCGGCCCGTGCCACCGGCACCTACTTCGCGGCGCGCCGGTCGCGACGGCTGCTCCGCGCAAAATCCCCTCGCTCAAATAGGTTCGCGGCCGGGGCCGTGCTATTCTTTGGATGTCACTCATAGCCGTACGCACCCGACCATTTTTCGCTTCCGTGTCAGCGCTTGATCTGGCCTATCTAGCGGTCCTTGCCGCTATTCTCTCGGGTGTCGCTGCCGCGCTGGTCCCACCGAAACGCCGCTACCCTCGGGCCGTTCCATTTGTGTTTCTCGGCCTCGCCGGTCTTGCCGCCGCGATCGCGGGCGGCTGGGCGCTGCTCGGCGATGTAACGGTCACCGATCGACTGGCGCTCGGACTGCCTTGGCTCAAGTGGCACGTGCGCCTGGATCCGCTGTCCGGGTTTTTCCTCGTGTTGCTTGGCACGCTCGTTCTCGCCGTTGCGATCTACGGCCCGCGTTATACGCGCGAATTCACGCTCGCAGAGAACAATTCGCCGTTGGCGCTCATGGGCATCGCCACCGCGCTTTTCGTGCTCGGCATGCAAATGCTGCTGCTCGCCGACGACGCATTCACCTTCATGGTGTTCTGGGAGCTGATGTCGGTCGGCGGCTATCTGCTGGTCGCCCACCAGCACCACGTACCGGCGAACCGTCACGCCGCGTTCCTGTTCTTGTTGTTGTCGCACGTCGGCGCGCTGGTGATCTTGATCGCCTTCGGCGTGCTGGCGGCATTCGGCGGCGGCTTTACGTTCGACGACATGCGCGCGGCGGAACTCACGCCCTTGTGGGCGACGACGGCGTTCGCGTTCGCGCTGTTCGGCTTCGGCACCAAGGCCGGCGTGGTGCCGCTGCACGCCTGGCTGCCGGAGGCACATCCGGCGGCGCCGTCGCACATCTCCGCGTTGATGAGCGGCGCCATGATAAAAATGGGCATCTACGGCATCGTGCGCGTCGCCTACGACCTCATCGGCGCCGTGCAATGGCAGTGGGGGGTGACGGTGCTGATCCTCGGTACGGCGTCGGCGGTGCTCGGCGTCTTGTACGCCCTGATGCAGCACGACCTCAAGCGCCTGCTCGCCTATCACTCGATCGAGAACATCGGAATCATTCTGATGGGTTTGGGGTTGTCGATGATCTTCTTCGACACCGGGCACGACGTTCTCGGCACGCTCGGATTGGTGGCGGCGCTGTATCACACGCTCAACCACGCGCTGTTCAAGGGGCTCTTGTTTCTCGGCGCCGGCGCGGTGCTCGCCCGCACGCACGAGCGCGATCTCGAACACATGGGCGGGCTGATTCATCGCATGCCGGTCACGGCATTTATGTTCCTGGTCGGATGCGTCGCGATTTCGGCGTTGCCGCCGTTCAACGGCTTCGTCTCCGAGTGGTTGACGTTTCAGACGGCGCTGCAGGCGCCGCGCCTCGACAACGGGGTCTTGCGCGCGATTATTCCGATCGCCGCGGCGCTGCTCGCGCTCGCGGCGGCGCTCGCCGCGGCGTGTTTCGTCAAGGCCTACGGCGTGGCGTTTCTCGGCCGGCCGCGCTCGCGGCACGTGTCGCGCGCGCGCGAAGTCGCGCCGAGCATGCTCGCGGCGATGGGTCTGCTGGCGGTTCCCTGCCTGCTGCTCGGCGTGCTGCCGACGTTCGTCATCGACGCCATGACGCCGTTGACCGAGACGCTGGTGCACACGCACCTGCCCGCGGCCACCGCGCGCGGCTGGTTGTGGCTGACGCCGATGGATCCCAAGGTCGCGTCGTATTCGGCGCCGTTCGTGGTGCTGGCGATCGCGGCGGTGTTCTCGCTCGGTTATGTGTTTCTGAAACGCCGCGCGCGACCGACGCGCACCGGCGCCGCGTGGGACTGCGGCTTCGGCGCCATCAATACGCGCATGCAGTACACCGCGACCGCGTTCTCCATGCCGATTCGCCGCATCTTCGCGCCGACGTGGAAGATCGACGAACAGGTCGAGGTGACGCCGTCCCCCGCGCCCGACCCGCGGCAGCGCGCGCAAACCATCCGCTATCGCTTGCACGTTCTCGATTGGTCTTGGATCAAGGGATACGTTCCGATCGGACGCTTCGTGCTCGCCGCCGCGCGGCGTATCGGCATCATTCAAACGGGAAGCATTCACACGTATCTAATCTATTCGCTGCTGACCTTGCTCCTATTCTTATGGATAGTCAGTTGACCGCGTGGTTGCTGGCCGCCGCGCAGGCGTTGATTTTTATCGCCGCGGCGCCGCTCTTGAGCGGCTGGGTCAAGCGCGTCAAATGCCACTCGCAAAACCGCGCGGCGCCGCCGCTGACGCAGCCGTACCGCGATCTCGCGAAATTGTTTCGCAAGGACATGGTGCTCGCGCAGAACGCCTCGTGGCTGTTTCGCGCGACGCCGTACATCGTTTTCGGCGCCATCTTTCTCGCCGCCGCGGCGATTCCGCTGGTGGCGGTGAACCTTCCGACCGCCGCCATCGCCGACGTGATCGTCATCGTCGGCTTCTTCGCGCTCGCGCGGTTCTTCACCGCGCTGGCGGGCCTCGATATCGGCACCGCCTTCGGCGGCATGGGTGCCTCGCGCGAAATGATGGTCGCGGCGTTGGCCGAGCCGGCGATGCTGATGGCGGTGTTCACGCTCTCGACCACGGCAAACTCGACCAACTTGTCGGCCGCCGTCGAATACGTACTGGAAGCCGGCTTGGTGTTGCGACCGTCGTTCCTGTTCGCGTTTCTCGCGCTCGCCATCGTCGCCGTCGCCGAAACCGGCCGCGTCCCGGTCGACAACCCGGCGACGCATCTCGAACTCACCATGCTGCACGAGGCGATGATTCTCGAATACAGCGGCCGCCACCTCGCGCTGATCGAATGGGCCGGGCAGATCAAACTCATGATCTACGCCGTGCTGCTCGCGAATATCTTCTTGCCCTGGGGAATCGCACGGGAATTCACCGCGGCGGCGCTCGGCGTCGGTGTGTTCGCCGTCGCGGCAAAACTCGCCGTGCTCGGGGTACTGCTGGTTGTCTGGGAAACCGTGCTCGCGAAGATGCGCCTGTTCCGCGTGCCGCAGTTCTTGGGTTTCGCGTTCCTGCTGGCGCTGCTCGGCATGCTGACGCACATCGTGCTCGAAACCGGGTGAACTATTTCTCTCCGCAGATGAACGGTCGCTCCAGCGCATCCTGCGCTCGCGACATTCGTACATCCCTGTACAGCACAGATGAACGCGGATACGACAAAAGTAAATGCGATATCGAAACGGATTATCGGATGTGCCTACAACGTTGGGAACGCCTTGGGGTGCGGGTTTTTCGAGAAAGTCTATGAGAACGCTTTAATGCACGAATTGAAGAAAGATGGCCTTCGCGCGGAGCGGCAGAAGCGATTCAGCATCATATACGACGGCGTTGGCGTTGGGGATTACATCGCGGACTTAGTAGTAGAAGACCTCGTGATCGTGGAAACGAAAGCAGTAGACGTGCTTGACGACATTCATGTCGCCCAGTGTTTGAACTATCTGAAAGCAACGGGACTGAAGCTTGCGCTATTGCTTAACTTCGGCGCGCCGAGAATCGCCGTGAAACGTATCATCAACAAGTTCTAACCATGAAGTCATCTGCGTTTATCTGTCTTTTTATCCGCGTTCATCTGCGGATTCGGTTACCTGCATGACCCTGGCACAGCTCAGCCTCTACGACCAAGCGATCATCATGTTCGCGGCGCTGGTGTTGTTCACCTCGTTCATCATGCTGGCGCAGGCGCGGGTGTTGCCGATGATTTATGCGTTCGCGTGGCAGGGCGCGTTGCTCGCCGTGGTGACGGCGCTGGTGGCGTACGTGTCGGGGCATCCGCACCTGTACGTCTCGGCGGCGCTTACGGTGGTGCTCAAGGTGTTTCTCATTCCGTATCTCTTGCACCGCTTGGCGCTGCGACTCAATATTCATCTCGACGCGGAACAGATCCGCCGGCCGTCGCTGCTGGTCATGGCCGGCGCGGCGCTCGTCATTTTCAGCTACCACGTCGCGGCGCCGATCGTGCGGCTGTCCGGGCTCGCGACCCGCAACACCATCGCCGTCAGCATGGCGGTGGTGCTGGTCGGAATGCTGCTCATGATCGCGCGCAAAAAAGCGGTGGCGCAGGTGATCGGCTTCATGTCGATCGAGAACGGGCTGTTCTTCGCCGCGGTCGTGTCCACGTACGGGATGCCGTTGATCGTCGAGCTCGGCGTCGCCTTCGACGTGCTGGTCGCGGCGATTTTGTTCGGCGTGTTCTTCTTTCACATGCGGGAGTCGTTCGATACGCTCGACGTCGATCAGTTGAATCGGCTGTCGGAAGCGCATGCCGCGGTGTTGACGCACGACGAACCGCACGCCGCGCCGGACGAGGCGCAACGATGACGCTGCTCGAGATAACGCTGGCGGTGCCGCTCGCGGCGAGCGTCGTGCTCGCGCTTATCGGGCATCGGCCGATCGGCGGCTGGATCAACGTCGCCGCCTGCGCCGCGATGTTCGCCGCCGCCGCGGCGCTCGCCTTCGACGTATTCGAGCACGGACCGCAGCTATCGACCGGAAGACTTTTTTATATCGATGCCTTCAACGTTTACTTGGTGGCGCTGACCGCGTTCGTCGGTTTCACCACCGCGATCTTCTCGCGCCCGTACATGCGTCACGAGATCGAGCGCGAACGCGTTACCCCTCGGCGCCTGCGCCTCTACCACTCGATGTATCAAGGGTTCTTGTTCGCGATGCTGCTGGCGCTGTTGTCGAACAATCTCGGCATCCTCTGGGTCGCGATGGAGGCGGCCACGCTGACCACGGTCCTGTTGGTGTCGCTCTATCGCACGCCCGAATCGATCGAGGCGGCGTGGAAATATTTCGTGCTGTGCGGCGTGGGCATCGCCCAGGCGTTGTTCGGAACCGTGCTCGTGTACTTCGCGGCCGAACAGAAACTCGGCGCCGGTCGCGACGACACCTTGCTATGGACGGTGCTGCACGCCTCCGCGAGCAATCTCGATCCGACCGTACTGACGCTCGCGTTCGTGTTCCTGCTGGTCGGCTACGGCACGAAGGTCGGGCTCGTGCCGCTGCACAACTGGCTGCCGGACGCGCACTCCGAAGGCCCGACGCCGATGTCGGCCGTGCTCTCGGGCCTGCTGCTGAACGTCGCGCTGTACGCGTTGGTGCGGCTCAAGATGCTGGTCGATGCGTCGCTGCAAACAAACCTCGCCGGTTATCTCATGATGGGTTTCGGGCTGGTCTCGTTCATGGTCGCCGGTTTGTTCCTTCACCGCCAGCACGACATCAAGCGCATGTACAGCTATTCCTCGATCGAACACATGGGGCTGATGACGTACGCGTTCGGACTTGGCGGCGCGCTCGCGACCTTCGGCGCGCTGCTGCACATGACGGTGCACTCGCTCACCAAGTCGGCGATCTTCGTCACCGTCGGCCACGCCTCCCAGCTCGCCGGCACGCAGCGCATCGACCGCATCCGCGGCCTCATTCGCACGCAGCCCGCGGTCGGTTGGGGGTTGTTGATCGGCACGGTCGCTATCGCCGGATTCCCGCCTTTCGGCGTTTTCACCAGCGAATTTCTGTTGCTGATCGCGACGATGAAAACCGCTCCGTGGTTCGCGGTGCCGCTGCTGGTCGGCTTTGGAATCGCGTTCGCGGGATTGTTCCGGCACGTACAGCCCATGGTCTACGGCGAACCGCCGCTCGGCCAAAAACCGGTACGGGCGAACATGCTGCCGGTGATGGTGCACTTGGCGCTGGTGCTGTGGCTGGGGCTTTCGATTCCGAGCTTTCTCGCGCGCTGGTTCGAGCAAGCGACGGTGCTTATTTCGGGCTCAAGTGTTCTGTGAAAACGGCAACTGCATCCGCAGATAAACGCAGATATTGAGAACAGATGAACGCAGACAATTCTGAATGAGGATCAATCGTGAAGACAAGATCTATAGTGCTCCTACAATCTGCGTTCATCACTTCTTTTATCTGAGTTCATCCGCGGATGCCGTTCGCGAGACTTCAAGAGACTCATGAGTAACGAGTGGCCTCAATCCTTTATCGACCAGCTGCGCGGCGCGGGCGTGGCGGCCGACGTGCGCACCGCGCCGGGGCTCGCGCCGGCGCAATTGATCGAGCTGGCGCCGGAGCACTGGGGCGAGCTTGCGAAGGCGGCGCAAACCGCCGGCGCGCGCTGGGTCGCCGGCTTCGGCGAGGACGCGGGCGCGCGTATCGTCGTGAACGCGTGCTTCGAGCACGCCGGCGCCTATGCCCTCGCGCGTACCGCGGTCGATCGGGCGGCGGCGGCGCTGCGCTCGCACGTGCCCTATTTTCCCGGCGCCGACCGGCCGGAACGGCACCTGCGCGATATGTTCGGCGTTACGTTCACCGATCATCCGGACAAACGCCGCTGGACGCGGCATCAGGCGTGGCGCGAGCACGAGCATCCGCTGCGCAAGGATTTTCCCGTCGCCGGACACGCGCACGGGTCGACACCGGCGGATCACAACTATCAGTTCTTGTTCGCGCACGGCACCGGTGTCTACGAAATCCCCGTCGGGCCGGTGCACGCGGGCATCATCGAGCCGGGACATTTTCGGTTTCAGGCCGTGGGCGAAACGGTCCTGAATCTGGAGGAGCGGCTCGGCTACGTGCACAAAGGCATCGAGAAGATCGCCGAGGGCCGCGACGCCGAGGGTCTCGCGCGTTTGGCGGCGCGCGTGTCGGGAGACTCGACGGTGGCGCACGCCTGGGCCGCGTGCATGGCGATGGAGCGCGCGGCGGGATTGGACGTGCCGGCGCGGGCGGCTGCTTTGCGCGCGCTCATGGCCGAGCGCGAACGTGTCGCGAACCATCTCGGCGACATCGGCGCGATTCTGAACGACGTCGCTTTTACGTTCGGCTTCTACCAATTCGGGCGATTGCGCGAGCAATGGCAGCGTCTGTCGCGCGAAATATTCGGCCATCGCTTCATGATGGATCGGATCGTGCCCGGCGGCGTCGCGCTCGACATCGACGAGCGCGCCGTTTCGGGATTGCGCGAACAGTCGCGCGACGTCGGGCGACAGATCGACAAGCTTAACGTGATCGTGGCGGAACAACCGTCCGTCGAGGATCGGTTGGTCACCACCGGCGTGTTGAAACCGGATCACGCCCGCGCACTCGGCTGCCTCGGCTACGTGGGGCGCGCGTCCGACATCGCCTTCGATCTGCGGCGCGACGCGCCGTACCCGCCGTACGACCGGCTCAACGTGACGGTGCCCGTCTATCGCGATGGCGACGTCGCCGCGCGGATGCGCGTGCGCATCGAGGAGTGCCGCGCTTCGTTCGAGCTCATCGAACAAATTGTGAACACGCTGCCGGACGGGCCCATCCGCACGCACTGGCGTGCCCCGGCCGCCGACGCCGAAGGCTTGGGGTTGGTCGAGGGCTGGCGCGGCGAAATTCTCGCCTACGTCCGCTTCGACGCGCACGGCAAGATCGCGCGCTACTTCCCGCGCGACCCGAGCGTGTGCAACTGGCCGGCGCTCGAATACCTGATCCACGACAACATCGTTCCCGACTTTCCGGTGTGCAACAAATCGGTGAACGGGTCGTATTCGGGTAATGATCTATGACAACAGAATCCGCAGATGAACGCGGATTTAATGAAGGATGAACGCAGATGATTCAAAAATGTTTGGGTGACCTGTACAAGATCAGTAGCTTTCCTTTGATCCGCGTTCATCTATTTTTTTATCTACGTTCATCTGCGGATAAAGAGATCGTATGTTAAGAATACTCGGCAAAATTCAGCGCATCGGCATCATTACCGAGCCGCCACCCGCCGATCTCGAGCCGGCGCTCACGGAAGTCGGTGATCGCGTAAAGGCACGGGTCGGCGAGATGTTCGCCGGCAGCCTCGCGATCCGCCAGGTCGACGCGGGTTCGTGCAACGGCTGCGAGCTTGAAATCCACGCGCTCAACAATCCTTATTACGGTATCGAGCGCTTCGGCGTGCACTTCGTCGCGAGCCCGCGTCACGCGGACATGCTGCTCGTCACCGGGCCGGTGTCGCGCCACATGGAGGAGGCGTTGCGCCGCACGTACGACTGCACGCCCGACCCGAAGCTGGTCGTGGCCGTCGGGGAATGCGGCGCGAACGGTGGGGAATTCGGCGTGAGCTACGCTTCTTGCGGCGCCGTTGCCAACGTCATTCCGGTCGACGGCGTGGTGCGCGGCTGCCCGCCGACGCCGCTTGATTTACTGCGGGGAATTCTCGAAGCGGTCGAACATCGCGCGGTGAAGCGGCGCCGCTAAATCGTCATAACTTCATAACTACTACTTGTTTGACTTTGCGGGTCCCCGACCGCACTGTTCGCGTCATCTCGCGAATCAGGCGCGTCATTTTTCTTTTGCTTATATCGATATGACCAAAGCGTTAAAGGCCGAGAACTTCGAGCGATTTGCGACTGGCTCCGATGTCCGGGGGTCGAGTGCGGTGTCGTTGAATGAAATCGACGCCGCGCTTCCTTACGACCCGATCACGCTCGCGCGCAAGAGCCTCGAATTCGAATCCGCGACGCCGCAGGAAATCCTGCGCTACGTCTTCGACACCTACCCAAACACCGCGGTCTCGACCGCGTTCGGCCTCGAAGGCTGCGCGCTGATCGACATGGCGGTGCGCATCAAGCCGGACGTGCCGGTATTCACCATCGACACCGATTACTTGTTTGCGGAAACACTCGCCCTAAAGGACCTGCTGGTCGCGCGCTATAAACTGAATTTCAAGATTCTGAAGCCGCAGCTCACGATCGCGGAACAGGAAAAGCAACACGGGTCGAAGCTCTACGAATCGAACCCGGATCTCTGCTGCGCCATCCGCAAGGTGGAACCGAACCGCCGCGCGATCGCCGGGCTCGACGCATGGATCGCGGGCTTGCGGCGCGACCAAACCGCGGCGCGCGCGAAAACCGATATCCTCGAACGCTTCGACCACGACGACGGCCGGCCCTACGTCAAAGTGAATCCGCTCGCCGGCTGGACGCGCCAGAAGGTGTGGGACTACGTCCTCGACAAAGGCGTTCCGTACAACGAACTATTGGATCGTGGATATAAGAGCATCGGCTGCTGGCCGTGCACGCGTCCTGTCGCCGAAGCCGAAAACGAGCGCGCCGGTCGTTGGGCCGGCCGCGGCAAAACCGAGTGCGGTATTCACACCTTCGCGCTAAAACGCGGCTACGGTGATGTTTCGTAAGAATCGGTTCTAGGGAAACTCTGAATTTATATGACTTTCTGTCGCAAAGACGCAAAGACGCGAAGAGGAGGGTTCAGTTTACCCGTGTCATTCTTTCCGCCTTTGCGCCTCTGCGCCTCTGCGTCAACCATTCATATTTTCTGGAATTGATCAGACCTTCCCTAGCTTCTTTCCGCCGCGGTTTTTTTCCGCGCCGCCATCGAACGTTCGATACCGGCTTTGCGATCTTCGCTGACTTTCTTCACGTGCGGACGGGCGCGCAGTTCCTCAAGATAGGGCGCGATCGCCGGAAGGCGGCCCAGAAAATCCTCGCCGTATATTTTCTTGGTGCAATACGAAATCAGCGGCAGGTG
>Ga0299906_10001376_pt1 | contig 20915 bp, 20 predicted proteins | sample RVTome_14_FD_200259 | JGI IMG/M metagenome (GOLD analysis project Ga0299906, IMG submission 200259) | Soil microbial communities from uranium-contaminated site in the Upper Colorado River Basin, Wyoming, United States - RVT145D125 (version 2) ...
TGCAGCTCGGCATCCGGCTGCTCGTCACGGCCGAGTCCAGGCTGCTCGAGCTGCCTGAGCTGCGCGGCCAGCTCGAGCCGTTCGACGCCGCCTCGCTGACCTATCCCTGGCGGCATCCCGATCCGGAGATCGACGCACTCCAGGCGCGGGTGATGGCCATCGCACGGGACGGCGCGGGCACGTCCCGCCGCGCGGTGTTCGCGGCCATCGCGGCGGCCGCCCGCGGTGACGATCGTGTCACGGCCGAGCCCGAGACGTGCTGTGCGGGCGACGCGATCCCGTACCTCACCGAGGCGTGGTACTGCTGTGCCGAGCCCGGGCCGGAGCTGTCGGATCTGGTGTGAGGCACGCGCTCCTGATCGCGACGACGACGGGGTACCAGATCCGCTCGTTCGGCGAGGCGGCCGAGGCGCTGGGCGTGCGCCTGCGTCTGGCGAGCGACCGCTGCCAGCACCTGGACGATCCCTGGCGGGATGGCGCCATCGCCGTCCGGTTCCACGAGCCTCGTGCCTCGGCGGGCGAGGTCGCGGCCGCCTTCGGCGGCAGTCGGCCGGCGGGCGTGCTGGCCGTGGGGGACCGTCCGGCGGTGCTGGCGGCCCACGTGGCCGACGTCCTGGGCCTGCGCGGCAACCCGCCGGCGGCCGCCGAGGCGAGCCGGAACAAGCTGGCCTCCCGTCGGGCGCTGGCCCGGGCGGGACTGCCGGTGCCCGCGTTTGCCACCGTGCCGCTCGCTGCCGCGGCCACCGCCCTGCCCGAAGTCGCGTATCCCGTGGTGCTCAAGCCGCTGGCCCTTTCGGGGAGTCGCGGCGTCATGCGAGCCGACAGCCGGCCGGCGCTCGTGGCGGCGCTCCGACGCCTGCGCGCGCTCCTCGAGACACCGGAGGTCGCGAGCGAACGTGACCCGCTCCACGGCGACGCACTCATCGAGTCGTTCGTGCCCGGTCGGGAGTACGCCGTCGAGGGCGTGCTCACCGCCGGTCGGTTCCGTGCGTTCGCCCTCTTCGACAAGCCGGACCCGCTCGACGGCCCGTTCTTCGAGGAGTCGATCTACGTCACGCCGTCACGCGCCACGCCGGGCGTCCAGGCGGCGATCGTGTCGCACGTGGAGTCGGCGGTGCGGGCCATCGGCCTGGTGCACGGGCCTGTCCACGCCGAGTGCCGTGTGAACGAGGAGGGCGTCTTCGTGCTCGAGGTGGCGGCCAGGCCGATCGGCGGGCTGTGCGCGCGGGCGGTTCGCTTCGTGGCCCCTGAGGGAACGCCGGCCACGCTCGAGACCGTCCTGCTGCGCCACGCCGTCGGCGGGGACATCGATGGCTACCGGCTCGCCAGCGACGCGTCGGGCGTGATGATGATTCCGATTCCTCGGCGGGGCAGGTACCGTGGCGTCAGCGGCGTGTCGGCGGCGGCGGCGGTTCCCGGAGTCGAGGGCGTCCAGGTCACGGCCAAGCCGGACACGCTGCTCGTGCCGATGCCCGAGGGCCGCAGTTATCTGGGCTTCATCTTCGCTCGCGCCTCGACGGCCGAGGAGGCCGAGCAGGCGCTCCGTGTCGCGCACGGTCGTCTGCAGTTCCGGATCGACCGCGAGGTGACGTTGGCAGGATGACGTCCGGATTCGGACGTTCTGGATTTCGGATCCGGACGTCGGTCTCGATGGATCCGCCCGGCTATTTCGACTGCTGCGGCACGTACCCGGGTGGGAGCGCCGCGCCTTCACCGAAGAAGAAGTCCTCCAGGTGCTTGGCGATGATCTCCTGTGCCTCCTTCTGCCAGGGCAGCAGGCGGTACTCGTTGAGAATCATCTTCTGGCGGTCCTCCCAGAGCTTCCAGGCCTGGGCCGAGACCGACTCGAAGATGCGCTTGCCCAGATCTCCAGGCCAGGGCGGGGCGTCGAGTCCTGGCAGCGTCTTCTGAAACTTGACGCAGGTCACCGTTCGTCCGCTCGTGTTGCCGGCGGGGGGATCGTTCTGGCCAGGGGGGGCGCAATCGTCCATGCCGGCCATGTTACCTCGTGTGCCCCGGGACCTCCGGGCTGGTCCGACGGGACCGGACCCGGGTCGCCGGTTCCCGCCGTGGCGAGAGGATCGAGGCAACCTGTCCTTCCCGGCATACACATCCCCGTCTCCTGCGTGTCCCGAACTGTCGAGCCAGCCCCTGTTTTCGAGGCCGCAAGCTGGCACATGGCTTGTAAACCCGGCCGTGGCGGCGCGGGCAGCGTCTCATCTTCCGTGCAACACACCAGCGTCGCGGGGGAACGGAACGTGGAGGACTGGCGTCGAATAGGGGTCAAGGAGGGTGCCGTGGAGGGACAGCGCAAGGAACGCCGTGGGTTCGCGTCGATGAGCCCGGAAAAGCAGAAGGAAATTGCCAGCAAAGGCGGCCGCGCCGCCCACGAGAAGGGGACCGCTCACGAGTGGACCCCTGACGAAGCCCGGGCTGCCGGCCGAAAAGGGGGGCAGAGCAGCCGGGGCGGTCGCGGGCGGCTGCCAGTTTCGCCCCGGGACGTGCATAATCTTGGGAATGCGCCCGGTACGATCCGGAGCCCTGGCCGCGCGGACTGACCCATCGCCGCGCCAGCCAGTTCGTCAACCGAGAAGAGGGGGAACGCTGGTGCGTACACGCATTTCGGGGCTGCTGATCGCAGCTCTCACCGCAGGGACCGCCGCAGCCCAGGGGCAGACGCCGGCACAGGACGCGGCCGAAGGCGAGCTCGTCCTGCAGGGGGACACGACCCCGCGGCCGGCGCTGCCCAGCTACTACGGCGATACCGGCATCTGGTTCCTGCCGACCGCCGAGACGTTGCCCTCCCGCAAGTGGGCTCTCAGCGTCTACCGCGCAAACTTCGATCGTCCGGAGGGCCTCACCGACATCGGTGAGTTCGGCGTCACCGTGGCGGTCGGCCTCGGCGACCGCGTCGAGCTGTTCGGCTCGTGGCGCCTCGGGCGTTTCAACCGGAACGTGTCGTCCCCCGTGTTCGTGCCCGGCGATCCCGAGTACGGCGGCGTCGGCTACGAGCAGCCGTACCTGCGCGATCGCTGGTCGGCGAACCTCGGCGAGCCGATCGTCGCCGGTGCGAAGTTCAGCGTGCTGTCGCAGTCGCGCGGCAACGGCGTGAGCCTGGCGCCGCGCGTGATGATCAAGTTCCCGAGCGGCGGTGCCACCGCGGCCAGTACCAAGGCCTTCGCGGGAGACTTCTCGCTCGTGGTGAGCGGGGAGGTGTCCGAGTCGTTCGAGGCCACCGGCGTCGTGGGCGCGATCGTGCGCGGCAGCCCGGACGAGTTCGACCTGCCGAGCGGCATGCGATGGGGCTTCGGGGCGGCGTTTCCGAGCCGGTCGCCGCTTCGTGCGCTCGTCGAGGTCGAAGGCGAGGTGGTTGGCGGCGACGTCACGCTCAACAGCCCGCTGGTCGGGTCCGACTTCAGCGTGGCGCCGGCCGTGAGCACGCCGCCGAATGCGGCCGCGCTCAAGCTCGGCCTGGTCTGGCAGCACACGTCCGGTGTCTTCCTGCACGGCGGGGCCAACTACAGCTTCGGCACCGGCGATCGTACGGTCGGTGGAACCCCTGTCGATCACAACGCCTGGGGCCTCGACGTGCGCCTTGGCTGGCACCCGGGCGTGATGCCGCCCCGGCAGTGGGCGCGTGTGGCCCCACCGCCGCCGCCCCCGCCACCACCACCACCGCCGCCGCCCCCGCCGCCGGCTGCCAACCGGAACCCGTCGTTCAACGTGGCCGCCTCGTGCGACCCGTGCTCGGTCCAGTTTGGCGGCACCTCGCGTGTGTCCGCGCAGGCGACCGACCCGGACGGCGATCCGGTGACCTACCGGTGGAGCGCGCCGCGTGGCACGTTCGCGCCGGCCGACGCCGCCAGCTCCACGTGGACGGCTCCCGGCGTGGCCGGGCCCGTGGTCGTGACGGTGACGGCGTCGGACGGCCGTGGCGGCACGGCCACCTCGAACGTCACGCTGACGGTCGTGGCGCGTGAGATCGTGTTCGAGGACGTGCACTTCGCGTTCGACCGCTTCAACCTGACCGACGAGGCGATCGCAATCCTCAACGCCGCCGTGACGGTGCTGCAGGAGAACCCCGACCTCAACGTGACCATCGAGGGGCACACCGACTTCATCGGGACGTCGGAGTACAACCTCGCGCTCGGCGAGCGCCGCGCCGGCAGCGTGCGCGACTACCTGGCGAGTCGTGGCATCGCCGCCGGACGGATGCAGACGGTGAGCTATGGTGAGGACCGGCCGATCGCCGACAACAACACCGATGCCGGACGGGCGATGAACCGGCGCGCGGTGATCGTACGGATGCAGTAGCGAGCTCGGAGCGATCAGAACTGTAATGGGGTCGGGCGTCATTGGAGGGCGCCCGGCCCCTTTTTTTCGACCGACTACTCTTCGTCGATCTTCACGACCTGCACCCGCGCGTCGTTGAAGCACGCACCACCGCCCAGATCGGTCAGCGTGTCGGGGGCCAGCGCGTTCGCCGTGTAGCCGTTGGCCGTATGGCGCCGCCAGAGCCCCTTCGGCAGCGACACGGTGCCGGGGCGGATCCAGGCGCCCACCTGCACGTGGCAGCGCACCTCGCCGAGCTCGTTGAAGATCCGCACCGTGTCGCCGTCGGCGACGCCGCGCGGCGCGGCGTCGTCAGGGTGCATCAGCAGGCGCACGTCCGGCCGCGGGAGCTCGGACAGGGTGGAGCTGACGGTGCGCTCGCTGGCTGGCGAGATGAGCGCCAGCGGCGCCCCCGGTGTGGCCGGGTCCGGCTGGTACGCGTAGAGCCCGGCCGGGGCCTCTCGATCGAGCGCATCGGGAAACAGGTCCACCTTGCCGTCCGGCGTGCGGGGCGTGACGTCCACGAACTGCACGGGCCGTCCGTCGTGCGCGGGCGTCGCCGCGCCATGCTCCCGCAGGTCCTCGCCGATGGCGGCGGGCAGCCGGGCGAGCACGCCCAGCATCTCCTCGAGATCGCCCTGCGGGTCGGTCTCGCCGGCCAGGCCGAGCCGCCGGGTCAGCTCGCCGAAGACGTCCGCGTTCGGGCGCGCCTCGCCGATTGCCTCGATGACGGGCTTGCCCAGTCGCAGGCTGACAGCGCCGTAGCCGCGCGCGATCTCGTAGTGCTCGAGGAACGTCGTGGCCGGCAGCAGCACGTCGGCGTACCGGGCCGTGTCGGTCATGACCTGATCGAAGACCACGGTGAACAGGTCCTCGCGCTCGAGCCCCCGCAGGATGCGCCGCTGGTCCGGTGAGGTGACGGCGGCGTTCGAGTTGTAGACGAACAGGGCGGCGATCGGCGGATCGGCCCACTCGGTCAGCGCGCGCCCGAGCTGGTTCATGTTGACGGTGCGTGTGGTGGGCTCGGGCGTGTCGATCCAGGTGCGCTCGATCGGCCACGCGCTCGAGCTGGTCATGGCGTAGCCGCCCCCACGGACGCCGAACTTGTTACCCACGGCGGGCAGCGCCAGGATGGCCAGGCTGGAGCTGCCCCCGTTGCGGTTGCGCTCCTGTCCCCAGCCGCAGCGGATGAGCGCCGGCGACGCCGTCGCGTACCACTCGGCGACCCGCGCCAGGAGGACCGCGTCGATGCCCGCCTCGCCGGCAGCTCGCTCGAACGTCCAGGCCTTCGCACGCTCCCGCAGGCGCTCCGCGCCGCGCGCGTGCGAGGCGAGAAACGCTCGATCGGCGAAGCCCTCCTCGAAGAGGAACCGGTGGATGGCGAGCGCCACCGGCAGGTCCGTCCCGGGGCGCACGGCCAGGTGTGCGTCGGCCTGTTTCGCCAGCGGGGTCGTGCGCGGATCGACCACCACCAGGCGCGCGCCCCGACGCTGCGCCTCGCGGATGTAGGGCACCATGTGGATGCCCGAGGCCGACGGATTGCCACCCCAGACGACGATCAGCCGCGCCTCGGCATAGTCCTGGTAGGCGACCGAGGGCATTCGGCCGTAGAGCGCTTCGGCAGCCGCGCCGGTCGGCGCGGCGCAGACCGTACGCGCGAGGCGCGAGGCGCCCAGGCGGCGGAAGAGCGTGGCGTCGCTCGTGTCCTGGGTGAGCAGCCCGTTCGATCCGCCGTACGAGTAGGGCAGGATCGACTCGCCGCCCTGGCGTTCACGGGCCTCGTCGAGGCGGGAGGCCACGAGCGAGAGCGCGTCGTCCCACGAGACGCGCTCGAAGCGTCCTTCGCCCTTCGGTCCGCGACGGACGGCAGGGTGCTGCAAACGGTCCGCGCCGTACAGGCGGTCGCCGAACCGGCGGACCTTCGCGCAGATGAAGCCGCCGGTGACCGGGTTGCGGGTCGAGCCGTCGATCGTCGTGACGCGCCCGTCCTGCACCGTGACGTCGAGGCTGCAGGAATCGGGACAGTCGAGCGGACAGACCGTCTCGACGACGTGCTCGGCGGCCGAGGGAAGCGCGGGTCTCATACCCGCAGTCTACCCCGGCCCTCGAGGAGGCCCGTCGCGGCCGCCGCGCGTGCGGTCTATCGGCTCTCGGGCAGCGCGAAGACGTAGATCGCCTGGCCCGTCGTGGGCACGCGGATCTCGGGCGCGATGGTCGACGGCACGAGGCGCGGGCTGCCGCCGCCGAGGCCCGTGGTCACGGCCACGTACTGACGGCCGTCGATCTCGTAGGCGATCGGGAAGCCCTGGACCGACGTCGCCAGGCGCGTTCGCCACAGCACCTCGCCGGACTGCGCGTTCACGGCCTTGAACTCGCGATCGAGGTCGCCGACGAAGGCCACGCCGCCGGCCGTCGAGAGCACCGCCGTCAGGAACGGCGCGCGCTGCTGCAGCGACCACGCCTCGCGCAGCGTGTCCACGTCGAAGGCGGCCAGCTTCCCGATGTTGCCGTCCGTGCCAGGCATCTCGTAGAAGCGCCGGTCGGCGCCGCCGCCGCTGCCGCCGCCAGGGACCTGCTCGATCCGCTGGGCGCGGATCGCCAGGCAGCTCTGGCTCAGGGGGATGATCAGGCGGTTGCTCGTCCGGTGGTGGCTCATCGCTTGCCAGTTGTGGCCGCCCTCGGTGCTCGGGCAACTGTCGATCCACTGGCCGATCTCGTGCTCGATGATGTCGGCGCGGTACATCGGCTCGCCGGTCTTCGGGTCGAAGCTGTCCCACACGTTCTGGAACGTGGCGTCGGTGTGTCCGACGTGCTCACCGGTCCGGCGGTCGAGCTTCCAGAGCACGCTGTCCTTGCCGACCGTGAACACCAGGTTGCGCCCGCCCGAGTCCACCAGCACGCGCTCGAAGACGACGTCGAGGTCGAGCGCCTCGCCGGGCGCGTGCGAGTAGTACCACCGCAGTTCGCCGGTATCGACGTCGAGCGCGACCGTCGAGCTCGTGTACAGCGCCTTGTCGAGCGTGTACATCCCGCGGCTGATCGGCATCCAGGGCTTGGCCTGCGCCGTCCCCCAGTACGTGAGGCCGAGGTCCGGGTCGTAGCTGCCGGTGATCCAGGTCTCGCCGCCGGCGCGGTACAGGTTCGACAGGCTGCCCCAGGTGTCTCCGCCGGCCTCGCCTTCGCGTGCCACGGTGTGGAACCGCCAGAGCTGCCGGCCCGTGGCCGCGTCGTAGGCGCTGATGAAGCAGCGCCGCTCGACGTACGGCGAGCAGCCGCCCATGCCCTGGATCACCTTGCCGTCGGCGATGAGCGGACCGCTCGAGCTGCCGCGGCCCTCGGGCATCTCCACGTCCCACGCCACCTCGCCGTTGCGCGCGTCGAGGGCCACCAGGTGGGCGTTGCTGAGCGCGAGGAACAGCTTGTCGTCGTAGAGCGACATGCCGCGCATGGCGATGTTGGTGCCGAGCCGGTGCTCCCAGATCAGGTCGCCCGTCCGGCCGTTGAGCGCCTGGACGATCCCGCCGGTGTTGTTCAGGAAGATGGTGCCGTTGCGGGCGAGCGGGGAGGGCTGGTTCGTACCCCCCTCGTTCATCGGCGCCACCCACACGAGCTGCAGCGAGCCGGCATTGGCGGGTGTGATCTGCGTGAGCGGGCTGAAGTTCGACGCGAACTGGTCGCGGCGCAGCATCGGCCAGTCGCCAGGGGCCGGATTGCGGAGCATCGCGTCGGTGACCGGCTGGAAGCCGGGGACCTCGCCAGCCACGGTGACGCCGATGGGCTCCTCTGCCTGCCCGCGCCCCCGGCCTCGACCCCCGGCAGGCGCGCCGCCCTGGCCGCCGGCGCCGCGGCCCGCAGGCGCCTGCGCGGCTGCCGCCGGCGGCGCGGCGGTCGCGGGGCTGGCGGTCAGGGGGGCGTTGGTTTCGGGCGTCAACGGCGTGTCGCCCGGCGGCACGCCGTTGAACTGGAGGATGTAGGCGGTGATGTTGACGTAGTCCTCAGGCGGCAGCCCGCCGGGGTTGTCCGACGGCATCGTGCCCTGTATCAGGCTGAGGAAGTCGCGTGTCGTCCGCCGGCCCCAACTCCCCATGAAGGCCTCGCCCGCGAGCGGCGGGAAGCCGGCCAGGTCGTAGCCGTGGCACGCGCCGCAGGAGGTCTCGTAGATCGGGCCGCCCGCCGCGGCCTGGGCCGCGGTGTAGGGACCGGACGTCCCGCCTCCCGCCTGTTGCCCCGCCACGACCAGCACGCTCGACGCCACAGCCGCCGCGCCAGCCAGCACCGCCATCTTGAAACCGGACATGTCGACTACTCCTCGAAGCTGACAGCGCGACCGCAGGGAGGTGCCGATCGCGCGGCCGGATTCAGCGCAGGAACCATCCCCGCAGCGTGCTGCCGTCCTCCACGCCCCGGTCGGTGTACACCTGCACGAAGAGCCGTTCCTCACGGAACGCCTCGACCTGCTGCGGCGTGAGCTCCACCGATCCCGAGATCTCGCCCTCCACGGCCCTGGTGATCGTCAGGTCCGCGAAGGCATCGCCCCGCGCGCCCTTGGCCACGCCCTGGTGGAGCCGCGCCACCGTGGCCGGGGCGGGCAGCCCCTCGAACCTGCCCGCGATCGTCAGGCGCGTGCCAGCCAGGGTGCCCGTGGCCGAGCCCTTGCCGCTCACGTTGTCCCTGTCCCTCGTGGTGATGGGCACCCATTCCAGGCGGGCGGTCAGCGTCTGCCGGTCCTGGGCGACGAGCCCCGCCGACGGGGCGAGCAGCCCGGCCACGACCGCAATCAGAAGAACGTGCTTGAGGCTCATGTCGTCCCCTCGAAGAGGCGAATCCCTGAACGGGGCGTATCTTACATCGGGCTACGGGCTCCAGGCTCCAGGCGCCCGACGCGGGCTCCAGGCCCCGCGCCCCGCACGCGGTTTCACCGAGGGGCAACGAGGAGTGGAGGCCTGGAGCCTGGAGCCTGTAGCCTGAAGCCCCATGGCTCCCCACATCGTGATCATCGGCGGCGGCTTCGGCGGGCTGTCGGCTGCCAGGGCGCTCCGGCGTGCCCACGTGCGCGTCACGCTGATCGACCGTCGCAACCATCACGTGTTCCAGCCGCTGCTCTACCAGGTCGCGACGGCCACGCTGTCGCCGAGCGACATCGCCGCGCCCATCCGCTGGATCCTGCGACGCCTGTCGAACGTCCGCGTCCTGCTCGGGGAGGCCACCTCGATCGACGTCACGGCCCGGCGCGTCGTCCTGGCCGACGGAGCGGTCATCGACTACGACTGGCTGATCGTGGCGACCGGGGCGAGCCATGCCTACTTCGGGCACGCCGACTGGGAGGCGCACGCACCGGGCCTCAAGACGCTCGAGGACGCGATCGGGATCCGGCGTCGTATCCTGCTCGCTTTCGAGCGTGCCGAGCGCGAGCCCGACGCCGTCCGCCAGCGCGAGCTGCTCACCTTCGCCATCGTGGGTGGCGGCCCGACCGGCGTGGAGCTGGCCGGCACGCTGGCCGAGATCGCGCGGCAGACGCTGCGCGACGAGTTCCGCTCGGTCGACACCGCCCGCGCGCGCGTCGTGCTCGTGGAGGCCGGCCCGACGATTCTCCCGGCCTTTCCCGATCGGCTGCAGCGCGCGGCGCGCCACTCGCTCGCGCGGCTCGGCGTGGAGGTTCGCGAGGGGACGGCGGTGACCCACGTGGACGCGCACGGCGTGCAGGTAGGCGCCGATCGGCTCGACGCCGGCACGATCCTCTGGGCCGCCGGCGTGGCCGCCTGCGAGCTCGTGCAGACGCTGCGTGCTCCGCTCGATCGCGCGGGGCGCGTGCTGGTGGAGCCCGATCTGTCGATTCCGGGTCATCCCGAAGTGTTCGTCGTCGGCGATGCCGCGGCCTTCCTGCATCAGGGCGACAGGGCGCTGCCCGGCGTGGCGCAGACGGCGATGCAGGGCGCGCGGCACGCGGCACGGATGATCCTGGGTCGCCTGCGCGGCGAGCCGACCCGGCCGTTCCTCTACCGCAACCTGGGGAGCATGGCGATCGTGGGGCGCCGTGCCGCCGTCAGCGACCTGGGGTGGCTCCGGTTCTCGGGCGTCGCGGCGTGGCTGGCCTGGCTCTTCCTGCACATCGTGATGCTGATCGGCTTCCGCAACCGCGCCATCGTGCTCTTCGAGTGGGCCGTGGCCTACGTCACGTTCCAGCGTGGCGCGCGTCTCATCACCGGCGACCGCCGAGACGACCGCGACTGACGCCGGCCGTTCGACCCGTCGCGCCCGGCGGCGTCTCCTCGCACCGTGATGAAGGCGTCGAGCGACGGGCCTCAGGCGCGCGGGTGGGCGACCACGTCGCGGCGCGCGTACGTCCGTTCGATGTAGTCGTCGATCAGCTCCCGGAAGCCGCGTGCCAGCTCCTCGTAGGTGCCGCGCAGGGTGGTGGCGTGCTCACCGTCGATGTAGACAGGGCAGTTGGGGGCCTCGCCCGTCCCCGGCAGGCTGATGCCGATGTTGGCGGCCTTCGACTCGCCCGGACCGTTGACGACGCACCCCATGACGGCCAGGGTGAGCGTCTCCACCCCCTCGTAGCGCGTCTTCCACTCCGGCATCCGCGTCCGGATGTACTCCTGCGTGCGCTCGGCCAGCTCCTGGAACGTGGAGCTGGTCGTGCGGCCGCATCCCGGGCAGGCGGTCACGCTCGGCGCGAAGGTGCGCAGGCCGAGCGCCTGCAGCAGCTCGCAGGCGGCGTACACCTCCTCGCGCCGGTCGCCGCCAGGGCGCGGCGTGAGCGAGACCCGGATGGTGTCGCCGATCCCCTCCGCCAGGAGCACGCCCATCGCCGAGGCCGACCAGACCAGGCCCTTGGTGCCCATGCCCGCCTCGGTCAGCCCCACGTGCAGGGGCTGCTCGGTCTGCCGGGCCAGCTCCCGGTAGATGGCGATCAGGTCGAGCGGCCGCGAGACCTTGCAGGAGATCACGATCTGGTCCTTGCGCAGACCGCTCTCGAGCGCGAGCGCCGTGGAGTCGACGGCCGAGATGACCATGCACTCGTTGAGGATCTCCTCGGAGGTCCGACCCAGGTCCCGGGCCGTGTTCTCCTCCATCTTCGCCACGACCAGCTCCTGGTTGAGGGAGCCGCCGTTGACGCCAATCCGCACCGCCTTGCCGTGATCGCGGGCCACCGCACAGATGGTGGCGAACTGCCCGTCGCGTCGCCGGCCCGTGCCCACGTTGCCGGGGTTGATGCGGTACTTGTCGAGCGCGGCCGCGCAGGCCGGGAAGCGCGTGAGCAGCAGGTGACCGTTGTAGTGGAAGTCGCCGATGAGCGGCGCCTCGCACCCGGCGTCGCGCATGCGCTGCCTGATCTCGGGCACGGCGGCGGCCGCCTCGGGCAGGTTCACCGTCACCCGCACGAGCTCCGCGCCGGCCTCGGCCAGCTCCACGCACTGCCGCGCCGTCGCCGCGGCGTCGGCCGTGTCGGTCAGTGTCATCGACTGGACGGCGACAGGGGCGCCGCCGCCGATCGTCACCCGGCCGATCCGGACGGCGACGGTGCGGTGGAGCCTGGCGAGGGGCATGGGGGAATTGTACCGGTTCGGGGTTCGGCGTTCGGGTTCAAGTTCCGGGCTCGGGCTCGGTCCAGCCGTCCGTCAGCAGGGCGTGGCGGATGTCGTCGGCGCGCGCCAGTGCCAGGTCCACGGTGTCGTAGTTCTCGGCCCGATCCATCACGCCGTCCACGAACCACATCACGGTCGTGCGGTCGTCACCCGGAATGATCGTGGCGTGGGCGGTGGACCGTCCCCGCGAGAGGCGCCACAGCACGGTCGGATCCGTGGGACTCGTCACCGAATCTATTCCTGCCTGGCGTTCTCCCGGCCGGGCAGCAGCACCGTCTGTCCGGGCTCGTGCTCGTCGCGGGCGCACTGGGCCCCCCGGGCCAGGACGGTCCCGACACCGCGTCCCAGGAAGTCCCGGTAGGGGCGCACCTGGCACCCGCAGGGGAGCGTCTTGGGGGGCTCGTCGGTCATATCGGCCGATTGTACCGGGGCTCAGCCGTACAGGCTCTCGATCCCGAGCAGGCCCGCCGCCACGGCGGCCAGTGCCCAGAGCGCGGGTGCCACCTCGCGCGCCCGTCCCGTCACGGCGTAGAGCAGCGCGTGCAGCAGGAAGCCCCACAGCAGCCCCTGCGTGATGGACAGCGTCAGCGGCATCAGCACGATGGTCACGAAGGCCGGCAACGCGTCCTCGACCGAGGAGAAGTCGATCGTCGTGACCATCCGGAACATGGTGAGTCCGACGAGGATCAGCACGGCGGACGTGGCGTAGTCGGGCACGGCCGCGGCCAGCGGCGCCACGAACAGGCAGGGCAGGAAGCACAGCGCCGTGACGACCGCCGCTCGCCCCGTGCGCGCGCCCATCCGGATGCCGGCGGCGCTCTCGACGAAGGTGGTCCCGGGGGACGTGCCGGCCAGCCCCGAGCCGAGCGTGGCGACGGCATCGACGATCAGCCCCTGCCGCAGGTTCCGCGGCCGGCCGTCGCGACCTGTCAGCCCGGTGGCCGCGGCAACGCCCATGAAGGTCGAGATGGAATCGAAGAAGTCGGTGAGCAGCAGGGCCACGAGCGCGGGCAGCAGCGTCAGACGCAGCGCGCCGAGGACGTCGAGCTGGAGGAAGGCCGACGAGAAGTCCGGCGCGCTCACGACCTGCCCCGGCGGCGCGGCGTAGCCGAGCGTCCACGCGCCGGCGGTCACCGTGGCGATGGCGGCCAGGAAGGCAAAGGGGCTGCGGCGACGCATGAGCGCCGCGGCCACGAGTAGTGCCACCAGCAGAAACACGGCCCGGTGGTCGAGGGTGCCGAGGCGCAGGAGCGCAGCCGGGTCGGCCTCGATCAGCCCGGCGTTGCGGAGTCCGATCAGCGTGAGCAGCAGGCCGATGCCGGCGGCGGCGGCCATGCGGAGCGGGACGGGAATGGCGCTGGCGATCCGCTCCCGCAGGGGCGTGGCCGAGACGATCACGAACAGCACGCCGGCCCAGAAGACGATGCCGAGGGCCGTCTGCCAGGGCACCTGTCGCTGCAGGACGATCGTGAACGCGAAGAACGCGTTGAGCCCCATGCCTGGCGCGACGGCGTAAGGGAGCCTCGCGTACAGCCCCATCAGCAGCGTGGCGCCGCAGGCGACCAGGACGGTCGCGGTGAGCGCGCCCGAGAACGGCATGTTCGTGCCGGCGGAGGCGAGGATGGCCGGGTTCACCACGACGATGTAGGACATCGTCAGAAAGGTGGTGACGCCGCCGACGATGTCCGCGTGGAGTGACGGTGCGCTGGAGTCGGCCGCGGACCCGTCCCGATCAGGAGGCACGAAGGGGCGCTTCGACCAGATGCGCGGCAAGGGCCTGGTCCACGGCGGCGGCGGTGACGCGGAAGTGCGAGGCGCTCCAGACGGCGCGACCGTCCCGGACGAGGATGACCTGCGGCGTCTCGTGCCGCACGCCCAACCGCCTCGCGACCTCGTCGGAGAGGTCGCGGTGCGTCTGCACGGCCACCATCGCGTAGTCGGCGCCGGCGGGCACGGCGTGGAGGTGCCCGCGCAGCTCGTCGAACGCCCAGGCGCTCGACCCACACGTCAGGCTGTGCTTGTAGATGAGCAGCGGCCGGTCGGCCGTCTGCGCGAGCAGCGCGTGGAGATCCTCGAGCCGCTCGAGGCGTGTCAGCGCTGCACTCATTCCCTAGGCGTGCGCGGCCTTGTACTGCTCGACTCTGGCCGCGATCGTGCGCTTGCCCATGTCCACGCGACCGGCAAGCTGCGCGCCGTCGGCGATCACGACGAGCGGCGCGCTCAGGTCTCCGTTGACGACCGCGGTGGCCTGCAGCTCGATGCGCTCGCGCCCGGTGATCGTGCCGTTCACCGTGCCCATCACGACGACCCGCGGCGCGCGCAACGCGGCCTCGACCTGGCCGGTCTTGCCGACGGTGAGGGTGGCCTCGGAGGCGATGAAATCGCCCGTGAGCTTCCCCTCGAACACGACGTCTTCGTTGCCCGTGAGATCGCCGTTGATGACGGCGCCTGAGCCGATGTGCACCATGAAAGCCTCGTCAGTATACCGTTCCACCCCCCATATCGGGCCCAGCGTGCCCCGACGCCAGAGGGGTCTGCGCCCCCGACGCCGGAGGGCTGCCATGGTGGTCGTCCGCCGCGCGTCTATTCGCTGGGCCGACAGGTCTTCCGCTGCTGGCTTGAGACGTCCGAGCTGATGCCCACAGCTCGAAACAGGCCGACCTGTATACTCGACGTGTCCGCAGGGCCGGAGTGGTGAAACTGGCAGACGCGCCGGACTCAAAATCCGGTGGGGTTCACGCCCCGTGTGGGTTCGATTCCCACCTCCGGCACCAAGTGAACCGAACGACAGGAGGTGCTTCCCCAGCTCGCAAGCATAGCCCGGCAACGCCCCGATCGTCACCGCTTCTTCGAGGCACGGGCAACGTGGCGCCCCGCCGATGCACGAGGTCGCTGGCCGGCCGACTGGGCAACGATGGCCCCTGGCATCGCTACGGGTTCGTCGATCACAGAGAGCGCCAGCCTCTTCCCAACGGCCCGAAAGGCCCTCGCTACGTGTTCGAGCCTGGAGTCATGACGCATCTTGAGCACGCGATCAACCTGTGGCATGTGCCAGTGCAGTCGTCTCGCAAGCTCGCTCTTGCTGACCCGTTTTTCCCGCATCGCTTGATACAGTGCGACTTTCGATGAATCCAGGACCGGCACCTCGACCCCTAGCCCCTTGCTCGCGGAAGGCGCTGGAATGTCCCGCTTGTCCTTCATGTAGGCGTCGAACACGGTCAGGAGTGCATCCACTGCGCGGTCGAGTGCTTCCTGCTTCGTGCTGCCGTACGTGACGGCGCCAGGAACATCAGGAAACCTGACCAGGATCGTCCCGTTGGTATCCGTGGTGAGGGTGACTGGATAAAACACGACGCTCCTCCTCCTGTGCTGCGAAGCACGCCTCAGCCTCCTGGGCGAGACCGAGTTCCTCTCCAAGCCGTACGGTCAGGTGGCCGCCCGCGCCGGATTCGAAGGCGAGGATCGCCAGCACGTGTCACACCCCTGGTACACTCGCCCCGAGATAATGGAGTGAGCCCGTGAACGCCGTGCCGACCCGAAGCCTGATCCTCCTGTCGCTTCTGCTTGTGGCCGCGTGTCGCGATCCGGGTCGTGACGTGCAGCCGATGGCGGATCCGCTGACCTCCGAAGCCACCTCGGCCGTGGAGACCGAGATCATCCCGCTCGAGGACGTACGGAGGAGCCAGGCCGCGGCCGTGTCGCAGCGTGTGGCCAACACCGAGATCACCGTCACCTACAGCCGGCCCGTAGCGCGTGGACGGGAGCTGTTCGGCGGCATCGTCCCCTACGGTGAGATCTGGAACCCGGGCGCCGACCAGGCGACGGCCGTGTCGTTCACGCGCGACGTCCAGGTCGACGGACGGCCGCTGGCGGCGGGGAAGTACAGCATCTGGGTGATTCCGGAGCCCGGGCCGTGGACGGTCATCTTGAGCCGCGCGGGCGACGTGTACCACACGCCCTATCCGGGCGAGGCGCTCGACGCGATGCGGCTCGAGGTCGAGCCCGAACAGGGACCGCACGCCGAGGCCCTGACCTTCTCCTTCCCGTATGTGGAAGGGAAGGACGCGATCCTGCGCCTTCACTGGGGTGACGTGATGGTCCCGCTCTCGATCGTCGTGCCGTAGGGAGGCCGCCACGAGGAATCTGCTGGCGCTCGTCGCACTGTCGCTCGCGGGCGTGCCGACGCTGCACGCTCAGGAGCTCGACGAGCTGCCCTCGTTCGAGGCCGTCTCGATCCGCGAAGCCACGACAGAGCGGCCGTGGTCTCCGTCCGCACCGAACCGGTTCGTACGCCGAAACGTCACCCTGCTGCAGCTCGCCTCGTACGCGTACAACCTGACGTTCGTGCAGATCGAGGGTGGGCCGTCCTGGCGGGAGTCGCGTTACTTCGACGTGTCGGCGGTGGCGGGAGGCGCTGTGGCTGCCGAGGGGATGCCGTTGATGGTGCGCCGCCTGCTGGCCGAGCGGTTCGCCTTTCGCGCGCATCTCGAGACGCGAGAGATGCCGATCTACGAGCTCCGGCGTGCCAGGCAGGATGGGAGCCTGGGCGAGCGTATCGGGCCCACGACCACCGACTGCGAGGCGCTCGCTCGAAGCGTGGAGGAGCAACGCCGAGCGGGACGCCCCGCCGGAGTGCCGTGCGGGGGCTTTGCCCTGATCACGAATCCAGAGACTGGCGCAACGCGACGGATCGACACGGGCCAGTTGATGTCCGTGTTCGCCGGCTCTCTCCAGGCGTACACGGGGCGGTTGGTCGTCGATCGAACGGGATTGACGGGCCGCTACGACATCGAGCTCGAGTCGGAGAGGCCGAAAATCGATGGCATCCCTGGCGAATCGGGGCCAGAGACGACCAAGCCCGGGATGTCCATCTTCACGGCGCTCGAGGAGCAGCTCGGGTTGAAGCTCGAGTCCACCCGGGGCCCGGTCGAGGTCCTCGTAATCGACAGCGCCGAGCCGCCCACGCCGAACTGACGCCCGCGGACCCGTCGAGAGATCAATCGGCGGGCAGGTAGCCGATCCGATCGCCGCTGTACGTGCCGATCCAGATCTCGTTGCCCACGCGAAGGCCCGTGCTCGCGCCCTGCAGCGTCGCGTTCTGGTCCGCGCCCGCCACGCGAGTCGCGGCAAGCGTGTCGGGGTTCACCTCGATCACCGACCAGCCCGTCTGGCAGGGCGGCGTGGCGCACTCCCCGGGCGGGACGACGTTGGCGCCGATCGTGTACAGCGTGCCGTCGGTCGTCCAGCGAATGTTGTCCGGTGCCACCGGCAGCTCGACCGTCGCCTTCCCGGGAGGGCTCACCGAGCGGTCGAAGCGCACCATCTCGCGCGTGCCGATCGCGGTCACGAACACGCGGCGGTCATCCGAGGACACGACGATGCCGTTGGCCCCCGAGAGCTCCGTGCCGGGCACGGCCATCACCTCGCCGCCAGGGTGCCACTCGTAGACGTTGCCGGTCACGGCGCCAGAGTTGATGGCGCCGAGGCCTTCTTCGAAGGGGACGCTGGCGTCCATCATCTTGGTCGTCACGAAGCCGCCGTCGGAGAGGATCGCCACGCTGTTCGAGAACGTGCCGTCGGGCAGCTCCACGCAGCCAATCCAGGTCAGCGACGGACGCTCGCCGGTCGCGTCCACGTCGAACACCTCGATGGCCTCCCGGGCGCCATGGCCGGTCATGTAGAGCCGGTACCGGCCGGCCTCCTGCTCGCGCAGGGCCAGGCCGTGCGACGAGAAGCTCGCGGTGTCGATCGGACCGGGGCACGCGCCGAAGGTATCGGTGTCGGGGGCGAACATCGGGCTCTCGCCCGGGAACCACTCGTCGTACGTCTTCTGGCGGTGATTGACCAGGTAGATGTGCCCGTTGACGCCGGTGCCCGTGAGCTGCCCGTTCATGCCCGAGACGACGAGCCAGTCGGAATCGCCCACCTGGACGATGTCCTCGGCGTTGATGGGCCCGCAGACGTACTGCAGCACGCCGGACGCCTCGCAGCCCGGTACGGCAGTCACCACCGGCTCGGGCTCGGCTGGTGCCGGCTCGCCGTCGCCTCCGCAGGCCGCGCCGGCCATTGTCGCGACGCCGAGCGCCACGTGCAGGATCACGTTTCTCGTCATGTTCGTGCCTCTCGCGCCAGGGCCGACTCGCAGTGGCCCGCGCACAGGACGGTATCCTACGCCAGGGGCGGGCCGCGATACGGTCGAGCTTCGGGGTCTGACCGCGGCCGACCCCCCGCGCGACCCCAGGGTGGCGGAAGGGAACCGTGGGACAATGGCGGTCCGCGTGCGCGTGAGGATCACGCGCCGGGTCGAAGGTTGATGGTGTGACGAGGAAGGGACGCTCACCGGCGGAGTTCCGGTGCCCCAAGTGTGGGGCCACGGCTGCGCTGGCCCTGTCGGCTGTGGGGGACGACTCGGCAGACGTGGTGCTCAAGTGTCTCGCCTGCGCTCACGTCACACGGCTGCCGCGGACGAAGGTCGCGGGGCTCGGAGCGGGAGAGACGCCTTCCGCCTGAGGTACCGTGGGTATCCGGGCATGGAGAGGCCGGTGCCAGCCCGCGCGCGAAGATGAGGGACTCGGATCGCCGCCTGCTCGTCAGCCTTCGGGAGGCGCTGGTGCCGCTGCACCGCACGCTGCTCGAATGGGAGCGCGCGGCCTACGAGCGCATTCATGGACGGACCGCGGCAGCCGAGCTGCTCCGGGCCACCGTCACCGACCCGCAGTTCGCGTGGCTGCGGCCCGTGTCCGGGCTGATCGTCCGGATCGACGCGCTGCTCGAGCCGTCGGCTGCGGGCCAGCCCGCCGACGTGCCCGCCATCGTGTCTCAGGCGCGCGAGCTGGTGGCTCCAGACGAGACCGGCACCGCCTACGCGCAGCGCTACCACGAGGCGCTCCAGCGGGCGCCCGACGTCGTCTTCGCGCACCGGCGCGTGACGGCCGTCCTCCGCGGGGCCGAGCCACGCGAGACGCTCCACTGATCCCGCGCGTCTGCCCGGCGCGGCAGGGTGCGATCAGGCGGCCGCAGCGCCTGCCACTGGCCGAGTAAGATGGCCACGAGCAGCGGCGTCGCCACGGCCAGAACGGCTCAGTGAGGACCTTCGCGTGGGATCGCTTCATAGGAATCGGCATGGCGTTGCACGAATGGAGAGCGCGAACGATGAGTGAATCCGCCGGCCGAGCCCTGTGTGTGGCGCTCGCGCTGTTGGTCGTCGCGGTTCCGGCGTCAACGGCACGGGCGCAGGCCTCGTTCCAGCAGACCGTGGTCGTGACCGGGTCGGCACGTCCCGTGGAGCTGGGCCGTGTGACGCGCACGCTCACGATCATCACGCGCGAGCAGATCGACGCGTTGCCGGCTCGCACGGTGGCCGACGTCCTGCGGCTCCACTCGAGCATCGACGTGCGCGCCCGCGGCGTGCGCGGCGTGCAGACCGATTTCGCGGTGCGCGGCGCCAACTTCGGACAGGTGCTCGTCCTCGTCGACGGCGTGCGGCTCAACGACGCGCAGTCCGGGCATCACAACGGCGACATTCCGGTGCCGCTCGAGGCGGTCGAGCGCATCGAGGTGCTCTCGGGGCCCGGCTCCTCGCTCTTCGGGGCCGATGCCGTCGGCGGTGCGATCAACATCGTGACGCGCCGCGAAGCCGGGGCGCCCGAGATTCTGGTACAGGGCGGCAGCTTCGGCCTGGCGGCGGTGAGCGCGTCGGCCGGATTCGGCACCGACCGCATCCAGCAGACACTCGCGCTGTCGATCGACCGCTCGTCCGGGTTCATCGACGAGCGGGACTTCAACACGCGTGCCCTCCGGGCACGCACGTCGTTCGGCGATCGCACGGGCGTTTCGGTCTCGTACCTCTGGAAGGAGTTCGGGGCCCTGAACTTCTACGGGCCCTCACCCTCGCGCGAGTGGACGAACCAGACACTGGTCGCCGCCGATCATGGGTTCGGCGAATGGGGCGGGTGGAACCTCAGCGGGCAGGCGTCCTACCGGACGCACGGGGACCGCTTCGTATGGAACCGCTTCGACCCTGCCATCTCGGACAATCGGCACCGGACGCATGCCGTGCTGGCCGGCGGGAGCGGGTCACGGCGGGTCGGTCAGGCGACGACGACAGTAGGCGTCGAGGCCGGAGGTGACTGGATCCGGTCCAGCAACCTCGGTGACCACGTCGTGTCGCGTGTGAGCGCGTACGGAGAATGGCGCCAGGCGCTCGGGCCCTCGGCGGATCTGGACGCGACGCTGCGCGTCGATCGCTACGACGAGTTCGGCACCTCCTGGAGTCCCTCGCTCGGCGTCGGCTGGTGGGCGGCGTCGAACGTGCGTCTGCGGGCGTCGGTGGGACGCGCCTTCCGCGCGCCGACCTACACCGAGCGCTACTACTCGGACCCGGCGCACCTGGCGCGCGCCGACGTCGGTCCCGAAACCGCGTGGGCGGGCGAGGGCGGCGTGGACGTGATGGCGCCGGGCGACGTCGTGCTGCAGGCCACCGTGTTCGGCCGTGCCGACCGGAACGTGATCGACTGGCTGCGCGCGAGCGCGGCCGAGCGCTGGCGGACGTACAACATCCATCGCGTGGGCACGGTGGGCGTGGAGTTGGGCGTGCGCCGGGCGTTCACCGGCGGCGCGTTCGTGCAGGCGCAGTACACCGCCATCGACCTCGACGCGGCCGAGGTGACGCAGTTGTCGAAGTACGTGCTTGACTACGCCCCGCATTCGGTGACCGTCAGCGGCTCGGTGGCCCTGCCGGGGCGCCTCAGGGTGGCGCCCCGTGTCGAGTACCGGCACCGGACGCGCTCGTCGGGGGAGTCGGACTACGCGCTCGTCGACCTCCGTTTCGGGCGGCGAGTCGGCGAGCAGTTCGAGTTGCTGGTCGACGGCACCAACCTGTTCGACGCCGACTACCAGGAGATCGCGGGCGTGGCGATGCCGGGCGCAGCCGTGGCCGTGTCGCTCGCGATCCGCGGTCGGTAACAGATGTGTCATGGGGTCGGGCGTCGT